>OCTA010000863.1_pt1 | contig 28236 bp, 26 predicted proteins | sample 1538991 | NCBI WGS metagenome assembly OCTA01 (sample SAMEA3539302, study PRJEB22396) | soil metagenome | biome: tundra; feature: field; material: soil | place: USA | collected 2010-05 | depth 0.15 m | reverse complement strand
AACGCCGCTGGAGCGCCACCCAGCCCGCTCATGACGGAAGTGCACTCAATTCGGCCGATGAGTAAAGTCGGAGCATGAGGGCAAGGCATCTCTTGGCGCTGGCCTGGGCACGATTCGGCGCTGCGATACGCGGTGCTGGTAATGGGCGTCCGGGCGCTCAGCTCACGGGGGAGATGACATCGGGTCGTACAGCAGGAAAGTACCGCAACAGGCCCGGACGCGGGTGGACCTGGGTGCACACTGCGGGACGGTGACCTGCACAGAGACACGCGGGTGGACGGGTTGCCGCTGGATGGCATGCAAGAGGTCTGGGGTTCGAATCCCCATAGCTCCACGGTTTTTCGTACATACGTTCACAAGATTCAGTGACTAAGCCAAGTGACTACGTCCCGGCGGACTGGCTGCAGCCAGAGACTGCGCCCATGAGGTAGGGCCGCCGCGGATCGCGGAAGGCCTGCTCAGCGACGAGATGGCTGACTTGGCCGCGATGCTCTGGTACATCTTGTCCGCTTGTGAGGGCTGGCCTCATGCGTGCCGCGCATGAGGGCTGCCGAGGGCGCCATGGCTGCGTGGGTGTTTGTCTTGGCGGCAAGGAGCCGGGTTGCGTGGCATCGACGCTGCTCCGGCGGTGAGGGGCCGTTGGCGCCCTGTTTCTCGCCGTGCCCGAGCGGCCCGTGCCACCGGGACCGTCGTGGTGCCGACGCTGGATGGCCATCCACGCCGGACTGGCCTGCGCCGCGCCTAGACAAGGCGCGCGGGCGCGGTCGCGCTCCGCAAGCGGCGCGGCTCGTCCCGGAAGAGGCCTGTTCATCCGGCGCGGAAGAACGGTGCGCCGCGCCTTGATCCCGCTGTGGCGGCGCAACTGCCGGGCGCGGATCAGCGTGTGGTGCGCGGCTACCCTCGTTTTGGTCTGACGCGGACGGCCAGGGCGCTTTGCTGCGCGGCAACTGTCTGGCGGCCATCGCGATCTGCCCCGCTGTGGCTATCCAGGCGCATGCCCAGTCCGCAACTTAGGGTGAGCACGTCGGTAGCGCCAAGCGCTCGGCCACGGCCAGATCGCCTGATACACGCCGCGATGCCCTCCGATGCGAGCCGCCCTATAGCCGCTGTCGGAGTCGCACGCTATCGCGCTCGGCGAGGAATAGTTACCCACTGGCGGTCCGCCGTCGCATCCGATGCTGTGATCAGTGTCGAGCCCGGAGTGGTGGCGCACTTGGTCGTGTGCGCGCTGGGGAAACTGATGGCTTTGCGCCGTTGTGGTGCCGCTGTCACTTCGGCGAGTAGCTCACGCGCGGCGTCGTCGACGGCGGATGCGCGGGCGAGAAGCCATTGCCAAGGCCCATGTCAGCACTCACCGTGCCTGGCTGATGCCCAGGTCGATGCGGGCTGCCGGTTTTCTGTAACGCGGCGTCCCTGAGCCCAGCATTGACACGTCCTAACGATCACCCTAAAATTCTCCAGAAAGCTGTTCTGCTGTACAGAATCACCTCTGCCGACCGGGCCTGGCCTGGCGGAACTAACCCCCGGGCGCGGTGTGAGACTTTGAACCTCCTTATCAGTGGGCTGGTCACGGGAGTGCTGCTCGGCGGCCTGTACGCCATGTCCGCGCTCGGGCTGTCGCTGGTCTACGGCGTGATGGGGCTGGTGAACCTGGCCCAAGGCGACCTAATGATGCTGGCCGCCTACCTCACCTTCTCGCTGACCATGGCAACCCACATGGACCCGCTGCTCGCGCTGGTGGTCGTGGTGCCCGCGATGTTCGCCCTGGGCTGGCTGATCCAGGCGACACTGCTGAACCGGCTGCTCCGCAACGGTGCACTGGAAGCGGGACTGGTCATCACCCTCGGGCTCTCCCTGATCCTGGAGACGATCCTGCTCCAGGTCTACTCGAGCAACGGCCAGACGTTCACGCCTGGCTACCTGTCGGGCGGGTTCTCGCTGCTCGGGACCAGGGTGCCAGCCACTTACCTGCTCTGCTTCGGGGTCGCGGTGGTCGCGACCACCGGGGTCTACCTGTTCCTGCGGCGGACTTCGGTTGGACGGCAGATCCGGGCCGCGTCGGAGAACCCGGCCATCGCCCGCCTGATGGGTATCCGAGTCGACCGCATGTACAGCCTCACCTTCGGCCTGGCCGCTGCCCTGGGCGCGATCGCCGGCGTGCTCATCGGCCTCACCTTCTCCTTCACGCCCACCACCGGCGCCGTCTACCTCCTCAAGGGATTCGCGGTGGTCATCCTGGGCGGGCTCGGCAGTATCGAAGGCACCCTGTTCGCCGGGCTCGCGCTGGGCGGGATCGAGGGCCTGGGCGCGGCCATCTTCGGCGGTGGTTACCGGGACCTGGTGACCTACACGATCTTCCTGATCATCCTGGTCGCCGCTCCCACCGGACTGCTCGGCAGGCGGAGGCGCGCATGAGGCTGGCAACCGGCGGCCGGCGTGTGCGTCGCCGCGATCACGCCGCGCTGGGGCCGGCCAGGGACCACCAGCTGCGGGACTACGGCGGCGCGCTGCTCGTCCTCGCGGCCGCGCTGCTCGCGGGGGCCGTTCCCGCCGCCGGCTCGCGCTACCTGCTCTTTGTCGGGTTCACCTTCCTGCTTAACGTGCTGGCCGCGCAGGCCTGGAACCTCCTGGCCGGATATACCGGCCTGCTGAGCCTGGGCAACCACGCGTTCGTCGGAGTCGGTGCCTACACAATGGCCGTCGTCATGATCCACACGGGGGTACCGCTGCTCGCTGCCTACCTGCTTGGTGGCCTGGGTGGGGCGGTGTTCGGGGTGATCACCTACCTCCCGCTGTTCCGCCTCCGCGGCGGTTACTTCGCCATTAGCACGCTGCTGCTCTCGCTGGCGGTGGCCGCGTGGGCAGTCAACTGGAAGTTCATCGGGGAGAACAGCGGCCTCTCGCTCCCGTTCGCCGGCCTCCCCAGCCTGGGCGGCCTCTATACCTATGCCTGGCTGACGGTGGTTGGCTTCCTGGTCGTCCAGTGGGTGCTGCTCCGGTCCCGGCTTGGCCTGTTCTTCCGGGCTGTCCGGGACGACCAGGAAGCAGCAGAGACAGCAGGTACCGACCCGCTCCGGGTGAAGCTGATCGCGGTGGCGATCAGTGCGTTCGCGAGCGGCCTGGCTGGCGGGCTGCTGGCCATGCAGCTGGCCACGATCCAGCCCGGGTCCGCGTTCAGCCTGAACTTCCTGCTCGACATGGTGGTGATGGCGACCGTGGGTGGGCTGGGGACCCTGATGGGGCCGGTATTCGGGGCGGTGCTCATCGTCGCCATCCAGCAGGCCTTCCAGAGCTACGCCACCGTCTACGTGCTGGTGGAAGCTGCGCTGCTGATCGTGGTCGTCCAGGTCGTGCCCGCCGGGCTGATGGGGATTCCGGAACTGATCAGGCGGCAGCGTGCCCAGTGGCGCAGGAGGAGAATCGGTGACAGCGCTGCTGCGAATTCGTGACATCACCAAGCGCTTCGGCGGGGTGACCGCTGTCGACGGCGTCTCCCTGGACCTCGAACCGGGCGAGATCCTGGGGATCGTCGGCCCGAACGGTGCAGGCAAGAGCACACTGCTCAGTCTTATCGCGGGCGGCCAGCGGCCCACGTCGGGTGAGATCTGGCTGGGGGACCAGCGGATTCACGGGCGGCGGGCGTACCAGGTCGCACGGCTCGGCATCGGCCGTACATTCCAGACACCCCGCCCGTTCCGGCGCATGACCGTCCGGGACAACCTGCGGGTGTCAGCGGCCGCGCCCGCGTGGCATCGCGGGGATGTGCGGCTGCCGGTGGACGAGATCCTGGAACTCACCGAGCTCACCCAGTTCGCCGGGCGCCAGGCTGGCGCGCTCACGCTGCTGGAGCTCAAACGCCTGGAACTAGCCCGCGAGCTGGCGCTCGGCCCTCGGCTGCTGCTGCTGGATGAGATCGGCGCCGGACTCACCCCAGCCGAGTTCGCGCGCCTGGCCGCCCTGCTGGCCCGGATCCGCCAGCGCGGCGTCGCCCTCGTGGTCATCGAGCATGTCATCCAGTTCATCCTCGGGATCGCGGACCGGGTGGCGGTAATGGATCAGGGAAAGATCAAGGCGGTCGGGACGCCAGAGACCATCGCCGCGGACCCGCTGGTGGTCGATGCCTATCTGGGCAAGCGTCCCGAGGCTGCCCCAGCCGGGGCGGGCGAGCCCGCTGGGCCCGGCGGCCCGGCGGTTCCGGTGCCTGGCAGCGCGGCTACCGCGGTTGCGGTCGCCCCGTCCGGCGGTGCCGGAGCCGAAACCTCCGCCGGAGCACCGCTGCTGAAGGTCGCCGGACTGTCTGTGTCCTACGGCATGGTGAGGGCGGTCACCGGGGTGGATTTCGAGATCCACGCGGGTGAGGCGGTCGCCCTTCTGGGCCCTAATGGCGCGGGCAAGAGCACGGTGTGCAAAGCCATCATGGGCTTGGTCCGCCCGGCTGCCGGGACCGTGGAGGTGGATGGCAAGGACGTGACGCGCTGGCCGACGGAGCGCCGGGTACGCGAGGCCAGGCTAGTGCTCTGCCCTGAAGGGCGGCACGTCTTCGCCAGCCAGACCGTACTGGAGAATCTCCAGCTGGGAGCGGTCTCCGCGCGCGACCCGGCCGCCGAAACGCTGGAGCTCGTCTTCGACCTGTTCCCCGAGCTGAAGCCGCGTACGGGGCAGCTTGCGGGCACGCTGTCCGGTGGCCAGCAGCAGATGCTCGCCATCGGCCGGGGGCTGATGGGCCGGCCGCGCGTCCTTATCGTGGACGAGCTGTCCCTCGGGCTCACTCCCGAGGTGGGCCTGCGGATCTACGACCGCCTCCGGCAGATGCTGGGGCGCGGTCTCACGCTGATCCTGGTCGAGCAGTACGTGTCGGAGGCGCTGGCCACCGCCAGCCGTGCGTACCTGCTCGAACGCGGCGCGGTGGTGTTCACCGGCTCGCCGCGGGCCATTCTCGACCAGAACCTGACCGAGGTCTATCTGGGCGCGGCCGGCGGCGATGCGAATCGCGGCAAGCCAGGCCGGCCAGCCACGTGGAGGTGATCCAGGCGAGACGCCAGGGGGCGGAGTACGCGGGGGTCGCACCAACCATCCATTTGCACCCGGAGGAGAGATAGGTATGTCCGCATTCCGAAGAACAAGACTTCGGGTACTCGGAGCCGGCTGGCTGGCGCTGACGCTGATCATGGCGGGCTGCGGCAGCGGCGGCGGCGGCAGCAGCAGCAGCAGCGGCGGCCCGATTGTGATCGGTGCCGACTTGCCGATGACCGGTTCGCTGGCCCGGTTCGGCACCCTGATGAAACTCGCGTACCAGACCGAGATCAACCAGGTCAACCAGGTCGGCGGGGTAGACGTCGGCGGGCAGAAGCGCAAAGTGAAGCTCGTCATCCTGGACGACGGCAGCGACCCGCAGAAGGCGTCGTCGAACACGAGCACGCTCGTCCTGAAGGACGGCGCGGTCGGGCTGCTCGGCACCGCCACACCCCCGGTGGTGATCCCGCAAGCGCAGGTGGCCGAACGGCAGCAGGTGCCCCTGGTGAGCCCCATCTGCCCGCTCCGGGCCTGCCTGAGCGCCGCGCCCTCCGGCGGGTACAAGTCCAGCTGGTTCTTCTTCTTCGACGAAGCGCAGATGACGAACACCCAGTACAAGGTCATGGACATGGACAAGTCCAACCACAAGGTGGCCCTGTTCACCGACCAGGAGCAGGACGGCCAGGTCATGGGCGGGCTGTGGGCCAAGAACGCGCCCGGCGACGGCTACCAGGTCGTCTACCATGCGACGTTCCCGGTGGGCACGACCGACTTCTCCACCTTCATCCGGAAGGCGCAGGCCAGCGGCGCGCAGGTCATGATCTCTCAGATGATCCCGCCGGACGCGATCACGCTGTGGAAGCAGATGAAGTCGCTGGGCTGGAAGCCCAAGGCCGCGTTCATGGAGAAGTCCGCCAACACGGCCGCCTGGTACCAGGGCCTGGGTCCGGACGTGAAGGGCGTAATGGTGTCGAGCTGGTGGTCCGACACGCTCGGCTACCCGCAGACGCAGTTCGCGGTCAGGACATTCGGCAAGGCTGCGCAGGGCAATGTCGAGATCGCGCAGTGCGTGAACGCCTACACGGCCGCGCAGATCCTGACCGACGCCATCGCCAGGGCCGGGTCCACCGACCCCGCGAAGATCAACCAGGCCATCGGCCGGACCAACAAGACCTATGTGGCCGGGCACATCCAGTTCAGCAGCCAGCACATCAGCGTCCAGCCGACGATCATGCTGCAGTGGCAGGGCAACGGCCAGACGCTCCCGATCTACCCGGCTGACAAGTCCGGCGGCAACAAGATGATCTATCCCCTGCCGCCCTGGAAGTAGCGCCACCCAGGAATTGATCACCCATCGACGGGAGGGGCGAGGCCACCGGCCTCGCCCCCCTCGCGTGCCGCCCGGGATCAGCCGATCGATGCCTTGTACATGGCGGTGAAGTCTGCGTTCAGGGCCTCGGTGGCCTCTATAAGCTCGGTCATCCCGGGCAGGACGTCCCGGGTGTCGAAGTAGGCCACCCGGGAGCCTCCCGGGGCCACCGCGCTGAACGCGGTCTCGTAGCCCTGGGCGTGCATCGCCTCGACCGCTTCGTCGAACGCCGTGGTCGCATAGCCGAAGTGATGGAATCCGTAGCCGCGCTCCTGGATCACCTCGCGGTAGACCGACGGGAACTCGTCGGCCGGCTGGATCAGCTCGTATTGCATATGGCCGGCGAACCCGAGTGCGATGTGCACCCGCGCCTGCGTCGGCCGTCCCCGGTAGCGGGCCTCCGGGCCGCCGACGCCGCGCAGCACCGTCCACGGACCGACGCGGAGACGGCCGGAGAACTCGGTCATGGCGGAGTCCAGATCCGCCACGACGAAGGCGGCCTGGATGATCCCGTCGGCCGGCTGACCGAAATCGAACAGCACTGGTGGCTCCTCTGCAGTGGCGGGCCGGTCAGAAGGGGCTGCCGCCCATGATCACGCGCTCCTCTGGCGGGATGGGGTCGAGGCTGACCTGGACGTCCAGGCACGTGGGGCGCTGACTTCTGATCGCCTTCGCCAGCGCCGGCGCGAGTTCGGCGAGGTCGGTGATGGTGGCGCCGTCGGCGCCCAGGGCGCGGGCCACCTCGCTGTACGATCCGTTCTCCAGCCGGTTGCTCACGATGCGGTCCTTGCCGAGCATGAACTCCTGGGCGTGCAGGGTCGCTCCCCAGGCCCGGTTGTTCAGGACGACGACCACCACCGGCAGCTGCGCGCGGACCATGGTGTCGAATTCGGCCAGGCTGTAGCCGACCGCGCCGTCCCCGGTCACCAGCACCACCGGCAGGTCGCGGGCCGCGGCCTGCGCGCCCAGCGCGACGCCCATGCCCACTCCCATCGAGCCCAGGTAGCCGTGGCACAGATAGGCCGAGACGCCGGCGGCGGGAATGGTCTCGGACAACCACAGGTAGGTCAGCGCGCCGTCGGCCACGACGACCGTCCCAGCGGGGACCGAGCCGGCGATCGCGGCGACCGCCTCGTACGGGTGGATCCGGCCGTCCTGCACGACCTGTGCGGCGACCATCTCCTGGCGCCGGGCGATGTGCGCCCGCAGCTGCTGCCACCACCGCGCGTGGTCCTGCCGGTACTCCTGGCCCCGCGCGAGCGCGGTCTCATGCAGCTGCCGGACGACGGCGGCGGGATCGGCGAGCACCGTCGTCGCCACCGGCTGCAGGTGCCCGAGCTCGCGGGCATCACTGTCGACCTGGACCACGCGGGCCTGGTGCGGGATGAGCGCCCCAGAGCCGTGACCGGTCATCAGCCCGAAGCGCAGCCCCAGCATGACGACGACGTCGGGCCGCTGGCCAGCGGCCAGGCCGAACAGCGATTGCACCAGCCCGAACCCGGCCGGACTGCCCGACAGCAGCCCCAGGCCCTCGTAGTCGGCCAGTATCGGCACCGACACTGCCTCGGCGAAGGCGCGCAGCTCGGCGCCGGCGCCGCCCCGGGCGACCTCGGAGCCGGCGAGCACGACCGGGCGCTGTGCGCCGGCCAGCAGACTGAGGATCTCCTCGACGGCCGCGGGCGGAGCGGACGGCGCCGCGCCTGCGGTACCGACGAACTCGGCGGTCAGGTCCGGCTCCTCGACCTGGTCAGCCAGCACGTCCCAGGGGATGTCGACCATCACTGGCCCGCGCGGCCCAGCCAGGGCCGTGCGGATCGCCCGGGCCAGGATCCGCGGGATGAGCTCGGGGCGGGTGATCCGGTGCGCCCACTTCGTGACCGGGGTGGCAATGGCCACCTGGTCAATGCCGGCCTGCAGGGTGTTGGCCTGATCGAGGGCCAGCATGCCGGAGCCGGCGATGTACAGCACAGGCGTGCGATCCAGGAATGCGTTGGCCATCGACGTCACGGCGTTGGTGAAGCCGCCGCCGGCGGTCAGCACCGCGACGCCCAGGGTGTTGCGGACCCGGGCGTAGCCCTCCGCCGCATGCCCGGCGTTCATTTCGTGCCGGGTGTCCACGATCGGCAGCCCATGGTCGAGCGCCGCCTGGTATACCGCGTCGACGTGGGCACCGTTGATGCCGAACAGGGTGCCGACGCCCGTCTGGAGAAGGGTCCGCACGACGATCTCGCCTCCGCTGACGCGGGCCATGTGTTCCTCCGGGACGCTCGGCGGGTCAGACGGCCGCGCGGCGGGCCGCGATGCTCTTGTCGAGTACAGCCGCCCCGGCCCAGCTGCCGTGGAACCCGAAGGGCACCCGGACGGGCAGTTTCACGCGGGCAAGTGGCTGGGTGCTGAGATCGGCCGCGTCGTGGATCAGCATCTCGGACAGCCGGGTTTCCCGGTTCCACCACAGTGACAGCAGATACCCGTCGTCCTCGCCGCGAGGGTCCAGCCGGGGGACGAACACTGGCTCGCTGGGGCTGGTGAGCGGGCCCGGGCCGTCGGCGACCACGGTCGAGTCCTTCACGTAATCGTGCCGGGCCAGCCCGTCGGTCATCGTGTCGGCCGCGAGGCTGCGGGTGGTGGCGAAGTAGCCGAACCGGTGCTGCCGGCCGGCGTAGTCATCGTTGATCTTCGGGAACTCCCCGGCGATCCCGCTGATCGTCCGGTTGCTGACGGCACCCGTCGCTGTGTTGACCCGCAACTGCCAGGGGTAGGCGGGCGGGAACCACTCGTGCGAGCTGACCGGGGTGAAGCCGGTGGCGGGGTTGCCGAGCCGGGAGATCCGGTGGCAATCGATGATCACCTCGTCGCCGGCCTCGTAGGCGTTGAAGAAGTGAGTCGGCGCGAACATCGCGCCCGCCTCATGCCACGTCACCTGGTGCGAGCGCCGGTCCATCAGGACGATCTGAGTGCCGTGCGGCAGCGCCGACTCGTCCCAGATCACCCCGGGCCGGCCCTGCTGGGCAAGGTCGAAGCGGAGCAGGGTCGGCGAGACGAGGAAGATCGCGTAGTTCTCGCTCACGGCGAAGTCGTGCATCAGCGCCGGCAGCCCGATGTCCATGCGGTGGGAATCGACGATCCGCCCGGTCGTGACGTCGGCCCGATACCAGACGACGGTGGGCCCGAGCGCGGCGAAGAAGAGCATGTCGCCGCTCGGCTGGTCGATCTTGTAATGAGCGGTGCAGAGGATGTCAATGCCGCCGTGGAAGTCAAAGGTCCCGAAGGTTTCCAGCGTCGCCGGGTGCAGGGCGTGCGGCAGGCCGCCTTCGAAATAGACCAGCAGATGATCGTCGAAGATGCCCACGTTGGTGTTGGCGATGTTCTTCGTCGGCGGCGCGTCTTCCGGCAGCCGGCCCATGGTGCCGCCGTTGACGAACCCGCTGTAGATGGCTTCGCCCTCGCGGACCTCGCACTTCATCGAGTCTGTGGCGACCCAGCGGGCGCGGAAGGCCGCCTTGCCATCCCGCACGTAGACTACGGCGACCATGCCGTCGCCCTCCCACCAGTGGTAGCGATCCAGGTTGCGCGGCTGGAACCGGGGATTGGACGAGACACGGAACAGCGCTCCGGCGAGCTCGTCCGGGATCTTCCCGGCAACTTCCAGGTCGTAGCCCTGGCCTTCCTCCGCCCACGGCGCGAACGGCCCGCTGAGGAACTTGTTGTCAGTCGGCCACGCCTGATCCGGTGTTGCTGGCCTGGTGGCAGGTGAGATCGACATGGGGGTAGTTGACACGGCCCGGACGGGTTCTGCTGTCACGATGGCTCCTTCCCTTGGCGTGCGTAAGCACGCAGAAGCGCCTGGTAGCGCTCCTCGACCGGGCCCCTGGTCTCGGGATGAGTGAAGATGTAGCGCTCGCCGGCCCGCATCGCGGCGACCACGATCGCGCCCACCGCCGACGGCTCGAGTAGCCGCCCCGGGGGAAGGAAGTCCGCCGCCGCGGGCGCGCCCTCGTGATGACCCGGCCGCTTGGTGGCGTTGGCGTTGATGTTTGTGCGCACGAGGGCCGGGAGCAGGACCGACACCCCGACCTGGGCCTGGCCGGCGAGTTCGACGCCGAGCGTCTCGGTCACCGCGACGACCGCCGCCTTGGACGCGGCGTACGCGGCCGTCCCGGCTCCGGGGATGAGCGCGGCGACCGAGGCCGTGTTGACGATGTAGCCGCCGTGCGGGTTGCCGAGCAGCAGCGGCAGGAAGCTCTTGAGCCCGTGGATGACGCCCCAGAAGTTGATGTCCATGACCCAGCCGAAGTCCGCCGTGGTGAGGTCGTCAAAGGTCGAGAGCGGGCCGACCCCGGCGTTGTTGACGAGGATATCCGCCCGGCCAAAATCGCTGATCACGCTGTCAGCGAGCGCCTGCACGCCCGCCGCTTCGGTCACGTCGACCTGGCGAGCGTGAGCCCCGAGGTCCCGGGCGGCTCGCTCGGCGCCGGGCCCGTCGATATCCGCGATCACCACGGTGGCCCCTGCCGTGACGAGGCTCGCGGCGATGCCCCTGCCGATGCCCGAGGCGGCCCCGGTGACGACAGCCACCCGCCCGCCGAAGTTCTCGATCCTGGTCACGCGCTCGCCTGCTCATCCGCGAAGAGCCGCAGCCCGGCCATGCTGAGATCCACCGCCGACACCCCGCCGTCGGCCATGATCACCGCACCGTTGATCGCTGCCGACGTGGGGCCAGCCAGGAAGAGAATCACTTCCGCGATCTCCTCGGGTGTGGCGGCCAGGCGGCGAGGCGTGAGCGCCGCGGCCCGGCGGCATGCCTCCTCCCGGGTGATTCCGAGATGTCCAGCAGCATCCGTCATGACTTCCTCCAGCATTCCGGTGCGGGTCTGGCCCGGGCACACCACGTTCGCCCGGACCCCTAGCGGCCCGAAATCACCGGCGAGCGAGCGGGCCAGCCCGATCAGCGCATGCTTGGACACGATGTACGGCGCCGCGTTCGGCACGGCGAGCACGCCCGCCAGCGACGACACGAGCACGATGGTCCCGCGGGAGTCCAGGAGGGCCGGCAAGCATGTTCGCACGGTCGTGACGGCGGAACGCAGGTTCGCATTCAGCACCCGGCTCCACTCCTCGTCGGAAGCGGCCTGGACGTTGTCGAACGACGGGACCCCGGCACACGAGATGACCGAGTCGAGCCTTCCCCACCGATCCAGCGCGAGATTCAGGGCGGCGTGCGCCACGGACGGCTCCCCGGCGTCCCCCACGACCATGGCAGCGCCCGTCCGCTCGGCGGCGGCATCGAGGGCCCGATCAGATGGCCCGGCGATCACCGCCTGCCCGCCGCGGGAGATCAGCGCTTCCACGACCGAGAGCCCGATACCGGTGGCACCGCCGGTGACGATCGACACCCTTCCTGGCGCGCTCATACCAGATCCGCCGCTGAAACGCTCGTTGCGGCCGGGTCGGCGGCGGCATCCGGCTCCCCGCCCCGGCCGCCTGCCAGGTCCGTCGGCCGGGCTACCCGGCGGGCCAGCCGGCAGGCCAGCGGCCAGATCCCGCTGGGCGTGGCCCGGACGATGACGATGAACAGCAGCCCTTCCAGCAGCTCGGAGAGCGTCTGGAAGTTTGCCAGTTCCTGGGTGAGCCCGTAGTAGACGATCAGCACGCCGACCACGGGGCCGAGGACAGTTCCGGTGCCGCCGACGATCACCATGAGCACCGCGTTAAGGCTCCACGAGAGACTCGCGATCTCGTCGGGGGAGACGGCGATGAGCTGGAAGGCGACCACCGCTCCGGCGAGGCCGATGACGGCGCTGGAGGCGATGAAGATGGCAATCCGGTGCCACCGGACCGCCACGCCGAGGCCTGCGGCTGCGGCTTCGTCGTCGCGGATCGCTGCCAGCCGCAGCCCGAGGCCGCTGTGGGAGACGAAGACCGCCAGGCCCATCGCCAGCGCGGCCACCACGACGGAAATCTGGAAGAGGTTCCCGCCGCTGGGGATACGGCCGACCGGCAGGGTGAAGCCACTGGCTCCCCCGGCCCAGGGCCAGTTGTAGAGCAGCGCCTGGACCACGACCGAGATCGCCAGGGTGCCGACCGCGAAATAGTCCCCGCGCAGCCGCAGCAGCGGCAGCGCCAGCAGCCCGGACAGCACTGCGCTGGTGAGCCCGGCGATGAGGACGGCGGCCGGCCAGCTCATGCCGGTGTGAACGAGGACGAGAGCCGCCGCGTAGCCACCGGTCGCGACGAACGCCGCCGAGCCGAGCGACACCTGACCGCTGAAACCGGCCAGGACGTTCCACGCCTGCGCGATCGCGAGATAGCTGAACAGGGTGACGCCGAGATTGAGGGTGCCGGCCCCGAGCACCGGGGCAGCGGCGAACACAGCGACGACGGCGACGCCGAGGGCGGACCAGGAGATCGTTCCCCGGCTCATAGCGGCGCCGTCTTCCGGAAGAGGCCCTGCGGCCGGATCGCGAGCACGAGGAAGAATACGAGGTAGACAGCCACGTCCCGCCACCCGCCGCCGAACAGGCTGACGCTGACCGACTGGATGACGCCCAGCGTGATGCCCGCGAGCAGGACCCAGCCGACGCTGCCGATCCCCGCGAGTGCCATCACGGCGAAGCCGGTGAGGAGCAGCGGCAGCCCGCTGGACGGCGTGAAGCTCTGCGCGATTCCGGTCAGCACCCCGGCCTCGGCGGCCAGCGCCGCCGCCCCGGCCAGGGTGAAGGCATAGATGCGAGCCACGTTCAGGCCGAGCACCGCGGCAGTTTCCGGATCGGCGGACGCGGCGCGCACCGCGCCACCCGCCCGGGTCCTGGTGAGGATCAGGTGCGTGCCCAGGCAGAGCACGATCGCCAGCGCGAAGGAGATCACGTACACGGTCTGCACCCGTACCCCGAGCACGCTCATGCCGCTCGTGGCGTAGGAGGCCTGGAGGCTCTTCGGGTGGGTCCCGAACAGGGCCTGGTATGTGGCCTGGAGCAGCAGGGACAGCCCAAAGGTCGCCACCAGCGGCGCGGCCTGGCTGCCGCGCAGCAATGGCGTGAGCAGGAACCGCTGCAGCGGATAGGCCACGAGCGCCACGCCGAGCATGGCGATGGGCAGCACTATCAGCGGGTCGAGCCCGGCGCCGGTCACGAACAGGGCGGCGAGGTAGCCTCCGCCCGTGACGAACTCGCCGTGGGCGAGGTTCATCAGCTTCAGGACACCGAAAACAAGCGAGATCCCGAGCCCGACGAGGGCGTACAGGCCGCCGGCGAGGACGCCGGCGGCCAGGACGTCGGCTGACATGTCTTCCGGGATCCCGGACTACTTCAGGCCGCTGAGCGGTTTGAGGGGTACCGCGCCTTTGGTCGGCCAGACCTGAGCGATGCCGCCGTTCTCCCACTGCCCCAGGTAGGTCGGCGTAATGCTCTTATTGTTCTTAAACGAATTCAGGCCCAGCGCCGAGGTGATACGGACGGTGCCCATCGCCTTGTTGATGGCCTGCGGATGGTCCGAGCCGGCCTGCTTGATCGCGGCCAGCAGGATGTCGGCGGCGTGATATCCGCCAGCCACCGACGCCAGATCGGTCAGGGACGGGAACTTGGCACCGTATTCCTTGATGACCTGTGCCGTGTAGGGCAATCCGGCCGTCTTGGTCCAGTTCACCACAACGAGGGTGCCGTTACCGAGGCTGCCGAGCGAGCCCCAGCCGGGTGTCTGCGCGCACTGCAGCCCGATCGCCAGCTTCGGCGTGTAGGCGAGCGCCTTCATCTGCTTCCACATGGCGAAGCAGTCGGGCGGGGTCATGGAAGCGATGAGGATCTGCGCGCCGCTGGACTTACCGGAGGCGATCACGTTCGAGAAGTCCGTGGTACCGGTCGGCACCGCCTTGGTGGAAGCGGCAGTGAATCCAGCTTGCTGGCCGAGCTGTGTCCACAGCTTGGCCGTGGATATTCCCTGCGCGTCGTTGTCGGTCACGATCAGTGTCTTCTTGTTGGTGCTGACCGTGCCGGCGATCTGGTAGAACTGGTGCGCCGCGTCGGCGAGCGACTGGAAGGCGTCCCACGTGTAGCCCTTGCCCGGCGGCAGGAGCTCGACCGGCAGGTCCACCTCGACCAGCGGTACCTTGAGGGCGTCGGCCTGCGCCTCCATGTCGATGTTCTCCTGGCAGCACGACCCGAGCAGCGCGCTGGCCCCGTCGTTCAGGACGAGCGTGCGGACCTGCTGGAGCATGGTACTGGTGTCGCCGCGGTTGTCCAGGACCTTGAGCTGGATCTTGCGCTTGGCGCCGCCGACGTCCAGGCCGCCTGCCTTGTTGATCTCGTTGATCTTCATCTGGTAGCCAGCCAGGGTCGATGCCAGATTGATCTGGCCGGACAGCGCCATGCTGGTGCCGATCACGATGGGGCCCGTGCTGCCGGACCCGCTTGAGCTGGTGGTGGCGTTGCCCGCGCACCCGGCCATCAGCAGCAGGCTGGCCGCGCCGGCTGCCACCCGAAGTGATCGTGGGATCATGGCGCTTTACTCCTTCGCTTGGGTGGAATCAGCGGGGTCTTCGTGCCGCCCGAAGTAGGCGGCATCGAGATCTGTGTCGGCCAGCAGCCCTGCCGGATCGCCCTGGTAGGAGACACGGCCGCGGGAGAGCACCACGGCGCTATCGGCCAGTTCCAGCGAGCGGTGCACGTTCTGCTCGACCAGCAGGATCGCTACGCCCTGGCTGTTCACCCTGCCGAGGGCCGCATACAGGGCGTCGATCGCCACGGGTGCGAGCCCGAGCGAGAGCTCATCGCAGATCAGCAGCCGGGGCTGGGCCATCAGGGCGCGCCCGACAGCCAGCATCTGCTGCTGGCCGCCTGACAGCGTGCCCCCGCGCTGCTCTTTGCGCTCCGCCAGTATCGGGAATGTGTCGTGCACCCCCGCCATGCGTTCCCTGAGCTCGGCGGCGGCCAGGGAAAGCGGCGCCCCGAGGGCCAGGTTCTCCTCGACCGTCAGGTCCGCGAAGATCCGCCGGCCTTCCTGGCAGTAGGCGATGCCGCTACGGGCACGCTCGTGCACCGGGCGGCCGGTGACCTCGGTGCCGAACGCGATGACCGAGCCCGAGGTCAGCCGGACGGTGCCCATGATCGCCCCGCACAGGGTCGATTTCCCCGCACCGTTGGCGCCGAGAACCGCGACGATCTCGCCTTCGCCGATAGCGAAGGAGACATCGCGGAGCGCTACCATGTGGCCGTAGCCCGCGGTCAGCTTCTCGACCGCCAGCGCCTTCGGCCGATCGGATGCCGGCCGCTGGCGCGCGTCCGTACGCGCCGCCGCCGAGCCGTTCCCCAGGTAGACCGCGCGCACCTGAGCGTCCTGCGCGACCTCCGCGGGCGTCCCGGTGGCTATCGGCTTCCCCCAGTCGAGCACCAGGACGCGGGTGACGACCTCCCGGACCACCCGTTCGATGTGCTCGACGAGCAGCAATGACAGCCCGGTCCGGTGAACGCGGTGAATCATCTCGATCGCCTGATCGAGCTCCCGGCCGGCCAGGCCGGCCGCGACTTCGTCGAGCATCAGCACCTGCGGCTTGGTGGCAAGGGCACGGGCGACTTCCAGGCGCTTGAGATCGAGCACCCCCAGCGATCCGGCGCGGCGATCAGCCTTGCTTTCCAGTCCGCACAGCTCGAGCAGCGCCGCAAGCTCAGCGGGGGAGCGCCGGGGCCGGGCCGCCATGCTGCCGACCCGGATGTTCTCCAGGACCGTCAGGCCCGGGAAGGGCCGTGGCACCTGATGTGCGAGCGCGACACCGCTGCGCGTGATCTGATGCACAGCCAGCCGGTCCAGGCGCCGCTCCCCGAGCAGGATCTCTCCCGCGTCCGGCCGGTGCATTCCCGCGACCAGCTTGAGCAGGGTGCTTTTCCCCGCCCCGTTCGGTCCGATCACGGCGGCCGCCTCGCCCGGGGACAGCTCCAGATCGACGCCGTCGACGGCCACGACTCCGCCGAACGCCTTGCGGGCACCGTGAATGCGCAGTGCCAGCGCAGCAGATCCCGGGGGTGCCTGAGAGGATGCGGCCACGGCTGTTCACCTCGCTCCTGGACTGCGCTGACCGGAGGATGCGTTGCGCCCGGTTGCGCAGGTGCGCCATCGCTGACCGGTCCGGGCTCGGCCGTGTACGCTAACAGAATCCTATTCTGGATAGCAGAACTGAATTATCATGACATGGGTGAACAGTGTCAAGCGGGGCGGCGGGATCCGGCTGCTCGCGCAGGCATCGGCGTCATCCCGGTCAGCCACACGGGGGCGGGGGGAGGCGCTGCGCAAGCGCCCGTGCACCAGCCCGGTCGGCTCCGGGCAGTGTCCGGTCATTTTCCCGGCGGCTCCCGCCGGGATCTTGATGCGCTAGTGGACTATCTGGCCGATACGGTCAGCGGCCCGGCGCATGGCGGCAACCACACCCGGTACCTGATCGGGACGCAGCCGGTACTCGGGGGCTGCGAGGGTGAGGGCGGCCCGGGGGCGCCCGGCCGCATCCCGGATCGCCACGGCCACCGCGCGCAATCCCGGCTCGCTCTCGCTGTTGTTCAGCGCGTAGCCGTGCCGCCGGACCTCGTCGAGCTGTGTGAGCAGGCCGGTCACCGTGCCGACTGACTCGGGGGTGAGCTGCTCCAGCTGCTCATCCGGGTACAGTGCGCGAACGCGCTCGTCCGGGAGTTCCGCCAGCAGGGTCTTGCCGCCGGCGGTGCAGTGGGCGGGGAGCAGGGTTCCGGTCCGCGAGCCTGCCCGCAGCGCCCGGGTGCCTTCCACGCAGTCCACGAAGAGCACCTGCATGCCGTTCAGCACGACCAGGTGGATGGTCTCGTTGAGCTCGCCGACGGCTTCCTCGATGAACGGCCGTGCCACCGGCCGGATGTCGGAGTCGCGCAAGGCGGCGAGGCCGACCTCCACCAGCACAGGTCCCGCCTTGTATGCCTTCGTCGCAGGATCCTGCTGCACGAAGCCGTGATGCGCGAGCATCGCGAGCAGCCGGTGCGCGGTCGAGCGGGCGACCGCCAGATCCTCGCTGACCTCGGACACCCCGATCGCCGTCCGGTCCCGCAGCATCTTCAGCAGCTTCAGCGCGTTGTCCACCGACTCGATCGGGTAGCGGGGTCCCGGCAGGCGTTCCTGCGCCCCGATATCCCTGCTCCGGCCATCGCCAGCGGGAGTCTGGGTGCTCACAGCTCGTCTGTTCGGGATCGGGATACCGTTCTGCTGAGATGCGGTGGCCTTGAGTCAACCCTGGTCGCGGACATTCTAGTGGGCGCCCGGCGTAGTCCCCCGGAACAGCTCGAAGAACTGATTCTGTTATACAGAATATGATTCTGCTACGCTACTGCCGTGCCCGGCGTCACAGGGTGCTGACCCCCACGAGCCGGGACGCCGGACGTTCGGCTCGGCAGAGCAGAAGCGAGGCCTGGAAGCAGATGTGTGACGAGCACGCGTTGTATGACGCCGCCCTGCGGGAGGGCATGGTTGGCCGGACCCTCACGCTGGAGCGGGCACGCCAGCTCAACTCCCGGTCGTACTTCTACGAGATGCTCAAGGACAATCCGGCCCTGCGCGCGATAAAGCCGGGCATGGAAGACGAGTACCTCGCGGGCGCCATCGACCACCACATCCACGCGTTCCCGGACTTCGTCCCGCGCTCGCAGGACATGCTCCAGATCGCGGTCGAGGCGTCCAGGGCGAAGATGCGCGCCATCGCCTTCAAGGACCACTGGAACCTCACCGCGGGCTCGGCCTACCTGGTCCAGCGCCAGATCGACGAGATGGTAGCCGACGGCCGCCTGGAGCACCGGATCGAGGTATACGGCGGGCTCGGGCTGAACCTCGGCATCAACCCCGAAGCGGTCCGGATCGGGCTTCAGTACCCCAACTTCCGGTGCATCTGGTTCCCGACGTTCAAGTCGTACGGGTGGGCGCGGTTCGCCGGGCTCAACCCGAGCGAGGACGACTACGTGCGGCTGGTCAACGCCGACGGCACCGTCCGGCCCGAGGTCCGCGAGGTGATGGAGCTCGCGGCCGAAGCGAACGTGGCCGTCGCGCTGGGCCATACCGACTTCGAGGAACTGCTGCCGCTGGCCACCCTCGCCGCCGAACTCGGGGTCCGCACCGTGCTGGATCACCCGCTGCTGGAGCTCAACAAGCTGCTGATCGAGGAAATGGAGCAGCTCGCGGCGCTGGGCACCTATGTCGGCACCTACTGCCAGCCGATGATCCCCTCGCTCTACCAGCCGGTCCAGGACCCGATGGAGACCGTCACCACGATCCAGCGGATCGGGGCGGGCCGCTGCGTCTCCGGCAGCGACTTCGGCCAGGTACTCCATCTCGACGCCATCGACGGCATGCGAGTGTTCGTCCGCGCCCTGCTGGGCTTCGGGGTCTCCGGCGACGACATCCGGACGATCCTCTGCGACAACCCGGCCAAGCTGCTCGGCCTCGATTGACCATGAGCAAGGTGTCGTCCCTGGCCGAGGCGCTGTCCATCGTGAAGGACGGCACGCACCTAGCGCTCACCGGCTTCGCGATCACCCGCAGCGCCGTGGCGGCGGCGGCCGAGCTCATCCGGGGCGGCCGCCGCGGCCTCACGCTCACCCAGGTGGTCGGGGGCCTGGAGACCGACCTGCTGGTTGGCTCCGGCTGTGTGGACCGGCTCATCTACTCCGGCGGCTCCCTCGACCGGTTCGGCCCGCTGCACTCGGTGAACCGCGCCATCTCGGCCGGGCTGGCCGCTGAGGAGTACTCGACGCTCAGCCTCACGCTGCGGCTGCTGGCGGGCAGCCTCGGCCTGCCCTTTCTGCCGACCAGGTCGCTCATCGGCTCGCAGTTGCTGGAGCGGCTCATCCCTTCCGGCGGGGCCGCGATGATCACCGACCCGTTCTCCGGCTCCCCGGTGCTGGCGGTCTCGGCCGTCCGCCCGGACGTCGCGATCGTCCACGCCGACGTCTGCGACGAGCAGGGGAACGCGTCGGTCTCCGGGCCGCTCTGGTCCATAAAGGAGACGGCGATGGCGTCAGCCAGAGTGATAGTGACCGCCGAGCGGGTGGTGCCGCTGGGCGGGATCGACCCGGACCGGGTCATCATCCCGGGCACGGTGGTGGCCGGGGTCGCGGAGGTGCCGGGCGGCGCGCGCCCGACCGCCGTCTATGGCGCCTACGACTACGACGCAGCCCTGCTCACCGAACACGTCGCCGCCAGCCGGGAGGGCGGCGAGACCTTCGCCCGGTTCGTCGCCGCCCGGTTCCTCGCCGAGGCGGTGGCCTGATGGCCCGCCACCCGTGGACGCCCGGCGAGATGATGGCTGTGGCCGCGGCGAGCCGCCTGCGTGACGACGACGTGACCCTGGTGGGCCTCGGGCTGCCGCAGATCGCTGCGCTGCTCGCGCAGCGGACAACTGCCCCGGGCATTCAGTTGCTGCTGGAACTGGGCGTGTTCATGCCGCGCCCGGTGGAGCCGGCTATGGGCATCGCCGACCCGCGGATGTGGAAGGACGCATGGTCCTTCGGCGGGGTGCTGGACGCGCTCGGCGCCATGCTCCACGGCGGCCGGGTGACCCTAGGCATCCTCGGCGCCTTGCAGGTGGATCCGTCCGGCTCGCTGAACACCACCTTGGTGCGGGGCGACGACGGCTCGGTCCGCCGGTTCAACGGCTCCGGGGGCGGGAACGACATCGCCTCGCTCGCAGGCCGGGTGTTCGTGGTCATGCGGCATGACCCCCGCAAGTTCCGGCCCGCGGTCGAGTTCCTGACCAGCCCCGGACGGATTCTGAACGGGCGGCCGCGCGGGGAAGCCGGCCTGCCCGGCGGTGGCACCGCCGCGGTCATCACCGACCGGGCGATCATCGAGATCAGTGACACTGGCGCCGTGCTCGCCAGTGTTCACCCCGGCGAGACCCCCGAAGCCGTGCTCGCCAGCACTCCCATGCCGCTCATCGTGCCGGCCGGCGGACCGGGCGAGACTCCCGCGCCAACGGGCGCGCAGCGGGCACTGCTCCGCGAGGAACTTGATCCCAAGGGCTGGTACCTGGGCTGATGGAGAAAAGGACCCAGACGTGATCATCGATACCGAGTTCAACTCAGCCGCCCAGATCCCGTCCGGCATCTGCTTGCGCGCCGCGGTGGAGGCCGAGCGGCGCGGGTTTGGCTGCGTGTGGAAGGGCGAGTCGAACAGTCGCGACCCGATGGTGCTGCTGTCTGCGATGGCGGCGCTGACCAGCGAGGTGAAGCTGGGCACCGCGATCTACCACGTGTTCGGCCGGTCCCCGGTCACCATGGGCATCCAGGCTGCCACGTTCAATGAGATGAGCGGCGGCCGGCTGCTGCTTGGCCTGGGCGTCGGCAACGGCACTATCTCCGGCTGGCACGGCGAGGAGTTCTCCCGCCCGGTAGCGCTGGCGCGGGAGTACATCGAGATCGTCCGCGCTGTGTACTCGGGCGAGAAAGTCCCGGACATCACCGGGGACTTCTACTCCACCCGAGGCGGATTCAAGCTGTCCTTCAAGCCGCCAGAGGCGCCGCTGGAGATCTGGCTGGCCGGTCTCGGCCCGCAGATGGCCAAGTTGGCGGGCAAGCTCTGCGGCGGGGTCATGGTCAACATGGCCAACGGCGAGATGATCTCCGAGATCGTGGGCAACGTCCGCGACGGCGCGCGGGCCGCGGGCCGCGACCCGGCTGAGATCCAGGTCGTCTCCAAGATCCGGGTGAGCCTGCACGAGGACATCAGCCAGGCGCGTTGGGCGCTGAAGAAGGTGCTGACGTTCTACTCCCTGCAGCAGGGCTACTCGCAGATGCTGCACCGGATGGGCTGGGGCGACGTTGTGGACACGATTCAGGCGAAATACCGGACCGAGGGGTTCGCCGCTGCGCGGCAGTCCATCCCGGACGAGATGATCGATGGCGTGCCGATGTATGTCGGTACTGACCTGTCTGGCCTGCCCGCCAAGCTCGCCGAGCACGCAGCAGCCGGGGTGACGCGATGCAACGTGGCCTATGTTCCCGCTGACGACTCCCGTCAGTGGGAGGAGATCGAGCACTTCCTCACGCTCGCGAAGAGCGTGATCGCAGCCGGACGCTTCCGCTGACGCATGGACTTCTCGCTGACTGACGACCAACTGGCCATCGCCGGCGCGGTGCGGGACGTCTGCGCCCGGTTCCCGGGCGAGTACTGGCGCACCCTGGAGACGACCGGGGCCTACCCGAAGGAATTCGTCGCGACGCTGACCAGCCTCGGCTGGCTGTCGGTGCTCATCCCCGAGGAGTACGGCGGCGGCGGTCTCGGCATCACTGAGGCGGGGATCGTGCTGGAGGAGATCCACGCCTCCGGAGGCAACGCGAATGCCTGCCACGCGCAGATGTACACGATGGGCGCGCTGCTGCGGCACGGCAGCGAGGAGCAGAAGAACCGTTACCTGCCCGGGCTGGCCGCGGGTGATCTGCGGCTGCAGGCGTTCGCGGTCACCGAGCCCGACGCGGGGTCGGACTCCACGCAGATCTCCACCCGGGCCGAGCGCGATGGCGACCACTACGTCATCAACGGCCAGAAGGTCTTCATCAGCCGGGCGGAACAGTCCGACCTGATGCTGCTGCTGGCCCGCACCACCCCGGCTGATCAGGTCAGCAGCCGGACCGAGGGCCTGTCGCTCTTCCTGGTCGATCTCCGGGACGCGGGCGGCGGAGTCGAGACCCGCCGCATCCCGATGATGTTCAACCACCACACCTATCAGTTGTTCATTACCGATCTGCGGGTGCCAGCGGAGAACCTCATCGGCGCCGAAGGCCAGGGTTTCCGGGAGATCATCGACGGCTGGAACGCCGAGCGGTGCCTGATCGCCTCCGAGGCGATCGGTGATGGGCGGTTTTTCCTCGATCGCGCGACCGCGTACGCGAGCGAGCGCCAGGTCTTCGGCCGCCCGATTGGTGCCAACCAGGGGGTCGCGTTTCCGCTCGCCCAGGCCTACGCCCAGGTACAGGCGGCGTCGCTGATGCGGTTTCAAGCCACCACCCTGTTCGACGCCGGCCAGCCGTGCGGGGCCGAGGCGAACACCGCCAAACTGCTCGCCTCCCAGGCCTCGTTCCAGGCAGGCAACGCCGCGATGCTCACGTTCGGCGGTAACGGCTTTGCCGCCGAGTACGACATCGAACGCAAATTCCGCGAGACCAAGCTGCTGGAGATCGCGCCAGTGAGCAACAACCTGATCCTGGCCTTCCTGGGCCAGCGGGTGCTCGGGCTGCCGCGGTCCTACTGAGCGAGATCAAGGAGATATGCCCATGTCCACGCGTCCCACCCGGTCCTGGATGTTCGTGCCGGGAAACAAGGAACGCTTTCTCGCCAGGGCAGCCGATTCCGACGTCGACTGCGTGTTCCTGGATCTCGAGGACGGCGTGCTGCCGGAGTCCAAGACGCAGGCGCGCACGATGGTCGCTGCCGCGCTGCGCACCCCGTTCCGGCCGCAGCGCTATGTCCGGCTCAACGCCGCGTCGACCGAGTGGTTCGCCGACGACCTGGCCGAGATTGTCCCTGCCGCACCGGGCGGTGTCTGCCTGCCCAAGTGCGAAGATCCGGGCCAGGTCGCCGAACTCGCCAGCCGCCTCGACGACATCGAGCGCCAGGCCTTGATCGAGCCCGGCTCGACCCGGATCGTCGCGGCCATCGAGAGCCCGGCGGCCATCCTGTCCGCGGCCGCGATCGCGCGGGCGCACCCGCGCATCGTCGGGCTCATGCTCGGGGCCGAGGACCTCGCGCTCGATATCGGGCTGGGCACCGCCCGCGAGGCCGAAGCCGCCGAGTTGATCTTCGCCCGGTCCATGCTCGTCTACGCGGCGGCCGCGGCGAGGGTCGTCAGCATCGACGGGGTCTTCCCGAATCTTGATGACGCCGAGGGCATAGAACGCGACACCTTGCAGGCGCGGCGGCTGGGTTTCACCGCGAAGTCCACCTTCAACCCGCGCCAGGTCGAGGTGATCAACCGGATCTTCAGCCCGCGGCCCGATGAGATCGAGTACGCGCGGCAGGTGGTGGACGCATTCCAGGCGGCCGAAGCGCGCGGTGACGCGTCGGTGACGGTGGGCGGCCAGCTGGTGGACCGGCCGATCGTGCTGCGTGCCCAGCGCCTGCTCGAACTCGTCGGGACCGGGCAGGTGACCGGCTGATGAGTCAGGTCAAACCCGGCTGGGAAGGCCGCTTCTTTGAAGACTTCGAGGTCGGCGACATCTACCGCTGCCGTTTCGGGCGGACCGTCACCGAGGCCGACAACATCCAGTTCACCCTGCTCACGAACAACAGCAACCAGATCCACTTCAACATCGACTACGCCGCCCGCACGGAGTGGGGACGTTGCCTGGTGAACAGCGCGCTGACGCTGTCGATCGTGGCCGGGATGGGCGTCGCAGACGTGAGCGAGAACGGCTTCGCCCTGGGCTGGGACGAGATCGTGCTGCCGAATCCGGTGTTCGCCGGCGACACGCTCTACTCCGAATCAGAGGTCATCGAGCGGCGCGAGTCGGCGAGCCGGCCCGGGCAGGGCATCGTCAAGGTGGAAACCCGTGGATACAAGCAGGACGGCACGCTCGTTATCCGGTACCGCCGGTCGGTGATGGTCTGGAAGCGTGCTCACGCGCCCTCCGTAGCGCTGTTCCCCCAGGTCAAATGACGGAACCTCCGGCGGCGCCGGCCGGCCCAATGCCCGGATCGCGTTCGCCCGACTCCTCTTCCTCGCCCGGGACAGGCGAGCGCGCCCCGCTGGCTGGCGTCCGAGTGGTCGCCTTCGAACAGGCGATCGCGCTGCCATTCGCCACCTTCGCGCTGGCGGAGATGGGCGCCGACGTCATCAAGATCGAACGGCCTGGCTCCGGCGACGTGCTGCGCGGCTGGGACCACGCGGTGCGCGGCCTGTCCACCGGCTTCGTGTGGGTGAACGCCGGCAAGCGCGACCTCGCTCTCGATCTCGGCACGGCCGAGGGCCGCACGATCGTCCGCCAGCTCGCGGCCCGGGCGGACGTGTTCGCGGAGAACTTCGCTCCCGGGGTCGCCGACCGGCTCGGCCTCGGCTACGCCGACCTCACCGCCGATCATCCCGGTCTGGTCTACTGCTCCGTGTCCGGCTACGGCCACGACGGGCCCTACCGGGACGCCAAAGCCTACGACCTGATCATCCAGGGGGAATCGGGCATCCTGCTGACCAACGGTTACCCGGACGCCCCGGCCAAGGTCGGTATGCCGGTCACCGACCTCATCGGCGGGCTGACCGCGGCGCTCGGGATCGTGGCCGCGCTCCGCCGCCGGGACCGCACCGGGCAGGGGGAGTACCTGGACATGTCGATGCTGGATGCCGCCGCATCCTGGCTCGGCTATTTCCCGCAGCACCTCTGGCATGGCGGAGCCGAGCCCCCGCGCACCGGCATGCGCCACCAGTACCTGTGCCCGTATGGTCCCTACCTGGCCGCGGACGGGCGGTACGTCAACCTCGCCGTCGCCAGCCCCCGGGACTGGGAGCGATTCGTCACCGAGGTCGCGCGGGAACCAGCGTGGTTGACGGATGCCCGCTTCGCCACCATCGAGGCCCGGCGGGAAAACCGGGGGCTGCTGGAGGACCTGATCGAGCGGCATATCGCCGGTCAGCCCTCGCACGTCTGGCTGGCGCGGCTGCGGGAGGCCGGTCTCGCGCATGGCGAGGTACGTGACATCGCCTCGGTGCTAGAGCACCCGCAGCTTCGGCACCGGCGGATGTTCGCCCAGGCCTCCTCGCCAGTCGGTGATCTGCCGCTTATCCGGTTCCCGCTCGGCCGGCCGGACCGCTCCCGGCACATCCCCGGGCTCGGCGAGCACACCTCGGAAATCCTGGCGGAACTCGGCTACGGGCCGGATCGCCAGGCCAGGCTCGCGCAGTGCGGAGTGATCCTGGGCCAGTAGCGCTCAGGAATATGAGGGACAGGGAGATCGCGGCATGACAGACACCGTTCAGCCGTGCATCGCCGGCTTCGCCGGAGAGGTGATCACCCGGGGCACACTCGAGTTCGATCAGGCACGCACCTTGTGGAACGCGATGATCGGCCGCAAGCCCGCGGTGATCCTCCGGCCGCGATCCACCGGCGACGTGGTGACCGCCGTACGTTACGCGCGCGCCCAGGCATTGCCAGTGGCCGTGAAATGCGGTGGGCACAGCGCACCTGGCTACAGCATGTGCGACGACGGCGTGGTGATCGACCTGAGCCTGATGCAGCGGGTGAGGGTCGATCCGGAGGCGCGGGCGGCGTGGGCTCAGGGCGGCGCACTGCTGCGGGTGCTGGACGCTGCGACGCAGGAATACGGCCTGGCCGTGCCCGCCGGTGCCATTTCGCATACCGGCATGGGCGGGCTCATCCTGGGCGGCGGATTCGGTCACATCATGCGCAAGTACGGCTTGTCCATTGACAACATCATCGAAGCCGAGGTGGTCCTGGCCGACGGCCGGGTGGTCCGGGCGGACGAGAAGCATCATCCCGACCTGTTCTGGGCATTGCGCGGCGGCAGTGGCAACTTCGGCGTCGTCACCGAGTTCGTGCTGCGGTGCCATCCGGTCGGGCCGCTCTACGTCGCCGCTCACATATTCGAGCTCGCCGGCTCCCGGGAACCACTCCGCGCCTTCCGCGAGCACATGGACCAGGCGGCGCCAGACGAGCTCGCCTGGATGAGCTTCTTCCGCGGCGCACCCGACTTCCCATGGGTCCCGCGCAGCCTGCTTGGCGAGCCGATCCTGATGATGCCGCTGATCTGGGCGGGCGACCCCGCTGAGGGACGCGACTACATCGAAAGCCTGCCCGGATGGTCCGGCGGAGCCATTGTCTCGGTCAGTTCCGTGGAGAGCTACACGGCGCTGCAGTCGCAGTGGGACGAGGTGTTCTGCCACGGCCGACGGCACTACGCCAAGGCCGGCTTCCTCACCGCCCTGCCGGATGCCCTGCTCGGCAACGTGGTGGCCCACATGGCGGCGGTGCCATCGCCGCACACCCAGATTGAGATCCTGCGCCTCGGCGGGGCGGTGGCGCGTTTCCCGGCGGACGCCACCGCGTTCCCGCACCGCAGCGCCAAATGGCCGGTGAACATCATCGGCCTGTGGGAAGACGCGGCGCACGACCCGGAGAACATCGGCTGGGTACGGGAGGCCTACGACCTGCTGACACCCCACCTCGACGGCGGGGTGTACGTGAACTACGCCGGCGGTGAGGAGGCCGGCGGTGTCCGTGCTGCCTACGGAAGCGCATGGGACCGGCTTTCAGAAATCAAGGCGTCCTATGATCCGGACAACATGTTCCGTTCCAACGTGAACGTCCGGCCGCGGAAACAATAGGCGCGCGGTGCGCTGTACGGTGAGGTGATCGCGGAGCGGGGCACGACCGTCGATGACGGGAATGCCGAGAAGGTAGCTGGCTGTGAGATCGAGCAGGACCGCCTGGGTCGTTGCGGGTGCCGATGCCCGAGCGGCCTCGACCGCAGCAGGCAGGCGGGACACGTTGGCGAAGAACAGTTCGCCGTCGGGCCGAGGGACCAGCAAGCCACGGGCCTTGACGAGGGTCATCTACACTGCCTGCGCCTATTCGTTAATAGGGCCGCTCAGGACCGGTCGGCGCTTGATCCGCTCGTGGAACTCGGTGTAATTCCTGGTCGAGTAGTTTGCGGCGGGCTAGCGCAGCGGCACCTTGCAGTTCTGCTTGGTTTCCTAGCGTCCCCACCGCGACCCGTAGTTGCGACGCGATCGTCGGCGGAGCAGATAGGTGCAGCGTTTCCTTGATGCCGTCGATTACCAGGCGCCCGCGTTTTGCAGAAGCCCGTCGAGAACAATGCCATCGGGAGCCACGTAGACGCAGAAATCGGCGAGGAAGCGCCCGATAGTTCGGCCAAGGTCTCGCAGCAACCGCCATACGCCCGCGTCCCCGTCGGCGGCAAGTGACAGCACGTCCGGCATCGTGGCGGCACCGGGATGCACAGCCCGGATCAAGTCAACAAGCCGCAGCGTGTTCAGTATCGTCGCAAGACAGCCGCGGCCGCCGCAGCCACACACGGCGCCGTCGTCCTCAATGTGAATGTGAGCTAGCTCGTCGGCCAGGCCGTTGGTGCCGCGATGCAGCCGTCCGTCCAGGATGAGACCGGCGCCGATACCCTGGACCATCTTGATGTCGATGAAGCTTGTCATGCCCGCGGCCGCGCCATATCGGCTTCGCCGAGCGCTCCGAGGTTGGCATCGTTTCTGGGCGCCCCAATCACAGCGCCTGCTGCGCTGCCAGCCGGGCCTGCATGCGTCCGTGACATGGTGAAGGCCCTCGGCGGGGAGGCACCGTGGCTGGTTAGCTGTCGTTGTTCATTGGCGGGGTGCTTCGCAGTGCACCGGGGTCATCGCCGGTGTAGTGACGATCCGCGGTCAGTGTAGTGGCTGGGCTTGGCCGCCTCACGGAAGCCCAGCGTGAGCGGGGGAGTGGCGGGAGGCCGCCGCGGGCTGACTGTGCCTCATCGCCGCGGCTCGTTGGCCAGGCAGACTTACGGAACCTGACGGGCTAGCCTTGAGGTATGTCTGCGCCCCAAACGTTCACCGCGGCCGTGCACCGGGAAGAGGACTGGTACGTCGCGCAGTGCCTGGAGGTTGACGTGGCCAGCCAGGGCCGCACGATCGATGAGGCGCTCGCCAATCTCGCTGAGGCCGCCGCGCTGTACCTGGAAGAGGTGGACGACCCAGCCCAGTACGTCACCAGCACGCCCTTGGTGACCTTGTGCCGCTCGAAAATAGGATCCTGGGCCGTGAACTGCGCGATCTCGGATGTCAAGCGGCTCGCTCGTACTCGTTGATCAGGCCGCTCAGGACAGGTTTTCGGCGGATCTGGCGGATGCGG
>OCTA010000861.1_pt1 | contig 28279 bp, 20 predicted proteins | sample 1538991 | NCBI WGS metagenome assembly OCTA01 (sample SAMEA3539302, study PRJEB22396) | soil metagenome | biome: tundra; feature: field; material: soil | place: USA | collected 2010-05 | depth 0.15 m | reverse complement strand
TACACCGACGTCGCGGCCGTAATGTAGAGGGTCTGGTAGTCGTTGTCTCCCCAGGCGAGATTGGCGGGGGTTTCGGGGACGACCACCGTGCCGATGTGGTTGCCATCCGGGTCCCAGACCCAGATGCCTTGCGGGCCGGTGACAAACAGATTGCCCTTCACATCGACTTTCATGCCGTCCGGGACGCCGCCGCTGCCTTCTTCTTTTCCGAAGACCCTGGCGTTGGACACTTCGCCGTTGGCCCCGAAGTCGTAGACGTGAATGTCGCGGCGCTGGGTGTCGTCCACATAGAGGCGCTTGCCATCGGGCGAAAATGCCAGGCCGTTGGGTTGCTCCAGGTCTTTGATCAGCAGCCGTACGGAGCCGTCGCTTCCGAGCCGGTACACGCCCTGAAACGGAATCTCCTGCTTTTCACCCTTGACCAGGTCGAGCGTCGGATCGGTGAAATAGAGGGCTCCGTCGGGACCGGACACGACATCGTTGGGGCTGTTGAACTTCTTCCCCTCGTACTTGTCGGCCAGCACCTCGTACTTGCCGTCCGGCGCCACCGCGATGATGGCGCGCAACACGCTCGCGGTGCCGATCAGCCGGTGGTTCTTGTCGTAGGTGCTCCCATCGGGGTCGCCGAGGCTCAGCACGTCCTCCTTGCGGCCGTCCGGGTAGAGGCGCTGGATCTTGTTCTTTTCTTCGTCGCTCAAATAGAGAAAGCCGCGCTCGTCCCAGACCGGACCTTCGGTAAAACCGAAATCGCCGGCGACTTTCTGGATGGTAGCGGCCTGATCGAACAGCTCCCAGAACTTGGGCGAGTCCGCTTTCAGCGCAAACTGGCGCGGCGACGGCTTTCGTTGCGCCCACAAGCCGTCACCCGGTAAGAGCGTAAAGCACAGCGCCGCAACAAACACGAGCGGATAGAAAATTCGTTTGGTCACAGTCGTAATCATAGTCGCGCGCCGTCGTTTGCGCCCGGCATCACCGAAGCGGCGCCCCGACGACCGCCTTTCAGGGCTTCTCCTTCGGAACCGGAATCTGATTTTTCCAGAAGGCTTCGTAGTCAAAGACCGCGTCCTTGATGGGCACGCCGCGAACGTCGATCTTGTCGAGGTCCGCCGAGCCAATTCCCACCGCTTCGGCCAGCAGCATCATGTTGTCGGCGTACTGGAATGTCTCATCGGCCGGCGTCAGTTGCTCCTTGGGATGGTTCGTGGGGCCCTTGTAAAGGCGGTACGGAGCCTCATGCCGTCCCGCACGCGGGTTGTAGCCCATCGTTGCCATGGTAACCGTATCGGTATTCACGCAATTCCGCCCGACCACCAGAAATCCCGGCTTGATGGGCTTGGCGCCCAGCACCCACGGACCTTCTCCGCCGACGGTGGAGACGATCGCGTCGTTGATCGCCAGGTCGATCGGTCGTGCCCCAATGATGTCCACCAGGATCCGCGGCAGGCGCCAGCCTTCGTAGCGGTTCGATTGGGGGTCCAGCTCTGCCGGCGCACCCGAGGGCGCCTGCACCTGCCCGTAGTGGAAGATCCGCTCGCGACCGCCGTAGAGGGCCGTGGGCGTCACGCCGAACATGTTTTTGATGGACATGGTGATGCCCATCTCCTCGTGCCCCTTGGCCTTGCCGAGGCTCACGAAGAAATCGCAATCTTCGTACGAGTGGTTCAGTTGGAAGGCCGGGAAAATGTGGGGCTTGGTCTTGACCTTGAAGGTGGAGTACTGCTTGCCGAAGCCGAGTCCATCGGTGTCTTCAAACTCCACCAGCGGCGCAGCGTTCTTGAGCGCGGCCACGTCCCATCCACCCTGCAACAGTTTGTCTTCGAGCTTGGCGTCCGGTCTCCGCCCGCCGGCGCTCTCCAGGATCCGTATGCGTTTGGCTCCCAGTTGGCCCAGCACCGCGGTGACGGCGCCGACTACCCTGGGATGCACCCAGTGCGTGTCGCCGGCGGTGTATCCCTCGAAGCGGTTTGCGCCGGTCAGGTTCACCTTGATGCCTACTGTCTTACCCTGAACCTGGCTCCCAATGCCGCCGACCTGGTCGAACATGGTCCGGAACTGGGCGACCAAGTCCTCGTCGTAGCTGCGAACCTTCGCAATCGACACCGCGGCCGCCGGAGTTGTCCGCGCCGGGGCTTGGGGAGCAGCTTGGGCGCGTGTGGCGGAAAGAGCACTGGCCGCCAGCCCCGAGACGGCGAGCCAATCACGCCGTGTAAGATTACCGTTAGCGTCTTTCATATGACTTCTCCTCGTTTGGCGCCACTTTATTCCAAGAGCACCCCACCCCACAAAGAGAGCTTTGGGATGGTTACATCGATTTGGCCGTCCGCCGCCTTCATGGCCAGATTGAGAGGCCCGGCGTCGGGCGTGAACAGGCGTGCGGTCGTGAAGTTCCCGCTGACTCGGATAGTGATCGCCGTGGCCGGAGAGTTGGCATAGTTCAGCAACTGGACCAGCAGGCGCTTGCCGGCGCCGCCGCTGCTTGCGTAGGTAATGACGGACGGCACATTGAACGCGACAAATCCGGCTTCCTTGTTTGAGAGCAAATCCCGCATGTCCCGGGCCAGCGACTCGGGATCCGGATCCTTGTAGACCGTCGCGCGGCCTTTCCCCACCGGGACTTCGGCGAATGGCTCGTCCTTCGGAGGATCTCCCCACGAAGGCCCGGCCACGACCAAGCCGCCCTTCTCCGCGAACGCCTTCAGTACTTTTCTCTCGGCCTCGCTTGGAGGAGCGAGTTCCGTAGCCAGCACCGCCCGAAAGCCGGCGAGCGACGCGGCGCTGAGTTCGGAGCGCACGATCAGGCGGTAGGGCACCTGGCGGCGCGCCACCAGCTTCAGGTACTCATCCGCCATCTCCGGATCCTTAGCGGCGGTGTCCAGGACAATCCCGAGGTTGCCGAACGGTACGAAACTGCGCCACTCCGCATGATCCTCGGCGAACTTGAGGCAGGCTCCGATGCTATGCCAAGTGGCTACCGCGGCGGTGTCCTGGCGGAGCAACTTCGCGCGCAACCCATCGTCGAGGGCGACGATCCAGCGGCCTCCGGCTACGGCCGCATCCGCCACGCACCGGGCATAGTCCGATGCGGCGCCGCCATCGGGCTGATAGCCGATCCAGACAGGCCGCCAGGCCGGCGCGAGGCGAAAGGAGCGCACCAGCCAGACATTGGACTGGATCCAGGGCTCGCTCGACGGCGCGCTGCGGATGCCCATGTCCGAGAGGTTGCGGGCGCTGGGCGAAACTCCCTCGACAGCCGGCACCGGACCTTTGGCCGTGCGTACGGACGCCGCGGCGGTCACAATCGGTATCGCTACCATGGGGCTGTTCGCCGAGGCCAAAGCCCTGGTTACCTGCTCGATGAATCCGCCGGGGAACTCGCCATCGAGCGCCAGGCCATCCAGGCGCGCGACCGCGGCGGCTGCGACAAACTTCGACGGGTCCGCACCGGGATACACCAACCCCACGATAGCGACGCCTCGCCGATGAGCCTCGGTGGTGTAGGTTTTGACGAGTTGCTGTTGCTGCCGTTCGAGTTCGGCGTCAGCGCCCGCGCTCCAGGTGAGCAGCAGGCAGTTAACCGGCGATCCCTCCAGCAGGTGCAGAGTCGCCGGGTCATACCAAGTGGCAATCGCTTCGCGAACCGCCGTATCGGCGGGCGGCGTCTTGGCCTTGGCGCGCTGGTACAGTTCGAGCGGCCCTCCCGGCCAGCGCGCCGGGATCCAGGAATTGGGCGTTCCCGGGTTCGCACCCAACAGGGCAGAGGGTAGGCAGAAAAGGAAGACTAGCCAGAGCCTCTTGTTTGGCATGTCCATTATCGAGACTACCGGGTGTGATTATCTTCCATATCGCGGCCAGATGCAAGTTTTTCTACGGGCTGCAAGGAAATCTGTTGCAATCGAGGTAATCCGGGGGTATATATACTTTGATAGCAGGTTGGCTTCGGGAATTCTGCGTCACATTTCTCGGAGAGGAGAAGGCGCTTGGTTTAGTAGCCGGAGGGAAAAGGAAAGGTGCCATGACTGCCGTGAGAGTTCGAACATTCGCCAGAATGAGTTTCACCCTTTGCGTTTTGCTGGCCGCCCGCCAGGTGGTTTTACGGGCGGACGTAACAGCCTCGATCCTGGGAACGGTCAGGGACGCGAGTTCCGCGGCCATGCCGAACGTGACTGTCACGGTCACGAACCTGGAAACAAATCTGAGTCGGAAGGTCACCTCGGATACCTCGGGCGCGTACCGCATCCTGGCGGTCCCCGTGGGCACATACAGGGTGGAAGCGTCGCAGTCCGGATTCCAGACATTCGTGGCGAACAACGTCGTGCTCACGGTGGACCAGGAGCGCCGCGTGGATATCACCATGGATGTGGGCAACCTGGAGCAGAGGGTGGAAGTCAGCGCCGCCGCGGTCCAGGTGGAGACCACCAGCACCCAGGTAGGCAACGTGATTGAGGAAAAAGCCATGCTGAATCTGCCCCTGAACGGCCGCAGCTACATCAACCTGCTGTCGATTCAGGCAGGCGTGGCTCCGCAGTCGTCGTCCACGGGGAATATCTCGGTCAACGGCCAGCGCGGGTCCTCGAATTCCTTCCTGGTCAATGGCGGCGATGTGAACGAGGGCGTGAACTTCGGCACGGAGATCATCCCGAACTTGGACTCCATCGCCGAGTTTCACCTGATCACCAACAGCTTCGATGCCGAGTACGGCCGCTTCAGCGGCGCCGTGATGAACGCCATCACCAAGTCGGGTTCCAACGGTTTCCACGGTTCCGCGTTCGATTTCATCAGGAACAACGATCTGGATGCCAAAGGCTTCTTCGATTCCGGCGTGCCCATCCTGAAGCGTAACCAGTTCGGCTATGCCGTGGGCGGGCCGGCCATCAAGAACAAGATCTTCTGGTTCACCGACTATCAGGGTACCCGCACGCACCAGGGTTCTTCGGGCAGCCTGACCCAGTTGCCCAGCGTCGCCCAGCGGGGCGGGACATTCAACCCCAATGATTTGAGCGGGCAGGTCGCCGGCCCGTATTTTGCAAAGCTCCTGTCTCAGCGCCTGGGCTACACCGTTACGGACGGCGAGGACTACAGCTCTCCCCAATGCGGCAGCACGGCGCAATGCGTGTTTCCCAATGGCGTGATCCCCACCCGCGCCATCCTGCCGCTGTCCGCCAATCTGCTCCAGAAATATGTTCCTCTTCCCAACGCCGGTGACGCTACCACGTACCGCTACGCGAGCCAGCTATCGACGTCGAGCGACAACAAGGTCGGACAGCGGGTGGATTTCGTCAACAAAAAGACGGGAAACTGGTACGGGTACTATCACCTGGACGACTCAACCTCTTTCAACCCAAGCGGCTTTGGGGCCGCCTATGGGAACTTCAACTCGACTAACAATGACCGGGCCCAGCAAGGCGTGCTCTCGAACACTCTCATACTCGGCCCCACGGCGGTAAATGAAGCCCGCCTGGATTTCACGCGGCTCTCGTTCAGCCACGGCCAGCCGACAGACTCGAATGTATCGCTCTCCAGCCTCGGTTTCGTCACCGGGGTCGGCTCGCTGGGAATCAACTCGTCCATTCCGGGCTGGGAATCCGTGCCGCCGATCTCGCTGAGCAATTTCAGTTTTGGACGCAGCAACCAGAGGCTCGGGCAGTACAATAATACCTACCACATCGGCGACACCTTCTCGAAGATCCTGGGCACGCACTCGTTCAAGATCGGCGGGGAATTCCGCTATCTCCAGATCAACGAACGGAACGTCTACGCGCCCAACGGGAACTTCACCTTCGACGGCTCGGAGACCGGCAGCGACATCGCCGATTTCCTGCTGGGAGCCCCCGCCTCATACATTCAAGCTTCTTACCAGCTTCTGGACTCCCGCACCAAATACGGCGCGATTTTTGTGCAGGATTCCTGGCGCGTGAAGCCGAACTTCACGTTGAATTACGGCTTGCGTTGGGAAGTGAGCACGCCTTGGTACGACACCCAGAACAGAATCGAGACCATTGTCCCCGGACAGCAGTCCACGCAGTTTCCGGGGGCGCCCAAGGGGTGGGTGTACCCTGGCGATGCCGGTATTCCGACTACGCTGGCGCCGACTACCTGGCATAACTTCGGCCCGCGGTTGGGTTTGGCCTGGTCGCCGAACGCCTCCGGCGGCTTCCTGGGCAAGCTGTTGGGCGGCCGGGGAAAGACCGCCATTCGCGCCGCCGCCGGCATCTACTACACCGCTATCCAGGACGCGGGGCTGTTCGAAGAAGTCGCCGACGCGCCCTACGGCCTCTATTGGGTGAGTTCCGCTCCGCCCATGTTTGACCAGCCCTACCTGACGCGGTCGGACGGCAGTGCGCAGGGACCGCGCTTCCCGTTCGTCCTGCCCACGCCGGGATCGGCGGCTGTCAAGAACATCGACTGGTCGGTCTTCTTCCCAATCTCGAGTTCCCCGGGATATTTGAAAACCAACAAACTCCCCTACTCGGAGCATTTCAACTTCTCCATCCAGCGGCAACTCACCAACAGCACGATGATGACCGTAGCCTATGTGGGGACCGAGGGACACAAGCTGTTCTCGCATTACGAAGCCAACCCCGGCGACGCCGCTCTCTGCCTGAGCTTGAAAGGGTCCGCCATAGCGAAAGGAACACCGTCGTGTGGCGCCCACGGGGAGGACTCCGCCTACACGCTGGCCAACGGCAGCACGCTCTACGGAACTCGCAGCCCGTTGGGTTACGCCCTGGGAGGGACTGTGATCAACGGCACCCCCACCCCCTACTTCGGAGAAAACAGTTACCTGGCCACCACTGCGGACTCGAACTACAATTCCCTGCAGGTCACCGTCGAGCGGCGCGCTAGCGACTTCACCTTCCTGGCGGCTTACACCTTCAGCAAGGCGATTGACGACGCCTCCTCCTATGGCGCCTATCTGGATTTCTACAACTTCCGGCTGGGCCGGTCGCTTTCGACCTTCGACTGCGCCCACAACTTCGTGATCAGCTACACCTACAATGTGCCGTTCGACCGGGTGCTCGGCGTGCTTCCCAAGCGCCTGACCCAAGGCTGGGCGATCAACGGCATCACGCGGCTTGCCACGGGATTCCCCATCAGCATGTCGCAGAGCGGCGATCGTTCGCTTATTGGCGGTTCCGGAGTAGACCGTCCGAACTTTGTTGGCCCGCTGGTGATTACGAAGGATGTGAAGAACACCCCCAACCACACGTATTTCAACAAGGCGGCCTTTACCTCGGAGGCGCTCGGCGGGCAGGGAACTTCATCGCCGCGCTTCTTCCATGGGCCGGGACAGGAAAACTTCGATTTGGGCGCGGAAAAGACCACGAAGTTGCGCGAGAGCATGTCGTTACTGATCCGCGCGGAGTTCTTCAATGCCCTCGAACATGCCAATTTCGGCAGTCCCAGCGGCAGTTTCACCAGCGGCAGCTTTGGCCGCGTGACCAGCGCCAGCGCGGGACGGATCGGGCAGGTGAGCGCGAAGTTCCTGTGGTAGGAGAGGATCTTGAAGCAGGCGCTGATTTTCTCGCTTGCAGGGCTGGCGCTGCCGGCCCTGCTCGCCCAGCAGCCGCCGGTGTGCGAGGTTTCTCCGCCGACGGCCAGTTTCACCATCGCTCACGTACAGTCTTCCCCGGAACTCGATTCCGACCCGCAATCCGCCGTCTGGAGGAACGCGAAAACGGTCGTGATGACGAAGGACTGCACCCGTACCCTGGACTATCCGGATCTCCAGACGGAAATCCGCGGGTTCTGGACGGACAGCGATTTATACCTGCTGTTCATCTGCCCCTACCGCTCTCTCAACACGTTTCAACCGCCGCAAAACGACCAGCCGCGCCGGGGCCTGTGGGACCGGGACGTGGTGGAAATGTTCCTGGGGGACGACTGGGAGAACATCCGCCACTACCGCGAGTTTGAGATCGCCCCCACGGCCGACTGGATCGACCTGGCCATCGACCTCGACCATCGCGGCCAGGACCGCAACTGGCGGTCCGGCTGGAAAACCACGGCGCGCATCGACGAGAAGGCGAAGATCTGGTATGCGGCCTGCCAGATTCCCCTGAAGTCCGTCAGCGAGAAGGAAGTCCGGCCGGGGACCCGCTGGCGCGCCAACCTGTATCGCATCGACGGCGACGGTCCCGACCCCCAGCGCCGTTTCATGTGCTGGCAGCCTACCTGCGTAGTGAATCGCGATCCCAACCACGTCCCCGAGAACTTCGGCAGTTTGGTTTTTGGCCAATGAGGTCGGGCTTTTGGGTGTGGGGTAGGGCTAAGTTGGGTAATAATATACTTCGCATCCCAAAGGCTGCTACGATGGTTCCGGCGTGACAGGCTAGCGTTTTGGCTTCGGTGGAAGCTCTGCATTGTTGTCTTCGTCGTTACAGCACTCACAATTACGAACCTCTCCGGCCGTGTTCACTACTACGACACAAAACTTCATCCAGTGGGGAATGTTGAAAACGTCACTATAATCGATCCTCCCGGTGAGGTAGCTGTTAAATCCGTTTTTAGGTTCCGTGCCGCCCATGGCTATGGGTGCTCTGGTTGCAGTATTGGGAGCCAATACAGTCGCCAGTACCAACGGAAGTTGTACGCGTTTTCCAGTACCTTGGTCTTTAAACAGGCCATCCTGAAACATCTGGATACCGCGACCTCCGCTAGACGGCGAAGTGTCTCCGCCGCTTCCAACATTTCCGACACGGGCTATAACGTCCCGTGCTACGGTCTTACCAACATTTCTGGGATACAACTCATACTTGAAAGCCCATGCGTCAAACCCTTGACTTGGTGGATAGGAAGCTATTGGCTTTATGGGGTCAAACTCGATCCAGGCACGTTCATCGATTCGGAACTGCTCGATGGATTCACTAAGGGTGTCAGCAGCGATGTCGGCAGCACGCTTGGCCGCTTTAGCTGCCTTTTCAGACGATGCAGTCTGAATTGTAAGTTCAGAGAGGGTTCTATTGGTAATCGTTACCAGTCGGCCAGTGTAGGCTGTGTAGAATATCAAGACCACAAGGGCAGCGGCCTCCAGCCACACCATTGGATTTTTCAAAAACTCTCGGGATCTATGACTAGTGAGGGATGCCGTAATGCGCTTAAAGCGACCAGGCTTATAGTAACTGGTCTGTCTTGTCTCGTGGTCGGGTTGTTCTTGCTTCACGGCATCTTGCCGGATCAGCCCAGTGCCTTGCGTGCTGTCATCATCGGGGTTCTCGGATTGTTGTTTCTCTTTTGTGCTCAAAGGTGTATTTGTGTGTTTATCGATGTTGTTGACCCTTTGGTTTCCGTCCCGGCGCATTCGGATTTCCGGCCCGTGGCGATTGCTCTTTTGCCAACCGCACTCGCGCGTCTAACTCAGCCTTCGGAACTTTCAGGAGTTTCCGCATGAAACTCTTGAATCGCCTAAACTCTGGCGTGGCTTGGAACCGCTCAGAACTAAGTGGCTCCCGCTGTTCAACCGCCGCGAGCTTAACCCGCATGGGCCACCTTCGCTTTCCCGGTCAATTCTTTGTACGTGAGACGACGGCCAACGATGTGTCGCATTGCGAACACGAAGCGCTCAAGGTCGGTCAGGTCGCGGTTGTTGTAGCGGAACGCCTGTTCGTCCACGTACCGGAACAGGTGGAATGGCTCGACGGCAACATAGGTTCCGTGGAGGGTCCGCTTCAACAGCGACCAGAAATTCTCCAATCCGTTCGTATGAATGTTCCCGTTGACATACGCCTCAGCGTGGTCAATCACCTGATGCTGAAAGTCGTCAAGACCGTCATACGACTTCAACGCATCGCTGTAGAGTTCCGATCCAGCTTCGACGTTCTCACGCACAAGCGCTTGAAGCTCAGGCTTGCGGCGCGTCCGGCAGACGTGAGCGCGAACCGTGCCTCCACGTTCGAGAACCGCTGCGACAATCGCCTTGCCTTCCGGTCCGCGCCCCGTGATTTTCTCCGCATGTTCCGCCGCGTGCATGTTCCGCGCTTTGCCACCGATGAAGGTTTCGTCAACTTCAACCTCGCCGGCCAGCTTGTTGAAGGTTTTATTCTGCGCCGCAAGCCGGATGCGGTGAAGCATGAACCACGCCGATTTCTGGGTGACGCCAAGCGCCCGGTGAAGCTCCCAGGAGCTAATACCGTTCTTGGCGTTCATCAGCATCCAGACGGCGGGAAGCCACTTTTCAAGAGCAATCGGGGAGTCCTCGAAAATGGTACCAGTCTTGAGGGAAAACGTAGGGCTCTTATGCCCTGCGTAGCACTTCCAGACACGCCGTTTTGTAAGGTACGTGACATTTTCGGCCCCGCACGTCGGGCATTTCACCTTACCGTCCGACCACCGGAGCGCTGCCATAAAGTCTTTACAATTATCAAACTCCGAGAAGTGGATGATCGCGTCTCGAAGGGTTCCATGGTCGCTCATGAAACAAGTATGCGCCTCTTTGCTTGGGATGTCAACTATATTATTACCCTAAGTTGCAGAAGTGTCCGCAGTTCATAGGGAGGAACGATGCCAAGTCAGTTTAGCGATAAGGCCGGGAAGCCACCGGCCGGGGTGAACCGGCGGGAACTGTTCCTGCGGGGAGTAAACGATTCGGCGAGATTTGTCCAGGAAAATCGACTGGGGTACCTGAACTGTTACCCCTTCCCATCCAAAAATGCGCGAATCGCTGTTCAGACGTGGCGTTCTGAGAGACCATTCGCGTGAAGTCCCGTCACGTCAACCGGCCGGAACACGCCCTTCCCCGAAAGTGAGCCCCTGACGCCCGCAGTAGGGCTCCCGGAAACGAGCCGGCCCTGAGGTTCACGCCCATGGCCGTCCGCCCCACCCTATCGCCCCACCCTCGCCTCAAACGCGTACTTTCCCGAACCCACTTCGAACACTGCCTTGCCGTTCTCCGCGGGCGCGGATTTCACGCCGGGGGATCGCGCCGCCGGACGGCCGCCTTCCGTTACCGAGCCGGGCGCGGAAGTGGGGACGTAGACCGTCGCCGCCGTCCCCGGTGGGACCGTCACGTCCATGTGGAGGGCACCGTTCTCGATTCTCCAGTCGCTCACAATTTGGCCGTGAATCGATTGGTAGCTGGTGCGGGCGAACGTTAAGTCCCCCACCAGGGCCGGCTCGATCAGGAAGTGCTGGAAGCCGGGCGCCTTCGGGTCGATGCGAATGCCGCCGATCCCTTGAATGAACCAGGAGCCGATGGAAATCAGCGTGTCGTGGATGTTCGAACTTCGTCCCCGCCAGTCTTCCCAACTCGTGGTGGCGCCCTGCGCGAGCATGTACCCCCAACCAGGGTAATCCGTCTGGCTGGTCATGAGGTAGATCAGGTCGTTACGGTCGGCTTCCATCAGGTACTTCAGCAGAAAGTAGGTTCCGTGCATGCCGGAATCCAGGTGGCCGGCGTTCTTCACCCGGATCGTGTTCTCGAGATTGTCCGCCACCGCCTTGCGCAACTCCGGCGGGACCACATGTACCAGCAGCGGAAAGGCCAGGTAGGGCATCTCGCCGGTGGCGTAACTGGCGTTCGCGGCGTCGTAGAATCTCTGGTGCAGCGCGCGCGAAATGGCCGCCGACAGGGCTTGGTACTTCGCCGCATCGCCGCTCCTGCCGAGGATGACGGCCACCTTCGCGGCGATCTGCACGGTGTACAAATAGTGGAGGCTGTTGATGAGCTGGACGCTGCGCGGGTCGCCCCGGTCGCCGTTGATGCCCCCCACCGGACTGGGCGTGACCCAGTCTCCCAGGAAATTCCACTGCTGCATGCGCATGGCGAAGGTCTTGTGGGTTTCGAGGACGTTGCCGACGGCTTCGGATTGCAGGTATCCAAGCCACTTCTGGATCATGGGATAGTTGGTTTCCAGAACCCGCTTGTCGCCGTATTGCAGGTACAGTTGCCAGGGCAGGGTGACCACAAAACCACCCCACATGGGACCGCCGCCGCCCTGATCCTGGTAGTTCGGAGCGGTATGCGGCAGCTCTCCGGTTTCCGGTTGCTGCGCGTCGCGCCAGTTGGCCAGCCAACTGTTATAGAGGCCTCCGGAGGAGAAGTTGAACATGCCGGTTTCGAGCGACGTGCCGGCGTCGCCGCCGTAACCCAGGCGTTCGCGAGTGGGACAATCGACCACATAGCCGCCCAGAGAGAGGGAACGGTAAGTCCAGGTGACCAACTGGTAGATCCGATTCATGAGATCGTTCGAGGAGACGAACTCGCCCGCGCGATCGTAAGCCGTGTGGATCAGGTAGCCCGTGGCGTCCTGGATGCCGGGCGCCCGGTTCAGGCCCGTCACGCGCACATAGCGGAAGCCGTGGTAGTTGAAGCGGGAGCGGAACGTCAGCGCGGCGCCGTTAGTGACCACTTCGTCGCGCTGATTCAGGGTCTGCAGTCCCCCGTTCGCGGCGGCGCCCTGCGCGGGCGCGCTCCGCCTGACATCGGCGTACTCCAGTTTGACCGTGGTCCCCGCGAGGAGACCGCCGGGAATTCGGAATTCCAGCCAGCCGGTGAAGTCCCGGCCCATGTCGATCAGATAGCCGCCTTGCGGAAACTCCTCCACCTGGACGGCTGGGATGGTCTCCATGATCCGGTTGGGCTCCACCATCTGCGCCGCCGTAAGCACCTGCGGCGGGTCGAACGGAGCGGCCGTCTTCCAATTCGAATCGTCCAGCTCCACGCTATTCCAGTTGGCCAGTTCCAACCTGGAATCGTAGCGCTCGCCGCCATAATCGCCAAACGCGGTGCCCCGTCCGAGCGGGGTCAGTGGACTCTCGCGGAGCTTCCATGTGCCATCGGTGCCGACCTGGACGGTGTTGCCGCCGGGCAGGGCGATATCCACCTGGGCCCTGACCAGTGGACCGTCGTGAATGACGCCCGGATGGCCTCTGACGTACCAGCCTCGGCCCAACCACAACGCCACCACATTTTTCCCGGGGACCAGGTAGTCCGTCACGTCGAACGTCACATACAGATTGCGCTTGGAATAATCGCTGACGGCCGGGCTTAATACGTGGTCGGAGACCTTCTTGCCGTTGATGTACAGCTCGTAGTAGCCCAGCGGGTTGACATAGGCCGTGGCCCGGTTCGGCTTGCCCGCCAGCGTGAAAGTCTTCCGAAGCCAGGGGAACGGGAGCGGCGCGCCCTCCCGCACGCCTTCGGGGCGCGCCTCGCCGATCCAGCGGGCACGCCAATCCGCGGGCCGTAGCAGCCCCATGGACCACATGGCCTGGCCGCTCCACGGCAACTGGCGGTTGGCGCCGTCCCACACGCGCACCTTCCAGTAGACTTGCAGGCCGGAGGTCAGCGGCTTGCCCGCATAGGCTACCCAGGTGGATTGGTCCGAGTTCACCTTGCCAGAGTCCCAGAGATCGCCGGTATCTTTTTGGAGGTTCTCGGGTGTGCTGGCGGCGAGGATGCGGTAGGCCGTCTGCCGCCACCCGCGCGCGGCCTGGGTCGATATCCAACTCAATCGCGGCTTCTCGACATCGATCCCCAGGGGATTCGTCAGGTATTCGCAACGGAGCCCTTCTATCGCGGGACTGGTTTGCGCGCGAGCGGGGCAAACCGCCAGGATCAGGCTGAGCGCCCATGCGTGTTTCACGAGCCGCATCCTCTTCGCCCTCCGGCTATCGAATGTCCGAACCCTGCACCGGGGTGAGTATGGCATTACTGATATTAATTACCAGTGAAGGCGAGGAGTATTCGGGGTTGGTCCGCAGTTTCTGCCAGTCCGGGCTGGCGGAAAACACGGACCAGAGCTTTTCGCGGGCCGCCAGGTTCTCGAAAGCCAGCATGTAGCTCAGGTGCGGCATGTTGGCGCCCACAACGGCTTCGCCGAAGAGCACGGGTTGCATGCCGCAACCGCGGAAAACGCCGATCTCGCCGCCGGCGCCGAACATCTTGATTTTCTGCTGAAGAGTGGATTCGTTGAGCGATTCGTAGGTGCGCAGCTCGAAGATGCGCGCCGGGCGGCTGGCGTCGGCCGGCCCCGTTTCGATGGCGGGGAAGGAGTCGAACGCGCGCAGCAGCCAGCTCTCCATCCGCACGAAGCCTGGATCGGGGTTGGCGTTGTAGTCGGCCAGGGCCTTCTGGTAATCGGCGTCGCCGGCCAGTTTCTCGCGGGCGGTTTCGATGGCGGCCAGCGAGGGGTAGCTGGCAATGCGGAGGATGAAGGGCGCGTTCGGCGCAATGGACGCGCCGAACAGGCCGATCGGGCCGGCGCCCGCGCGCTTGGCGGCGGGCACGTACGACTTGGTCAGAAACTCCGTGGTGCGCCTGGACTGCTCGCTGTGTTCCGTGCGCATCCGGAAATAGCGCAGTTCATAGTATGCGCTCTTGGGGGCCGTTTGGGCGCTGGACGACGCCGCGCCCGCGGCGAATGTAGCGGCTAACACTTCTCGGCGGGTCATAATATCGCGAGTTCGAGTCTAGCAGAAATCACCCGGCGGGGCTGCCGTCACTGCCGCAGCAGCGCCCGCAGTACTTCCCAGTAGATGGAACTCGCGTGGGACTTGGCCCACTGTTCGAAGAACGGCGGATACTGCGCGGGGTTCGTCACCGCTTGCACGTGGAGGCCCTTCAAGCCGCCGCCGAAGGTCTTACGGTAAACCGGGGGGCCGCCTCCGGAGCGAATGACGCGAACGTCGATCGCCAGGCTCAGATAATCGGATTGACCCGAGCATGACGCTCCCGGCCGCACTGCCAGAACCACCGTGGCGCTGGCGCCCGTGGCCGGAGGCGTGGACGTGTCCGGCATCAGCCCTTCGGAATCGGCGCGCAGGATTTCCACGGCGTCCTTACCGGCGGTGCGGGCGTAATCCGCGAACGCGCCGAGCACCAGTGCATCCGGATGGATGGCGCCAATCGTACGCGCCAGATCCGCACGGCTCTGAAAGCAGGAGCTGACCATGTTCACCGGCAGCCAAAGGGCATCCACGTCGATGCGGACGAGCGGCGGCTTGGGAAGAAGCGCCAGGATGGCCTCGTGTTTGCCGGGTGCGGAGAGCAGGGCCAAGGCGTAAGCCGTGAGGCCTTCCTTGTCGCGGGCCTGGGGATTGGCGCCCTTCTCCAGCAGCAGGCGGACGATCTCGGTATGGCCCTCTTCGGCGGCCAACAGCAGCGGAGTTTTTCCGTCCTTGTTTTTCGCTTCGAGGTTGGCGGCCGACCCGAGCAGAGCGCGCACGCCGGTCGTGTCGCCGTTGCGCGCGGCGGTCAGCAGATCCTGCCCCGAGTCCGCCGCCAGCACCGCGAAGGCCAGCGCGATTAACGCGGCCACACGGCGCAAGGCCAACTTCGCATCCATATGACCAGATTAGTGCATCGCCACGTCCCAGCGGCGGACCTTCGGCTTCTCCGAAGGAGACCACTCCGTGGCCATCTGCAGATCCCGCTCAGCATTGACCTGAGCCTCCTGCTTCAGCCGCTCCCGCAGGTTCTGCCGGCCCTGGGTCTCGACGTAGCGCAGGATGGCGCGGTTGATCAGAACGCTACGCCTACCTTCGGTCGCGACCCTGTCCAGCATGGCTACCCTAGTTGTCGGGAGGATGACGTAACGGTCGCGGCTCGGCCGCGTTTCCGAGCCGCGCGCGTCAGCAAGCGGTTTTCGGGCTTTTCGGCAACCTGTCGCTACTCCGCCGCTCTCCGCAGCCGGTCCAGCACGCCGGCCCATTCGGGAGTATCCGGAGGGCGCTCCACGGCAATCCAGTCCGGCCCCTCCGCGTCCAGCCGGTGCAGCGTTTCATATAGCGCTGCGGCGTATTCGCGTGGGTCTGCGGGCATTTCGCGGCCGATGCGGAGCCATGCTCCGTTGCCCGCGGGCGGACGGTCGGCGGGAGCCAGGAGGTAGAGCGGCGTCGCGGGCCGGTAGTGCCGGGGGTGCATGCCCGGCGACTCGTGCGGACCTTGGGCAGGCTCGTTGGCCATCCGCACCGGGCCGATCAACGCTTCGATTTCCGGCAGCGGGATCACGCCGGGACGCAGCAGGAGAGGCGCGCCCACCAGCGAGAGCACCGTGGATTCGATGCCCACGCGCGCCGGGCCGCCATCCAGTACGTAATCCGCCAGCGCCTCCGGCACGTGCGCGGCGGCGGTGGGGGATAGCTCGGTGAACCGGTTGGCGCTCGGGGCGGCGATGGGCACGCCGGCGGCGCGGATCAACGCCAGCGCCAGCGGGTGCGCGGGCATGCGCAGGGCGACCGTGGGGAGGCCGGCGGTCACGATATCGGGGATGCAAAGAAGGCAGGCGGACCCACAAACGGCGTGGGTGCCCCGGCCCGTCCCACCGATGCGCTTCGGAACCACCAGCGTCAATGGGCCTGGCCAGTAGCGGCGCGCCAACGTTTCGGCGGCATCCGGCCAGCGCGAGGCCAGGCTGCGCGCCATTTCCACCGAATCCACGTGAACGATCAGCGGGATGGTTCGCGGGCGGCCCTTGGCCTCGAAGATGCGCTCCACGGCGGCGGCGTCCAGCGCGTTGGCGCCAAGGCCGTAGACCGTCTCGGTGGGAAACGCCACCAGCTTTCCGGCGCGAATCAACCCGGCCGCGCGTTCGACGCTCACTCCAGTGTCTCGTCCTTGTCGTCGCCGGCGATTTTCCCGGTCTTCCGCCAGACGAGAAAGGCGTGCATCAACGGCTCCAGGCCGCCATCGAGGACGCGGTCCACGTCGCCAATGGTCAGCTTGCTGCGCAGGTCCTTCACCAGGCGGTAGGGCGCCAGCACGTAGTTGCGGATCTGGCTGCCGAAGTTGATCTCGAGCTTGGAATCCTCGGTCTTGCGCGTCTCCACGCGCTTCTTCTCCAACTCGAACTCGTAGAGGCGCGCGCGAAGCTGCTTCATGGCGGTCTCGCGGTTCTTGTGTTGGGAGCGCTCGTTCTGGCACTGCACCACGATGCCGGTCGGGAAGTGCGTCATGCGCACCGCCGAATCCGTCATGTTGACGTGCTGGCCGCCGGCCCCGGAGGAGCGGAAGGTATCGATGCGGACATCGTCGAGATCGATCTCGATCTTGATTTCGTCGTCCACCTGCGGGAAGACGAACACCGAGGCGAAGGAGGTGTGCCGGCGGGCGGCGGAATCGAACGGCGAGATGCGCACCAGGCGGTGCACGCCGATCTCCGATTGCAGCAGGCCGTAGGCGTTTTCGCCGTTGACTTCGAACGTCACGGACTTGATGCCGGCGCCTTCACCCTCCAGGCGGTCCGTCACCTCCGTCTTGAAACCTTCGCGCTCGGCCCATCGCAGGTACATGCGCAACAGCATTTCGGCCCAGTCCTGGCTTTCGGTGCCGCCGGCGCCGGGATGAATGGTGACGATGGCGTCGCGCGCGTCGTTTTCGCCGGAGAGCAGCATGGCGGTCTCGATGCGCTCCAGAAACTCGGCGTAGGACTTCATTTCGCGGTCGATATCGGCGCTGACGTTCTCGCCTTCGCGGGCCAGTTCAAACAGCGTGTCGAGATCGTCGGTGAGCGACCGGATCCGGTCGTCGTTGGCGATGGCTTCTTCCAACCGCTTGCGGCCCCGCATCACCTTCTGGCTATTTTCGGGTTGGGTCCAGAAGTCCGGGGCGGACGTCTGTTCTTCGATCTTGGCTAGTTTCCGCTTCTGCGTGGAGACGTCAAAGATACCTCCGCACAGCCAGGGCCTGTTCGCGGAGGGGCAGGTATGCGCGGTCTAACTCTTCTAATGTCATGGGATTTCAGTCCAATTCTAGCAGATGCCCGGCCTTGCCTACGTTGCGCGCGCGCGTACGGCCCATGGTGATGTTCGCGTTTTCCGCCTCGTGTATGTGGCCGCAAAAGAAGTAGTCGGGCTGGCGCGCGGCGATGAAATCGCGGACGGCCGTCGAACCGGCGTGCAGGCCCGGGTGAATCTGGTCGAGCGCCGTGCCGTAGGGCGGCGCGTGGCAGATCAGCACCAGCGGCTTCAAGTCCGCGAACCGCTGGAGCCGCTCGGCAAGCTGTATTTCGCTATACTCGCCGGGCGTGTGGAAGGGCGTCGGGCTCGAATAACCCAACCCCGCCACGTGCCATTTCCCCGCCTGAAAATGACGCCCGTGGAAATCGTGCAGTCCGTAGCGCGCGCACATGCCGGCCACCTGGTCGGCGGATTCGTGGTTGCCAGGCAGCACGTAGACCTTATCGCCGCGAGCCTTCAGGATGGCCCCGCAGCGATCCAGCCCCTTCGACCAAGTCACCTGGTCGCCCGCCGCGATGTAGTAATCCGCCTCCACTCGCAGCAGGGCTTCGAGGGCTTTCCAATCGGTGTGGATGTCGGAAAAGACGAGGAGCTTCAAGACATGAGTATACCCGGCGTAGCGCCGCGGGTCTTTGCCGGCGGTGTTCTTGCCTCGGGATTTAAACCACCGCCGGCGAAGACCGCCGGCGGTACAGAGCCCCGTTATCGTACAGTAGTAGGTATATGCGGATGCGAGGGGACCGCTGGGTGTGTGTCCTGGTTTGTCTGGCGTTGTGGTGTTCGCCGGGACGCGCGTCAAAACCCGCGGACTGGGTTCCCGCGCGCTGGCCGTGGTCCGACGCGGCCTCGCTCGATCTGCTCACCGGCGGCCCCGTCAATTGCCTGCTCGTGCGGCCGGCTACGGCGGAATTCGCAGCGGCCGCGGCGAATCGCGGGCTGGCGACTCTCGCGGTGGTCGTTCCTGGAGACGATGCGCCCGAGACCGCGCGCCGCGCGCTGGCCGCCAAAGTCACGGGCATCGCGCTGGAAGGCGATTTCCCGGAGGCCGCGGTCGCGGCGGTCAGACAAGCCGCGGGCGGCGCTCCGGTCGTCGAACTGGCGGCGCGCAACCGGATGCTGCTGAACTCCGGGGCGCCGATTCTCGCCACGTACCAAGGCGTTTGGCCCGGCATGGCGGTCATGGAACGCGCCAGAGCGGGGCCCACCGGGTCCGCCTGGATAGACACCAACACCGGCTTCATCCGCGGCGCGCGTGCGTGGAGCGACGCGCCACTGTGGATCGCCAACCAACCGCCCACCAAGACCATGGTGACCGCCGGGCGGTATCTTCAGGCCATTGCCGACGCGGGCATGTCGGGGGCGCGCTGGGTGCTGGCGCTGGACGACGATTTTGCCGCGCGGTTGGCCAAGCGCGAAACCAAGGCCGTGACCGATTGGGGGCGCATGCTCGCGCTGGCGAGCTATTTCGAGCGGCATCCGGAGTGGCGCGAAATGCGGGAATACGGAAAGCTGGCGCTGGTGCAGGACCCCGCCAAGGGGGGCCTGCTCTCGGGCGGCATCCTCGACATGATCGCCGTGAAGCAGACGCCCGTGCGGCCCATTCCGCGCCAGCGCCTCACGCCCGGCTCGCTGAAGGACGCCAGCATGGCCGTCAACCTGGACGCCGACGCGCTCACTCCCGAGGAGCAGGCGGTGCTGCGCGATTTTACCCGTTCCGGTGGCACGCTCCTCACCGGCCCGCCGGGATGGAGAGACCAAGGCCCCAGCGGAGACAAGATCACGCTGGACCAGCGCGAGCTCGAACGCCTCAACGAGATCTGGCGCGAAGTGAACTCCATGGTCGGCCGCAGGAACCTGGGAGTGCGGCTGTTTAACGCCTCTTCCATGCTCTCCAACTTTCTGATTTCCAACGATGGGCAGACGGCGGTCCTTCACCTGGTGAACTATTCGGATTATCCGGTGGAAAACGTTTCCGTGCACTTTTTGGGCGACTACAAGCGCGCGACTTTGCTCACGCCGGAAGGCGTGGAGAAGCCGCTGGAACTTTACAAAACCGACGACGGCTGGGGCGCCGACCTCGATAGGGTATCGGTGTGCGCCACCGTGAGACTGGAGCAATAACAATGATGACTCGGAGAGAATGGATCGCGGCGATCTCCGCCGCGCCGCTTTTGAGGGGGGCTCCCGCCGCCCCTGTGGCGCCTGTGGCGCCTGTTTCAATTGCCAAGTGCGCCTCTTACGACGAGGACGTCACGGCCAAACTCGGCGTCCTGTTCGATCAGTTGGGCGGTCTGGGAGGCTTGGTGCGCGGCAAGACCGTCACCATCAAACTCAACATGACGGGGTCACCCGCGCAACGCCTCCAAGGCCTTGCGCCGGCCCTGACGCACTACACTCACCCCAAGGTAGTCGGGGCGGTGGCGTACCATCTGGGGAAGGCCGGCGCGCGCCGGATACGATTTGTCGAGAGCGCGTGGGCCACCGCCGGGCCGCTGGAAGACGTGATGCTCGATTCGGGCTGGAACGTGCGTTCGCTCCTGTCGGCCGCCGCGGGCGTGGAGTTTGAGAACACCAACGCGCTCGGCAAGAGCAAGAGCTACGCGCGCTTCAAGGTCCCGGGCAACGCCTACATGTACCCGGCTTACGACCTGAACCGCGCGTTCGAAGACACCGATGTGTTCGTCAGCCTGGCGAAGCTCAAGAACCACGCTACGTGCGGCGTCACCTTGTCGCTGAAGAACTGCTTCGGCAGCCTTCCGGCTTCGATTTACGGCGATAACGCCGGCGTGAACGGGCCCAACGAGAATCCCACGAGCGGGCGGGGGAGAGTGGGCCACGAGGGCCGGCGCCAGCCTTCCAAGTCGGCTCCACAAGAGCTGAATTTCGGCGCCAATCACGACCCGGGCTATCGCGTGCCGCACATCGTAGCGGACCTTTCCGCCGCGCGCCCCATTCACCTGGCGATCGTCGAGGGCGTGCAGTCCATGGCTGGCGGCGAAGGGCCGTGGGTCCGCGGCGTGCGCCCGGTGAAGCCCGGAGTGCTGATTGCGGGCCTGAACCCGGTGTGTACGGACGCCGTCGCCACGGCCGTGATGGGCTACAGTCCCCGCGCCGCGCGCGGGACCGCGCCGTTCCAAACCTGCGACAACACCATGCTGCTGGCGGAAGCCCACGGCGTAGGCGCGGCGGATCTCCAGCGTATCGACGTCCGAGGCGTCTCCATCGCGCAGGCCCTATACCGTTACGATAGCTAGTGGATGGCATCGCGCAAACGGTCCAGGAACTCGTACCGCGTCTTCCGGCTGCAATCCTGGGAGGCGTTTCTCGGGCTGATCACCAAGCCCCCGTATTCGAACTGGGCATTCCGCGGCGAGCGCGACGAGCGCTGGCCGCTGCAAAGTTCGCTCCCCCGTTATCTGCGGAACTTTGGGGTGGCGCCGCAGGCGTGGCCGGAGCAGGAATCCCGCATCCTCCGCATCTTCAAACGCAAAGCGCACCAGTTCCTCGACAAACCTCCCGAACTCGACGACGATTTCCAGTGGCTGGCGCTCATGCAGCACCACGGCGCGCCCACGCGGCTCATTGATTTCACCTGGTCGCCCTACGTTGCCGCGTTTTTCGCCCTGGAACGTACCCTGGCCGACGGCGTGGTCTGGGCCATGAACCCCGCGCGCATCGATAGCAGCCGCGCGCCGCGTCCCACGCGTATGGATCCGCGGGCCAAGGGGAATTTCGACCGCTACTTCCTGAAAGGCAGCCACCGCTTCATCTGGATGGGAGAGCCGCACACCATGAACCGGCGACTGATCGCGCAATCCGGGACCTTCGCCGTGCCCGGCGTGCTGGACGTGCCCATCGAAGAAATGCTGAAGGACGCCGACCAGGAGAACATCCTGGCGAAGATCGTCCTGAAGAACGCCGTGCGCGAGGTGGGGATGCGCGAACTCTACCGCATGAACATCACCTACGCGACGTTATTCCCCGACCTGGACGGCTTGGCAAAATCGATGGGCTATGAACTGGAGTTCCACTGGGCGTACAACCCGCGGACAATGGACCGGTATCACACGTGAGGTGGGGCTATACAGACGCGCATAAGTGGAGGGACATTCAGCGGCGGTCGCGCACGCTTCAGCGTGCCGCCGCAGGCTTCAGCCTGCGGAGAGCCGGCACGGCGAGCTGAAGCTCGCCGCAGCACGCTGAAGCGTGCGCCACGTGGGACGTCACGTCCCTTTACTTATACGCAGATGTATATCTCAGGCCCTTGCCGAGATCCTGGAAGCCGGCAGGTGGCGGGGAGGACCGTATTGCCGCGCGACGGTGATTTGGTCGAGACGCACCTGCGCTTGAGCCCGCGCGCACAGCGCCACGTTGCAGCACCATTCCACCAGTTCGCGCGTTTCGGCCAGCCTCTCCGGCGAAAACACGCCGGTCTGCAATTCTCGGCGAAGCTGCCGGGCGTGCTCTTCCCACAACGCCAGCGCTTTCGGGAACTCCCCGCAGGCGACGGCCTGCCGGATGGGATCGGTCCGTGGGTCACTTGGCATACATTTGGTTGGCCGTATCCATCGCGGAGAACATGCTGGAGATTTCCTCGTACTGCTGCTGGATCCCGGAGATCATCGCATCGGCCGCGGCCATCTGGTTGGTCAGGCTGGTTTGGAGTTGAGCCACTTGATTCTGTTTAGCGGTGATCTGGTCGCCGACGTCCTTGATTTGGGACTGCATAGCCGTCTCGGCGTTCTTGAGCAGGCCGGTACTGGAGTCTTCCAGATTGTTGAGCGCCGTGGTGACGGATTGCAGGAATCCGCCCGTGTCGGCCGCTCCGAGGAACCCGGTCACGGCCGAGGAATTGCCGATGTCGGCTGCCATCAAGGTCCATTGGTTGTAGGTGAGAGTTCCGTCGTTGTTGAGGTTCAGCCCCAGGTCCGTCAGTCCGCTGATCTGTCCGGTGGACGAGTATGTGGAGATGCCGCTGAGAGTCCGTTGAAGCTGGGTCAGGATCGATTGCCCTTGGAGCGCGCCGCCGGACTGGCCTCGCTGTCCGTTGATTTCCTTGACCACGGCATTGTACGCGCCGGCGAACGAGGTGAGCGCGTCGCTCAGGGCGGACGTCGATCGCGTGACGGTCACATCCACCGGGTTGCCGGGGTCGCTTGAGTTCAGTTGCAGGGTTACCCCGGTGGAGATGGTGACGCTACGTGAATTGCTGGTCACGGTGTTTCCGGAGTTGTCGACGACATACTGGGCGAGACTCCCGGCGGTCTGCTGCTTTTGAAGACTGGCGCCTTGGGAAGTCTGGATGTCCAGACTCATGGCGCCGAGAGTCGTGCTTTGGAGCGCGACGCGGTAGTCGGGGGTGGCGCTCGATCCCACATTGACTACGGTGGCGTTGACCAGGCTGCCATACTGCGAATTGATAGCGGAAGCCACCGAGGCTGCGCTGTCATCGGCCGGATTGATGGCGTACAGCTTGTTGCCGATGACGAGGTTGTACGTATCGGGTTTGCCCGGGGAAGATTCCGTGGCGTCCCAACTCTTTGCCGTCATGCTGGTGGCATAGGCGCCGATGTCTTTGACGTCGATCGAGTAAACGCCCTCCACCGCTCCGTCGCCAAGCGTTGCGCCGACCACGGACGGATTCGAGATATCGCTCTGGAAAGAGGACCCGTTCATGGCCGTCTGGATGCCCTGAACCGCCGTCTGAAGGTTCGAGAAAAGGCCGTCCATCGTGTTCAGTTCGCTGGACTGCGCGTTGAGAGAGGTCTGCTGGCTCTGCATCACTGTGATCGGCAGGGATGCAATCTGAACCGCGCGCGAGATTACGTTCTGCAGGTCCGCGGAGTAGGCGCTGGCGCCGGTGAACATACCGCTGGAGCTGTTGGCGGCACTTGTGCTGCTGGAGTTGCTGGAGCTGTTCGAGCTGGATACCGTGGTGACGGGCGAGATGAGCGAACTGCCGATTGTACCCATATATAAACTCCAGGGCCGAACAGGACGGATGGTCCCGTTCGGCCCGAAGGTCTAGGACGGACCGCGCCCCGGAGGGCCGCGGTCCACTTGGTTTAGGTTTAGCCCTGGAGGAGCTTCAAGACTGCTTGCGGGGCCGAATTGGCCTGGGCCATGGCGGCGATGGCCGCCTGCTGCAGGACCTGGGCCTTGGTGAGGTTGGCCGCTTGCTGGGCGATATTGGCGTCGCGGATTTGCGATTCCGCGGCGGAGAAGTTGGTGATCTGCGATTGCGCCAGGTTGATGGCGTAGCCCAACTGATTCTCGCCCTTGCCAACCGCGGCCTGGGCGGAACCCAGTTTGGCGATCGCGGCGGAAATTGCGGTGACCGCCGCCTGCGCTCCCTCCTGTGTGCCGATGGACATGTTGGCCGCGCTGCCGTTGGCGGCTCCCTGAAGGAAGGCTTGCGAGCCGCCGTTCAGGCCGTCCGTGCTCCCCGTGTTCACACCGCCCACGCCAACCGTGAAGCCGGCCAGAGAGCTGACGAAGTTGATCTTCTCCGACCCGCCCGACACTTCCTTCACCGCAACGATGCTCTGCAGGGCGGCGGTGGCGCCGCTGGCCTGCAGTTGTTGGTTGATGTAGGCGACCGCGTCGTCGACGCTGCGGCCCGCGCGGTTGCCGGCCGCGTTGTTTTGCAGGGTGATGCTCTTGGTTTCCAGCGCTCCGGAGCTGTCGGTGGCCGAAAATGTGAGGACTTGCGACTCGTTCCCGTACTGCAGGGCATTGAACGTCTGCGCGCCCGTGGCCGAAGTGCCGTAGGCATCGACGGTTTTCATCGCCGTGGTGGCGCTCGGCGTGGCGGAGGTGAAGCTGGAGCCGGCGACCCCGAACCCGATGTCCTCCGCGGCCGGTGCTCCCGCGCCCAGCGCATTCAGGCGGAACTGCGTCTGGTTATTGGCGTTGGAGGATACGGTGATGTAGTTGCCGCTTCCCGTGCCGGTGGATAAAGTCGCGGCTGCCTTCAACCCGGCGGCCTGGAACGTGCTGCTGGCCCCGAACTGCGCATTGAGATTGTCCACAATGTCCGCGATCGAGCTATTCTGGCCGGCCACTAGGGTCGGCGACCCCAGATGCAGCGTGCCATTGGCGCTGTTGCTGCCGGGCGTGTTAATGGTCACCGACGAATTGGCGCCTTTGGTGGTGCTTGCGATGCCGATCTTGTTATCGTTGGTAACCGTCACGGTCGCATTCCCGCCGAACTGGGTTTGGATCTGCGCCGCGATCGATTGCACCGTGGAGGGTGCGTCGGCCAGGCCGCTGCTGGCGCCCGCGGAAAGGCCAACATTCCCCATGCCGCTGTTGACTGCGGCGGCTTGGCCGTGATTGGTGGCCGCGGTAAGGCCAACATTCGCAAGGCCGGTGTTGCCAGAGGTCGCGCTGACGCTCACCGCAGAGGCAGCGCCGCTACTGACGGAGGTCAGGGTCAGCGCATTCGTACCCGTCGCCCAACCCGCGGTCACGAGGCCGGTGAGGGTCGATCCGGAGATCGCAGCCTGGATAGCGGTCAGGAACGCGCCTGCCGTACTGTAGGCGCCATCGGCCACCGTCAGCGTCACCGAGGACCCGCCATCGACCGCAACATCGAACTTGTTGTTGTTGCTGGCGGCCGCCACCGTGACCGGAGAACCAGCGATATTGGCCGACGTCACCGTCGACGCTATCGCGGCCGAAGTGGTGTAAGTGGCCGCGCCGACGCCCACCGAAGAGGCAACGCCGGTAGCGACGGAAGTCAGGGTCAGCGCATTGGCGCCCGCGGCCCAACCCGCGGTCACGGAGCCGGCGAGGCTCGATCCGGAGATCGCACCCTGGATAGCGGTCAGGAACGCGCCTGCCGTACCGTAGCTGCCATCGGCCACAGTCAGCGTCACCGCGGACCCGCCATCGACCGCAACAGTGAACTGGTTGTTGTGGCTGGCGGCCGCTACCGTGATCGGAGAACCAGCGAAATCCTGCGATGATAACACCGTCGACGCTCTCGCGCCCCCGGTGGCGACCTGATTGGTGGTCAACGCGAAGGCGTGATTGGTCGCTACGCCGTTGTTGGTGACCGTGATATCGAGGTTGGCATTGCTCGCCGTGATATCGACCGCGCCGCTGGCGACGCTGGCGCTGCTGGTGGCGCTGGCCGCCACGGCGTGCGCGCCGGCGGTCAGGTCGATGGGCGTCAGCGCGATGGAGGACTGCCCGTTGAGGGAGATCTCCAGCCCGGAGGCCAGCCCCGTCGTGGTCGCGTCGCCCGTCACCGCTGAGGGATCGTAAGCGGAGGTCCCGGTAATGGTCTTGTAATCGGCATTCCCCGAGCTGTCGGAAAGGAACGAGCCAAGTCCCAGCATGTTCTGGCTGTCGCCGGTGACCTGCACGTTGAAAGACTGGCCGCTGGCGCTGGTGAATGTCAGATGGCCGCCGACAGTGTTGCCGCCCGCGGTGTTGCTCATGGTAAGGCCGGCGGCCACCAGAGCCGCGTTAGACTGGAACTGGCTCTGCAGATCGGCGATCGCCGCTTCCGTAGTGCTGGACGACGCGTTCAACTGCAAGCTCACCGCTTGCGCCAGACCGCCACCGTCCACCACGAGATGGACCTGCGTGGGAGTCGCGAAGCCCGTGCCCGCCGCGGTGACGGCGCCTTGCATCGACGTGGTGACCGCGGCGCCCTGCGCCACTCCGCCCACGACGCTCACGTTCCCCAACAGAGCGTTGCCCATCTGGTCGCCAGCCTGCGCCTGGAAGGCCGAGGTGCTGGAGCTGAACGCCAGGGCTTGGCCGCCGTTCCGGTCGGTGTACACGCTGGCTACGATGTTCGCGCCCTTGAACGCGTTGGCCGCCGCCGTGCCGCCGTTGGCCGCGCTTTGAATTGCGTTGTTGACGGCGGTGGCAAGCGTAGCCACGTTGCTTACTCCGTCCAGGTTGACCGAGATCGCCACTTTCCCGGCATCGGAAAACCCCGCTCCGGAGAACTGGAAAGCGGCATACCCCGCCACGGCTTGCTGGTTAGCGTGGGCGCCGCTGGTGTTGCCGACAATGTTCTGCACGGACGTCGTGGAACTGGTTCCGATGTCCGCGTTGACCAGATCCGTGGCGCCGCTGGAGTTCAACGCGGCGTTGACTACCTGCATGCCCTTCAGGCCCAGGCTCTGGCTGTCCACGGTCGATGCCGAGAGGTCGAGCGCCACAATACCGTTGCTCAGGCTGGCGCTGCCGCTGCCGACGCCCATGTAAACGCTCAGGCTCTTGGCGAACGTGCCGCCGGTGTCCAACCCGATGGATTGCGCCTGGCGGTCGATTTCCTGCAAGTCCGTCTGGAACTCGCCGTTCAGGGCGTCCCGGTTGCCGGTGAAAGCGCCGGACGCCGATTGCGTCGCCAGGGTCTTTAGCCGGTCCAGGATCTGCGAAATGTTGCTCATTCCGCCATCCATGATCTGGAGTTGCGCCACGCCGTCGTTGCCATTGGCCACGCCTTGGGTCAGCTCGGCCACGCTGCTGCGGAATTTGTTGGCGACCGCCAGACCAGCGGCGTCGTCGCCGGACTGGTTGATCCGGTAACCGGAAGTCAATTGCTGAATCGTCTTGCTCTGGAACGTGTTGTTCACGTTCATGTTCTGCTGAGCGACGAGGGAGTTTACGTTGGTTTGGATGGAGATAGACACTGTGAAATCCTTTCAGTTTTTTGTGCCGGCATCTTGCCGGACACCAACCTTATCGACGGGGTGTGAGAGAACTTGAGAAACCGGATGCCAGCGTGCGATCAGGCTGGAAAACTCGGTTGCGGCGCCTTTTGCGGCAGCCAGATTCTCATCGCGCACCAGTTTGACTTCCTGCGCGATCACCGGGGTCTCTCGCGGCGCGCGGATCCCCACCTTCACGCGCGAGCGCCCGATGTGCGCGATGACAACCTCAATGTCCTCGCCGATCAGGATGGTCTCTCCCGCGCGGCGCGACATCATGAGCATACGGCAACCTCTTCGACCGCCGGCGCCGTCAAGACATGCTGGTGCGAGTAGCCGGACTCCTGCGCGACGGCCTGCACCGCTTTGAGGTTGCGCGGGTTCACCACCACGGGCGCCAATAGGTTGGCGGTCGCGCCGGTCTCGCGGACGGAGAGCACCGCCAGGCACAGCACTTCCCGCCCGATAATGGGCTGGCGCGTGGCCGGGAGATCCACCAGGTCCCGGTCCTCGCCGCTGAGCGATAGCCGGTACCGCGGATCCACCGCCAGCACGGGCAACGTGGTGAAGCACAGGGCGGCGTCTTCGACGCTCTGCAGGAAAACCAACGGATTGGTGTGCTCCAAGCTCACCGCCACAAACCGGCGGCAGGCGTCGAAGCCCGGAAGTCCGCGCGGAAACTCAATCACCGAGCCGTCGTCATAGTTAATCTCACCTAAAAGCTTCGTCTCAAGAGCGTGCATGTGGTCTCCATCCGAATATCCATCGGCAGAGGGCGGGAAAACTTTAGGCGGGGGCCGGGGGCCAGGGGCACGGCGGCCTTGGAGGAACGAATCCAATTTGGGGGTGCAGGCAACGAAGCCAATTATGTGGTGTTGGGGAATTCGGACATAGTTCGGCTGAGGAGGTAGGGGTCGAGGTGAGGATTTCGT
>OCTA010000859.1_pt1 | contig 28346 bp, 23 predicted proteins | sample 1538991 | NCBI WGS metagenome assembly OCTA01 (sample SAMEA3539302, study PRJEB22396) | soil metagenome | biome: tundra; feature: field; material: soil | place: USA | collected 2010-05 | depth 0.15 m | reverse complement strand
CGCCCTCGGCGGTGAGGATCTGGGACTGCTTGAAGCCCTCGGCGGTGAGGATCGCCGCGCGCTTGTCGCGGTCGGCACGCATCTGCTTCTCCATCGCCTCCTGGATCGTGCCGGGGGGGTCGATCGACTTGATCTCGACGCGGTTGATGCGGATCCCCCATTTGCCGGTGGCCTCGTCCAGCACCCCGCGCAGGGTGGCGTTGACGTGATCCCGGCTGGTCAGCGCGGTCTCCAGCGTCATACCGCCGACGACGTTGCGCAGCGTGGTCACGGTGATCTGCTCGATTCCCTGCAGCGGGTTGGCGATCTCGTAGGTCGCGGATTTGGGGTCAGTGACCGTGAAGTACAGGACCGTGTCGATCTGCACCACCAGGTTGTCCTCGGTGATCACCGGCTGGGGCGGGAACGAGACGACCTGCTCACGCAGGTCCAGCAGCGGCTTGAGGCGGTCCATGAACGGCACCAGGATCGCCAGGCCGGGCAGCAGGGTCCGGTTGTAGCGCCCGAAGCGCTCGACGATCCCGGCCCGGGCTTGGGGCACGATCCGCACCGTGCGAGCGGCCATGATCAGCAGGAAGACCACTACGACGACAGCGACGATTGTTCCAGCCATGCCCACGTCTCCTATTCCATGACGAGCGCCGTGGCGCCCTTGATCTGGACAACTTCCACCCGTGTCCCGCGCTCGTAGACCTGATCGTCGTCGAACGCCCGCGCGGTCCACACCTCCCCGTCGATCCTCACGCAGCCGACCCCCTCGCTGTTGACGATCCGTTCGAGCACGACCGCCTGCTTGCCGACCAGGGCCGCTGGCCCGGTGCGGATCTGGGGCGGCTCGCGCATGTGCGAGCGCGCGATCGGCCGCAGGACCGCCAGCGACAGCACCGACACGAGCAGGAACGCGACCCAGGACGCTGCCGTGCCCACCCCGGCCACGTCGACGGCCGCGGCCAGCGCGGCGCCAAGGGCGAACGGGGCGAGGAAGAAACCGGTGGTGAGCATTTCACCGACGCCGAACACGCCGGCGGCAATAACCCATAGGACCCATCCGGTCATGTAAACCGAGCTTAGCGCTCGAGGTCGGCGGTCAGGTCACCAGCGCACGGGCGAATTCGTCGGCGTCGAACGGGCGCAGATCCTCCAGCTGCTCTCCGACTCCGATCAGCTTCACCGGGATCCCCAGCTCGTGGGCGATCGCCAGCGCGATCCCGCCCTTGGCGGTGCCGTCGAGCTTGGTCAGCGCCAGCCCGGTGACATCGATCGCCTCCGAGAACAGGCGCGCCTGGCGCAACCCGTTCTGGCCGGTGGTGGCATCGACGGTCAGCAGCGTCTCGTGTGGGGCATCGGGTATCTGCTTGGCGATCACCCGCCGGACCTTGGCCAGCTCGGCCATCAGGTGATCCTGGGTGTGCAGCCGGCCCGCGGTGTCGATGATCACCACATCGGCGCCGTCCCGAATCCCGGCAGCGATCGCGTCATAGGCGACCGAGCCGGGGTCGGCGTCAGGCTGGCCCTTGACGAAGGCCACGCCCGCGCGCTCGGCCCACACCTCGAGTTGCTCGACGGCAGCGGCGCGGAACGTGTCGCCGGCTCCCAGCACCACCGAGCGACCGAGCTCGCGGCTCAGGTGCCAGGCGAGCTTGCCGATCGTCGTGGTCTTGCCGGTCCCGTTGACGCCGGCCACCAGGATCACCGTCGGCTTGGCCAGCAGCTCGATCTTGTCGTCGCCGGTGCGGGCGATATCGGCCAGCAACTCGATCAGCCGATCCGACAGCGCCTGGCCGCCGGAGAGCTTTGACTCGGTCACCTCCTGCTCGAGCTGCCCCACGACCTGGGCCGTGGTCCGCGCGCCAACGTCGGCGTAGATCAGCGCCTCTTCCAGCCGCTCCCAGGTCTCGTCGGTGAGCTCCTCGAACAACGTCGCCTGGATCTCTGACTGCAGCGCCTGGCGGGTCTTGCGCAGGCTCTCGCGCAGCCGGGCAAAGCGCCCCAGGCGCCGCTGCGCAACCGCCGGCGCGCTCTCAGCGTCGGGCGGCGGCTCGCCTTCGATCACAAACAGATCTCGCCAGTCGCGTGCCATCGGGCGGCGACGTTATCAGCGCCGAGCGGCGATGCTATCGGCGTCGCGACACGGGGTCACCGGCGAGGGTCGGCGGGGCCACCCGCCGCTGGGCCACCCACCGCTGTGCCACCCGCCGCTGGGCGCCCGGGCCACCGCCGCGGGGTCGGCTCGAGGTGGCCCTAGTGGAGCGTTCTCGAAACTCCTTTGCGCTCTGGTGGCCTCGACGCTGCGCTAGGCAGCCTGGTCGTCGGCCAATCGGCGGGAGATCACCTTGGAGATCCCGTCTCCCCCCATCGAGACGCCGTAGAGCGAATCAGCCGCTTCCATCGTGCGCTTCTGATGGGTCACGACGATGAACTGCGCGCGTGAGGAGTAGGTGCGCAGCAGGGTCAGGAAGCGATCGATGTTGAGGTCGTCCAGCGCCGCCTCGACCTCGTCGAGTATGTAGAACGGGCAGGGACGGGCCAGGAACACCGAGAACAGGAACGCCAGCGCGGTCATCGACTTCTCTCCTCCGGAGAGCAGGGTCAGACGCTTCATCTCCTTGCCGCCGGGCTCGATCTCGATCTCGACCCCGAGCAGATCCTCCTCCGGGTCGCGGTCGGTCTCCTCGAACTCGTCGCCTGCCCCGTCGGCGTCGCCGTCGGAGCCATCGGCGGTGGGCGGCGACTGTCCGCCCAGCACGCGGGCGGGGCCGTCGCGCTCGGTGACGAGCCGCAGCCGGCCCTTGCCACCGGGGAACAGCTCACGGGCCAGCTCCTCGAAGTTCCTTGCCGTCGCCTCGAAGGTCCGCTCGAAGGTCTCACGGATCTGGCGATCGGTGTCGGCGATCAGCTTCTCCAGCTCGCGCAGCGCCGTCTCCAGGTCGGCGCGCTGGGCCTCGAGCTCCTCCACGTGGGCCAACGCCTCGTCATATTCCTCCTGCGCGAGCGGGTTCACCGGGCCGAGCTGCTCACGGCGGCGTTCCAAGCGCTCCAAGCGGGTGCGCAGGCTAGCGCGGTCCTCCTCGGTCAGCTCCTGCTCGGCCGGCTCGGCGGCCAGCTCCAGGCGCGCGGCGAGAGCCTGCAGCTCGGCCCGCGCGTCGGCGTCCTGGTCGCGCGAGCGCTGCAGGCGCACCTCGGCTTCGGTCAGCGACTCATTCTCACGCTGTAGCTGGGCGTGCAGGGTGGCCTCCTGCACCGCGCACGATCGCAACTTGCCCGCGGCGTGCTCGCCGGCCTGCCGATCGGCCACCAGCGCCGCCTCGAATGAGCCCAGGCGGCCTGAGATCGCCTCCGTGGCACCGTCGATCGCCACGATCATGCCGCGCACCGCGGGGATCAGCTGCTGGTCGTGAGCGACCGTCAGCTTCAGCCGGGCGATCCGGGCCTCGCGCTCGGCGCGCTCGCGCTCGGCGCGCTGGAGCATCTGGTTCTCGGCCGCCAGCTGGGCGGCCAGCTGAGCGCGGCGGTCGGCATCGGGCCCGTCGTCGGGGGTGGACCGGCGTCGGGCGATCAGCGCGCCCAGGCGCCGCAGCTCCTCAGCGGCCTCGTCCTGCGCGCGGACGGCGGCGCGATGGGCCGCCGTCGCCTGCTCGCGCCCCGACTCGGCCTGCGTCGCGGCGACCGCCAGGCGATCTGACTCGGCCTGGGCCGACAGCTCGGCGCGGGCCGCGGCCTCGCTGGCGCCCACGAGCTGTTCGCGCCGGTTGCGCTCGGCGAGCACGCGCTCCTCACCCACGGCCGGTGCCTGGCGCAGCTCACGCGTGCGCGGTGACCAGACGCGGCCGGCGCGCGTCACCGCAACGCCGGCGAACGACTGGGGGAGCTGCTCGAGGTCCTCCACGACCCAGGTATCGCTCAGCAGTGCCTGCGCGAGGGCCAGCGCGCGGCCCTCACCGCGCACGCGCGCGGCCAGCTGCTGCGCTCCGGGGGTGGGCGGGCTCGCGCCGTCACGATCTGCCCCGCCCGCCCCGACATGCGGTCCGCCAGTCACCAGCGTGCGACCTCCCTCGGCCCCGGCGCGGTCCAGCAGCGCGCCGCCGGTCTCACGGTCCTCAACCAGCGCGGCGCGCAGCCGCCCGTCGAGCGCAGCCGCCAACGCGAGCTCGTAGCCGGGATCCACCTCGAGCTGATCGGCGAGCGCCGAGCGGCCTCCCGGCGCCCCGCTCTGGTGGCGCAGGAACTGGTTGACGGCGGCCAGCTCACCGCCGACGCGCGCCGCCTCCCGCCGGGCCTGCTCGACCGCCCGCTCGGACTCGCGCACCGCGGCCCGGGCCTGCTCCACCTCGGCCTCGGCGGCCAGCCGGTGGGCCTTGTGCTCCTCGACGATCCTGCCGTGTCGCGCAACCTCCAGCTCGGCGGCGGCCGACTCACCCTCCAGCGCCTGCAGCTGGCGCGCCAGCTCGCTCTGGCGGTCGCGGTCAAGCGCCGCCAGGGACTCCTTTAATGCGGCGATCCGCGACTCGGCCTCCGGGTCGGGCTGCTGCGCCTCGGCGGCGGCGCGCAAACCGCTGATCAGCTCCAGGGCGCGCGCCAGGCGGGCGTCGATCGTCGCCGCCGCGGAACGGACCGCATCAGCGCGATAGGAGACCCGCTCGGCGGCCGACCGGGCGCCAAACGCGCGCCGGGAGAGCTCCTCACGTTGCGCGCTGCGGGCAGCCAGGGCCTCCTCAGCCGCCTCACGGCGGGCCGCCACCACCCCCAGCTCTCCCTCGACCTGCTGGCGCCTGGCGCGCACCGCGGCGGCCGCCTGCTCGGCCTGCGCCAGCGAGTGCCCCAACCGCAGCAGCGCGTCGCGCGACAGCTCCCAGCGGGCCTCAAGCGTCTGGCGCTCCAGCCTGGCGTGCAGCTCGGCCGCCTCGGCCTGGCGCTTGAGCGGACGCAGGCGCGAGCGCGCCTCACGCTCGATGTCGAGCACCCGGTCGAGGTTGTCCTGGGTCCGCGCGAGCTTGAGCTGAGCGCGACGCCGGCGCTTGCGGTGCTTGCCCAGACCGGCGGCCTCCTCGATCAGCAGCCGCCGGTCTCTCGGCTTGGAGGTGACCAGCGATTCGACCCGCCCCTGGGAGATGACCGAGTGCATCTCCTTGCCCAATCCGGTGTCCGACAGCAGCTCCACCACGTCGACCAACCGGCAGCGCGCGCCGGCCAGCCGGTACTCGCCCTCGCCGGCCCGGTCCAGGCGACGGTAGATCGAGACCTCCGGAGCGCCCAGGGCGAGCGTCCCCTCGCTGTCGTCGAGCACCAGTTCGACCTCGGCGTGCTTGGCGGCCTGGCGTCCGGGGGCGCCGCCGAAGATCACGTCCTGCATCGATTGGCCGCGGACGGCGACCGGCGACTGCTCGCCAAGCGCCCACAGAACCGCATCGGTGACGTTGGACTTCCCCGAGCCGTTGGGCCCGACGATCACGCTGACGCCGGGGCCGAACTCCAGCCGGGTGCGGTCCGGGAAGGACTTGAAGCCTTTGACGGTGATCGATTTCAGATACATCGGTTCACCGCATCCCGTCCAACGCCGTCTGGGCGGCCTCCTGCTCGGCGTCCTTCTTGCTGCGACCGGTCCCGCGGCCGATTTCGACGCCGTCGATCGTGGCGATGATGCAGAACGTGCGATCGTGCGGCGGCCCCTGCTCGGCGGTGACCTCGTACTGCACCAACTCGCCGCGTCGCGCCAAGCGCTCCTGCAGGGCTGACTTGTAGTCGACCGGATGCTTGAGCGCCTGCTCGATCTCCGGCGTGAAGGCGGTCACGACCGCTGCGGCGGTCAGGTCGTAGCCGTGCTGGATGTAGCAGGCACCGATCACGGCCTCGATCACCGAGGCCAGCACGCGCTCGGTTGCGATCAATCCCTCGACACCGGACGCCACCCCGGGCGGGGCGGCCGCGCGCAGCCGATCGGGCACCCCGAGCCGCTCGGCGACCTCCCGGCACGAACGGCCGGAGACGGCCTGGGCACGGATCTTGGTCAGCTGGCCGGCGCCGAAGCGCTCGGCCTCCAGCCGCGGGTACAGGTGCGTCGTGACAGCCAGCGCCAGCACGCTGTCGCCCAGAAAGGCCAGCCGCTCGTAGGACTCCGAGCGCTTGGAGGTCCAGGACGAGTGGCGGAACACCGACGCGGCCAGGTCGGCCGGCAGGTCCGCCAGCAGCCCGTGCAATGTGGCCGGCCACCGGGAAGCGTGGCGCCCACTGCCGACCCGCTCGAGTTTCTCGCTCACTCAGGGTCAGGACCTTGGCTCGCGGTCGCTGACTGGTGCTGACCGGTCGCACCACTCGCGAGCACGAACTCGACCGCCTGACCGACGGTGAGTATCTTGGCCGCCTCCTCGTCGGAGATCCGCACGCCGTAGGAGTCCTCCAGCTCCTGCACCAGCGTGTAGAGGTCAAGTGAGTCGGCTTCAAGATCCTCTCTGAAGCGCGTCACCTCCTGGATCGAGTCGGGATCGACCTCGAGCTCATCGGCCAGGTGGGCGCGGATCAGCGAGAAAACCTGCTCGCGGTTCATCGGCCAGACACCGTAGCCGTCGGCTCGGACGAGGCACCGCCGCCTCCGTCTGGACCCCGGCCGCCCTCGCCGCCGCCGTTGCGCGAATCGCCGCCATCGTCGCCATCTTCGCCGGAACCCTGATGGGGCGAGCGCAGCGCACCCGCTGCCTGCAGCGCCGAGCGCGTCGCCCGGATCACGTCCTCATCGACGCCCCGCGCCGCGACCTCGATCGCCCGCGCAAAGCCACGCCGCGTGAAGCGCCCATGCGCCACCACGCCCAGCTGCCTCAGTCCCAGCATGTAGGCGCCCCCCTGACTTTCGGGGTCGATCTCGTCGCGCAGGCGCCGGATGGCCGGGCCGAGCAGCAGCCCCCCTAGCCTGCCGCGGGGCGAGCTCATAGCCGCGTCGCGGATCGCGCGCAGCGTGCGCCCAGAGACGCCCTCGATCAGCTTCAGCGTGATGTTGCCCGTGAACCCGTCCATGACCACGACGTCGGCGGCGCCACCGGTCACCTGCGTGCCCTCGACGTTGCCGATGAAGTTCAATCCGGTGCCACCGCTGGCGGCGAGCTGCTCGTGCACGCTGACCAGGTCCGGGGTGCCCTTGCCCGGCTCCTCGCCGTTGGACAGCAGGGCCACGCGGGGCGAGTCGATGCCCATCACCGCATGGGCGAACGCCGAACCCATGTGCGCGAACTGGACCAGATGCTCGGGCCGGCAGGTGACGTTGGCGCCGACGTCGAGCAGCAGCACGGGCGCCGCGCCGGGCATCGGGACCGGCAGCGCGAGCGCAGGGCGGTAGATGCCCCGGTCACGGCGCATGTTGAACAGGCCGGCGGCCAGCGCCGAGCCGGTGGAGCCGCCTGAGACCAGCGCCTGCGCCCGGCCCTCGGCAACGGCCCGGGCGGCCTGGACGATCGACGCCTCGGGGGTCGATCTGACGGCGAAGGCGGGATCGGCCGCCTTGGCGATGGAGATCGGGGCGTCGATGACCTGTACTCCATCGGGCACCGAGCCGATCTCTCGCGCGGGGCCGAACAGCAGGACAACAATGCCCTGGGCTGCGGCGCGGGCTGCGCCCGCCGCGACCTCAGCCGGGCCGAGGTCCGCCCCGCCAGCGTCCACGGCAACCGTGACCATGAATCAGGTCGTCAGCCGCTCTGGTCGCCGGTGTCCGCGATGACCTCCCGTCCCTTGTAGCTGCCACAGGTGGGGCAGACACGGTGCGGAAGTCGGGGGCTGTGGCATTGGGGACAGGCGTTGTACGTCGGAGCTGTCAGCTTGTGCTGGGCGCGCCGCTGCGCGGTACGGGCATGCGACTGTTTCTGCTTGGGGACGGCCATGGAGGCATCAGGCTAGCAAGGAGCCCGCTTCGGGCGCAGCGCGCGCCGGTCAGGCTCCTGAGCGGATCAGCGCGTTGCGTTAGTGACCTGGACTTGAATCGGAGCCACGCAAACTGCGGCTGGATCGACACCGGCTGGGTGCGCCGGCGCAGCCGTCAATCGAAGCGCAGCTCGGAGAGCTTGCCCCAGCGGGGGTCGGGCTCGCGCTCATGGGCGTGCCCGGGATCGGCGGCGTTGAGGTCGATCCCGCAGATCGGGCACAGTCCCGCGCACTCGGCGCGGCACAGGATCTGGGTGGGCAGCGCCAAGGCGAGCGCGTCGCGCGCCCAGGCGCGCAGGTCCAGCACTCCGCCCGCGACGTAGGGCGAGCTGAGCTCGTCGCTCTCGCCCGGCTGGGACACCTCCCGCGAGTCGACGTCAAACGACGGCCACGCCGGCTCCAGGCACCGCATGCACGGCCCCTCCAGCTGCGCCGTAAAGCGCAGCCGCAGCGCGTAGCCGTCTCCGGTGGTGCGTGAGATGTCGAGCACCACGGCGACCAGGGGCGGCGCCACGGCGTAGAGCTCGTCGGCCAGGCCGAACGGATCGATTGCCACACTCAGCTCCAGCCGGCGGCCCTCGCCCGAGTGCAGGCGCAGTCCCCCGAGGTCGAATGTGTCGGTTCGCAGCGACATGATTCGAGCATAGGACTCGCGACGAAATCAGGGGCGGCCTGTTGGACGGTTAGACGAGCTCTCGCTTGAGCACCTTGCCGGTGGCGTTGCGGGGCAGCTCGTCGACGAACCGGACCTCACGCGGAACCTTGTAGCGGGCGAGATTGCGCCGCACGTGGTCCTGGAGCTCGCGCTCGGTGAGGGTCGCCTCGCGCTCGAGCGCCACGACCGCCCGTAGGCGCTGTCCGAACTCCGGGTCAGGTACGCCGACGACCGCCACCTCACGGATCCCGGGTAGGGCGGCCAGCAGATTCTCGACCTCGGAGGGGAACACGTTCTCGCCGCCGGAGACGATCATGTCGTCGTCGCGTCCGTCGACGAACAGCCGCCCGCGGTCATCGAAGTGGCCCATGTCGCCCGTCGACATCAGGTCGCCCAACCGGAGCTTGTCGCCGCCCCCGGTGTAGCCCTCGAACAGCATCTCGCTGCCGACGAAGATCCGGCCACTGACCCCGGCTGGGAGCAGATGAGATTCTGGATCGAGGATCTTCACGACGGTGCCCCGCGGTGGGCGTCCGGCGGTCCCGGGCGCCGCGCGGAGGTCCTGCGGCGAGGCCACCGTGGCCCAGGCGACTTCGGTGGAGCCGTACAGGTTGTAGAGCTTCTCGCCGAAGACATCCATCACGTCCTGGGCCAGCGGGCCGGGCAGCGCGGATCCACTGGCGGCGATCAGCCGCAGCGATGAGAGCTCGTAGGCGCTCACCGCATCGGCGCCGAGCTCGAGCATCCGGGCGAGCATCACCGGAACCACGATCAGCGCGCTGGCGCGATGCTCGGCGATCGCCCGCAACGTGTCGGCAGGATCAAACCGGCGGCGCAGAACGAGCGTCGAGGACAGCGCCGTGCTCAGGAACATGTGGGCAAAGCCCCAGGAGTGGAACATCGGCGCGGCGATCACCGTCGTCTCCCGGGCCCGCAGCGGGATCGCCGACAGCAACGCCGCGGCAGGTCCCAGGGAACCGGGGCTGGCCCGGTTTGCGCCCTTCGGCGTGCCGGTCGTCCCCGAGGTCAGGATCACCGTCCGGCCTGGGTCCGTGGGCGGAGTCAGCGACGCGACCATGCGCCCGTCGATCACTTCCTCCAGCGTGGGATGGTCCACGCCGGCGCTGCCCCCGAGTCCGCCATGGCCCGCGTCGGTCGTGCCATCGCGCCAGGCTAGAAAGCCGAGGCGCCCAGCGAACGCCGGCTCCAGCGCAGACGTGAACTCCTGGTCGTAGATGACCGCCGCCGGATTCTCAGAACCAATCACCGCTGTGAGCTGGGGGCCGGCGAAGGCGGTGTTCAGATAAACCGCGTGGGCTCCCAGCTTGGCGCACGCGACGCTCGCCTCGATGAACCAGCGATGGTTTCGGCACATCAGCGCAATCCTGTCGCCCTCTTGGACGCCGTGATCGGACAGGCCTCGGGCCAGCGCGTTGGTCCGCGCCTCAACGTCGGCGAAGGTCAGCACGCCAAGCTCGTCGGCGATCGCCGCCGCGCCCGGATACCGCGCCGCGGCGCCCAGATATCCGGCCGCCAGCGTGGGACCCCAGCGGCGCAGCCCCCACAGCGCGCGCAGCGAGCGATCAGGCCGCGAGGGCTTTGCCACACCGGCCCGGATCAGCGCGGTGGCGACGTGCAGGCTATCGGCGATGCGGTCTCCCATTGCGCCGGTATCCAATCAGGCCGGGGGCCGCCCAGCGTCACGCCGCATAAGGAGCGATCATGTGCGGCGTGTCGAACTGGTTTCGCACTTACGGATTCGCCGATGTCAATGACAAGCTGTTGATCGGCGCCTACCCACTGGATGCCGGCGACGTGACGACGCTGCAGAAGATGGGTGTGCGGCGGGTGCTGAATCTGGTGCAGGACAGCGAGTATCGCCCCGGCGAGCGCGAGCAGGTGGAGGACGCACTCCAACGAGCGGGGATGGCCGAGCATCGCCTGCCGCTGACCGATTACGGCGATCTCCCGCCTGAAGTGCTCGAGTCGGCGGTGACCGAAGTGGCCGGCTGGCTGAGCTCAGGCCTGCGCAGCTACGTGCACTGCCGAGCCGGGTGGCAGCGCTCGGCCGCCGTCGCGGCGGGGGTGGTGGCGGTCACCGATGACATTGACGTCGACCAGGCGCTGGCCTACGTGCAGTCGCGCAAGCCCTCCGCCGACCCCCTCCCCCAGCAGCGCGCCGACCTCAAGCGCTGGTGGGACGAGCGTAACCGGCAACATGTTTAGAGCCGGCCCACACGCAGGCGGCCGTTTCAGAGGAGTGTCGCGGCGGGATCCCCTACTCCGCCGCGCGCAGGCGCCTGGCCGTCACCTCGTCGGCGCTGACCTCGGTCTCGAACTCCAGTTCCAGCTCCAGCTCGGCCGCGTGCACGGCGCGGGCGCTGGTGGTTACGTGCTCCAGCGGCGGCATCTCGCGACCCTCGGCGACGGCTCCGTGGTCCGAGAACCGGCGCGCGCTGGGTAGCACCCGCGCCTCGTAGGACCCGACGGTCTCGTTGTAGGCACGGACCGCACTGTTGAGTCGCGTGCCGAGCGTCGCCAGCAGCCCGGACAGCTTGACCAGGCGGCCGTGCAGCTCACGCCCCAGATCGGAGATCTCCTGGGCGGACTCGGCGACTCGCTCCTGCTGCCAGCCGTAGGCGACGGCCCGCAGCATCGCCAGTAGCGTGGTCGGCGTGGCGATCAGCACCCGGCGCGCCATCGCATCCTCGATCAGCGCCGGATCGGCGTCGAGCGCCGCGCCGTAGAGGTGCTCGCCGGGCAGGAACATCACGACGAAGTCGGGCGAGCTGTCAAGCCCGGCCCAGTAGGTCTTCTCGGCCAGCCCCTTGACGTGCTTTCGCAGTAGGCGGGCGTGGTCACGCAGATGGCGCTCGCGCTCAGCCTCGTCGCGCGCCTGGTAGGCGTCAAGCACCCCCTGCAACGGGGCCTTGGCGTCGACGACGACGTGCTTGCCGCCGGGCAGCCGGACGACGAGGTCGGGGCGAAGCGACACGTCGTCCCCGGCCACCGATGACTGCTCGACGAAGTCGCAGTGCTTGACCATCCCCGACAGCTCGACGACGTTGCGCAGCTGCATCTGGCCCCACTGGCCGCGCGCGTTGGGCTTGCGCAGCGCGGTGACCAGCGCGCCGGTCTCGTTGCGCAGGCGATCGCCCGACTCGGTGAGCGTCTTGAGCTGCTCCTCGAGCCGGCCGCGGGACTCACGCCGCTCCTGATCGAGCCGGGTGAGCTGGTTGTCGACCCGTCCGAGCTGTTCCCTGAGTGGCGCCACAAGCTGCTCGACGGCCTGCTGGCGCTTGTCCAGCTCACCCTTGGCCTGCGTCTGGGCGGTCTGCATCTGCGCACGCGCCAGCTCGGCCAGCTGGGCGATCGAGGACTGCAGCGCATCCGCGCTGAGCGCCTTGAACGAGGCCGACAGCCGCTCCTGGGCGTCGTTGACCGTGGCCAGGCGCTCTTCCGCCCGTGCCCGCTCGTGCTCCAGATCCGCTCGGGCGCGGACCAACTCGCGTTCCAGATCGCCACCACGAACGGCATCGACGGTCAGCGCGCGCAGGCGCGGCAGCAGCACGGCCGCTACCAGCGACGCACCGACGAGCAGACCGAGCAGTAGCCAGAGCGCATTCATGGAGCCATTCAGCATCGCGCGCCGGTCGGACGGAATGCTGACCGCGCTCGTAGAGCGCGTCGCGGTCCGCTAGGCGGTCGGCGGTCGCTAAGGCTAGGAGACTTCGGCCGGCTCGTCCTTGCCGGCTAGGCGGTCGCGGCCGCGCTGCACCGCGGCGATGAACTTGCTCAGGTTGACCTCGAGCGTGTTGAGGATCTCGTCGGCGTAGTCCTCGGCTCCGAGGCGGATCTCGCGCTCGCGGCCGCGGGCGTCCTCGATGATGTCCTCGGCGGCGCGCTCGGCCTGCTTGGTGATCTCCTCTTCTGAGACCAGCCGCTCCTGGCGCTCGCGGGCCTCCTTGACGATCCGCTCGGCCTCACGCTTGGCCTCGGCCAGCATCTCCTGGCGCTCCTTGACGATCCACCGGGCCTGCTTGATCTCCTCAGGGATCGTGGCCCGCATCTGGTCAAGGATGTCGTAGATCTCCTCTTTGTCCACGCGGACCTGGTCGGTCAGCGGGACCGGCTTTGCGTTGTGGACGAGATCGTCCAGCTTGTCGATGAGTACCAGGACGTCCATCGCGAACCTCTGTTTCGTCAGCGGCCGAGCCGTTCCTGCAACTGCCGGGCCACCTCATCTGGGACGAGATCATGAATATCGCCTCCGAAGGTGGCGAGCTCCTTGACCCCGCTCGATCTCAGGAAACTGTACTTGGGCGACGCCATCAGGTAAACGGACTCTATGTCAGGGGCCTGGCGACGGTTGAGCTGGTTCATCTCCAGCTCGTACTCGAAGTCGGAGATCGCCCGCAGTCCCTTGACGATCGCCATCGCCCCACGCGACCGCGCAAACTCCACCAGCAGCGTGCTGAACGGCTCGATGATGATGTTGGGCAAATCGCTGGTGGCCTTCTCCAGGAAGGCCACGCGCTCCTCGGCGGTGAACAGCGTCTTGCCCTTGCGCCACGGGAGATCGACCACTCCGACGATCACCGAGTCGTACATCACCGAGGCGCGACCGATCACGTCAAGATGACCGTAGGTCACGGGATCGAACGTGCCGGGGCAGACTGCGGTGCGGTTATTTGGGGCCATGTATCCGGATCAGGGTGTCGCCGTAGCGGCGCTGGTCGAGTATCTCCAAATCGAGCTCGAGCGGGTTTCTCCGGTCGCTCTCGGTCACGACGCGGGCGTCCGGAGCGAGCACCGGCGCCAGCGCCGTTGAGAGACTCCGTTCCAGGGCGCTCACGTGGCGATATGGGGGGTCAAGGAAGACCAGATCGTATTGACGAGCGGCCGCCCGTGCGCGCCCGAGGAAAGCCAGGGCGGTCTCCCGACGCACCTCGGCCTCAAGTTGGAGTGCTGTGAGGTTGCGCCGGATCGCCGTCACGGCGGCCGGCGAGGAGTCCACCAGGGTGGCTTGGAGGGCCCCGCGCGACAGGGCCTCGATGGCCAGCGCACCCGAGCCCGCGAACAGATCGAGCACCCGCGCGTCCGCCACCGAGACCAGAATCGAGAACAGCGCCTCACGCACGCGATCGGACGTCGGTCGCGTCGTGTCCCCTCGGGGGGCGACCAGGGTTCGGCCGCCCAGCCGGCCGGCAACGACTCTCACCCGCGGGAGGTTAGGGCGCACGACGCGAGCCCTTATTGGCGGCGGGACTCAGGCCCGGATCGGCGCCTGGGCCTCGGCTCCGTAGGCGCCCGTGAGCGCCTCGGCCAGCAGCGCATGCTCGGGCAGCGACAGGGCGGGATCCTCGGCGGCGATCTGCTCGGCGTGCATCCGCGCTCGTTCCAGCAGCTCGGCGTCGCGGGGCAGTTCGGCGATCCGGAACTGGGCCAGGCCGCTCTGGCGAGTGCCGATCAGCTCGCCCTCGCCGCGCAGGTCCAAGTCGATCTCGGCAAGCTTGAAACCGTCCGATTCACTCGCCAGCGCTCGCAATCGGATTGACTGCTTGGCGCCGAACAGCAGGCACAGGGACGAGTGCGCGCCGCGTCCGATCCGGCCGCGGAGCTGGTGCAGCTGGGAGATGCCGTAACGGTCGGCGTCCTCGACCAGCATCACGGTGGCGTTGGGCACGTCGATCCCGACCTCGATCACCGAAGTGGCGACCAGCACGTCCGCGCCCCCGGAGGCGAACGTGGCCATCACCTCGTGCTTGACCGCCGGCCGCAGCTGGCCGTGCATCAGCACGACCCGGAAGTCGCGCAGCTCGCCGGCCCGCAAACGCTCGTACTCGACGGTGGCGGCGCGAGCCTGCAGCAGCTCGGAGTCCTCGACCAGCGGGCAGACAACGAACGCCTGCCGGCCGGCGCGCAGCTCCTCGCGGATGCGGTCATAGGCGCGGGCGCGCTCACGCTCGGTGGAGCAGACGAACGTCTGGATCGGCTGACGGCCCCGCGGCAGCTCGCGCAGCAGCGTGAAGTCCAGGTCGCCGTATCCGGCCAGGGCCAGCGTGCGCGGGATCGGCGTCGCGGTCATGTGCAGCACGTGCGGGCTCCCCTCCTGCGCCCGCTTGCGATCAAGCGCCGCTCGCTGGGCCACCCCGAACCGGTGCTGCTCGTCGACGACGACGACGCCCAGACGGGCGAAGCGCACCGAATCCTCGATCAGCGCGTGCGTCCCCACCACCAACGAGAGCTCCCCGCTGGCCAACTTGCCCAGCAGATCGGAGCGTCGCCGCCCGGGCGTGGACCCCGTCAGCAGTCCGGCGCGAACGATCTCGCCCGGCATCAGCGCCTGGATCGTGGCGAAGTGCTGCTCGGCGAGCGGCTCGGTCGGCGCCATCAACGCGCCCTGGAAACCGTGCTCCACCGCGCGCAGCAGCGCGTACAGGGCAACCACGGTCTTGCCCGACCCGACCTCGCCCATCAGCAGCCGCTGCATCGGGCGGCCCTGCGCGATGTCGGCGTCGATCGCCTCCAGCGCACGCTGCTGATCGCCGGTCAGCGGGAACGGGAGCATCTGCGACAGCCATCGCGCGGTCAGCTCGCGGTCCTGCGCCAGCGCCGGCGCGGTGGTCTCCGCCCGGCGAAAGGCTCGCCGGCGCAGCAGCGCCAGCTGCACCAACAGCAGCTCCTCAAACGCCAGCCGGCGGCGGCCCAGCGCCTGGTCGCTATCGGCAACCGGGAAGTGCGAGCAGACCAGCGACGCCGCGCGGTCCGGGAGGCGCTCGCGCGTCCGCAGGGCAGCCGGCAGCGGCTCCAGCACCTCGGGGAATGCGTCGGCGTGAGCGGCCACCATGGCCAGGATCTGGGTCGAGGACAGGCCTTCGGTGGCGGGGTAGTGCGCAACCGCCGAGGCGCCGCTGGCCGCCTCGGCGGTCCGCGCGTGGGCCTGGACGCTGAACCGATTGCGGGCCTCGTACTTGCCGTGCAGCACCAAGCGCGTGCCGGCCGGGTACCTCGCCACCAGCCAGGGCTGGTTGAAGAACGTAGCCCTCATCGGCCCGGTGTCGTCGGCGACGGTCGCCTCCACCAGGGGTCGCATTCCCCGGCGGCGTACCGACCGCGAGGCGATGCTCCTCACCTGCACGACCACCGTTGCGCTCTCGCCGGGCACCAGCTGGGACACGGCACGCGCCTCCCGCCGGTCGCGCGGGAGATGCTCCAGCAGATCGCCGACGGTCTCAAGCCCGAGGGTGGCGGCGGCGTGCTCGGCCTTGGCCCCCTCCACACGTAATCGCTGAGCCAGCCGCGACGGGCGCGGATAGCGGACCGGGGCGCCGCTCAGCTGGTCCAGATCAAGCGGCTCGGCGGTGGCGAACGCGGTCGCGAAGGCGTCAGCGGTGACGGACATGCCCCCGGGATGATGATGGCGGGCGCGGCGGCGCCAGGAAACGAGCCCCGGCCCACCCCCGGCTTGGTAGCCGGCTCACGACGGAACTACTCAGCCGACAGCAGCCACCAGTAGCTCGGCTGCCCGCCGTCGGACAGCTCGAACTCGACCTCGCCGACGGCCAGCGAATGCACGGTCCCGTCGTCCAGCGGCGCCTCGGCGCCGCGCAGGCAGGTGATCAGCTCGGCGTTCTCGGCCAGCTGCTCCAGCACGTCGCGCAGCGTCTCCCGCGGGCGCCCCCACGCGACCAGTACCTCCTCCACGAAGCCGATCGCGTCGCCCGCCCGGAAACGGCCCTGGGCGTCATCACGGGCGGCCGGCGCCACCGCGCCGGTGCGCACGGTCTCCAGCGTCCGCTGCATCGCGGCCGCGTTCGCGGCCGCGTCTCGATCAGGATCGAGGCTGACGGCCGCGGCCAGGCCGGCCTGCTGGGAGCGCGAAGGAACGACCGCGACCGTCTTGTCTGACAGCTCCGCCGCCCGCTCGGCGGCCATCACGACATTGGCGCTGTTGGGCAGCACCACCACCTGCTCGGCCGGAAGCGCATGGATCGCCGCCAGCAGATCGTAGGTGGAGGGGTTCAGCGTCGGGCCACCGTCGAGCACGCGAACGCCGAGACTCTCAAACAGCGCGTGCATGCCGTCGCCACTGACCACGGCCAGCGCCCCGCAAACGGCGGGACCGGCCGGCACCGAGAGCCGATCTTCACGGCGCTGGATCTGCGCGGGCATGTCGGCAACGTCAAGATGGGAGACCGTGCCCGCCTCGTGAAACAGCGCGGTGGCGGCATCAGGGTCATCGGTGTGGACGTGGACCTTGAGCGTCGTCTGGTCGCCGACCACGAGCACCGAGTCCCCGATCCGCTCCAGCGCTCCGACGAAGCTCCGCTGCTCCAGCCCGCGACCGGTGACGGCGAAGTTGGTGCAGTAGCGGTAGGTGCTCGACGCGTGCTGGGGATGGGTCACGCGGGCTGCCTCGTGGTGGTCGAGCGCCGGTGGCTCGCTGCCGCGCAGCGCCCCCACGATCCCCGCCATCAGCACCGTGAGGCCGTATCCGCCGGCGTCGACGACGCCGGCATCGCGCAGCACCGGGAGCAGATCGGGGCCCCGCTTGACCGACTCCTGACCAGCATCCAGCGCGCTCTCGATCACCTGCGCGATGCTGGCATCCTGCTCGGCCGTACTGGTGTCCGCGCCCAGGCGGGCGTCGCCCATGTGGGCGAGCTCGGTGGCCACGCGATGGGCCATCTCCCGGACCACGGTCAGGATCGTCCCCTCGGCCGGCTCGCGAACGGAGCCGTAGGCCTGATCGGCGGCGCGGGCCAGCGCCGCGCCGATCAGGACCGGATCGACCAGCTCGCCGGGTCGGCTGGCGAGCTCCTCGGCCGCACCACGGATCAGCTGGGAGAGGATCACCCCGGAGTTGCCACGAGCCCCCAACAGCGCGGCCCGGGCGACCGAGGCCACGATCTCGTCGCGACCGATCTCGTCGCGACCGATCTCGTCGATCGTGCGGCCCTCGGAGGCGCCGGCCAGACGGTCGAGCTCCTGCACAACGGCGCGCAGCGTGAGCACCATGTTGTCGCCCGTGTCGCCGTCGGCGACCGGGAAGACGTTGAGGTCGTTGACCTCCTCCCGGCGCGCCTCCAGCGCCGCCAGGCCGGCTTCCACCACGCCGCGCACGCGGACGATGCTCGGGTCAGACACCGACGGCGGATCAGGGTGCGAAGCCGCCGACGGGCGCCCGTCCGCCGCCGGCTGTGCGTCGGTGGCTCGCTCGGTCGCGGCCACCTAGCGCCCCGTTCTCGAAATCCCTTTGCGCTCTGGCGGCGTCTCTCGCCAGCCCATCAAAGGCCTTCCGGAACGCTGCACTAGCGGGCTTTGGTGATCTTGCCGGCCTTCAGGCAGCGCGTGCAGACGTAGACGCGGCGGGGAGTACCGCCGTCGTCGATGCGGACGCGCTGCAGGTTCGGATCGAATCGGCGCCTCGTCGCCACCATCGAATGGCTGCGATTGTTGCCGAACGCAGGGCCCTTGGAACACACGTGACAAACCTTTGACATGACGAGGGTCAGTATAAACGTCCGTGATGCGAACCGCCGGACGCCGCTTCGCGGGTACATACAATCCAGGTCGGGTACCTGAGGCTCCTGATGGGGACTAGCAGCGGATCTGGGGATGAACTCCTGCGCGGCCTGAGGCTGCCGGAGCGCTACCAACTCGGCCGGCACATCGCCACCGGGGGTATGGCGTCGGTGTGGCGCGCCGAGGATCTCGTGCTCGGCCGCATGGTGGCGATCAAGATCCTGTCGGAGCGCTTCGCGCGCGATCACGTGGCGGTGGCGCGCTTCGAACGGGAGGCGCGCACCGCGGCCCGGGTCTCCGGCCATCCGCATGTGGTCACGATCTATGACGTCGGCGAGGCCGAGTGCACCGATGGCGGCGCCGGCGCGTCCCCCAGCCCGAGGACCTTCATCGTGATGGAGTACCTGCCGGGGGGAACGGTGGCGGACGCGCTGCGGGTCGGCGAGGTCAGGCTCCAGGAGGCGCTGCGCTGGCTGCACGAGGCCGCTTCAGCGCTCGATCACGCCCACGAGCGCGGGATCGTGCACCGGGACATCAAGCCCGCCAACTTTCTGCTCGACGGGGCCCGCGTCCTGCACGTCGCCGACTTCGGCATCGCTCACCTGGGCAGCGAGGACACGATCACCAGCGCCGGCGAGCTGTTCGGGACCGCGGCGTATCTGTCACCCGAGCAGGCCCTCGGTCGCGCCGCCGGCCCGGCCAGCGATCGCTACGCGCTGGCGGTCGCCGCCTACGAGCTGCTCGTGGGCCAGCGGCCATTCAACGCCACGCACTTCACGGCCCAGGCTCGCCAGCACATCGAGCAGCCGCCGCCGGCCGCCAGTGAGCGAAACCGGGTTCTGCCGCCGGCCGTCGACACGGTGCTCCAGCGCGGGCTGGCCAAGCAGCCGCAACAGCGTTACGCCACGGCCGCCGCGTTCGTCGACGGCCTCGATGTTGCCCTCAGCCAGAGCCGCACGCGTTCCACGCGCCGCCTGGTCGGTGCCGCCGCCGGACGCTCGGCGCTGCGAGCAGGCCCCACCCCCCCCACCGGCCCCACCGGACGGCCGCTGAGCTCCGCCGTGACGCCCGCCCACGGTCCCGATCACCCTCCGGCGCGCGATGGCGCCGGCAGCAGCGCCGGCAGCGGAGTGGGCAGCGGAGCGAGCAACGGCGCCGGCAGCGGAGCGAGCAACGGCAGCGGCGCTGGTGGCACCAGACGGCGCGGGCGCGCGATCGCCCTCGGCGCGCTGGCGACCGCGGTGCTCGGCGTCGGCGCGCTGGCGGCCGAGAGCCAGGGGGGCGGTCAAGGCAAGCCATCGCCCTCCGCCAGGGCACGCGCCACGCCGCTCGCCTCACGCAAACCGGCGCGCCGGACCCGGCCCAGGACAAACGCCACCGCCACCTCGACCCAGACCGCCGACACGCTCGAGGCCAAAGGACACGAGCTGATGCTCGACGGGGCCTATTCGACCGCGATCCCCACGCTGCGCCAGGCGGTCTCGGTCGCCCCACCCCAGAGCCTCACCTACGGATATGCGCTTTACGATCTGGGGCGCTCACTGGTGCTCTCCGGCAACCCCCGGGCGGCGGTGCCGATCCTCGAACGGCGCCTGCAGATCCCCAACCAGACCCAGGTTGTCCAGCACCTGCTGCAGCTGGCGCTGCGGGCCAGCACCGGCGAAAGCGCGGTGACGTCGTCTTCGAGCTCGACGACCACCAGCACCACGACCAGCGGTCCACCACCGACCACGACGACGACCGCCACGATCCCGGCACCGACCGCGCCGGGTCCCAACCCGGGCCACAGCCCGGCCGGATCGACCCCGGGCTCAGGCGGGGCCGGGCTCCCGGGCGCCGCCGGGCAAACCGGGCACGGCCACGGCCACGGCCAGGGCCACGGCCCCAGCCACGGCCATTAGGCCGCAGCCCCGAACCATCGGGAGCGTGGCGTCCGGCGTCAGACGGCGAATCCGGCCGGCCCGCGCCGTGACGACAGCGCGTCCCTGACGGCCAGCGAAGCGAGCACCGCCTCGGCCGCATGGCGTCCGGTGTCGCGCTTGGAACCGCCGGTCACGCGCTCCAGCGCCTGCTCGAGGGTGTCGACGGTCAGCAGCCCGAAGCCGCACGGCACGCCGGTGAGCAGCTGGACCTGCTGGATCCCCCGCGCCGCCTCGCCGCACACGTAGTCGTAGTGATCGGTCTCGCCGCGGATCACCGCCCCCAGGCACACGATCGCCTGATAGCGGCCAGCCTCGGCGACGTACTTGGCCGCCAGCGGCAGCTCGAACGCGCCCGGGACGTCGAAGCGGTCGACGTCCTCTATCTCCGCCTCGCGCAACGCAGCCCGGGCCCCGGTCTCGAGCTTGTCGGCCAGATCCGTGTAGAAGCGCGCCACGCACAGCGCCACCCGTCGCTCAGCTGGCATCGCGCTGGCGGTCTTGTTCGTGCTCGACGCGGAGCATCTCTTCGTCGAGGGCCAACCCCTGATGATGCAGGGTGTGACCCAGCTTGTCGCGCTTGGCGCGCAGATAGGCCTCGTTGTGCGGGTTGGACGCATGCTGGATCGGCAGCTGGTCGGTGACCGACAGCCCGTAGCCGGCCAGGCCGGAGATCTTCTTGGGATTGTTGGTCAGGATCCGGATGCTGGTCAGGCCGAGGTCGACCAGGATCTGCGCCCCGATCCCGTAGTCGCGCAGATCGACCGGCAGCCCCAGGCGCAGGTTGGCGTCGACGGTGTCCAGCCCCTCCTCCTGGAGCTTGTAGGCGCGCAGCTTGTTGAGCAGGCCGATCCCGCGCCCCTCCTGACTGAGGTAGAGGAGCACGCCCTGCCCCTCGCCCTCGATCATCGCCAGCGCGGACTCGAGCTGCTCGCCGCAGTCGCAGCGCAGGGAATGGAAGACGTCGCCGGTGAGGCATTCGGAGTGGACGCGCACGAGCACGTCCTCCGCGCCGTCCACCTCGCCCTTGACCAGCGCGACGTGGTGCTTGTTGTCGATCAGCGAGCGGTAGCCGAACGCGACGAAGTCGCCGAACCCGGTCGGCAGCCGCGTCGAGACCACGCGCTCGACAAGCTTCTCGTGACGCCGGCGGTAGGCGACCAAGTCGGCCACCGTGACCATCTTCAGGTCGTGGCGCTCGCAGTACGGGCGGAGATCGGGCACCCGGGCCATGGTCCCGTCCTCGTTCATGATCTCGCAGATCACTCCGGCTGGGATCAGACCGGCGAGCCGAGCCAGGTCAACCCCGGCCTCGGTCTGCCCGACGCGCTCGAGCACGCCCCCGGCCTTGGCCTTGAGCGGGAACACGTGGCCCGGCTGGACGAGCTCACGCGGACTGGTCTGGGGGTCGATCGCGACCTGGATCGTGCGCGCACGGTCAGCCGCGGAAATACCGGTGCTGACCCCGGAGCGCGCCTCGATCGAAACCGTGAAAGCGGTCTCAAACGCCGATTCGTTCTTGGCGGCCATCAGATCCAGGCCGAGCTCGTCGCAGCGCTCGGGCGTGAGCGCCAGGCAGATCAGGCCTCCCCCCTCCTTGCGCATGAAGTTGATCGCCTCCGGGGTCACGAACTGCGCGGCCATCGTCAGATCGCCCTCGTTCTCGCGCGTCTCGTCGTCGCACACGACGACCATCTTGCCCTGCCGGATGTCCTCGATCGCTTCCTCGATCGTCGAAAACGCGGTCATGGTCGAGCTCATCTGACCGTCTCCATCAGCCGCTCCACATATTTCGCCAGCACGTCAACCTCCAGGTTCACGGTCGTTCCGGGCTCCGCGCCACCCAGGTTAGTGCGCTCCAGCGTCTGAGGAATCAAAGAAACGGTAAAGGATGAGTCTCCAAGCTCGGCCACCGTGAGCGATATCCCGTCGACCGCGATCGATCCCTTCAGGACCACGTAGCGCAGCACCGAGGGCGGAGCCTCGATCTCCACGCGGCGCGCGAAACCGTCGCCGGACAGGCCGGTGACTGTGCCGACGCCGTCGACGTGGCCTTGGACGATATGACCGCCCAACCGGTCGCTGGCCCGCAGCGGCAGCTCAAGGTTGACCTCGGCGCCGGCGGCGACGGCGCGCAGCGAAGTTCGCGCGAGCGTCTCGTTCATCACCTCGGCCGTGAACGTGGCGCCGTCGATCTCGGTCGCGGTAAGGCACACACCGTTGACCGCGATCGAGTCGCCCTCCGACAGTTCGGAGGCAAGTGTCGAGGCGACGTTCAGTGAAACGCCGTCGTCGGAGCCCTCCACGGCGACGATCCGACCCAGTCCCTGTATCAGTCCGGTGAACATCGCTAGTGCCCGGTTCCGGACGAGCTGGTGCGTTGCGCCGAAGGTCTCCTGGAACGGAGCACCTACCACTCCTTGATCCGGGCAGACACCAGTAGGTCCTCGCCGACCTGCTCGCAGTCGAGCGTCAGAGCCCTGACCGCATCGGCGATCAGCTCCACGCCCCCACCCTCCAGCGGATCGCGGGCCGTGCGCCCGCCGACGATCAGCGGCGCCAGGAACAGGCGGATCTCATCGATCTCGCCCGCGTCGAGGAATGCGCCGGCGAGGTGCGGCCCTCCCTCCAGCAGGATCGAGCTGATGCCGGACGCTCCGAGCTGGTCCAGCGCCGAGCAAACACGCGCCGGCTCGTTCTCACCGGTCGCCACGATGACGTCCACGCCGTGGGTCTCCAGCGCGTCGGTGGCCGCGCGCGGCGCGGCGCGGGAGACGACGATCGTCAGCGCGATCTGGCGCGCGTCGCGTACCAGCTTGGAGTTCAACGGCACCCGGCCCAGCGAGTCGAACACGACGCGCCGGGGCTGGCGGGTGACGTCCGTGCGCCGCGCGGTCAGCTGCGGGTCGTCGGCCAGCGCGGTGCCGATCCCGACCACGACGGCATCGCACTCCCCGCGCCAGCGATGGGCCCGGTAGCGGCTCTCCTCGCCGGAGATCCACTTGGAGTCACCGCCCGCGGTCGCGACCTTGCCGTCCAGCGTCATCGCGGACTTGAACAGAACCCACGGCCGACCGCTACGGACGTACTTGCGAAACGGCTGGTTGAGCAGCCGGGCGCGGTCGGCGAGCTCGCCGTCGGCGACCAACACCTCGATCCCCTCGTCACGCAGGATCCCCAGGCCACGTCCGGCCGCGTGCTCGCTGGGATCGTCTGAGGCCACCACGACCCGGCGGATGCCGGCCCCCCGGATCGCGTCCGTGCACGGCGGTGTGCGTCCCTGATGACAGCAGGGCTCCAGCGACACGTACAGCGTCGACGCTGCCAGGTCTCGACCGCCGGCCGCGCGGATCGCCTCGACCTCGGCGTGCGCCGACCCCAGCGCGCTGTGAAATCCCTCGGCAATCATCCCGTGCTCGTCGGCGAGTACGGCACCGACGAGCGGATTGGGGCTCACGTTGCCCCGCCCGCGCTCGGCCAGGTCGATCGCGCGAGCGAGGTGGCGGCGATCGATGTCGGCGATTGTGCTCATCTTCGTCTAGCAGGATATTGCGAGTGTCGTGAGTCGAAATCTCGCCATTAGGAGCACTTGCCCCCGGTGAGCCGGTAGACGCTCATCTCCGGGCCGGGGCGCGAATATTGGCGGGGGTAGTAGTCGATCGACCAGTCGAAGCTGAACGGCACCGAATGATGCCCATTGCTGAATGGGGTCACGTGGTAGACCAAACGGCCGTCGTTGGCCAGCGCCGCGTAGTAGGCGAGCGCGGCCGGCGCCAGCTTGGGCTGCGCGAACGAGCGGCCGGCCTGCAAACTGCCGATCACCACCCAGCAGTAGCCGCTGGACTCGTATTCGCTGAGCAGCTCGGGTCGCAGCGTTCGCTCGTACTGATCCACGGGGACATAGCGCCTTTGCCCGGGTGCCAGATGGTTGCCCTGGTTGTCGACGTCGGTCAGCCAGGTCGGAAAGCGCTGCCAGCGTTCTCCGGTGGAGGTCGCCGCCAGGGAGCGGCCAATGTCGGTCGCCCAGTCATCCGAGACGACGGGCTCGATCACCACCTTGGCGCCCGCCGGGACGTAGTCGACCATCCAGGATCGGGTCAGGTTGCGGGTATCCGGCTGCGACAGCACCGCATCGTTGTGCAGCACGCTGGTGACGCTCTGAGCCAGCAGCACGACCACGGTCAGCGCCCCCGCCAGCAGCGCCGGAATCTGCCGCGTGCGAGTTACCCAGCGGGCGAACTCGACCGCGCCGTAGGCGGCGAACAACGCGACGATCGGAAACACCGGCATCAGCCACCGCCCGAAGAAGCGCTGCTGGTCGCCCATGAACAGGATGAAGACGATCGGGGCGGGCAACAGCACCAGCAGCATCGCTATCCGGCGACGCGCCGCGAGCAGCCCCACGCCGCCCAGCGCGGCCAGCGAGGGCATCCAGCCCAGTCCCCAGGTGAACGTCCAGATGTAGTAGGCGGTGCCGCTGCCGGCCGACGTCCCGAGCTTGACCGGATTCGAGCCAGCGGCCAGCGATGCCTGCGTCGACAGGCCCGCCTGGAAGGCCGAGAAGTCCAGCACCGAGTAGGGGTCGGCGATCACGAACGCCGCCAGCGCCAGCGCCAGCGCCAGCGCCACGCGGCGCACGGCAGTCCAGACGGACCCGCCGGTGGCATCGCACACGAATGCCCCCAGCAGGCACAGCAGCGTGATGCCGCCCGTGTACTTGGTGGCGGCCGCGAGGCCGATTCCCAACCCGGCGATCGCGTAGTCGCGCCGTGCGCCGCGGCGCATCACGCCGGCGATCCCGTAAAGCGCCAGCGCCACCGGCGCCAGGGTCGGCACATCGTTGAGCGCCAGATGGCTGTAGAAGATCGGCAGGAAGGCGAAGCCGAAGATCGCCGCGGCAAGCAACGCGACGTTCCGGTGAAACAGGCGCTCTCCGGCCAGATAGGTCAGCCATACCGCGACCGTCCCCAGCGCGGCGGCAACCACGCGCGCAACCACGAACACCGCCGTGGGATCGGTGACATAGGCCCGCGTGGTGGCGTCGCCGCTGCCGAACCACAGCTCAAAGACGATGTGCAGCAGGTAGGAGTAAGCGGGTGGGTTGAGGAAATACTGCGGATTGAGGTCATGGGTGAAGAACGCGATCGCGCGCGGAACGAAGTGAGTCGCCTCGTCGACGTTGTAGCTGTAGGGCAGGCCCTGCTTGATGCCCCACAGCCGCAGCAGGAAGGTGACGAGCAGCAGCGCGACGAGCGCCACCTGATGGGCGTCCGGGCGCCAAGCGACCGCGGCGCGCAGGCGCTCGCGCCGCCGGCGCCGGGGAGTCAGGGCCAGCGGTGGGGTTTGCCCCGGCTCCGGCCTGGTCAGCGTTGCCGCGTCCATCTTCTACTACGAGTATCCCGCTACCGTGTGATGCAACGCACTTCGTCGGTTAGACGCTCCATGCCGGGCAGCGGCGCGGCGCCCCGGGACCGCAGGCCCGCCCGAAGCATATGAAGCTCATCATCCAGATCCCCTGTTTCAACGAGCAAGACCAGCTTCCGGTCACGCTCGGCCGCCTGCCGCGCCAGATCGACGGCTTTGACGCCGTCGAATGGCTGATCATCGACGACGGATCGACCGACGCGACGATCGAGGTCGCCCGCGCCAACGGGGTCGACCACGTGGTCCGGCTGACCAATAACAAGGGCCTGGCGGCCGCCTTCCAGGCCGGACTGGATGCCGGCCTGAAGCTCGGTGCCGACGTGATCGTCAACACCGACGCTGACAACCAGTACGAGGGCCAGGACATCCCCAAGCTCGTGGCGCCGATCCTCCGCGGCGCGGCCGACATGGTGATTGGAGACCGCCAGGTCGACATCAACGAGCACTTTTCGCCGGCCAAGCGCCTGCTCCAGCGGCTCGGATCGTGGGTGGTGCGCCAGGCCTCCTCCACCGACGTGCCCGACACCACCTCGGGCTTTCGCGCCTATAACCGCGAGGCCGCCCTGCAGATGCAGGTCGTGTCGAAGTTCACCTACACGCTGGAGACGATCATCCAGGCCGGCAAGCTGCTGGTGGCGATCGATCACGTCCCGATCCGCACCAACGCCAAAACGCGCGAGTCACGGCTGTTCCCCTCGATGTCCGCCTACATCCGCCGCAACGGGCTGTCGATCTTTCGGATCTACTCCCAGTATGAGCCGCTGAAGGTGTTCTGGGGCGGCGCCGCGGTGATGGGAATCGCCGCGCTGGCCGTGTTCCTCCGCTTCCTGATCTACTTCATCGCAGATGGTGGGCGCAGCGGCCACGTGCAGTCGCTGATTGCCGGCGCGGTGCTGATCATCGGCGCGATGCTGCTGGGGGCCCTGGGCGTGATCGGCGACCTGCTCGACGCCCAGCGCACGCTGTCCCAGCGCACGTTCGAGCGCGTGCGCCGCATAGAGCTGCAGCTCGGCGTCGAGCCTTCGCACTACGAGCGCGGGGCGGCGCCGAGCGCCGCCAAGCCGCAGTCCACCCCCACCGACAGCGACGGGAGCGCCGCCAAGCCGCAGTCCACCCCCACCGACAGCGACGGCAGCCCCGCCGGTCGCGAGACCCTCGGCGTATGAGCCCGGCGCCGGCGGTCGGCGAGATGGTGCCGACCGGTAACACGTTTGACAAATACGGTTCCGCCAACCCGGTCGTCAAGTGGCTGATGGCGGGCTTTGAGGGCGCCCTGGCCCAGCTGTTTGACCGCGCCGATCCGGGCTCGGTGCTCGACGTCGGCTGCGGCGAGGGTGTGCTGACCGAGCAGTGGGCCCGGCGGCTGGGCACCGGCCGGGTGACCGGGATCGACCTCGATGACCCCAAGCTGGCCGCCGAGTGGGCCACGCGCCGCCGCGCCAACCTGCAGTTCCGCACGGTCGGCGAGCGAGCGGCGCTGCCGTTTGATCGCGGTGAGTTTGACCTGGCCGCGGCGATCGAGGTTCTGGAGCACGTGCCCGATCCCGAGCGGACCCTGGGCGAGATGGCGCGCGTGGCCCGTGGCCACCTGCTCGTGTCGGTGCCGCGCGAGCCGCTGTGGCGCGCGCTGAATCTCGCCCGTGGCGCCTACGTGCGCCAGCTCGGTAACACCCCGGGGCACGTCAACCACTTCTCCAAGCGGTCGTTCGTGAGCTTGCTCGGGCGCTACGGGGAGGTGGTGCAGATCCGTTCGCCATTCCCCTGGACGATGCTGCTCGTCCGTGTGCCGGCCGGCGAGTCCTGACCGATGGCGGTGGAAGTCGAGCCACGCCCCGGGCCGGGGACCCCTCCCCCGGTCTCGGCCAACGCGTCGTTTGCCAGTGGGGCGCGAATCCTGTCGATCGGGATCGCCTCGACCGGGATCTTCACGTTCGCCTATCTGGCGACGGCCAGCCACGTGCTGGACCCGGCCTCCTACAGCCGGATATCGCTGTGCTGGGCGATCATGTTCGTGATCCTGTCGGTGATCTACCGGCCGATCGAGCAGCTGCTGTCCCGCACGATCGCCGACCGCCGCGCGCGCGGCCTCAAGGGCCAATCATTGCGGGTCCCGGCCGCGATCCAGCTCGGGTTCGCGCTGGTGTTCCTGGCCGTCGCGCTGGCGTTGCGCCACCGCGTCGAGCACGGCATCTTCGATGGCTCGAGCTCGCTCTACTGGGTCCTGGTGATCGGCGTGCTCGCCTACGCGGCCAGCTACTTCGCCCGGGGCTGGCTGGCCGGCCATCAGCGCTTCGCCCTCTACGGAGGCCTCGTGTTCCTGGAGTCGACCAGCCGCTTTCTGTTCGCGCTCGCGGTGGCCTTCGGGATCGGGTCGGGTCAGGGGGTCGTCGGGCTGGGGATGGCGGTCGCCCCGTTCGCGTCGCTGTGCGTGATCCCGTTTGCCTTCTCACGCTTGGCGGGACGCGGGCCGGCCGGAGTGCCGGCCGCTGATGCGGCTCGCGAGGGTCCGGCCCACGCCGCGGTGGAGGAGACCACGTCAGATCTCTCGCTGCGCCACGGCGCCGGATTCGCCGTCGCGGTGGTGGGGATCATGCTGGCCGAGCAAACGCTGCTGAACGCCGGGGTCCTGATCGTCGCCGCCAATGCCGGCGGGGTGGCGCTGACCACCGGCCTGACGGGTTTCGTCTTCAACGTGATGTTGATCGTGCGCGCCCCGCTGCAGCTGTTCCAGGCGATCCAGACCTCGATCCTGCCGCATCTGGCGGGCCTGGAGGCGCGCGAGAGCGCGGACGAGTTTCACCGCGCCATCCGGGTCACGATCCTGGTGATCGCGGGCTTCGGCGCGGCCGTGGCGCTGGGACTGCTGGCGATCGGACCGCCGGTGATGACCGCCCTGCTGGGCGACAAGGGCAGCT
>OCTA010000858.1_pt1 | contig 28362 bp, 30 predicted proteins | sample 1538991 | NCBI WGS metagenome assembly OCTA01 (sample SAMEA3539302, study PRJEB22396) | soil metagenome | biome: tundra; feature: field; material: soil | place: USA | collected 2010-05 | depth 0.15 m | reverse complement strand
CCCTCCCTGGTGGCGCAACAGAGCTCTCTCTATGTGGGGGAAAAGGTCCCGTACGGATGTCCTTAGTCTGTTCCGGGGAATTCCCTTCGAACAACTCGGGATTTGTTTGCAAAGGAAAAGATTGAATTTTTGATATAGATTTAATGTTTGTAAATGGTCAGGCGGAAATAAAGGGTAGCGAAACTTTCGGTTGGAGGCAGACTGAGGATAGCAAAGAGGTTTTAAGGGAATTCTTAAATATTTTAAATTGCATTTTGTAAAAACCTTTCAGAACACGAAATTATTTTATGGGCCTCAGATATTCGAATGTCTTATCGGTTGCCATCTTAGTAGCGGGATCCTTTAATTCATTCAACCGTTCTAAAAAAATAATCATCCTGGCAATTCAACTTCAAAAACTATAAATGACATGCAAATTTCCGACACAACGATTCACGGCAAAGCGAATGTACGCGGCAGCAGGTATTGCGAAATACTCGTTATAAAGGGAAATCTTACCAATCTTAATGCCATCGTTTATAATAGGCTGGGCTGTCATGATTGCCCGGATGAAATCTGGCGTTCTGTTGATCCCAAGAAACTTAAGGATTCTTTAAAAGCAAAGTCAATTGCAATGAACGGACCCCGCGTATTTATGATGGACAGGATTGGACAAAACAACACTCCACCTCCAAAAGTAAACCTGGCGGGTATTGAAATAATAGAAAGAGCAACGGTGCCTGTCTCCAAAAAAAAATGCTTGGGAAATCCACTCCCTACCGGAAAAACATGATCAATCGCAGTACGGAATATATTTTTGAAAGAGGAAAGAAAGTGTAGGAGCTAATCAGTCCTGATCATACATATATTATGCAGAGCTACGCAATGATTGTTGACACTTCCCTGAATGAAGCAGGTTTAGACAGCTTAGAAAAAAAAACTAAAACTTCCAAAAGGTTGGAAATTCAGGGTAAGAACGCTTGATGAAGACCTGGTGTTAAAGACCATCGAAGGAGGGGAAGCCTTTGTGATACAGGACGAGTTACAGAATTCTTATCAACGTGTAAAGAAAACCCCATGTTATTTGTAGAATGTTTAAATATTCAGGGAGTGTCTTGTCCTAATACACGCTAATCCTCAAATACAATATTGTCTTTCAGAATTGCTTCTATTTCCCCCTCAGGTAAAGGATTTTGCATCGGGGCGCAATACGCGTATAGGAGAGCTTGCCAGCTCTCAGGAGTTTGGTAACGAAGGGCAGGCTTACTTTCAGCGCCGCAGCCACTTCCCGCGCATCCATATATATAACTTAACTTTGTCCCGGGCGGAATGCAAAATAGGTTTGTCGGGTCAACATCTTCCACCTTGTGCAAATAGGTAACAGAGGGATTCGGATCTGGCTTTCCATTTTTTTTTATTGTAATGGTTTTTGAGGGTTGATAATGGTTTGATGTACTTGTGTAGTATTCAATGAATGTTTTTAAAATAGCCTAAATAAGAAAAACCAGGAAGCATAAAAAACTGGTAATGATGATGAATTGAAAAAAAAATATGCCGAAAGGGCTAAAAGGATTTGAAGTTTAAACTTTCCCCATGTTGGGGCCAAAATATTTATATTATCAAAAAGCCAAAATATGACTTCGGATTTCAGTAAAACATTTTTTGCACCTGAGCTTTTTATAAATAACGGAGTAAAAGACATTTCGTTTTATGCAAACGCTTTTGGAGCATCAGAGCGAATGCGGTTTTCTAATGATGATGGAAGTATACACGTGGCAGAGCTTTCTATTAACGGAGCTATATTTCATATACACGAAATAACATCGAAGCAGTATTTTTTTTCTCCTGATAAAAACAATGGCACCACAATCTGTATTGGCTTGTTTGTTCCTGATGTGGACAAAGTTATGAGCCAGGCAATTAAAGCCGGAGCAATTGAAATAAGTCCGGCACAAGATTATGAATACGGTTACAGGCAGGCAAAAATTAAAGATCCTTTTGGGCATTATTGGCAACTGCAAAAAAGAATATAATGACTGATAAACACAACGCTGCCGGCAAAAAAGTATTTTCAAAAGAAGGGTTGAATAATGGAACCTCACTCCCGATTGCTTCCGGGTGGGCTGTCTTCATGAGCTGATTACTTTAAAACTCCAGGATAGAAGGACGCCCTACAGCAGTTCTACTTGTGGGATTCAACGATTGGACCCATTAAAAATATTTATACATGAGAAATAAAATCTTTATCAGTGTTTCTTTTTTACTCTTACAATTTCTGTTTGCAGATGCCCAAACGAAATATTTTCCGGATACTGCCTGGCAGGTAAAGACAGCAGCAGAACTGAATATGAACAAACAATTGCTGGACAGCGCCGTTAATTTTGCCATAACACATGAAAACAAAGTTGATAAAGATTTGCGTATAGCTAACCTCAAAGCTTACAGCAGGGAACCCGGCTACAAAATAATCGGGCCAATGAAAGAAAGAGGTGGCCCTGCAGGCCTGATTATTAAAGACGGTTACATCGCAGCACAATGGGGCGACATAAACCGCGTTGATATGACTTTTAGTGCAACCAAAAGTTTTCTATCCACCACGGCCGGGTTAGCTATAGATAATCAGTTGATAAGAAATGTAACCGATAAAGTAATTAATTATGTTTGGGATGGTACATATGATGGGGAGCACAATTCAAAAATAACGTGGGATAATTTATTAACCCAGTCTTCCGACTGGAGCGGAACGCTTTTCGACTGCAATGATTGGGCAGACCGGCCGCCGAAGGAAGGAGCTATAGATGATTGGAAAAACAGGAAACTTAACGAACCGGGAACGGTATTTAAATACAATGATGTACGGGTAAACCTGTTGGCTTATTCTTTATTACAGGTGTGGCGAAAACCTTTACCCGTTGTGCTGAAAGAAAAAATTATGGATCCCATTGGTGCCTCTACCACCTGGCGTTGGTACGGCTATGATAACTCTTTTGTAAATGTTGATGGTATAATGGTGCAATCAGTAAGCGGAGGAGGCCATCATGGTGGCGGTCTTTTCATAAGTGCAATAGACCAGGCCAGGTTTGGATTGTTGTTTTTAAGAAACGGGAAATGGAAAAGCCAGCAATTAATTTCTGCAAAATGGGTAAACGCAGTGCATCAATCTTCAACCGCCAATAAAGACTATGGTTATATGTGGTGGATAAATGCAACAAAAGCATGGAAAGACGTTTCACCTGGAATTTATTTTGCCGCCGGCTTTGGTGGTAATTATATTGTGGTCGATAATGAGCATGACCTCGTTATAGTAGCCCGATGGATGGATGATAGTAAGATGGGGAATTTTATGAATTTGGTGGAGCAATCAATTGCTGGTAAGGCGAAATAAATAGTTCTTTTGGCTTCCCCCGGATTGCGCGAAGTTCTGCGTTGCCCATATAATAATAAAAGAAACTCTTTCCAAACATATTCCGGTTTCCGATAAATGGATTAACTTGGAGTAAAAATATTTCCTCCGGTAAAAATCTCAAGATAGCAGTCAAATAAAACATCGCAATACAAATTTTGTAAGATGGGTAAAGAGCAAACAAAAGACCTTTTGAAGTTTCTAAAACCATTTGGCGACGACATAACAGATTTGGTTATGTGGCTTAGGGACTTCGCGTGGGACTTATGTCCTGAGGCTAACGAATTAATTTACGACAACTATAATGCTGTTGCTTTTGGGTGGAGTCCGACAGACAAAGTGGGACACATCATTTGTTCTATCGCAATTGGGCGTTCAAGTAAAAATGTTCACTTCGGTTTTTATTGGGGTAGTGAACTGTCTGACCCTGACAAAATTCTGTTGGGGGCAGGTAACCAGTATCGTTACATCCTGGTAACGAATAAAAAGAAATTCCCCAAATCGTACATTAAAAAATTAGTGAGACAAGCATATACCAATTCGCTTGGGAAAGTGAAAGATAAAAAACAAATTATTCACGGAAAGACAATTGTAAAATCAATTTCAGCAAAGAAAAGACCGGAGAAAGGTGGGACAAAAAGGCCGTAACATGAATGAAGTAAATTAACCCTCGGAGCATATATAAAATTGAATTTTTTAAAATAGAAGACAGGTTTAAACAATTTAAAATTCCTGATTGACCACGGAAACAATAAGCCTTCAATGATGATAGACGGTAATCAAATTAAAATATTTATTCCTTTATGCGACCATTGACCATTTTATCAATTATTTTTTTAAGCCTCAGCTGTAACACAAACAAGAAAAACAATGCAAATGGATTAAACGGCAACTGGATACCCGTAAAGCAGGAAATTGGCGGGACATTGCTGCCAAATTCAGGTTTCAAAAACCAGAAGCTGATTATTAATGACAGCACCTATACTTTTTCTTCTGAAAGTGTTGATAAAGGCATTTTAAAATATGATGGAAACAAGATGGATATTTATGGAAGAGAAGGTGTAAATGCCGGAAAGCACTTTACTGCAATTACCAAAATTGAAAACGGCCAGATGATATTATGTTATAACCTTGCTGGTGACAGGTACCCTGACTCATTTGATACCAAGGGCAAACCAATGTATTTTCTTTCAGTTTTTGAAAAGGAAAAGGCGAAATAAATTTGCTTCTGCTTCTCCACCTATGAAGAGTACTTAAAAACAGACTGCACAGATTTTGTTCACAACCTGATATAATTTCATTTCTAGAAATAATTACCTTGAAATACTTTGAAATAAAGTAAAGAAATTTTATTTTAAAGCAGAAACAAAACTATATTATATGAAGGATCCGGAGCATAGTATTGGCCTTTTCCTGCATATAATTGGTATCATTATGATTGCAGGGGGATTTCTTGGGGCTTATATGGTAGCAAGACGATTTTGGCAACAGGGTAATACTGATATTTTCAAAGCCGGCGCGATTTTACCACTCATGAAAACATTACCTATAATTATTCAGTTAGGGGTATTATTACAGGTTATAACTGGGATCATCATGTTACATTCAAGGACATGGAAATATTGGGGCGAAAACTGGCTAACCATCAAATTAATATTAGTTGCACTTGCCTTTGCCAATGGCCTGATGGTGTATAAAAAGCTTGGGGCATAAATAGGTATGCAGATATTTTTACCCTCACCTGATAAACAACCCTTGCGGTCTTAAAAGGAAAGATGAAAAACTTTAATTTCATCCAGGCCATACTACTCCTTGGTATCCTTCTCTTATCCACAGCATTTAGATGATTCATTATTTGGAAATATCATTTTTGATTGATTTCCTTTTTTTTCAAAAAGGATAATAACTGACTTAAGATGAATACGAGTGACATTTGTGTGAGTAGCATTGCAACAATTCAATTACAAGCCAATCGCATTTGGAAATATTTCTTATGCCAGGCAGTTTGATAATTACATTTTGAATCTATGATCACAATGCTAATGCATGTGTTTATGATAAACACCAAAAGCTTTCTTACCTCTCTTTTTCTTACCATTGGAATAATTTTATAAATAGGAAGGAAAAATAATGCACACAATATTTCTATCTTCGAAAATTAGTATTAAGAAGAAGCAGGAAATCAATTATAAAATAAAACTACTTTTGCTCCTCCTGAAAAAAATATATGAAAGCAAGTCAATTTCTTAAGCTATGCATGCTGTTTTTTTGTTCAACCGCCTGTGCTAACAGGAATCACACTGATACTGCAAAAGAAAATTTCGACATTGATACCACCATCATAGAAAAAACTGCTGTGGCTGACAGTTTCCCACCTGGAAAGACCATTCCCCATGTTGTATGCATAGCTGATGCAAGTCAATCATATGCCTTATATATTCCTTCTAAAGGAAATCTCGGAGCCTTACCGGTAATTTATTTCTTTGATCCGCATGGAAATGGTTCGCTTCCATTAGGTAAATACAAGTCGCTGGCGGATTCATATAATTTTATTTTAATCGGAAGCAATAATTCTAAGAACGGGAATGATTTGTCCATGGCTGAAAATATTTGGAACGCCTTGATTAATGATACTCAGAAGCGAATTAAGATTGATAAGAACCGGATATATACCTGCGGTTTTTCAGGAGGGGCAAAGGTGGCAACATACATTGCCCTCAAATATCCTTTTGTAAAAGGAGTAATTGCCAACAGCGCAGGCCTGCAGGAGATTACCAATGCCGGCGATTTTAAATTCAGTTTTACTGCCGTTGCCGGCGAAGGAGATATGAACAGGTCTGATTTGGTTACGATAAATAACGATCTCGATAAGACGCAGTCAAGGCACCGTATCATTTTCTTTGACGGTATACACGAATGGGCCCCGGAAAGTATAATGAACATAGCCTTTGCCGGCTTTGATTTTGATGCAATGAAGGAGAAAATGGTTCCTGTAAATAATACATTCATAAACCAATATATTGAAGAAAGCAAAAAGAGAATTTCAGAATTCATGAACAAGAATACCCTCGTACGGGCAGAGGAAGAATGTAAGTTGTCTTCAAATATGCTGGAAGGGATAGCCGGAGAAGTAAATTGGTTTAAGGAAAAAGCTGCTTCCATAGAAAAAGCTCCGGCCTATATCAGGCAACTGGAAAAAGAACAGGATCTGGAAGCAACTGAAACAAAAATAAAGGAGATTTTCATGCACCAGTTTCAGGCAGGTGACGAGAATTACTGGATGAAGACAATCGCAGATGTTAAAAATAAAGCCCAGGTTAAAGCGCCCGAAGGCGCTATGTACCAGCGGCTGCAGGCTTATCTCTCGCTGGCATTTTATTCCATAAGCAATCAATTGATTACTACCGGTAAGAACCCTGATGCGGCCTATTTTGTTGATCTTTATAAAAAAGCAGATCCTACCAATAGCGAAGCCTGGTATTTGTCTGCCATACTAGATGGCCGTGAGAAAAACGCGAAGGCAGCAAAATCAGATCTGCTGGTAGCCATAGCAAATGGATTTATTGATATAAACAGAATGAAGCAGCAGCCAGAGTTTCAGCAATTGGGATCAGAATTTAATTTAAGCGAATTTGAAAATAAAATCAGCAAAAGTAATGAAGGTAAATAAAGAGGTCCTGAGCGGATAGGCTTAAACGTTGTAATATCCAAAAACAAATTAGACTAAATGTTTGACAGTGTTTCCCGATTAATAGATGTCTTTTTAAAAAGAACACTTATAGGACACAAGCTCTAAAATTACTTCGTTTCAATATTTTTTCGGCGGCCTGTGTATAGGTCCGTATTTATTGTGCATTTGCTATGACCCTGAAGAACCTGGTGTGGTAAAACATATATAACGGCGGCCATTTATATGCAGCGATCAATATTGTGTCAGGTATTAAGCTGGTAGCAGGGAAAAGGCGAAACAAGAAGTGCTGGAAATAATTTATGGTTCAGATGCGTGAAGGATATAAACAAATAAATGGTACCAGGAATGATTAAGTAGAGGGAAAGACATCAACTGATATACCCTTTTACATAATCCTTTGTCAGTTTTTCTTTAGGGTGCAGCAAAACTTCTTCTGCTGTTCCGAATTCTATGATTTCGCCCATGTATAAAAACACAATATAATCAGATACCCTTCTTGCCTGCCGGAGAATATGGGTTACCAGTACGAGCGTATATTGATTCTTTAATTGAAAAAAAAGTTCTTCGATCTTTTGGGTTGAAACCGGATCAAGGGCTGACGTTGGTTCATCTCCCAGAATGATTTCCGGTTCAACGGCTAACCCGCGGGCAAGGCATAAACGCTGTTGCTGACCGATGGATAAATTGGCCGGTGAGCTCTTTAGCCGGTCTTTCACTTCGCCCCATAAACCTGTTGCCGTAAGATAATGCTCAACTATTATATCGAGTTCTTTTTTCTTTCTGGTTCCATGGATCCTTGGACCATAAGCAATGTTATCATAAATGCTCATAGGCAATGGAAACGGCCGTTGCGACAGCAATCCCATCTTTTGTCGTATATCGGTTACTTCTATATCGTTAGCATAAATATTTTCTCCGTCCACTAACACCTCACCTTCAATGGTTACCTCTTTATTGTGATCTAGTAAGCGGTTGAGTGTTTTTAATAAGGTTGTTTTGCCACAGCCGGAAGGACCGATAAATGAGGTTATCTTTTTGTCAGGGATATCAATACTGATATTCTTCAATACGTGGTTGTTCCCGATATGAACGTTTAAGTTCTTCACCCTTATATGTGGTGCATCAAATGTCATATTGTATACTTTGAGAATTTTCTGCTGAAATATTTTGAGCCTAAACTGATGATGAGTACGATAAGCGTTAATATCACTGCGGCCGCATAAGCACGGCTCTGCACTTCCCTTATAGGGCTGCTTAATTGGAAAAATATTGCTAAAGGTAACGTAGCCGTAGGCTGATTGAGTGATGTGGGAATACTATCGGTATAACCGGCGGTAAACAATACAGTTGCCGCATCTCCTATGCCTCTTCCGAAAGAAAGCAGGATAGCGGTAATTATACCGGGAATGGATTGCCTTAATAATATAAGCGAGGTCTCCCAACGTGTGGCGCCCAATGAATACGCAGAATCTGATAATTCTTCCGGAGCCCTTCTTATCACTTCGTCCATAGCGCGGGCAAGTATGGGAATGATCAATAGTGTTACGGTAAGTATGCCTGCCAGTAGGGAAGTCTTTAATCCGAAGAAAACCATGATAGTAAACCCAAAAGCCCCATACACAATGGAGGGAATACCAAATAACACATCGAACATTAGCCGGATAAGATTGGCCAGCCAGGAGTTTTTCTTCGCATATACGTTAACGTATAGTACGATAGGCAAACTAAATAGTAATCCCAATACTGTTGAACCAATGGTAATATAAACTGACCCAATGATTGCGTTAAGGATACCACCACCTTTGCCGATATAAAATCCGCCTTCCGGAATTTTACTAACCATATCCCATGTAAGCGATGGGAAGCCTTTTGAAACAATGGTCCATAAGATAACGAGCAGCGATGACCCAATGATCACTGTAGCCAGTATCATCAGGCATTTAAAAAATATAGATTGAATTTTTCTTCCCTGTGTCATATATAGTTTCTTTTTTCCAAACGATACAGAATGATTCGTGAAACGGCATTAAATAAAAAGATAATCACAAATAATATTAACGCAGCAAACATTAATGCGGCATCGTACATCGGAACAGACATCATATCCCCATAATTATTGGCAATCAGAGCCGGCAGGGGATATACAGAATCAAAGATAGAATGCGGTATTTGAGGCATATTACCGCATACCATTAACACCGCTATCGTTTCGCCCAGGGCCCTTGAAACCGCCAATACAATTGCAGCAATTATACCTGCAAAAGATTTTTTCAACACTACTTTTTTCGCTGTTTCCCATTCATTAGCCCCAAGGGATAGGGAGGCATCACGCAACTCCTGTGGTATGGTATCAAAAACCTCCAGCAGGATACTTATGATTAATGGAAAAATCATTACCGCTAATACTATGCCTCCGGCCAGTGCGCTATAGCCTGATGAAAAACTCACAAAATGGGGAGCTACCTTATCCTGGATAAACGGTACGATGAATAAAGTTCCCCAAACGCCATAAATAACGGGAGGAATACCCGCTAATAAATCTATCACGGGTGCAAGCAGTTTTCTTAGACGATTTGGAGCGAATTCTGAAAGATAAATGGCGGTTAGCAGGGAAAGGGGCAACGCAATAATTATCGCGATGGCCGTTACCACCAGCGATCCGATGATATAAGTGAAGAAACCGAATTCTTTTTTAAATGGTTTCCATTCATTTGAGAAAAGCAAATGACCTAAAGAGGAACTGCGTAACAAAGGAGCTGACTTATAATACAATCCCCCCGCTATCAATATTACAATCAGAATAGAAAACAGGCTGAGCAGTAAAAATAAATTTCCGCTCAACCTGTCTTTTAATAATCTGAATTTTCTCATTGTAGCTTACCTAACGAAGCCTTGATTGTATCTGGTGAAAGATTAACGTAGCCGCCCTCTTTTACATATTGTTGTCCATCGGTCAACACAAATTTTATGAACTCTTTTACGACTTCGCTTGTTGGCGCTCCCTTGGTTAAAAAATAGAGGTCCCTCGCTGGTGGCGATGGATATTTGCCGGAGGCAATAGCATCGTCAATCTGATCTATCGAACCGTAGAAATTTTCGTCGGGGTCAATTTTGCCATTATTATTAAGATCTATCGGTAAGGGTATGACGCCGTTGGTAGCCTGCTTCGTTTTAGAATCATATACATAAACAATATTATTAAATCCAATTCCAGCCGGATCTTTTTTAACTGCCTGGGCCAGTCCGGGATCGCCAAAAACAGCAGTGCCTTTCAGGTCTTCCTGCTTCTTGCCGAAATATTTGGCCCATGTTTCCGCGGCGCCCGCTGCATCTGACCGGGTATAGGGATGTAGGGGAGCATTACCGTTTACATGTAACTGTCCCCAGTTCGTAATTTTTCCCGTTATGAAAATCTCATTCAGACCGTCTTTATTTACTCCTTTTAACTCAAGCTCCTTTGCGTCCGGGTTGTCAGCGCTGATCACAGGCACAACAGCATCTTTGGTTACAGCTATCGGAAATCCGCCTTTCGCAATTTCCTCGGGTGTCAAAGCGCGGGAAAGAAGGCCGATATTCGTTAAACCGGAGAGTACATCAGTGACTCCCTTTCCTGCACCACCTGCGGATATATCTATTTTCACATCAGGGTGAAGCTTCTTAAATTCTTCTGCCCATTTCACGGTAATAGGATATAAGGCAAAGGCCCCGGAAATACTTATGGTTTCTTGCTGGCTCCCTGCTGTCTGGGTGCCATTAGCACTTGTATTACTATTTTGGTTGCAATCAAAAGAAGTTAGTCCCAGCGTAATGAATGCAATAATGCTGAATATTTTTTTCATGATAAATTTTTAAGAATAAGGAAGCGTTGAGTTAAGAAAGACCGGCATCCCTCCCGGATATAATGATCAAAATTGAATTTGTAATTGAGTAGAGAAGAGGTCATTCTTCACATTAATTGAACCCTTTCCTTCTGCCCTTCTATAGTTTACCTGGATTTTAGCCCATTTATTGAAGAAATAGTTAACGCCGAAAATATAATAAGTGCTTTGCAGGCTGCTGGCACTGGTATTCGGATTATACGCATCGTATTTCAATATAGCCTGGAATTTTTTTGGAATAAAGAAGTAGGAGGCTTGGACAAATCCCCCTTCGTGATTTATGCGCTGCTTTGACGCAGAATTGGTTCCTTCCTGTCCATTTATGATTTCGCTTTTAAGAGAAAAATCCCTATAATTTATAGCTAATTCGGCGCCCCACCTAATACGTTTTTGGCTTATTGTAGGTGATGAAGTAAAATTGTCCCTTCCGTCATAATAAGATCCGCCTATATCAACTATTGAAGTGGGATGAAAAACCACGCGCGTGGAAATATCTTTGTATTTATTATTATCAACCACATCGATGCCGGCCCCGTTTAATACAGCAAAGTAATAATCTACCAGGTATCTGCTTCCTGATTGTATCAATTTACCGCTTGCCTGCAATCCTACATCCCGACCGTTTTGGTTCCCCACAGAGTCAACAAGTCCGTTGGATTTGTCTCCACTTCTTGCCACTAACGCGTTCACTACCTGCGATCGGTCAATCAATTCCAAATCCGGTGTTGAGGCTACGTTCTCAGCAGAAAATGGAATATAAAACTGTCCGGCCGTAAATTTCAGGTATTCACCGAAAGGCTTATAAACAACGTACAGATCAAGTGGTTTAACTGAAGTGCCGCCAAAATCAATCTGTATCCGATAGTCCCATTTAGAACTGAAACTTCCCCTGAGATCCAACCTTGCCCTTCTTACGTCAAACCCGCTGGAAGGAATGGCTTTCGCATTTTCAAAAGATTGGTACCGCACCTGCGTGAATCCTTTAATTTGAAAAGATGTGGCGATGACATCAGCCTGCACCGGCTTATTTTCATAATTATCATATTTTTTTCCGCTTGCAGCATTGGCGCGGATTGAATCTGCCTCCTGCCTTGTAAGAGTTCCTTTTTGTACTAGGATATTTAAAACATCATTGGTGGATTGAGCTATGGTTTGTTGGGAAGTAATTAATATTAGAAATAAAACAGTCCCAATTAATGAAATCTTTTTCATTAGTCTATAAATTTAGTAGAGTAATTAATTAAAAAATATATGTGTGTGCCGAAGTAAGGTTATTTAATAGTCCCACAGGGACATCTCGGCATTAGATAACAATAATAACCTGAATTAAACCGGTTAAGATTTGATAGTCGTGAAAGACGCTTCTTCATAATGTCAATAGTTTCGTTTTTATAATTTAAATGCAAATATAAAGGGATTATTATTAGTCTACCAAATTTATAGGGTATTTTTTAAAAATCCTATCAATAAAAGAAAAATCATAATTAAATAATCAGGAAGGAACTATCGATTACAATAGAAAACGTAACCCAAAAAATAAATTTTGCTTATGAAATAATATCACCAGAACTGGCCGTAAACATTGGCGTGTGTTATATAAGCACGTCATAACCTGGAGTTTATTGGAATCTTATCAAAGGAAGTCAATTGGTTGTTTAAATCAATACCGCAGCATTCATCATCAACTTTTAATTAACGGAGGTTTTTTTTAAATTAACCTATTCTTTATTGCAAAATTACAGATCCCTTAAAAGCGCTTGCAAACTCAATAAATGTCTTTGCTTCCTGCAGATATGTTTTTGCAAATTGTTCGGTTGGTTCGTTTTGATTTATTTGTAAAACAAGATCCCTGAAACTTACATTATCATTATATAATCCTTTTGCTGTAAGGTGTGTATCGAAATCTTTTAAGATTCCAACCTGTGTATTGCACTGCACCTGGTTATTCAATAACAAAGCTTTTGCGGCATTAATAAACGCCGAATAGGCATGGTAGATACCATCTGCAAATGCTTTAATGGTTATGCTTTCTTCTGCAAGATTTATTTTTTCATCTGCTTCCAAAATCAAAGTAGCCACTAAATCGATCATTACCCCTGCACATTCACCCACTCCAATAGCAGTTGCAAATTTTTCTTCATGGCCCCAATCAATATAATCTTCAGCAACCAGCGTTTCAGTGTCCGCTATTGGTTTTAATAAATCATAAAAATATCTTTCGCCTTTTTTGAAGGTGTATTCAAGGAATGTTTCATTATTCTGCTGATTTGTTTTAAAGTCATTTAATAAAACGCGAATTGCTTCAGGTGCCCGCTTACTCGGAAGTTTAATTACTTTGTTGGCCACCCTTCCTTCTCCTCCCCCTAAATTGCCTCCGCCGATCAATACCTGTACAGCAGGAACAACGTTGCCTTTAACCTTCATAGAACTTCCATGAAAGCCGATAGCGCCTATGCCATGCTGGCCACAGGAATTCATGCATCCACTAATACGAATGGCCACCTCGTCATTCATTAAAAATTCAGGAAATTCATCTTCAATTAACTGCACAAGAACAGTACTTAACTCTGTACTATTTGAAATTCCAAGGTTACAGGTATCAGTTCCGGGACAGGAAACAATATCCGCAGCGCTTCCATAACCGGGAGAAGCAAGGTTTTCAGCTTCAAGCACACTATATACATATAGAAGATGCTCCGGTTTTATAAAACGGAATTGTAAATTCTGATTGATGGTAACACGAGTATCATCTGCAATGACAGGCTTTAATTTTTCAATTAACCTTCTGCTGACACTTGAGCTGATATTACCGTTTGGCACCCTCATATAAACAACATGATAACCTGCCTGTTTTTGATTCTTAACGTTAGTCTTTTTCCAAATCTCAAAATTCAAGGGGTTTTTGATTTCAGTTTTTTCGTCGGGTAATATCCCGTTAGGAAATACAATTTTATCATAGTGTTTTGAATCTATCACAACTGACTGATCAGTTAATGCTTTTTGTTCACTGGCCACCAATTCATTAAATGCATCTATTCCGATCTGTTGAATTAAAAATTTAATACGTGCTTTATGCCTGCTGTTGCGTTCTCCATACCGGTCAAACACACGCAACACAGCTTCGATATAGGGTAGCAATAGCTCTTCCTGTAAAAATTCGTGCGTAGTAATTGCGAGATGAGGCTGTGCACCTAACCCGCCACCAACAACAACTTTAAATCCTCTTTTTATATCACCATTAATTTCTTTAATGCGGGGAATTATTCCGAGATCATGCATAAAGATTAAAGCCGTATCTTTTTCACTGCTTGACACTGCGATTTTAAATTTGCGTCCCATTTCCTGACAAACCGGTTTGCGCAAAAAATATTCGAAGATAGCATGAGCATAAGGTGTTACATCAAATGGTTCATCAAAATCAATACCTGCAATATCGGAAGCCGTTACATTTCTAACGGTATTGCCACAGGCTTCACGAAGCGTAATGTTGTCCTGTTCTAACAAACTCCATAATTCTGGTGTGCGGTCAAGGCTTACAAAATGAATTTGAATATCTTGTCTTGTCGTCAGGTGTAAATTCCCGGTTGAAAACTCATCCGATACATCAGCTATTCTTTTCCACTGAGCTAATGTCATTTTCCCATAAGGCAATTTGATGCGCACCATTTGCACACCCAGCTGCCGTTGCCCATATACACCCCTGGCTAATCTGAGGTTTCGGAATTTTTCTTCCGGGATAGTACCCTGTTTAAAAGCCCGGATTTTTTGTTCCAGTTCAATGATATCCTTTTCCACCAATGGGTTTTCTAATTCTGTTCGAAAAGACTTCATTTTGTATAAATGAGATTAAGTAAAATATGAATACTCTACTAGTTAAGTATACTATTAACTGTGCAAATGTAGGGTTTGAAAAATGATGAACCAATTTTTTTATCCTCCTTCGACCAGAATTCCTGCCATCCGGAGGGTTTATTTACACCTGCTACTTCAGTCGCATTTGTAGTCATATGAGTTGTTAGTTTTTGTGACGTTCAGTTATTTTGTGAAGTTCAAGGCAAAAAGTATGAGTGCGCTGCGTTAGGAAAACCAACACTGTTATTATTAATCATACCGGGGTTTAAGATTTAATTAAAATCATAAAGCGGGAATAGGCTGATACAACTAATCTACCAAATTAGTAGACTTTTAATTATGAAATAAGCGAAATCAGATTTGATTTAGACTGCCTTAGTAATTTGTATGGTACAGAGAATATAAAGCAAGGTACAACAAGGAAGCATTGAGGTAATAAAATGTTATAATCATCCAATCCCTCACTACCAACAAAAAAAGAAACCCAATATTATAATAAAACCAACCAGGAGATTTTAGAAAATTTAGGTTTTGAGGTCTTAAGAATAAACTGTGATAATTTAGCCAGGTTTGGAGGTGTATTGCATTGTATTTCCTTCACAGCGTAAAACTCTCTGCGGAAATAATTTTCAAATTTTCCTGCTTTGATATTTATTTTTCAATAAAAAGGTATTTATAATATAATTTCTTTCTTTCTTACTTTTAAGATGATTTTTCCTATAAAAAAATCACTGAAACACAATAAAAATTACAAATGAAACTCAATTTTTTCCGTAAAATTATCATGAATTCTGAGGACAACTCTTGGACCAACCAAAGTTTAGAAAATATAAAAAGTGCCGATTTTACCGGCACCTTCGCGAATTTTAAGAGGTCCCGAGCGGATTCGAACCGCTGTGGAAGCTTTTGCAGAGCTCTGCCTAGCCACTCGGCCACAGGACCTTTTAGAAGGGGACAAAAGTAATAAAAATAATTTTATGAATTTTTAGCAGTAATGAGCGAAATTTGCAATAGAATAAGTATACAAATTTATCCCGATCAAATACTAGCTTCCAAATGTTATCCGCATCCGGGTCATAATATTTACTTATGCAACAAATTGCATCCTCAGAATTAATTATTAACAGTCGTGGAGCCATTTACCACCTTGATGCAGCGCCGGGGGAAATAGCTGATAATGTCATTACAGTTGGTGATCCTGATAGAGTACATGAAATAAGTAAATATTTTGACAAGATAGAAATTGAGAGAAGCCATCGCGAATTTGTTACCCACACAGGGTGGTTAGGGAAAAAAAGAATTTCGGTTATTAGCACCGGTATAGGAACCGATAATATTGATATTGTTTTGAATGAACTGGATGCGGTAGTGAATATTGATTTTCCGACCAGAACAATAAAAAATGATTTAAAACATTTAAATATTATCCGTATCGGAACTTCAGGATCACTGCAGGCTGAAATTCCTGTTGACAGTTTCGTGTGCAGCACGCACGGCATTGGTATAGATAACCTGCTGAATTTTTATATACATGGAAACAATGAGGAAGAAAAACAATTACTGCATTCATTTATTACCCAGACACAGTTGCATGGAACAATTAGTCATCCATATATCGGGGGAGCTGCTATATCATTAATGAAGCATTTTGTAGAAGGTTACCACCAGGGCATTACAGTTACGTGCCCGGGATTTTATGGTCCGCAGGGAAGGGTTCTTAGGATGGGCGTTACCAATCCGCAATTGATTGACAGGCTTACCGCTTTTGAATTTGGTCATCACCGCATCGTTAATTTTGAAATGGAAACTTCGGCAATTTACGGCCTGGGAAAAGTGCTGAATCACAATTGCCTTTCCTTAAGCGCTATAATTGCCAACCGGATTCTTAGGAATTTCAGCAAAGACAGCCTTGGTGTTGTCGAAAAACTAATCATAAAAACACTGGAGATCATCACAGAAAAATTGTAAAATGAAAATCGAATTTTTTAAATACCAGGGTACAGGAAATGATTTTATTATTCTCGATAACCGTGAAAGTCTTTACGGAGAAATAACAGCGAGGGAAATAAATTTTTTATGCCACAGGCGCTTTGGTATCGGAGCTGACGGCCTTATGATGCTAAATGAAAAGAAGGGATTTGATTTTGAAATGGTTTATTTTAACTCCGATGGCAAAGCTTCTTCCATGTGCGGAAATGGTGGCAGATGCATTATAAAATTTGCTGCAATGCTGGGTATAAAAAAGAATGTATATAAGTTCATTGCTGTGGATGGTGAACACGAAGGGGAGATCGATCTCAACGGGGAAGTGAGGCTGAAAATGCACGATGTTCCGGAGTTTGAATTTTCCTTTTCTTATTTTGTGCTGGATACTGGCTCGCCCCATTTTGTGAAAAATGTTTCAGATGTGCGTGAAATGGATGTTGTTACCGAAGGGCGGGCCATACGAAACAGTAAGGAATTTGAAGAAGAAGGAATCAATGTAGATTTTGTTGAAACAATTGCTGACGATACTATTTATGTGCGTACTTATGAAAGGGGAGTAGAAGACGAGACGTTAAGTTGTGGCACAGGTGTTACTGCATCTGCATTAATTTCTGCGCATAATGAGAATGGGTTCAACCGTGTGGAAGTGGAAACACCCGGTGGAAAATTAAGTGTGGAGTTTGAAAAAATGAATGATACGGGGTTTAAGAATATCTGGCTGTGTGGACCAGCTGAATTTGTCTATCGGGGAGAAATCGATTTAAATTTATAGGCATGTTCAACCTTCGCGTATATGGAATTTTGATCAATGAAAAAAAGCAGGTGCTGGTAAGCGATGAACTTATCAGAGGAAAATATTACACTAAATTTCCAGGAGGGGGTCTTGAATTCGGAGAGGGTACACGAGATTGCCTGAAGCGGGAATTTGCTGAAGAAATGAATCTGAATGTGCAGGTTGAAGATCATCTTTACACTACAGATTTTTTTCAAATGAGCGCCTTCAATCCGGATCACCAGATCATTTCCATCTACTATTATGTAAATGCGCTTGAAGCTATAACTGCTCCCCTCAGGGATAAAGAATTTGATTTTGATGAAGACCAAATTGCGATTTACAGGGAAAGGAATGAGATAGAGGCTTTTCGTTTTATTGATTGGGATAACTTCTCAGGTGACAGCGTAAGCCTGCCCATTGATAAAATTGTTGCTGACCTGGTGAAAGAAAAAAGCTTTGCAATTAAAATTTAAAGACGCAAAGATCCTATAGGCAAATTATTTTGCTTACCATATTGATTTACGTGTAGAAGAAATAAATAAACTGAAAAATTAAAAATAATACATTTACCATCGCTAACCATTTTGGAAGCAGCCGCTGCCTGCCGATTATTATTAATACTGCATAAATAACGCACATAATAAGATTGATCATAATGGCGGCCACTCCAAGCGTAATAATGATATCTTTAAAATAAGAAACGGCAACAACTGTATCTTGTTTTTGAGTAACAGGTTGCTGAGCTTCCATTCTTGCAAGAAAGATGAATAGTAAAAAGGCAATGTTGCAAATGATCGTGAGCCTTGAAAAAAAAGCAATTACTTTCATTAAAAAAATGGTTTAAATAGACTCTCCAAAATAATATTAATTTGGAGAATTAAAGTTTTTTATTCATGGCAAATGTACTCAGTATCGTCTCTTATAAAATATTTCCGGCCAAATTCGGAGGCCAGAAAGGAATAGCCCTCTTTAATGAATATTTATCACGGCATCTGAGATTAATTTGCTTTACCGTGAAAGATAATTTATCGGGTGAGGCGCCTTACCGGGTTATTAATAATATGGAGAACGCAGGGTTTCGATACATCAATTTCTTTAACTTTCTTCCCGTCAGCAAGATCATTCGCCAAAATAATATTTCGCATGTCATCATTGAACATCCTTACTTCGGGTGGCTCGGATTGTTATTAAAATGGTTTTGCAACGTGAAACTGATTATTCATTCTCACAATATTGAATCGGAAAGGTTCAGGGCAACCGGAAGGTGGTGGTGGAAAATATTATGGTCTTATGAGAAATTCATTCATAATAATGCTGATTTCACTTTTTGTATTACCGAAAAGGACAGGCAATATTTTATCAATCGCTATAAGGTGCCGGAAGGGAAGACTTCTGTAATTACTTATGGAATTTCATGGGATAAAGTACCGGCCGCTGTGGAGAGATTAGCTGCAAGGAATAGATTACTTCAAATGCATAATTTAAGAATTGAGACAACTTTATTTCTTTTTAATGGCGCCCTCGATTATCCCCCAAATCTCGAAGCTGTCAAAAATATTGTCGAAAATATAAACCGGATTTTCATAAACGATCGTACCGATTATAAAATAATTATTTGCGGAAAAAACCTTCCTGCTGAAATGAATGGATTAAAAATATACAAGGATACCAATATCATCTATGCCGGATTTGTTGAAGATATTTCCGTTTATTTTAAGGGTGTAGATATTTTTATTAATCCTATTACAGAAGGAGGAGGAATAAAGACTAAACTGGTAGAGGCGCTGGGTTCTAACCTGAATGCAGTTTCCACTTTGGATGGGGCTACGGGAGTTGATGAAAATATTTGTAACGGGAAATTGCTGTTGTGCCCAAATAACGACTGGCAATGTTTTTCAGAGAAAATGAAGGAGGCAATTCTTATCAAGCAATCGATCAGCAGTGATTTCTTCCAATATTTTTATTGGGATAACATTGCGAAGAAAGCGGCGGGTATTATTGAGAAGGTATGAGGTATCAGGTATCAGCAAAATCCATAATATATGAGTAAGCAAGAAAGGTTATTAATAAACCGCCTGAAGAAATTAGTTTCTGCCCTTCAACATTGGTACAAAAGAAAAATTGGAAAATGTCTCCTCTTCAAAGGTTCCATCTTTTTTCCGGGTAATTCGCATCATTTTTTGAATTCCTTCATCATCTAATGGTAAAACCATTATTCCGCCGGTCTTTAGCTGCTCCACTAACCTGGGAGGAATGAAGGGAGCGGCGGCAGTGATCAGTATTTTATCAAAAGGTGCAAAGGTGGGTATTCCTTCAAACCCATCTCCATAGAAAAATTTAATAGTGGGATATTTTTTTTTGAATATGAATTGTTTACTTAACTCGAATATTTTTTTCTGTCTTTCGATGGTATAAACATTGGCTCCCATTTCAGCCAAAACGCTTGCCTGGTAGGCGCTGCCAGTACCTATTTCAAGAATTTTATCGTAGGGCTCAATTTCCAATAACTGTGTTTGATAAGCAACGGTATATGGCTGTGAAATCGTTTGTCCCTCCAGGATAGGGAAGGCCCTGTCTTCATAAGCAATAGCGTCAAATGCAGTATCAAGGAAGAAATGTCTCGGTATATTCATCAATGCTTCCAGCACCCGGTCGTCAGTAATTCCCTTTTCTTTTATACTATCAACCAGTTTTTTTCTTAGGCCTTTATGGCGGTAGGTATCTTCAAACTTTCGCATTGCTGCAATTTATAATTGTTGGCACTACTTTTCAAAACTTCTTTAATAATTACTTTGATTGTTATATTGAAAGCGGTTGTTGTAATTATCTATCTTTCTATCTTGTCCAGTTTCTGGATGGCATCTTTATGAAGAAGAATTCTTACAAACATAATTATTGCTGTAATTCCGAAGATTCCACCAATAACCCAATTCAGAATATTTTGATTTGCATTTAGTTTTTCGGCAACAAATTTACCTCCGAAAATAAATACAGAATTTCCCATAAACGTACCGATACCTATACCAAGGATGTATAAATTATAGAAAGAATTTTTTGGCTGAAGGATTTTTTTTGCGAACAGGACAGTGCTCCATCCAAACCAAAACGGAATTTGCATAGGGGTAATAGAACTTATTAAAAAGCCGAGCACAAAGCGGTTCATATTATTTCTGAGCATTACGTTTTTTGCATGATGCTCATGAGAGGCTGCAATAAAGCTGCCTGTGCAAGGGCCAAAACGATAGCAAGCGCTATCCATTCCATCCATTTCAAAAGTACTTTCTGTTTGCGAATCCAGTTGATTCCTACAAGTGAAATGCGCACATATATCATTTCGGTAAGCAGGGAACCCAAAGAAAAATAAATCGCATTGATGACACTTTCCTGCAAACTGATTTGCATGGCGGCAACATTCAAGGTGCCCAGCGGTAAGGAGCCAAGGAAACTAACCAGCATTCCCCAGAAAAAAACTTTTACAAGGCCCATAATATGGCGTTAACTCTTTTTTGCCAATACTGATAAAGTTACATTGACCGTATTGCTGATCACAGCGCTATTTTCACCTACCCCATAATCCAGCCTGTTGACTTCAAATTCCCCGGTAAACAAATAGTCATCATTCACTTTCTCAATATGAAAAGGAAATGAAATTGGTTTAGTAACTCCATGCATATTTAGAGTTCCTGTAAAATAGTAAAATCCGACTTCTGTTCTGTTGGTTTTTTCGATTTTTGTAGAAGTAATAGTTATTAATGGATAAAGCTTTGCATTAAAATATCCACTGCGGTTGAGACTTCTGTCGCGGATTCCATTGTTGGTATCAATTGTTGAAGCATCTACGCTTACTTTAAACTGGCAGGAGGGAAGATCGGTCGTAAAAAAAAAGATTTCTCCTTTAAGTCCCGAAAGCTGACCGCCGGTTTTGATGCCAAAATTTCTTATGGTAAAATGAACTTTGCTTCCTGCATCAGATGGCGTATATTTTTGGGAAAACCCTGAGAGGGTTAATAAACTGAATAAAATTGATAAGATTCTTTTCATTGGCATGCTATTATTGTTAATATATACTTACATTATGATCTTATCCGCAGTTTTCATTTTTTTATAATGATTCCTGGTTTCTTTTCTAAAGCGAAAGCCTTTCATGGCCGGCCAATACGGAATGCCAGCTTTGTAATTTTTTCTGCTGATAAGGTATAAGACTTTCCAATGCTTCAGAATTTCTTTCCACGCATTAATAAGAGTGTACCCCGTATCATAAAAATGATTAGGCTCTGCACCACAACCATTATATTCCAATATCACAAAATTCTTCCCTTTTTTCAGATCTTCAATCGAATTACACATAATATCGTACCGGCCGTAAAAAAAGTCATTCACCAGGTGGCTAATCCCATCAAGAAGGCTACAAAGGTTTTCATCGATTTCCTCTTTCATATCTATAAAGAGAGCACCGCGATTGTGATTGGCAGCATAGCTTAACATATATTTTTCACCATCCGGAATTATCATATTAAAATTATGACCATGCCTGGCTCGTAATTCTTTCATTCTTTTTCCAGATTTTGAATTTCTCAAAATTAATTCTTCAAGTGTATGTAGCCCATCTCCTGTGACCTGCATGGGAATTTTTAACAAAAAGCCTGTTATTACCCCTTTCGATTCGCCCGGAAATCGGTAGTAAAAAAGACTTACTTCAATTGGATAGTTGATAAATTCCTGTAAAAAATATTCCACCGAAACATGGTCATGGTAATTTTTCAATACCTCTTCAGAATTAATCTTCCTGAAAAGAATGCCCTGTCCTCCCACCTCAGGTTTTGCGATAAGCGGGTATTTTATGCCTGAAGCAGATAGTTTCTTTAAAACAAATGAAAAATCTTCGTTAGGAAAAACATTAAAAAAGGCGGGACGAAGGTGTGCTGGAAGCAAGTCGTGCATTTCCTTCTTGGGCTCACCTTCCATACCTCCGAAAGTGAGTTTAGGATTACTCGGTGTAAAAAACCAAATTGACCCCGATCGTATCATATACCAAAGCCAAACCGGTGAAATGGGCGCATATAAAAGTTTGAATGGCCACTGTTCCCAGTTCTTTATTTTATTTATCAGGTTGACTTTATTTTAGAAGGCAAAAATAAGCCTTATACCTATGAACCGGTGTGCATCCGTCAAAATTGTTTGTTGTATTTTAGCTGCTAAATTATTAATGTAATGCAGGTACCAACGGTGGCTGAAATGACCGCAGAGGGGAAGGCTCCTGAAATATTGTTCTGGGTTGGTTGCTCAGGCAGCTTCGACCAGCGGGCGCAAAAAATTACCAGGGCATTTGCTACGATATTGAGCAAAGTTGGAGTAAGCTATGCCATCCTGGGTAAAGAAGAAATGTGCACTGGTGACCCTGCAAGACGAGCTGGAAATGAATTCATATTCCAGATGATGGCTTACCAGAATATTCAGGTACTAAATGGTTATAATATCAAAAAGATAGTGACTGCCTGCCCTCATTGTTTTAATATTCTGAAAAATGAATACCCGGTACTTGGAGGAAATTATGAGGTAATTCACCATTCCACATTTTTGCAGCAATTGATTGATGAAGGTAAAATCAGGTTGAAAGAGGGTGGAGGGTTTAAAGGAAAAAAAATTACTTACCATGATAGTTGCTATTTGGGCAGAGCCAATAATATTTATGATGCGCCCCGCAAAGTGCTTGAAGCTTTGGATAGTGAATTAGTTGAAATGAAACGCTGCAAAAGCAATGGTTTGTGCTGTGGTGCAGGAGGCGCACAAATGTTTAAGGAGGAGGAAAAAGGAACCGTGAGAATAAACCAGGAAAGAACAAGGGAAGCTCTTGAAACAGGAGCCGAAATTATTGCTGCAGCATGCCCTTTCTGCAATACTATGCTGACAGATGGCGTGAAGCTGAATGAAAAGGAGGAAAATGTAAAGGTTCTGGATATTGCTGAGATTATTGCTGCGGGTATGGGGCAATGAAATAGTTTATGTCATTTTAGCAAAGTATTAATTTAAGTTTTTTTATAAATTATTATTTTAACAGGCAATAAAATCTTTCTCATCTTTGCTTTTGGCCGGAAAATGAAAACACTTACCCACAAATAGATTGCTATGCTACAAATATTTTAATTAACAGGTAAAGAATGATTGAGGAAAAAAGTTTGAATTTTATTGAAGAAATTATTGAAGAAGATCTGAATAAAGGAATATGCAAGAGCATCCTGACCAGGTTCCCTCCTGAGCCAAATGGATATTTGCATATAGGTCATGCAAAAAGCATATTTCTCAATTTTGGTTTGGCATTAAAATATAACGGCGCTACCAATCTACGGTTTGATGATACCAACCCTGAAACTGAGGAGACGGAATTTGTGGAAAGCATTAAAAATGATGTAAAATGGCTCGGTTTCAACTGGGCCAATGAATTATACAGCAGTGATTATTTTGACCAGTTGTATGAATTTGCTGTAAAGCTTATTAATAAAGGGCTGGCTTATGTAGATGACAGCAATTCCGAAAAAATTGCTGCAGAAAAAGGCACGCCAACAGAACCTGGCTTAGAAAATGAATGCCGGGGCAGAAGTGTTGAAGAGAATTTGAGATTGTTTGAAGCAATGAAAATGGGAAAATTCAGGGACGGGGAGAAGGTACTGAGGGCCAAAATTGATATGGCATCTGCAAATATGCATATGCGTGATCCTATTATGTACCGAATTAAACGTGCGCACCATCATCGCACTGGAGACAAATGGGTCATTTATCCTATGTATGATTTTGCCCACGGCCAAAGTGATAGCATTGAACATATTACGCATAGCATCTGCACCCTTGAATTTGTATCTCACCGGGAGTTGTATGACTGGTATATAAACAACCTGGAAATATTTCCGTCCCGTCAATATGAATTTGCCCGGCTTAATATGACTTACACTGTGGTGAGTAAGCGTAGATTATTACAATTGGTAAATGAAGGATATGTCTTAGGATGGGATGATCCGCGGATGCCTACAATTTCCGGCTTTCGGCGTAAAGGATATACGTCGTCAAGCATAAAAACGTTTTGCGATAAAATCGGCGTTGCAAAAAGGGATAATCTGATTGATATCAGCCTGCTGGAATTTTGTATCAGGGAAGAACTGAATCTTACTGCATACAGGGTAATGGCTGTTCTTCACCCGTTAAAACTCATTATTGGTAATTATGATGATAATGTTACAGAAAAACTGGAAACAGAAAATATACCGAATGATCCCTCAAATACCCGAACCATTAATTTTGGCAAAGAACTTTGGATAGAGAGAGAGGATTTCATGGAGGTGCCTGTAAAAAAATGGTTTAGACTGGCACCGGGCGCTTTGGTCCGGCTGAAGAGCGCTTATATTATCAGGTGTACCCACTTTGTAAAAGATAATAATGGGACAATAACGGAAATTCATGCTACCTATATTCCTGAAAGTAAAAGTGGCAATGATACAAGTGGTCTGCAGGTAAAAGGCACTATACACTGGCTAAGTGTAAAACATGCTGCAAAAGCAGAAGTGAGATTGTATGACCGCCTGTTTACAGTAGAAAACCCTGCCGCAGAAGTGGGAGATTTTAAAGATTTTATAAATCCGCATTCTCTGGAAATTATAGCTGACGCATTTATAGAACCTCATATGCTGGATGCCGAAGAAGGTTTCAATTTTCAGTTTATTCGCCAAGGATATTTTTGTGTTGATAAAGATTCAAGACCCGGGGCAAAGATTTTCAATCGTACCGTAACTTTAAAAGACAGCTTTAAAAAGTAGCCGGGAATGACCGGACATTAATTTTTTTTCTGTCTTCAGAAAGAATTCAGAATTGACTACAAACTTTGATAGATTCAGCTTACATTACAATAAATAAACCCAATCAAATGAAACATTATTCCTTTCTTTTCATTCTTTTCGCGGCAACATCCTGTTCATGTTTTTCACAGGCAAATACTCCTAAAGTAATTAAATCGTATTCCATACCAAGCGACGGGGGTTGGGATTATATTGCCGTTAATAACCACAAAATCTATGTATCGCATGGCACACAGGTTAATATCCTGGATGAAAATTCAGGAGATTCCATCGGGGTTATCCCGGGAACCACAGGTATTCACGGTATTGCTTTTGATAATTCCCTGAACAGGGGATATACCAGCAATGGAAGATTAAATAATGTTTTTGTTTTTGACCTTGCCACAAATAAAATCTTAAATCAAATATCAACCGGTGAAAACCCGGATGCGATTTCTTATGAGCCATTTACCAAAACAATCATTACCTGCAATGGTCGTGGAAAATCGCTCTCGGTAATAGATCCGACCAAAGATGCGGTAATAGCCACCATCCAACTGGATGCCAAACCGGAAGAAGCGGTTAGTAACGGGAAGGGTAAATTATATGTAAACCTGGAGGATAAAAATGAGATTGCTGAAATAGATATGAAAACCTTTCAGATACTTAATCGCTGGCCAATTGCGCCGGGTGAAAGCGCAACGGGACTTGCACTGGATACTAAAACTAACCGGCTTTTCGCAGGTTGTGATAATAAAATGCTCGCCGTAGTTGATGCTTCCAATGGTAAAGTAATTACTACTGTGCCTATAGGAGATGGATGCGATGGAGTCGTTTTTGATGAACAGAAAAAAACGGTTTACGCATCCTGCGGTGAGGGGATAATAACTGCCGTAAAAGAGATCAGTGAAAACAAATTTGAGGTAGCCGCTACTATTCCTACAAAAAGGAGCGCCCGAACCATTACAATAGATCAAACAAACCATATGCTTTTTTTGCCCGCAGCCGACATAGCGCCAGCTGAGCCCGGAGCTGATGAACATGCGAGGAGGAAGATGGTGCCCGGTTCGTTCCAGGTTTTGGTAGTGAAGTAATAATAGGATATGCTTTCAGAGTTATTTATAGGTATTATATTTTATACCTACTTATCATATTTTTCAAAATCTTTTTCAATTTTTTCCCTGAACATTTTTTTCATGGCTTCATTGGCGCCCTTAAATAATATTATGAGCGAGCCCCTTTCCCTGGCATATTGATTTGTTACACTATCAGTAACAACTGCAGATACAAAATCCCTGACAAAAGGATGCTGCATTTCCTGCTGATCATTGGTTACTAAAAGCAGGTTATCAATTTGAACATTTTTTGGTAACCATAATAAAAAACTGCCGTTATCACTGTAGGCTTCCGGTAAATTGTATTTGTTTCTGTAATAATTCAAAGCACCAGCTTCACCGTAATTATCGCAAAAAAGATACGTGTATGCTTTTTCGCTACTATCAAGACTATTGTATGCTTTTGCAGCTTTCTGAGCCATTTCTTCCCAGCCGAGCATGTCGGCAAAATCTTGCGGTAATGGATGATTTTTAAGATCTTCCCATTTCAAAGCCCCTGTTTTTTCGGTATGCATTTTATTATAATAATTTGCCAGAGCCTCTGGTTTTGCGACAGGTAATGAAATCGGAATAAACACAATCCCCAACAACAAAGGGATGATCACCAATACGTATTTCCAAACGACCGATCTTCCGTTGGTAAATCTTTCCAGGTGGAAGGCGCCAAAGGCAAAAAGAACCGGGTAAATACCCAGTGCATAATAATTCTTACCATGAAGAACTAATAATAAAATAATAACTACAACATATGACCATGCAAAGGTCCTGTATTTTATCCCTTTATGAGAAAATGCAGTAAAGTATAATCCTGCCAGCCAAATAAAAGCACAGGGAAGGTTCATCAATAATTGGTCTGATAAAAAACCTGCAGGGCTAATGTATTGTAATTGTGTTTTGTTTAATTCTTTCATATGAAACATTACCGGAAAATGGTGATTATATTCCCAGAAAAATGTAGGTAGGAAGATTAATAAGGCTATACCACCAGCATAATACAAATGTTTATTTGCAAATATTTTTCTTTGAGGTGTAAGCAATAAACCTACCAATATTCCAACTGTAAAAAATGCTACAGAATATTTGCTTAGCATACCCAGACCGATACTCATACCCAGAAAATATAAATACTTATTTTTTTGAGATTGTATATACCGCAAAACACTATACGCAATTAATGTCCAGAAAAAAAATTCCGGGGCATTTGGCTGAAATAAAAAGAATACTCTCAAATACACTCCAAAAATAAAAGGAAGGAAAGCCAGAAAAATAGCGAATGCCCCACCACGCAGCTTCTGAATAATTTTAGCAGTAAAGACGAAAGTTAAGGTTCCAAATATATTGGGCCAGAACTTGATCCAGAACATCCCGTTTCCAAACAAATTTGTTAGCCATGCAAAAATTGAAAGTAAGGGAGGAATTTCCATAAAGCCCCAGGCAAGGTGATTGCCTTGTGCAAGGTATAGTAGTTCATCGCGGTGCGGATCATATACACTGCTTTGCAAAAGATAAGGAAGAATAAATTTGATGATTGCCAGAAAGTAAATAAGACCTTGGTTTTTTCTCATCATTATTACTTTGTAGTTGTTTAGAAAACGCCGCCCAACCGGTATTTATTTTTTCTAAACCAGCAATTTAATGTCATTTCTTCCCGGAATTCCGCTACCGAATTCCTTAAATTATCAGTCAGAAAGGACTGAAATTACATAATTTGACTTACCTGGTTAAAAAGACTAATCTTTTTAAAAATTTATAACTAATTTGAAACATAATTTTTAAAAATATACTAAGATGAAAAAGATATCTGCTTTTACAATGAAAACCTATCAAAATCAATTTTTATTATTGGTTTTTTTGGTAATT
>OCTA010000857.1_pt1 | contig 28377 bp, 26 predicted proteins | sample 1538991 | NCBI WGS metagenome assembly OCTA01 (sample SAMEA3539302, study PRJEB22396) | soil metagenome | biome: tundra; feature: field; material: soil | place: USA | collected 2010-05 | depth 0.15 m | reverse complement strand
CATGCCTGCCGTCCGCGGCCCCGGCGGGGCTGGCCGCCGCTGCGGTGGCTCCGGCGCCGGCGCCGGCTTGCACGGCCGCCAACGCGTCGCGCAGCTCCATCGGCGAGCCGAATCGCCCCTCGGGTGAGCGCGCGAACGCCCGGGCCAACACGGCGTCGGCCCCGGGCGGCACGTCGGCCACCGCCTGGCTGAGCGGCCGAAAGGGGGACGACGGGAGCCGGCCGGTCACCACCTCGTAAAGGAGAACCCCCAGCGCGAAGACATCCGACGCCGAAGAAGCCGGGGCTCCGGCGAGCACTTCCGGCGCCACGTAGGCGGTATCGGGCGCGCCGCTCGGGGCCCCCCGGCGCGCCAGGACCGGCAGGGTGCGCGCCAGGCCCAGATCGGCGACCTTGACCCGCCCAGCCTTGTTGACCCACACCGACGCCGGGTTGAGTCCCCCGTGGGGCATGAAGCCGGCGGCCCGCTCCAGGCCGTTGGCGACGTGGGTGATCAGGTTGCAGGCGCCCTTGAAGGAGACCCCGCGCCCCTCGCGCCGCTTGCCGTCGATGAACTCGCGCAGCGTCTGGCCGTCCAAGAGCTCGGTTGCGATGAAGAAGAAATCGGATTCGCGCCCGGCGGTCAGGACCTCGATCAGGTTCTTGTGGACCAGCGCGCTGGCGTTCTCGATGTCCGTCTCTAGCTGCGCCGCCGCGGGGCCGAGGGCGCGGATCGGGATGATCCGGACCGCGGCGGGCCCGCGCCGGTTCACGTCGGTCGCCCGGTAGGTCTGGCTCACGGCGTCCTGCTGAAGGACCCCTTCGATGCGGAATCGGCCCCCGATCACGGAGCCGGGCGGAATCTGGCCCGCGGGGGCCGACACGGCGAGCGAATCACGTGGGGGGGCCATGGTAAGTCGACCACTTTAACAAAAATCGGGCAAAAACCGAAATCGGCGGACGATCTCGGTCTGGTCGGCCTGTATGCGGCGCGACACTATTTGCTCTCGATGACTTGCGGGAGCTTCTTGGCCTGTCCGATCCAATCGGCCAGCTGGGGCTCGGTGGGGGGCTTCTCGCTGATCTTCGCGGTGTGGTTCGCGCTCTCCATCGCCGCGGTGAGCGCGGCCGGCGCCGCGGCGGTCAGCTCCGCGGTGCTCTTGACGCCCGCGGCCTCGAGGAGCAGCACCATCTCGGATCCCACCCCCTTGATGCGCAGCAGATCGCAGCGGCGGGCCAGCCCCAGGAGCTCGGCCGGCGGCAGCCCGGTGGCCTTGGCCAGGACCTTGCGGTCCTTGGTCTTGGCGGCCTTGTCGAACAGCTGCTCGGTCGTCTCGATCTTGCCCTTGTGGAGCTTTTCGACCTGCGCAGGCGTGATGATGCGCGGGACGTCCGCCAGGGCGTAGTGGCTGGCGCGCGCGGCGCCCGCCCAGCCGAGCCAGCCGAGGAATAGAGCCGCCACCAGCATTCTCCGCAGCGCCGTTCGTCCTGGGCTCAGGGTCTTTCGCATCGGTCGCTCCCTCCGATCAGACAGACGTTCTGTACTACAGTGTCTTGAAACGGCGAACCAGCTCGCGGAGACGGCGAGAGCCGCCACCCTCCCGATAGATGAAGCGGACGCCGGTCTGATTCTGGCCGGCATGGTAGACGACCCGGCCCGAAAGGTCGAACGACGCCTCGCTGCCCGGGGGTACGATCTCGAGCACCACGTCGGTGCCGATGGGCGGCTGCACGGGGCCCATGAGCAGGCCGCCGCTCACGCTGATCTCCCGGAGCTCCGCCTCCATGAGGTCGACCCCGGTCGCGATGCGGACACGGCAGGGGATACCGATCGGGATGCGGGTGTGCTTGCGCCGGCGGGTCAGCGTGGCCGGTCGCTCGCCGCGCAGCGTCTCGATCACGAAGTCGCGCTTGGCGCTCTCGTCGGCCTCGAAGGCCACGGTGGCGCCCGCCCGGATGCGCATCCGCGGCAACGCGGGCCGCCAGGCGGTCACCGTGCCGCGGATCAGCACCTTGTTGGGCAGCCCGTCGCAGGCCATCTCCACCACCACCGCCGTTCCGGTCGGCAGCTCCGTGGTCGTCGGACAGAAAACGCCGCCGGTCGGGATATCGAGCTGGTAGTGCTCTTCGAACTCTTCGAGGTTCCGACAGCGGACGCGCAGAATGTTCAAGGGGGCTCCAGGGCGGCGTTTTCGTTCAGACGGCCGGTGAAAGATAACTCAGGTTGGCCCACCTTGGCGCGCCCGATCGCCGGGAGCGGCGAGACGTTCAAAATAGCCGAGGCCGCGCCGATGTACTAGGGTTCTGCCCGCCCATGTCCATACGCGTACACATCGATGGCGCGGTCTGCCTGCCCGAGGAGGCCAAGGTCTCGATCTTCGACCGGGGATTCCTTTACGGCGACAGTGTCTACGAGACCATCGGTACCGCCTACGGCCGCCTCTTCGCCGCCCGCGACCACCTGGTCCGGCTGGAGCGCTCCGCGGAGCGCATCGGGCTGCGCGCGCCGCCACGGGCGACCATCGAACGGGCCATCGCCGACACCGTGGCCGCCGCCGCCAATCCGGAGTCGCGGGTGCGGGTGATCCTGACCCGCGGCGCGGGCAAGCTGGATCTCGACCCCGCCAGCGTCGACGACACGCAGCTCATCGTGATCGTGTTCCCGCTGGGCGCCCCGACGGCGGAGATGTTCGAAAAGGGGGTGAGCGTCGCGATCGTGTCGATCACCCGCAATAGCCCGCTCGCGATCGATCCGGCGGTCAAGTCGGGCAACTACCTCAACAACGTGCTGGCCTTGGGCGAGGCGCGGCGGCGGTGCCGCGCCTACGAGGCGATCCTGTGCGCGGGCGACGGGAGCGTCGCGGAGGGCTCGACCAGCAACGTCTTCCTGGTGTCGGGCGGCGAGGTCCGAACGCCGCCGCCCGCGGTCGGAATTCTGGACGGCATCACGAGAGCCAAGGCGATCGAGCTCTGCCGCGCCAACCAGATCCCGTTTTCCGAACGCCGGATCTCCCCGGCCGAGCTGCGGGGCGCCGAGGAAGTCTTCATCACCAGCGCCACCCGCGGCGTGTTGCCGGTCACCTCGATCGACGAAAAGCCGGTGGGGGCGGGGGTGCCGGGGCCGGTCACGCGGCGGCTCATGGCTCTCTACGACGAGCTGGCCCGCCGTGGCGTAGACTGAAGGGGAGGGCCCGTGAACAGCGCCGCCGTCTTTCTCCCGAAGTTCTTCGTCGTCTGCAGCTCGATCCTGCTCCTCACCGGCGTCGCGCAGGTCTTCGTGCGCCCGCACGCGCCCAACGAGAGCCTGGCCGCAAAGCTCATCAACCGCTCCACGATTACCGCCCTGTTCGCGGTCGCGGTCGGCGTCTGCGGCCTCCTCGTCGGGCTAGGCGTAGTCAAGATGCCGCATTTTCGCTAGCCTATCGGGGAGGGGATGGCCGAAGAAAACGCCAAAGGGGTGGCAGCGACGGTCCCGGGGCCGGGGCCCGTGCTTACGCCCGCCGGCGATCTGCCGCCGGGGTTCGCCGTGGGCGAGTACCGCCTGGACGCGGTGGCCGGACGGGGCGGGATGGGCGTGGTCTATTCGGCGACCCAACCCGTCATCGAGAAACGGGTCGCGATCAAGGTCTTGAACGCCCAGTACTCGGCCGACCCGGCGCTGGTGCGCCGGTTCACCGACGAGGCGCGCGCGGTCAACCGCATCCGCCACCCCAACATCATCGACATCTTCTCGTTCGGCCAGCTCGGCGACGGTCGCCACTACTTCGTCATGGAGTATCTCGAGGGCTCGACCCTGGGCTCGCGGCTCGAAAAGGGGACGCTCGCGCTGGACGAGGCGCCGGTCTTCCTGGCGCAGATCTGCGACGCGCTCGACGCCGCGCACGCGGAGAACATCGTCCACCGCGATCTCAAGCCGGAGAACATCTGGATCGTCACGCCGCGCCGCGGGCGACCGTTCGTCAAGCTGCTCGACTTCGGCATCGCGAAGCTGGTCGCGGCCGCCGATCAGTCGTCCACCCAGACGGGCGCCGTCATGGGCACGCCCCACTACATGTCGCCCGAGCAATGCCACGGCCGCGCCGTCGATCACCGCACCGACATCTACGCGATGGGCGTCATCCTCTATCGCTTCTATGCCGGGCGGCTGCCGTTCGAGGGCGCGACCTTCATGGAGGTCCTGACCAAGCAGGTCACGCTGGCGCCTGATCCCCCGTCGCTGTACGCGACGATCCCGCCCGCGCTCGACCAGCTCATCATGCGCTGTCTGTCGAAAGACCCGGCCGGACGGCCGCAGAGCGCGCGCGAGCTGGGCGGCGCGCTCGAAGGGATCTTCGCGACCTCGTCCTTGCCGCTGGCGATCTCCACACCGCCCATCGGCGTCTCGACGACGCTGGGCGCCTCGGCGGCCGAGATTCCGCGCCCGGTCGCGCCCGGGCCGCGGCGCCGCGTCTGGGCAAGGTCGGTCGTCGCCGCCGCCGGTCTGGCGGTCGTCATCGTCGTCGTCCTGGCGCTGGCCGCCACCCACCACCGTCACCAGCCGCCGACTCTGCAGATGGCCGGAGGGCCACCCGTCGCGCCGGCTGCGGCCATGGCCCCGCCGGTTGCGCCGGTGCCCGTTGCGCCCGCGCCGGTGGTCACAACGCCGCCGCGCCGAGAGCCCGCCCCGATCGGCGAAGCGACAGGAACGGCGAAGAAGCAGCGGCGACCGGCAGCCAAACCGGAGCGACCGAACGAAGAGCCGCCACCCCGGCCTGCGCGGACGCGGGCGTCCGACACCGGTCTAGCCCGGGACAACCCGTTCCAGTAGCGACTGCCTAGAAGCGTCCACCCACGGTCAAGCCGCTGGTCTGGCCATCGCGCCAGACGCCGATGGACGAGGCCGACATCGCGCCGGTCTCCGAACCCCGCTTGCCGGTGGCGAGCAGATAGGTCCCGACGCCCGCGACCACCACGCCCAGCCCGATCCCGGCATAGCCCAGATCGCGTTTGAGCTTGGCGGAGTCGACGGCGTTCTGATCGTAGGCCGTGAGATCGCCACAATGGAGAGCGGCGTAGTCTGCGCCCTGACGGTAGCAGGGTTCAGCTGGGTTGTTCTCGACGGCGAGCCGCTGGGTGAGCGTCGTTTCGGCCGTCGGCAGATCGTGCCGGGTTGCAATCGCAAAGATCGCAGCGCCGGCGCCGACGATGAGGCCTCCGGCGATGAGCGATCCGCCCCACAGATGGCGAAGGTGAACGCTCTCGTCCGCCGCGGCCCGGGTCTCGGCGGTCGGGATCAGGGCCGCCACCAGCGAGGTCTCGGCGCCCGCCCCGACGTCGATCTGGCGCTCGAAGATGACGAAGCCGGCACGCTCGACGCGCAGGGCGTGCGGACCCGCGACGAGGGGGACGCCGTTGAGCGCATCCGGGCGTTGCGCGCCATCGACGCTGACGGTCGCGCCCGGCTCGCTGGGGGTCACCCGAAGACCCCCCTTGAGCGAAGCGGGCGTGGTGGGATCTTCTTCGAGGTCGAAGCTCAGGATGCCGTTCGATCCCTCGTCGACCTGGATGGTCCGTTTCGCCTCTCGGTAGCCGACCCGCCGCATCTCGATGACGGCGGTGCCCGGGGCGACGGCCACGCTGGTGGGCAGCGGCGTGAGCCCCGCGCGTTGGCCGGTGACGAACACCTCGACGCCGGGAACGGAGGCCGCCAGGGGCAGGTGAGCGTTGCTGCTCTCGGTCGGCAGCAGCGCCAGCGTCAAGGTCTGCGTCGTCCGGCCGGCCAGCGTGATCTCGCGGCGAGCCGGCAGGCAGCCGGGCGCCAGGGCCGATAGCACGTGCGCGCCGCTCGAGAAGCGCAGCGGCCGTTCGAGCGGCGTGCGGCCGACCTCGACGCCGTCGACTTCGATGACCGCCGGCTTGTCGGTGACCACCATCACCTCTCCGATGCGCGCGGCCTGATCGGCGCGGACCTGTCGCGCCTTCTGCGCCTGCGCCGGCGCCAGACCGGAGGCGGCGTCGAGAACCTTGTCGAGCGCGTCGACCGCATCGACGGGCCGATCCATCGCCGTGTATACGAGGCCGATGTTGTAGAGGACCAGAACGTTGGGAATCAGATCGTAGGCGCGTTGGAACTCGGCCAGGGCGGCCGCGTTTTCGCCCTTCTCGAACAGCCGTAGGCCCTGATCGAAACGCTGGCGGGCGTCGGCCTTCGTCGAAGCGTCGGGCGCGGCGGCCACCGGCTTGGCTTGGTCCGCGCGCGCCGCGCCTGCGCCCCACAGGGCGATCAGTATCGCAGCGGCGATCGGAAATGGTCTGAGGTCGATACGCACGGACAATTGGCTTATTTCAGCCTGCCGGTCGTGTTCAGCACGCGAACTTCATTTCCGAGCTCCCCCTAGGAAAAGCTCAGAATTATCACGCCCGCACCGGCGGGACCAAGGGCTACTTGAGCTTGGGCGAGACGAACACGTGGTCCTTCGGCAGGAACGACAGCGCTGCCTTGTAGGTCTTGGTCTTCTGCTGCTCCTGATCCTTGAGCGCGCCCTTGTCGTCGATCTTGTGGAGCCCGAGCTTGGCGAAGGTGATCGCCGCGTAGGAGGCGATCGTCTCCTGCACGTTCGACAGGTGCTGGTCGAACTCCTGGCGGGTCACGGTGATCTTGAGGACCGGCTGATCGTCGAGAATTCCGTTGTACGTGACCGCCTTCAGCTCGGGCGCCTTGAGGAACATGGCGGTCAGGAACTCCGCCCAGTAGGTCATGGCGTTGTTGAACGAGAGGGTCTTGGCGTACTCGTCCTTGCCGGTCTCCAGGTACGGGTAGCTCACCTCCACCGAATGGTGGGCCTCGTCGATCTTCATCGTCGGCTTGTGGGTGAACTTGTCGTCGATATGGGTTTCCTTCTTCTTCTCGTTGAGGTGACAGGTGTCGTTGAGATCCTCCGCCTCGCCGCGGTTCAAACTGTGCAGGAAGGCCTTCTGCACCTCCTCGGGGAATTCGAGCGGGATGCCGTTCTCGCACTTCGGTCCCTTGTCGCCGCGATCGCGCCAGATCTTGGCCAGCGGGTTCGCACCGTTCTGGGCGTCGCCCTCGGTGGCGTAAAACGCGCCGAGGAAGCCGACCGGCTCGAAGGTGTTGCGGGTCATCGCGTATCGGTAAAGAAACTGGAGCGCGGAATAGATGTCGTCGCGCTTCGTTTTCTGCTTCAACGCAACGTGCAACTTTACGTCTTGACCATCGGAAGGACCGGTCACCTCGTCGCGGACGACGGTGAACGCCGCGATGCCGGCCGGAATCTTCGGCTGATCGCAACAGGTGGTCGGTGCGGCCGGTTGCTCGGTCTTGCACGACGGGAGAGCGAGCAGGGCGGCCAGGGCCGCGCCTCCGAAAACCATAATGCTACGCGGCATGATATGGGAGCGCATCGATCCTCCAGGTCTGGGCGGGTGAGGCGGAAGGTACATCAAAAGGCGCGGGCAACAGGGTCTTTCTTTTCAACGAGGCAGAGGTAGGGTATTGTGTGCGATGGGAGCTTGCTCTGAGTCCTAGCTTTCCATTAATAAAAGGCTACTTGACTGCCATGACGCGGCGAACTCGCGTTTTTCCAGCGCGGCCCTCTGGGTTTGCGCGCGGTGCGTTTGGGCTCGCAGTGACGGCGCTCATCCCCGTCCTGGTGGTGGCTCTGCCGGGGCGGGCAGCGTCGGCGATGCAACTTTCGCCACAGCAGAAACAGGACGTTCGGGTCCATTATGAACGGGCGACGCGCGCCTACGACCTCAACAAGTACCAAGAGGCTGTCGACGAGTACCAGAAGGTTTACGAGATCGACGGGGATCCGGTGATGCTCTACAACATCGGGCAGGCCTATCGGCTGAACGATCAGCCGCAGGAGTCGATCCATTTCTACCGCCGCTACCTGCAGCGCTCGCCGGAGGCGCGAAACCGGGACGACGTGAACCGGAAGATTTTGAACCTCGAGAAGCTGATCGAGGAGCGCCGCAAGGCCGCCGCGGCCGTGACGCCGCCGCCGCCCAAGGCGACCGAGCCGAAGGTCGAAGTGCCGGCGCCCGTCGTGCCGGCGCTGCCGGTGGCACCAGCGGTCGTCGTCGTGGCGGCGCCGCCGACGCCGCCGTCGAAGGCGCGACGGGGCGTGGGCTGGACGATGGTGGGCCTGGGGGTGATCGCCGACGGCATTGCCATCGCCGAGGGGATTCACGCCAAGAGCCTGGGCGACCAGCTGACGAAAAATTCGATGCACACGCCGCCGGCGACGTTCGACCCGTCGATCGAGTCGAGCGGCAAGACGGCGAACCTGGTCGCCATCGTCTGCGGAATCGCCGGAACGGCGGTGGCGGTGACCGGGGCGATCGTGCTCATCACGAACGGCTCGTCGGGCGCGGAGACGGAGACGACGGCGGCGCCGACGGTAGCGAGCCTGAGCTTCACGCCGTGGGTCGCCCCCGGCCTGGTCGGTGGTGGCATGGGATTGAGGTTCTAGACTTGTCCTCCGCGCGTGGATTGGCCGTGCGGGCCGCGTTGCTCGGAATCGTCATGCTGGCGGGCGGGGGATGCTTCCGCCCGAAGATCCTGAGTGGCGGGTTCAAGTGCGACACGACGCCGGGCGCGAAAGCCTGCCCGGACGACTTCGTCTGCGTGTCGGGCATGTGCGTGACCCCGGCGCACGATGGCGGCACGGACGGGCCGAAGGGCGGGAGCGGCGGCGGCGCGGGTAGCGGCGGCAAGGGCGGAACGGGCGGCGGGGGCGGCGAGAAGGTCGACGCACATCCGGACATGCAGCCCGACGCGCCGTGCATCCCGGCGGTCGCGGGTTGCACTCCGAGCGACGCCGGTATCTGCGATCCTGTCTGCAACGTTGGCTGCGAGGATTGTCACACCAAGTGCAACGTCAGTACGGGCCGACTTACCTGCAATCAGCCCTATCCGGGAAAGATGGCGACAACCCAAACGGTCTGCACGTTGGAAACCCTCGGCGCGGCTGGAACGACGGACAACTGTGCGCCCGGAAATACCTGCATTTCTGCCGAATGCGGCAACGATTGCTTCCAGTTCTGCCGCGTAAATTCGGATTGCAACAACGCAAATTGCTCGCGCGACGCCGGTGGCGGATACAAGGTTTGTGACGTCCCCTTCAATGACACCTGCGATCCAATAACCGGTGCTGTTACCGGTTGCCCATTTTCGGCACAAGGTTGTTACTTGTCGACAAATACCGCGCGGACGCTGTGCGACTGTCCGTTTAACGCCGACCAGCAAGGCGGCGTGTCGGCTGGGCTGCCATGCACGCATTCGCGTCAGTGCCTCACCGGACTCGCTTGCTATGATGTAATGGGGCGCGGAAGTCCGGTGTGCGTGGCCGTCTGTCGCTTACCTGGAGATGCAGGGACGCCGAAGCCCGGCGAACGTGTTTGTCCCGGCGGTGCAAATACTTGCCTTCCCTTCTTGATGGGTGGACCTAACTACGGCTACTGCAGCACCTGACAATCAACGGCCAGGCATGAAACTCGGACGAATCTGGGCGGGGCTTTTGACTGCCCTGTGCCTGTCGACAGTCGTTTTGAGTTGCTATCGTCCGAACATCGCGCAGGGCGGTTTTACGTGTGCGACAGGGGGCGTCTGCCCGGACGGGTTTCACTGCCTCGCGACCAATAACCGCTGCTATCAGGGCGACGCCGGTCCCGAAGCTCCTACCTGCAGTTCAGTGCCGCCAATGAACACTTGCCAGACTGGGGCCGCTACCGGCCAGAAGTGCAACCCAACCTGCCAGATGGGTTGTGACTGTGGCTTCTGCGCCGTTACCGCCGGGGCAACGAAGTGCGAGACCATTGCAGCCGGCAAGAGCGGAATCGGTGAGGTCTGTGACCCGCGAGGGGAGGTCCCCTGTAAAGAAGGTCTCTTCTGTAAACCAGAATGTAATTCCACCGACCCTTCCTTGGGCCGTTGCTACAAGTTCTGCGCCCTCGCCGACGATTGCCAGATCTGCAACGGCGACGGTTCCTGTCAGACGACCACCTGCACCGTTAGCGAGACGTCTACGGCCCCGACCGGTGGTGGCTCATTTTCGTTCAAGCTCTGCAGTCTTCCGCCGCAGCAATGCAATCCCGTCGGTACAACCAGCAGCGGATGCGCTACGACGAATCCGGCCGCGTTCGCCTGCTACGCCGACAGCGACCAAACCTTCTGCGACTGTCAGGGAACGCTGACAACGAGCTCGCCGACCGGCTGCAGCTTCGTCGGCCAATGCGTCCCCGGCTATACCTGCGTGAGACTCTCGGCGGCCGCCCAGGGAAGCTGCCTTCCGGCCTGCCAGTCGAGCGCAGACTGTACATTGCCGGCCACCTGCAACTTCCTGCCCGGCGACTCCGTGTACGGTTATTGCCTCTGAGCGACCGTCTACCGTCGCAGGCGGAACGGCCCGGTGCGTTATCATCCTTGCAAAACTAACGTCAGACGTTAGTTTTGCGAGGTTGGTCGATTCGGGCAGGGCTCGCCCGATCTGTGGCGCCAGCCCGCCTGTCCGAGGCTCACGTTCGAGGCAATGTTGAAGCTGCTCCTATACATCGCCGCCGTTTCCTCGTACGCCACAATGCCGTACGCTGACTCAGAGGCGGGGTGATGGCTACGACGGTAAAACATGCGGTCCTTGCTCGGACGTCTCGGCCGGTCTCGGCGAAACGGAGCACCAACGAGCGGAAGACTGCCCGAATGGAGCTGCGGCTGACGGCGTCGGCGAAAAGGATGATCGCGCGGGCTGTGGCCGTATCGGGGCTCGCACCTGGCGACCTCGTCTATGAGGCAGCCCGCCGGATCGTGGAGGACAACGAACGATTGGTTCTTCGCGACGCGGATCGAGATGCTTTCTTCCGCGCCGTTCTCAAGCCGCCTGCGCCATCGAGGAACCTATTGGCGGCTCTGGCCAGGCACCGCGACGCGATCCTGTAGGCCGGATCGCCCGTTCCTGACGCCGCGGACGTTGCCGCCGGCCACCGCTCCCGACGAAGTCAGGATCGCCAGGTCGGATGGTCGGATGGTCTCGTCGAAGCCGACGACCTCCTGATGAACCTGGGTGCTGACCCCGCATACGAGCAAGTCGCCGTATTGGGGCATGACCCGCAGGACCACCGCCGGGCGGTTTTTGATCTTGCCGTCGGCCTGCGGAAGCGGCGTCAAGACGACGTCGCCTTCCTTCATTTCGCGACGTCGGCGGGCGCGTAGTCCGGTTCGTCGTCACCGTAAGCTCTGGCGAGGCCAAGCTTCGCGGCCGTCGTCCAGTCATCGACGCGGTCGGCTGCCGATGGCGGTAGCACCGTTACCATCAGGGGCGCGTTCGGAGGGAGCGCGTAGGGCTCATCCAAAAGGATGCGTTCACCGTTCCAGTGAGCCTTCAAGGTAACGGCAGGCATGATCTGAGAATGGTACGCCGAGGAGCACGGAGCGGCAAGCAGAGCGGCGATCAGGTAGAGGACTAAAATCTCGGGTATCTTGGTGCGATGGCCTCTCCACCTTCTGCCGCGCTGCCGCGGTTTGCGTTCCTGACGCCGCGGACGTTGCCGCCGGCGTCGAAGATCGAGGGGCGGGTTGCGGTGCTGGATGTGGCGTTCGCCAGCGAGGGCGGGGGATCGTCGTTCGACAAGACGACGCTGCCGTTCATCCGCGGGCTCGGGTCGCGGCTGGCGGCCTGGGTCGACCACCACGATCACGACCGGCACGTCGATTACGCCGGCGATCCGCGGTTCGTGCTGACGACCAAGGCCGAGCACGGCGCCTGTCCGGAGCTGGTGACCCCCGAAGTGGTGGGCGCGGCCGGCCCGGTCGACACCGTCGCGATGCACCTGGATCTCGACGGGCTCTATTCGGGCGCGAAGTGGGTGCTGGGCGGGCTCGAGCCGTACGAAGGCGCGGACGCCGACGCGCGCGCGGTCGACACGCGCCGCGGGACGCCCGGGCCGATCGCGTCGCGGATCGATCGGGCGCTGCGGGCGCGCTTTCGCGACGAGACGCTCAAGCATCGGGTGATCCAGTTCTTGCTCGCGCGGGGCAAAGCGCCGGTCCTGTGGGACGAGATCGAGGAGGCCGCGCGCGAGATCGATCCGCTCCTCGACGAGAGCCGGCGCCTAGCGGACAGCTTCCAGATCCGCGACGGCGTCGCCTACGTCGAATCGGCCGGGCGGCCGTACGACAAGACCGAGCTCTTGCTGATCGGGCAGGAGCGGGCGCCGGTGGCGGTGGTGCGGGATTCGGGCGCGCTCACCATCGCGGCCGATTTCGACTCGGGGCTCGATTTCGTCAAGATGTTCGAGCTCGGTGGCGGCATGCCGACCCGGGTGACGCTGCCCGAGGCGCGCGAGGCCGAGGTGATGTCCAAGCTGGCGACGGCCGTTTCGGCGCGGGCCGCCCAGACGCCGGCGCGACCGCTGGTGTAAGCTCAGACATGGCCACCCACCGTCGGGCCGGCGGCTCGAAGCCAGAGCCCCACGCCGCGCTCGCCGCCCGCATCCTGTCGGCCGCGGGCGGGCTGCCGGCCGGTCTCGCCTCCGAGGGGCCGCTGCCATCGCGGCAGGACGTGCGGACCCTGGTCGAGGAGCTGCTCGAGATCCTGTTTCCGGAGTCGCACCGCCTCGGCACCGACGGCGGCAACCTCCGCGATCACGTCGCGACGACCATCGGACTGCTCGCCGAGCACTTGGAGTCGGCGATCTTTCTGGGCCTGCACCGGCTCTGCGGCGGCAAGAAGGCCCCCGCCGATCGTTGCCGCAGGCGCGCGCGCGCCATCACCCAGCGCCTCCTGGCGGCGCTTCCCGCCGTGCGCGCCGAGCTGGCCAAGGACGTGCTCGCGGCCTTCGAATCGGACCCGGCCGCCAGCGGCGTCGACGAGATCGTGGCCTGCTATCCGGGCCTGTACGCGATCGCCATCTACCGGGTCGCGCACCGCCTGCTGGCCGCCGGCGCCCCGGTCGTGCCGCGGATGCTGACCGAGTACGCGCATTCGCGCACCGGGATCGACATCCACCCGGGCGCGACCATCGGCGCCTGGTTCTTCATCGACCACGGCACCGGGATCGTCGTCGGCGAGACCTGCCGGATCGGCGACCGGGTGCGGATCTATCAGGGCGTCACGCTGGGCGCGCTCTCGGTGCGCGATCGCAGCCGCACCGACAAGCCGGCCGGCCGTCAGCGGCACCCGACCATCGAGGACGAGGTCACCATCTACGCCAACGCCACGATCCTGGGCGGCAACACGGTGATCGGCCGGGGCGCCGTGGTCGGTGGCAACGCCTGGATCACCTATTCGGTGCCGCCCGGAACCCGCGTCGGCATCGGGACCTGAGCGGGCTCGGACTCGGGCGTGGGCCGCGAGCGCATGAGCCGGACGCCGAGCGCGAAGGTCGCCAGGCAGGCCCACTGCGCGGGCGTCAGCCCCGCGTAGCGCAGGTCGGGGCGGGCCACGTCGGTCGCGCGCAGGAAGTCGAGGCCGAAGCGAACCGGCGCGTACATCAGGCAGGCCAGGCCGATCACGTGTCCGGGCGGGCGCGGCTTGCGGGCGTAGGTGAACAGGACCGCCGTCATGACGATCGTGAACAGCAGCTCGTCGAGGCCGAGATCGAGGCGCGGGCCGGCGACATCGGTGGGCGTCTGCTTCGGGTACCAGACCGAGAGAAAGAATGACGTGTGGCGACCGGGATGATCGTGGGCGGTGAAGCAGCCGGTGCGGCCGAAGATCCACCCCACCGACAGGCCCAGTCCCACCGAATCGGCGTAGGCCAGCCGGGGGATGTTCTCTTTCTTGGTGTAGTAGGCGAAGGCGATGAACGCCCCCAAAAATCCGCCGAACGACGAGAGCCCGCCCAGCGGGTTCAGCAGCACCCAGGGGCTCTCCCTGATCCGCTCGGGGAAGTAGAAGATCACCGAGACCAGGTGCGCGACGATGAAGCCGAGGATCACGATCCGCGCGTTCAGGAACTTCGTGTCGGCGTCGTCGAGCCCGCGCTTGCGGCCCTCCCGAACGACGATCCGATCGCCGACGATGACCCCCAGCGCGACCAGCACGCCGAACAGGTGAATCGAAACTCCCCCGACATCGAAGAGGTGCCCGTTGAAGAAGGGGATCATCGGTTGCGCAGCGCGAGCACGATGTCGCGCTGGCCGTCGGCGTGGTAGCTGGAGCGGACCATGGGGCCGGACTCGACGTGGGGGAAGCCCATCGCGAGCGCGTCGGCCTTGAGCGCGGCGAACTCCTCGGGCGGGGCGAAGCGCGCGACGGCCAGGTGCCTGGGCGAGGGGCGCAGGTACTGGCCGAGGGTCAGGATGTCGACGCCGATCTCGCGCAGCTCGCGCATGACCTGGCGAATCTCGTCGGGCGTCTCGCCGAGACCCAGCATGAGCCCGGTCTTGGTGATCGCGCCGCGCGTCTTGGCGTGGTGGAGCACCGCGTACGAGCGCGCGTAGCTGGCCTGCACCCGTACCTGTTTCGACAGCCGCGGGACCGTCTCCAGATTGTGGGCGAAGACGTCCGGCCCGGCGGCCAGCACCGTGTCGACGGCGCCGGTGTCGCCCTTGAAGTCGCCGGTCAGGACCTCGAGCACCAGCTCGGGGCTGCGCCGCTTGATCGCGCGGATGGTGGCCGCCCAGTGCGCCGCGCCGCCGTCGGGGAGATCGTCCCGGTCGACGCAGGTCACGACCGTGTGCCGCAGGCCGAGCTCGCCCAGCATCATCGCCACGTGCTCGGGCTCCGCCGGGTCCGGGGGCAGCGGGCGTCCGGTCGGCACGTCGCAGAACTGGCAAGACCGCGTGCAGATGCCACCCAGGATCATGATGGTGAGCGACTGCCGGTTCCAGCACTCGCCGATGTTGGGGCAAGAGGCGCTCTCACAGACGGTGTGCAGCCCCAGCTCGGCGACCCGCTTCTTGAGATCGAAGAATTTCTCCCCGGCCGGCATCTTCATCCGGATCCAGTCCGGCTTGGGTGGCAGGCGCTCGGGCGCGGCGGGCGCGGCGCCGTCGATCCCTTGCCCGAGCTTGTCTTCCAGCTCGGCCTGCAGGATCCGCAGCTTCCGCGAGCGGGTTTCGACGACTCTGTCGGGCATCGTTGGCGCTAGAATCTACCCGATCGGCGGCCGTCGCGCGGGGCCCGCCTTCGGGACCACGGAAAAGGCGTGCGCAGCCAGATGGGCGCGCTTCGGATGCGTGAAACTAGGTGATATGATCGGGCCGGTTGATGCCTACGAAGGGTCTCCGGTGGTGGGGTCTGGCGCTGATCGCGCTTCTCGTCTCGGTTGCGCCCGCCGCGCGGGCCGAGCGAAGCGAGGCGCGCAAGGCCTATGACGAAGCGACCGCCGCCTTCGGCCTTGGTCGCTACGCGGAGGCGGCCGAAAAGTACGAAACGGCGTTCAGCCTGCGCCCGGATCCGGCGCTGCTCTACGACGCCGCCCAGGCCTATCGGCTGAGCGGCAACCGCGCGCGCGCCCTCGAGCTGTACCGCAACTACCTGCGCCTGTATCCCGATCGGCTGAACGCCGAAGAGGCGCGGAGCCAGGTGGCAGCTCTCACCAAGGCGATCGAGGACGGAAAGCAGGCGGCGCTGACCCCGGGACCGGTGGCGACGCCGGCCGTGACAGCCCCGCCACCGGTTGTTCCGCCGGCCGCGCCGGCGCCGACACCCGCTCCGTCGTCCGGCTCGCCCGCGATCTCGCAGACGGTGGCCGCGGGTATCGCCAGCTCCCCCGCGAACGAGCCACCGGCCGCGACCGGCTCGCGGTCCTGGATCTGGATCGCGGCGGGCGCGGCGGTGGTGGTGGTCGGGACGGTGGCCATCGTGCTCGCCACGCGGGGCGACAAGTTCCCGGATGCGACCTGGGGCACCGCGACCGGGGCGCGAAATTGAGCAGGTCGGTGCGCGTCCCTCGCTCCGGGCGCGCCTCCCACTGGGTTGGTGCGCTGGTCGTCCTCGCCGCGCTGGCGGGCACGGACTGCAGCAAGGTCGAGAGCTGCCGTCCGGGAACGCTGTTCTTGAACGTGAGCGTGGGCGCGTACACCAGCGCCGACGAGCTGGACGTCGCGGTCGGCGTGGCCGGCACCGCCGACGGCGGCGGAACGCAGGTGACCAAGCTGACGCTGAAGCCAAACTCCAGCTCGGGCGGCGTCGAGGTGACGTTCCCGGCCGGATACCCGATGGGCCAGGCGGTCACCGTGACCCTGACTCTGCTCTCGAAAGGGGCGGCGCTCGCGCAACGCACGGGGATGATCACCGCGCTGCCGACGGGCTGCGCGGCCCTGACCATCGACTTCGCCACCACCGACGGGGGTACGGACGGCTCCGCCGGCGGAGCCTCGGGAAGCGGCGGCGTGGGGGGGCGGGGTGGCGGCGCGGGTGGCAGCGCCGGCCACGCCGGAACGGGTGGCGGCACCGGTGGAAGCGGAACGGGCGGGACCGGCACCGGCGGCGGTGCGGGTGGCAAAGCCGGGGCGGGTGCTGCGGGGGCCTCCGGCGGGACGGGTGGCGCCTGCGTGCCGACGGGCCCGGAGAACTGCTTCAACAACATCGACGACGACTGCGACGGCAAGATCGACTGCGCCGACCCGGATTGCCAGCCCAAGGCCCAATGCGTGGTGGCCGATCCCACCTCCGCGCCGATCGGGACGCTCACCGGCGCCGGGGCGGGCACGGTCTGCCCGACGGGCTACGACAAGACCACCACGATCATGAGCGAGCCCAATCCGCTGAGCTGCACAGGATGCACCTGCAATGCGCCGGCGGCGGTCACCTGTTCCACGACGCTCACCAGCTACAACACCACCGGGCTGTGTGAAGTCGGCTCCAGCGTGGTCGAGAAGGCGGGGACGTTCACGACCGGCCAGGACAACAACTGCAACGTCATTCCGAGCTGGAGCACCAACCCGAGCGGAGACATCTTCGGCATCGCGACGACGAAGTTCACGGCCACGGTCAGCGGCGGCTGTACGCCGGGCGGTAGCCCGATCCCGCCGACGCTCACGTTTGCCGGCCACGGCACGTTTTGCGCGACCAGCACCATCGGCGGAGGTTGCGCCGCGGGTCAGGTGTGCGTTCCGAGCCTCGGGGCAGGCTCAGGGTCGGCTTGCCAGCTCTTCGACGGAGCCAAGAGCAGCTGTCCGGGCGGGGCGGCACCGATTCCCTGGTACACGGGATCCAGTGGCTCGACGGGCTGCAGCGCCTGCAGCTGCGGTACGCCCGCCGGCGCGAGCTGCGACAACGTTTCACTCACCGTCGGTAGCGACTACGGCTGCTCCGGGTTCGGGACCATCGCCAGCGGTGGCTCCCAGTGCTTCACCTCGGGAATCTACGAGCCCGGCGTTCAGTTCTCCGGCACGCCGACGCCACCGGTCTGCGGAGCGCAGAGCGCCTACACCGGCTCGCTCGCCCCCAGCGGCCCCAAGACCCTCTGCTGCCCCTGACGGGAACTGATCGCGTGAGGGAGAACGAGCTCAGCTCGTTCGAGCTCGTCGCGGGGGGCGCGGGACCCTTCGAGGGTCCCGAACTCAAATATGAACGACTTCGCCGAGCGCGGCGGCCGTCGCTTCGTACATGACCTCGGACAACGTGGGGTGCGGGTGGACCGCCGCCAGGACGTCGTGGGCGGTCGCTTCGGAGGTGATCGCCAGCGACATTTCGGCGATGAGGTCGGTCACGCCGTAGCCAATGCCGTGCACGCCGACGATCTCGCCGCGCGCCTTGTTGGTGATCACCTTGATGAAGCCGTCCAGGTGGTTGGCACCCAGGGCCTTGCCGTTGATGTTGAAGGGGAACTTGCCGACGGAGACGTCGATGCCGGCCTCCTTGGCCTGCGCCTCGGTCTTCCCGATCGAGGCGACCTCCGGATCGCAGTAGGTGCAGCCCGGGATGGCGTCGTAGTTGATCGGCACGACGTGCTTGCCGACCATCGCCTCGACGGTGCGGACGCCCTCCGCCATCGCGACGTGGGCCAGCAGCGGCGGGCCGGCGCAGTCGCCGACCGACCAGATGCCAGGGCTGGTGGTCTTGTACTGGTCGTCGACCTGGATGAACCCGCGATCGAGCGTCACGCCCATCCCCTCGAGGCCGATCCCTTCGATGTTCGCGCGGACGCCGACCGCCATGAGGACCCGCTCCGAGGTCACGGTCTGCTCGCTGCCGTCGGCGGCGGTGAAAGAGGTCGTGACGGTCTTGCCGTTCACCTTGACGCCGGTGGTCTTGGCACCGGTGTGGATGGTCATCCCCTTTTTCTTCAGCACGCGCGTCAGCGAGGCGGAGATCTCCGCGTCCTCGACCGGCAGGATGCGGGGCATGAACTCGATCACCGTGACCTCGACGCCGAAGGCGTTCCAGAAGTCAGCGAACTCGATGCCGATCGCGCCGGCGCCGATCACGACCACCGATTTGGGGACCTCGGGGAGCACCATCGCCTCGCGGTAGGAAATGATCCGATCGCCGTCCGGCTCGATGCCGGGCAGGAACTTGGCGCGGGCGCCGGTCGCGATGATCGTGCGCGGCGTCTCCAGCGTCAGCTTGCCCGACTTGGACTCGACCTCCAGCTTGCCGCGGCCGGTGAGCCTGGCGGTGCCGGGGATCTGGGTCACGCCGTACTTCTTGAACAGGAACTCGACGCCACCGGCCAGTTTTTCCGACACGGCCCGGCTGCGGCCGATGATCTTGCTCCAGTCGAAGGTGATCGGCCCGCCGACCACCACGCCCATCTCGGCGGCGTGCTGGACGGCGCGCATGGTCTCGGCCGATTTGAGCAGCGCCTTGGTGGGGATGCAGCCCCAGTTGAGGCAGATGCCGCCGGCGCGCTCGCGCTCGACGACGGCGGTCTTGAGCCCCAGCTGCGCGCCCCGGATCGCCGCGACGTAGCCACCCGGGCCGGCACCGACGACGACGAGATCGTATTTGTCGGCCACGACCTAAAACGCCAGCGAGATCGGCTTTTCGAGGATCGCGACGATCGCCTGCAACAGCTTGGCGCCCAGCGCGCCGTCGATGACCCGGTGGTCGCAGGAGAGCGTGACCGACATCCGCTGGCCGACGACGATCTTGTCGCCGCGGACGACCGGCTCCTTGCGGACCGTCCCGACGGCCAGGATGCCGCCTTCGGGGGGGTTGATGATGGCGGCGAAGTCCTTGATCCCCAGCATGCCGAGGTTCGAGACGGAGAAGGTCGCGCCGGTGAACTCTTCGGGGCGCAGCTTGCGCTCGCGGGCGCGGCCGGCCAGCTCGCGCGCCTCGCTGGCGATGAGCCCGATGGTCTTCTTGTCGGCGTCGCGGATCACCGGCGTGATGAGGCCGTCCTCGATGGCGACCGCCATGCCGATGTCGACGCGGGCGTGCTGGATGATCGCCTCTTCGGTGAAAGAGGCGTTGGCCTCCGGGACCTTGCGCAACGCCAGCGCGCAGGCCTTGAGCACCAGGTCGTTGACCGACAGCTTGGCGCCGTGGACCTGGGCGACCTGCTCGCGGAACTCCATCGCCGCGTCCATGTCGATGTCCGCCGTGAGATAGAAATGCGGAACGGTGGTCTTGGACTCGAGCAGGCGCGCCGCGATGGTCCGCCGCATCATCGAGAGCGGCTTGACCAGATCCTCGGCCAGAGGCGCCGCGGCCGGGCGGGTCTCGGCGCGCCGCTCGGGAACGAGCTGAGCGGGCAGGGGCGTCGCGGCCGAGGCGCGCGGCGCGGAGGCCGTGGCCGGAGCCTCCTCGGCGGCGTGCCAGTCGACTTCGGGAGCCGGCGCGGCGGCGCCCTCGGCGGCGCCCTTCACGTCGCGTTCGACGATCCGACCGCCGGGTCCCGTCCCCTGGACGGATCGGAGATCGATTCCCAGGTCGGTGGCCAGTCTGCGCGCCAGCGGCGAGGCGAGCACTTTGCCAGCCGGTGCGGCGGTCGTCGCTGCCGGTTTGGCCGGCGCAGCGCGGGGCGGAGCAGGGCGGGGGCCAGCCTGACCGTTCGCGGGTGCCGCGGCCGGTTTGGCCGGAGCAGCCGGTTTGGCGGCCGCCGCGGGTTGGGCCGCCGCGGGCGGTGCAGCTTCGGGTTTCGCGGGGGGTGCCGGCTTGGCGGCCGGCGCGGGTGCCGCGGCGGGCTGGGCGCCACCGGCCCGCGCCTTGGCCTCCTCGATGAGCGCCGCGATGTCGTCGCCGGCCTTGCCGATGATCGCGATCGGGGTTCCGACCGCCACGCTCGTGCCGTCGGCGATGAGGCGCTTGAGAAGCACGCCCTTGTCGAACGCCTCGAAGTCCATGACGGCCTTGTCGGTTTCGATCTCGGCCATCACCTCGCCGGGGGAAACCAGGTCACCCTCATTCTTGCGCCACTTCTGCAGCACCCCGATCTTCATCGTGTCGGAGAGCTGCGGCATGTCCAGGATCTGGGCCATTGAGTCGGTTTCCTACTCCAGGTAGAGAAGCTTCTTGGCCGCCGCCACCGCGCGCGGGACGTCGGGGATGCACTGCTGTTCGAGGTGGTGGTTATACGGCATCGGCATGTCGGCGCCAGTCAGCCGCTCGACGGGTGCGTCGAGATCGTCGAAGCAGCGGCGGCCGATGCGGTAGGCGATCTCCGCGCCCACGCCGTTGAACGGCCAGCCCTCTTCGATGATGAGGCAGCGCTTCGTCTTCTTGACCGATTCGACCAGCAGCTCCTCGTCTAACGGACGGATGGTCCGCGGGTCGACCACTTCGGCCTCGATCCCTTCGGCGGCCAGCGCGTCGGCGGTCGCCAGCGCGATCTTCACCATCTTCGACCAGCCGATGAGCGTGATGTCGGTGCCCGGGCGCTTCACCTCGGCGACGCCGAGCGGAATGGTGTACTCGCCGTCGGGGATTTCTCCCTGATCGGCGTAGAGCACCTCGCCCTCGATGAAGACGATCGGGTTGTTGTCGCGGATCGCGCTCTTGAGGAGGCCCTTCGCATCCTTGGGGTTCGCCGGCATGACCACCTTGAGCCCCGGGATGTGCGCCCAGAGCGCCTCGGTCGACTGACTGTGCTGCGCGGCCAGCATGTGCGCCGAGCCGCCCGGCCCGCGAAAGACGATAGGGAGCGTGAACTGTCCCCCGGACATCTGCCGGATCTTGGCGGCGTTGTTGATCAGCTGATCGGCGGCGACGAACGAGAAGTTCCAGGTCATGAGCTCGATGATCGGCCGCAAGCCCACCATCGCGGCGCCGATGCCGACACCCACGAACCCCCCCTCGGCGATCGGCGTGTCGATGACCCGCTTTTCACCGAAGCGTTTGAGCAGGCCCTTGGAGACCTTGTAGGCGCCGTCGTAGTGACCGACCTCTTCCCCCATGAGGAAGATGCGATCGTCCTTCTCCATCTCCTCGGCGATCGCTTCGTTGAGCGCTTCACGAAAAGCTACGGTCCGCATCGGTCTGTCTACTCCTTGTAGGTGAACTCGGCCAGGCGCTCGTACGCCAGCTCCGGGCTCTCGTCGGCGAATTTGACCGCCTCTTCGATCTCGGCCGTCACCTGGTCTTCGATGGCGACGATGTCTTTTTCGTCCATCTTGGCGCGGACCAGCAGCTCCCGCCCGAAGGTGATCGGATCGCGCTTCTTCGACTCCTCCACCTCTTCTTTCGTGCGGTAGAGGCCGGCGTCCGACATCGAGTGGCCGCGAAAGCGGTAGGTCCGGATCTCGATCAGGGTCGGCAGCGACTCGTTGCGCGCGCGTCGGACCGCCTCGGCCACCCGATCGCGAACCCGCACGACATCCTCGCCGTCGAAGCGATCGCGCGCCATGCCGTAGGCGAGCGCCTTCTGCGAGACGTCGGAGACCGAGAGCGACCGGTAAAGCGGCGTCCCCATCGAGTAGAGGTTGTTCTCGCAGATGAAGACCACCGGCAGCCGCCAGAGCGCCGCCAGCGCGACCCCTTCGTGGAACGCCCCCTGCGGGACGGAGCCATCGCCGAAGAAACAGAGCGTGACGCGACCGTCGCCGCGGTACTTCGACGCGAAGGCGGTCCCGGCCGCCAGCGGGATGTGCCCGCCGACGATTCCGTAGCCGCCCAGAAAGTTCTTGGAGGCGTCGAAGAGGTGCATCGACCCGCCCAACCCCTGGGAGCAGCCGGTCGCTTTGCCGAAGAGCTCGGCGATGATCGACTTGGCCGTCATTCCCTTGGCGTAGGCGTGGGCGTGCTCGCGGTAGGTCGCGATGACGTAGTCTTCGGGCTTGAGCGTGGCGAGAGCCCCCACCGCGACGGCCTCTTGGCCGATATAAAGGTGCAGGAAGCCTCCGAATTTGCGCAGCGCGTAGGCCTTGGCGAGGGCCTCCTCCATTCGGCGGATGGCCAGCATCTGGTGGTAGTACTTGGCCAGCTCGGCTTTTTCGGGCAGACGTGACTTCTCGTGAAGCTCGGCGGCTTCACGTTCGGTGGCGCTCATCTCCAAAGGTTCTCCTCGCTTGCGTCGCTTCTGCTGGGCACGAATAAGGAAGCCGCGAAGATATACCAACTGCCGCGTCGCTCGGGAAGATTTTGGCGCTCAATCTCGACAGTGATCTGGCCGATATCCAAGAGACAGATGGGCGCCACCAGTGTAGCCAGCGCAGCGGCGGCCAGGGACGGCGCCAAGGACGAACTGGCTGCCGACGCGACCGGACGTGGTCAGATCTTGCTGGTCGACGACGAGTGCTCCATCGCCCGCGCCTATGCCCGCACCCTGGGTGCCGCCGGCTTCACGGTCGAGACCGCCAACGACGGCAAGTCGGCCGCGGCGGCGGCCCGGGCGCGCAAATTCGACGTCATCGTCAGCGACATCACGATGCCCGGCATGAACGGCCTCGAGCTCCTGCGGGCGGTGCGGGAGCACGATCTGGACGTCCCCTTCGTCCTCATGACCGGCGGTCCGGCCGTCGACAGCGCGGTGCGCGCGATGGAGTACGGGGCCCTGCGCTACCTCATCAAACCGGTCGCGCCGGCGGAGCTGGAAGAGGTGGTGACCCGGGCCGTGCGCCTGCACCAGATGGCCAGGATCAAGCGCGAGGCGCTGGACATGTATCGGCTCGACGGCAAGGCCCTGGGGGATCGGACCGCCCTGGAGGCTCGGTTTTCGCGCGCGGTGGAGACCCTCTGGATCGCCTACCAACCGATCGTCTCGTGGTCGCGGCGCTCGACCTTCGCCTACGAGGCCCTGGTCCGCAACGAGGAGCCGACGCTGCGCTCCCCGCCCGATCTGTTCGAGGCGGCGGAGCGCCTGGGGCGCCTCGAGGAGCTGGGCCGCATCGTGCGCGATAGCGTGGCCAAGACGCTGGACGAGCAGCCGACCCCGGAGCTCATCTTCGTCAACCTGCACGCCATGGAGCTGGCCGACGATTCGCTGATCGCGCCGGGCGCGCCGCTGTCCCGCCACGCGGGACGGGTGGTCCTGGAGGTCACCGAGCGCGCGCCGCTGGAACAGATCCACGACGTGACGACCCGGGTCGGGCAGCTGCGGGCGCTCGGGTATCGAATCGCCGTCGACGATCTGGGCGCCGGCTACGCGGGGCTCACCAGCTTCGCCCACCTCGAGCCGGAGGTGGTCAAGGTCGACATGTCGCTGATCCGGGGCATCGATCGCTCGCCCATGAAGCAGAAGCTTCTGGGATCCATCGTGGGCCTCTGTCGCGATCTCGGCATCGAGATCATCGCCGAAGGGATCGAGACGGTCGACGAGCGCGACGCGCTGGTGCGGGTGGGCGGCGATCTCTGCCAGGGGTACCTCTTCGCCCGGCCGGATCGCCCCTGGGCCATCACCAACTTCGGGAAGTGACGGCGCCCCGGCCGTCACTACTTCGGACGCCGAGGGCGCCCGGGCCGTCACCAACTCGGGACCCTGACCTGCTAGGCTCTCCCTCGTGGAGGTCGAGCTCACCAAGGAATATCGGTTCGAGGCCGCGCACCGTCTGCCGCGCGTGCCCCCGGGCCACAAATGCCAGCGCCTGCACGGCCACAGCTACAAGGTCGAGGTGGCGGTGCGTGGACCGGTCGACCCCGACACCGGCTGGCTGATCGACTTCGGCGTCATCGACGACGTCTGGGCCGAGCTGCACGCGCTGCTCGATCACCAGAACCTCAACGACGTCCCGGGCCTCCAGAACTCGACCTGCGAGAACATCGCCATCTATCTGTGGCAGGCGCTGCGGCCGCGGATCGCCGTGCTCGACGCGGTGACGGTCTGGGAGACCTCCGACAGCAAGTGCACCTACCGCGGTGCCTGAGATGAAGCCCACGCACCTGCGCTTCGTGACGCTGAACCTGTGGGGCGAAAACGGACCCTGGGAGGCGCGGCTGGCGCAGGTCGGGGACGAGCTCGACCGGTTGTCGCCGGACGTCGTCGCGTTGCAGGAGGTGCGAGAGGTGCCGGGACGGGTCGCGAACCAGGCGGCGGCCCTGGCGGGGCCGCGCGGGTGGCACCACGTGTTCTCGCCGTCGACCGCCTGGGGCGGTGGCCATGAGGGGTTGGCGCTCCTGTCGCGGTTTCCGATCGGCGTGCACGACTGGCGTCCGTTGCCCCACAGCACGGAGACCGAGGGGCGCATCGTCCTGTCGGCGCGGATCGACAGCGACTGGGGGGCGATCTGGGCGCACACCACCCACCTCTCTTACCGAGAGAACGAGGGCCTCAAACGCGAGGAACAGGTGCAGGTGCTCGACGAGGTGGTGACGGCGCACGGCAACGACAGTCCGCACGTCGTCCTGGGCGATTTCAACACCGTGCCCGGCAGCGACGAGATCCGCTGGCTCACGGGGCTCTGCACGCTGGGCGGCCGCCGGGTCGCCTACCAGGACGCCTGGGCGGTGGCCCATCCTGCGGAGCCCGGGTACACCTGGACCCGACAGAACCCGTACACCGAGCGGATGCACTGGCTCCGGCGCGATCGCCGCCTCGACTACATCTTCGTGACGCCGGTGCGCCGCGACAGGCGCGGCACGATCCAGCGCGCCGCGGTGGCCTTTGACCATCCCGAGTGCTCGGCGAGCGGCGAGGCACTCTACGCCTCGGATCATTTCGGCGTCGTCGCCGACGTGCAATTCCTGCCCGAGCCGCCTGGGGACAGGGCAGGGTAGACGGCGATGTTCCGTCTGGCGCACGTCACCGATCCGCACTTCCGCGGGTTTCGCGGCGCACACCCCGGCCAGTTCTTCGGCAAACGCGCGATCGGTCTCGCCAACCTGGTCGTCAATCGGGTCCGCAAGCACAAGATGGAGCTGCTGGAAGACCTGCGCATCGATCTGCGCGCGCAGGCGCCGGACCATCTGGCGCTCACGGGCGATCTGTCGAACGTGGCGCTGGCCGGCGAGTGGCGGGCGGCGCTGGCCTGGATCGACATGAGCGGTGTTCCGCCCGAGAGCGTGTCGGTGATCCCCGGCAACCACGACGCCTACGTCGAGGCGGTGGTGAAAGACCGCGCCTTCGAACAGCTCTTCGCGGCCTACCAGACCAACGACCTGGCGCGCGAAGGAGCCAAAGGAGCCGAGGGAGCCGAGGGAGCCAAAAATCCGACCTACCCGTTCGTCCACCTGCGCGACGAGCTGGCGCTGATCGGCGTCTCGAGCTCGGTCGCGACCGGCGATCTGGGGGCCTGGGGACAGATCGGCCAGGCGCAGCTGGCGCGCCTGGAGGCGGTCTTGCTGGCGCCCGAGCTGACCGGCAAGACGCGCATCGTGCTGATTCACCACCCGCCGGTGATGCACAAGCCGGGCGAGCACCGAAACCTGCGCGATCGGGAGGCGTTCGCCGCGGTGCTGGCGCGCGCCGGCGCCGAGCTGGTCCTGCACGGCCACGACCACGAAGACCAGCGCGCCGAGCTGACCGGCCCGGCGGGAAAGCCGATCCCGATCATCGGCGCCGGCTCGGCCTCCTACGCCGGCGGCCCCGAGCGCCGCGCGCGCTACAGCATCTACGAGATCGAAGGGGGCGCCATCATCTGGACCAGCCGCGTCCACGACGAGGCGACCGACGCCTTCCACGAAAAGCGTCGCGAACGGCTGGTCTAGTCGCGCCCGGTCCGGGGCGGGACGATGGCCAGGGTGGCGGCCTCGCGCGACGGGACGGGGTGGGGCATCAGGTCGGCGATGGTCAGACCGGCGATCCGGTGGCGCCGGGCCTCGTCGAGCTCGCCGATGAGATCGTGCAGCGCCGTCGAGGTGGTGCCGTGCGCGATCTCGATGTCGGTCGAGCGGAAGGCGGCCAGCACCTCTTCGAGGGCGATCGTCGAGGCCGCGCGCCCGGGGACGTAGCCGTTGAGATCGCCGCGCACCTCGGCGATGAGGCCACGCGCCTTGAGTCGCTTGACCACCCGTTCGACGTTGTAGGGCGTCAAGCCGAACTCCGCGGCCAGCCGCTCCTGCGGGTGACCGGCGCCGCCCGCCTCGTGCGTCGCCGCGACGGCCGCCAGCAGCTGCGCGGCCAGCAGGCCGTTGATCGGCTCGTCGTCGCGCTGCCGGCGGTCTTCCGCCTCGAGCAGCCCCAGGTTCTGCAACGAGTGCGCGACCTCCGCGCCCAGCAGCACCAGCACCCAGGAGGCGTAGATCCAGACCAGCACCAGCGGCACCAGGCCGAGCGGCCCGTACACGCTGCTGTAGCTCTTGAGCATGATCCGCTCCGCGAAGCGGACGAAGGCGTACTTGGTCGCCTCCAGCAACATCGCCGTGACCAGCGCCCCCGCGACGGCCGCCGCCCACTTCACCTCGGCGCGCGGCAGGAGCTTGTTCATGAACACCAGTCCCATGATCTCGATCAGCAGCGGCATGAGGAACCGCGTCACGCCGCCCGATTCGACCAGTCGCCCCGACCAGTACAGCGAGAACCCCGCCAGCGTGGGCAGCAGCGTCACCATCGCGTAGAAGGTCAGGAACTTGCCGATGATCGTCCGCCGTTGCCCGACCCGCCAGATGTCGTTGAAGATCCGCTCGACGTAGCTGTAGAGCGAATAGCAGGTGACGATCGTGAAGAGCAGGCCGCCGCCGCCCAGCGCGCCGATGCTGACGTTGCTGGAGAACTCGCGGATTCGATCGGAGACGTCCGGCAGCTTCGGGAAGACGTGCTCGGAGAAGAACTGCAGCAGACGCGACTCGGCGTCCAGCGAGCCGACCGCCCGCAGGATCGAAAAGGCGATCGCCGTCACCGGCACCAGCGACAGCGCGGTCTGGAACGCCAGCGCCGCCGCCTGCTGCGGGCACTTGTCGCGCGCCCACTGCGCCAGGATCCGCAACGACAGCCGGTAAAGAAACACCGCCGCCCGCGCCCGCCGCGACAGCCGCGCGGTCGCGCCGGCCGTGTACGGGTTGGTCTCCAGGAAGACCCGAAACTGGCGGAGGGTCTCGCGCATCGGCCCCTATCAGTAGAAGCCCTGGGTCGCGGCCGCGGCAAGCGGGAAGGGGCGGTTGCGCATCAGATTGTCAGCGCAACGCGGCTAGAATCGCGGCGAACGCGGCGGGCGTCCGGACCGTGTCGCGGTGGCGGGTGACCGGAATGCAGACCACCTCGGGATCGGCGCCGGTCCAGGCGGAGGCGCCGGCGGTATCGATGGTGCCGTCTCCGTCGGTGAGCGCCTCGGTCGGCAGCCCGGCCGTCCGCCCCTCGCCCGGCAGGTAGGCCCGCCCGTCGCGGACCGCCACCCGGATCTGCGTCGGCAGCCCGACGCCGCAGATGCAGATCAGGCGGCGTGGCGCCGGCGCGGTTTCGAGCACCCGCCACAGCTCGCGGACGCCCGCCAGCCGCTTTGCAACCGCGTCGATCCAGGCGGGACTGTCGGGATCCCGCCGGAAGACCGACATCCTGAGCTTGCGCCAGGTGTCGACGTCGTAGAGGTCGTAGCCGCCGTCGTCGGGGAAGAAGCTCGCCGCGCCCGGCCCCGGCATCGAGTCGAGCCCGCCCGGGCAGGCCATGAACTGCTGGGGCGTGACCTTGCGCCCGAGGGGCGCGAACTGGAACCCGGCGTCGAAGCAGGCCAGGGTCTCGATGCACCCGGTGTGCGCGCCGCCCGAGGTCACCACCCGCGTGACGGGCAGCCCGGCGTCGGCGGCGTAGGCCGCCCGGATGATCGGCCCGCCGTTGGAGAGCCCGAGGACGTCGATCTCATCGCCGGAGGTGGCGGCGATCCGCCGGATCTCCGCCGCCAGCGCCACGCCGTGGCCGACCACCGGCATGCGCCAGTCGTAGCCGAAGTAGTGCAGCGTCTCGCCCGGCCGGTACCCGGCCCCGCAAAGCGCCCGCTCGAGCGCGCCGAGGAGATCGTACTTGAGCCCGAACAGCAACGGAATGTAGCGGAGCACCCCGCGGGGCCCGCCGGGCACGCTTTCCAGACTGGCGATGGGCGGCCCGCCGTAGAGCTGTCCGAACTTGCCCCACAGAAAGCCGATCTTGTCGTCGTAGATCTCCGTGCCAAAGAGGGGCGGGACGACGAGCAGCGGACGCAAGG
>OCTA010000856.1_pt1 | contig 28384 bp, 20 predicted proteins | sample 1538991 | NCBI WGS metagenome assembly OCTA01 (sample SAMEA3539302, study PRJEB22396) | soil metagenome | biome: tundra; feature: field; material: soil | place: USA | collected 2010-05 | depth 0.15 m | reverse complement strand
GTTATCACAACTAACTAACTGTCAGTCATTGGACAAGCCAGGAATACTATGGCCCAATAGAGTTGTCAAACACGGTCTACACCATGTTAGAAGCTTACTGGAAAAGATGAAAAAGAGATTGGCGATCCTTATGCGACCATCCCCAGCGCGGTGAACAGACCTCGCATGCCGACCCGGAGATGTTCGTAATGGTGATCGACCGATGTGGGATGGTGCGTTTTGGTCTGTGACTCGGGCCGCTGGCTGGCTGCAAGCAACGGCTTGATGACCTTTTCGCGTAGGACCACCAGCGCGGTCATGGCCCGTAGTCCGTTCGAATCTGTCTCGTACCGGCGCGAGGATCCGATCTTGTGCGCCAGACCTTTGCCCCGCAGTTTCTTGAGATCGTAGGCAGCGCGCCGCGGCCCGTAGGCAGATTCGGCTTCGCCGCTCATCACTCGCACCTTCTGCGCCAGTTCGGAAGCCGTGAACCCACTCGGCGCTGTCGATAACGCCAGCACTGCCTCGGCCACCCGCCGCATTCGGGGCTTGTTGAAATCAATCCCACCCACTTGGGTCTGACCAACCTTGGTGGGTAGCGGCAGGTTTTCCAGAGTTTCGTCGGCCACAAAGCAAGCGTCCAGGCATCCGACCGCGTTCAAGAATCTCTCCAGGATGCTACGCAGGCGAACGACGATCTCTCCAAAGCACGGCAGCGACCGGCCCCAACGATACTCCTTGGTGTTATGCACGATGACTTCAATGCGGAGCACGTGTTCGCCTTTGGTATAGATCTTCAGGGTCATTTTGCCGTAATGCACCTTGAACACCGTCAGATCATACGTAGGTGTCTCGACCACGACTCCCCATCTGGTGGGATTCTTTTTACGCGTATCCCGATGCGGGCGGTTCTTGTCGCCAAAGATGGTCTTGATCCGATCCAGGTCCAGCGGCGCACGCGTCCGGTCAATCAACGCCTGGAAGATTTCATCCATCTGCCGGCCGGAACGGAACCACAGATTCTGGCTGTACTCCATTTGGAACACCGAGTACTGATATTGAAACCTGCTCTTCTCCTGCTCTGCCAGGTCCAGCGCAAAACAAAGACAGGTACTGTAAATCCAACGCTCACAGAGTTGGCGCAAGCGCCCTGCAGTCTCTTTTTCAGACAAGGTGTCTGCGATTTTGGCCAAACCGGTTGCGTTGCTCACCGACGTGAAGCAATTCTATTGTTTGGTAAACTCGACTCCGGCTTTTGGCGCCTGCGCCGCCACATATTCGTGACCGTTCAGGATCACCTGCGCGCCGAAGGGTGGATGCCCGCTCATCTTGATCGTCACGTGTCCCCAGTCCGGGTCCAGGATATGAAAGGAATAATGATTCACGTAAGGCCAAGGATCTTTGGGGATCAACTGGCCGAGTTTGCCGGTCCCTGTCATTTGCGCTTCCCAAACCAGCGCTGGAGCCTTCGAAACCAGCACCAGGAAAAGCCCTGGCTTCACCTGCTTGGTGGATAGATGTTCCTCGGCGATTTCATGTTTGCGTTCACCAGCCCCACAGTACACTACGGGGACGTTGTTCGCTTTGGCCCAGGCGCGAAGGCGACGGCTGAAACGCCCCGCCATGCGCATCAAGTGGTTGTCGTCCAGGTCCTTATCGGAACCGTATAGCTCACGCCACCACACCCGAAGACCTCCCCCCGACTGGCCCATGGAGAAGTAGGCGTTCAGGATCACCCGATCGACGCAGTCATAACCACCGTCCAGAAACTCACTGTAAAGAGCGCTCAATTGATCGGGCATCGGGGGTTCCTCCGAATCGCGGACCGTTTCTTCGGAGCGTAATCGTTACTCGCCCACCAACGCAACTCCCACGTCAGAGTTGCCCCGCAGGGGCCACTTTTTCGGAGCGCAGTCTCCGAAAAGGCGTAGCTACTTTCTGGCGCAAAAATGAGGATCTAACCCGTCTCCTGTCAATGCGCCGGGCGGCGCACTTCTGTAGGGTCGTACGAAAGACCGCCCCAAAACGAAAATGGAGGAGTCGTTTAGATCCCTGGCTCCCAAGCATCCACTTGGTCATCGTTCGCCCCTGTCGGAAAAGCCGCGCATTCCGCGATGAATCCCTCCACCCACGCCTTCAGCAAGGGATGCGGCAAATACCAGTTGCCAGATTCCAGTTGCGGGCTGGCAGCGGCTGCCCGCGATACTTTACCGGCGATCCCGTAACTCCACATTTCGTCCGTTGCGGTTGGGTATCACAAATGATGCTCGCTCTGCCACGCCGCCCACGGCCCGCCCTATTGGAACAATTGCGGGGTAAACTCGTTCAGGTAATTGCGCCAGTTGATCCAGGTTTGCGCACCCGGGCTCTCTTTGAAGACCGGCTGGAAACCGTGTTTCTTCAACAGCTCAACGGTAGACTTGGTGTTCGGCATCAAGCCATCGTCGACGCCGGTGCTCAACCATACCAGCCGCGTGCCCTTTTTCAATCCGACATTGTCGAGATCGGCTTTGTGGGCGGCCTCCCAATCCGGACGCGGCTGCTGCGGAGGCGCGGTTGCCGCCGGGATTGCAGGCGTTGCACCGCGTCGGCCGCCGCCCCCCAAGGTGGCACCGGAGCTGTAGACGCCAATATAGGCGAACTTCTCCAGATGTGTAAATGCGATGTCGAGCGTCTGGCTGCCGCCCATCGAGAGGCCCGCAATGGCGCGGTGCTGTCGGTCGGGGATGATGCGGTAATTCTTTTCGGCGTACGGCATGATGTCGGTGACAAACTCGTCGGTGAAGGGATTCACAGCGGTCGGCCGATTGGTGACGCCGGGACCGGCGGCCGGTGGAGCGCCAAAGCCTGGGACGCCCGGTTGGTGGCCGGCCGGCATCACCAGGATCATCGGCTTGACTTTCTTCGTGGCGATCAGGTTGTCGAAAATGAAACCAGCCCTGCCCACTGAGGTCCATGCGTCGTCGGTGTCTCCGGCGCCGTGCAGCAGGTAGAAGACAGGATACTTCTGCGAACCGGTTTCATATCCGGGAGGCGTGTAGACATGCATGCGCCGCGTGGTCTTAAGCACGCTGGAGTAGTAATAAACGGACGCCACCGCGCCGTGCGGAACATCCTTCGTGTCCATGAAGTCCGACCCCGGCACGTAGAGCATGCTCCACGCGTTGGTGTTGGACTCGCTGAGTCTCGTGTTCACCGGGTCCAGGACGCGGACACCGTCCACTTGAAATACGTACCGGTAAGCGCCTGGCTGTAGGGGACCGGTGGCAGCCTCCCAAACCCCGGCTTCGTTTTTCTGAAAAGCCGGACCACCGCGCCCACCTCTGTTCGGCTCCGGGATATCGCCTGCGTTCAGAGTTACGGTTTCTGCGTGCGGAGCCGCAATCCGAAACACGACGTGGCCGTCGGGTTGAATCTCCGGCGACATCACCGCCGGTCCGCGGCCGCCGCGGCCGGCCTGGGTTGGAGGGGGCGCGCCGGCTTGTTGCGCCAGGCCAGCAGCAACTGGCGCGAGAATTGCGGCCAGCGTCAGGGCTATTCGAATCGTCGCACGATGCATCTTCGTTTCTCCGTCTCGGCCGCTGTCTGGGACGGTCACAGCGGATCGAGGTTCGAACCGTATTCTAGCGCCCGTCTCTTCAATCGCCAAGGGCCGGCTCTCTTTCCTTCGGCCGGAACCGGCAGATCGCCCAGCATGGCCTCCGGTTTCTTCCAGCCTTCGATTTCCACGCCGGAAGTAAGGACGGGCTTCTCGCCGGGAACCGCCTGGTAAGTGATGGAGTACTGGTCCGTGCCGGAATCCTCGGGTCCGAAGACGAGGGTAAGGGAGTTGTTCATGTTACCTCACGACGATCACGGAAAGAATAACCACTTGGGCAAGCGGAAGGCCCACGGCCCACACCCGCCGCCCGGACCAGGTCACTAGCAGCTTGAGGTGGCCTACAAGAAAGGACGCCACCGGGAGAATTAAGGAAGTAACAAAGCTACCCGCGGCCTTGATATCAATAGCCGTCTCTCTGGCTGCGGTCACTCGCACACTCAAATCCAAAAGAGTCGAGAACTGCTTCCGCTGCGATACCAGCCCAGTATCGTGTCCTGCTTGGCGACGAAGGCCACTTGGGCCAGGGGCTTGCGCCCGAGTCAGTTGCCGATTTCGGCCAAGATGGACCGCTACGAATCAGACAGTCGCAATCGAGACGGCAGATGGGCGGCAAAATGCGATTCTCCACCACCAAATACTCGTTCTGGAGCAGCAATTCATGATTGACCAAACCGGAAATGTATGCCAGTAGCCTTACCGATTTGTTTTCTTTCATCTGGATCGGCCATATAATAATACCCCGTCGCCTCACCTTGCTCCGAATTTTTTGACCCTACGGAGAGGATATCTCTCGGTGCGCGCCTCGATGCCCCGGATTGGGTTGCACTGAAAAGTCCCGGGCGACCGGCGTCGCCCACGTCTTCTGGTCGTCTGACAGCAATTCCATCACCTGGTTCCAACCGGGCGGCTTGTTCAAGACGCGCCAGCCGATGGCGCGCCCGAAGTGGTCCGGAACATTGGCTGCATCTGCGGCTAAAGCTGGAGCCGCAACGGACAGATGAACCTCAGTTGACCTTTGTCGACAATCGTGAAGACGCTCACCGGTGCCGCTCGCCACGGCGGCGAAGGTGTACACGCCATGGCATCCCCGTTCCGCCCTCTTTCCAGAGAGGATTCAGACCCCAATTACTGATATACCAAGCGTGAGATCACGGCAAATCTTTTGGGAAGTCAATCTCCAAAAAAACTTGGCAAGCAGATATATCCCGCGTCCAGGGGGCCAAAATACGGAGCTGCTGATCCATGAAATTCTTGATTTCGACGCGCACCGGCATTATAGTAATAATGATATTGCAGTAGAAAAATAGGTTGCATTCGGGCGGACCTCGCATCCTGGAGGTATTCGATGGAGAAACGTGTTGACAAGAGCCGCCGGGACTTCCTTCGCCAGGGTGCTGGAGCTCTGACGGGGGTGCTGGCGGCGCCAGTCGTCGTGCCGCCTTCGGCGTTGGGCCGGAGCGCTACGCCGCCGAGCGACCGTGTCACGGTCGGGATCATCGGGAGCGGCCAGCGGGCTGTGTTTGAAACGCTCCAATATCCATGCTTCGATAAGGTCGTGATTGTCGCTGTGGCGGACGTCGTGCGGGACCATCGCGAGAGTGCCAAAGAGAAGCTCGAGAAGCAGTACGAGCTGCTTCAGCCCGGACGCCCCAACCGCGGAATCCGCATGTACGAGGACTTCCAGGAGCTGCTGGCGCAGAAAGACATCAATGGCGTCTATAATGTCGCGCCGGACCACTGGCACGTTTCCATGCTGCTGCGGAGCCTCAAGGCAGGCCAGCACGTGCATGTTGAAAAGCCGCTGGGCGTCAGCATCGAGCAGGACCTGGCGGCGGTGAAAGCGGTGCGGAAATTCCCGAAACAGGTTTGTCTTTACGGCGCCGAGCTGCGCGCGCTGCCTGAGGCGAAGAAGGGCATCGAGCTGGTGCTGAATGGCCGTATCGGCAAGGTACAGAAGATTTACGTGGTCTCTCCGGCGAACCAGGCGGGCGGCTCGGCGACGCCGGAGCTGCCGGTTCCGGACGGATGGAATTATGATGCCTGGCTGGGGCCGGCGCCGATGAAACCGTTCTGCTATGACCGTTGCCTGCGGCCCGACCGCGCTGGCATCTTCAATATTTCCGATTATTGCCTGGGCATGATCAACAACTGGGGCGCGCACCTGCTGGACCAGGTCCAGCGGTGGGCGGACGCCTCGGGGCGCAAGGACCCTCCGATCCATTACGAAGGCTCGGGACGATTTCCGAAAGAGGGGCTTTTTGACTGCGCGCTCGAGTGGAGGGTGCAGTGCACGTGGGCGGACGGGTTGGTGCTGGACTTCATGGACAGCCGCACCTATCGCGGTTTGACGGACGTTCCGCAGCCGATGATCAACCCGCCGCGCCCGGGCGTGCCGAACGGCGCAATCTTCATCGGCACGGAAGGATGGGTGGTGATCAGCTACGGGAACGACGGGAAGGTCGTCACGCAGCCGGCATCGCTGATAGATTCGGAAATCGGGCCGAACGAGATTCACGTTGCCGACAGCGCGCTCGAGACGATTCCGGCAAATCTGCCCAAAGGCTTCCAGCAGAAGCTGACGGCGGGCCACCACCAGAACTGGATCCGGGCGATCCGCACAGGCAGTCCGGTCGTGGATCCCATCGAGAGCGCCTTCCGGTCGGACATGATCAGCCAGCTTTCGCAGCTCTGCATCCTCACGGGGCAGCCGGTGCGGTGGGATCCGAAACAGGAAACGATCGTGGGCAACGACGCGGCAAAGAAGCTGATGAAAAAACCGATGCGGACGCCGTGGGGCGTGGATGGAGTGGTTTGAAGACGAAAAGCTACACGTGGATTCTCCTGGCGGCGTTTTGCAGCGCGGCACAGGCGCCGGCGCCACGCGTGCAGCACAAGCTGGTTTACAACGACGATGGCACGTTCGGTTACCGGCCGAAGCCGAAGACGGTCGACCCCGGCACGTTCAGCACGCAGGAGCGCGCGGGCCGGCCGCCCTCAGATGCCATTGTCCTCTTCGACGGCAAGGACCTTTCGAAGTGGAAGCCCAATCAATGGAAGGTGGTGGACGGCGAGCTGATCTCGACGACGGGCCGCTTCGAGACGGTCGACGATTTCGGCAGCTACCAACTGCACCTCGAGTGGAAGGCGCCGAATCCGCCGGTGGGTGACAACATCATGGATCGTGGCAATAATGGCGTCCTGCGGAGATCCGTAATAAACGCCGGCCCGCCCGATATGGAAGCGCATTACCACAAGCGGTTCACTCGCTACCTTACTGCGATTCGAAACGGGATCGCGCAACTGAGGACTGTATGAGAATTCGAGCAATCGCGTTATTTCTTTTGGGCATCCCTCTGCTTGCCCAGGAAAACCTGCCGGTCACGGCACCGCTGACGATGACGGGCGACCTGGCAGCCGCAATGGTGAACGGCATTCACCATTTTCTGGACCGCGAAACGGCTGCCGCGCCACAGAATCGCGCGCGCTTCTGGCACCGCGATTACACTTCGCCGGAAGCGTACGCGAAATCGGTCGAAGCCAATCGCGAACGGTTGCGAATCATCATTGGCGCGGTGGATGCGCGTGCCCCCTTCCACGCCGTCAGCCTGCTGAGCGACACCAATGCCGACTCGGTGATTGCCAAAGGTCCGGGCTATCGCATCCATGCCGTTCGCTGGCCGGTCTTTGACGGCGTGACCATGGAGGGCCTCATGCTCGAACCGCAAGGCGCTCCCGTAGCTCGCGTGGTGGTCATCCCGGACGCCGACTGGTCGCCCGAAATGCTTGCCGGTCTCGCACCCGGCATCCCGCCCGGCGCACAGTTCGCGCGGAGGCTGGCCGAAAACGGCTGCCTAGTCCTGGTCCCCACCATCATCAACCGCGAGGACACCTGGTCAGGAATTCCCGGGATTCGGATGACCAACCAGCCACACCGCGAGTGGATCTACCGCATGGCTTTCGAGGCCGGCCGCCAGATCGTCGGATACGAGGTGCAGGCGATCTTGGCCGCGGTGGACTGGTTCGACCGGGAGAATGCCAAGACACGCGCCCCCATCGCCGTTGCCGGATATGGCGAAGGCGGCCTCAGCGCCTTCTACAGCGGCGCTCTCGACCCCCGCATCGATGCCACGCTGGTGAGCGGCTACTTCCAGCCTCGCGAGGAGCTCTGGAAAGAGCCGATTTACCGCGAGATCTGGTCGCTGGTGCGCGAGTTCGGCGAGGCGGATATCGCCAGCCTGATCGCGCCGCGTGCGCTGGTGGTGGAACATTGCCGCTTTCCCGTTGTGACCGGCCCGCCGCCGCAGAACAACGAGCGCCGGGGTGCGACACCGAACGGAACCCTCACGACGCCGCCCGCTGACGCCGTGAGGGGAGAGGTCGAGAAGGCGCGTCTTCATTTCGAGCGGCTCGACGCAGCGGATCGCCTGACGCTGGTGGAAGGCGGTGACGAAGCGCAGCCGGGTTCGGACAAGGCCTTGGCCGCCCTCCTACGCGCCGTGGGTGCAAAGCGGCCCCTACGCACGGCCGGCGCCCTCCCGGAGCGCGCGCATTCCGGCCCGAATATCGAAGACCGCATGCACCGGCAATTCGACGCGTGGGTGAACTACACACAGCGGCTGATTCGGGAGTCCCCGAAGCGCCGCCAGGAGTTCTGGTCGAAGTTCGACACTTCGACTCCCGCGCGCTGGAAGCAGACTTCGGACTTTTACCGCGATTACATATGGGACCAAATCATCGGACGACTGCCCGCGCCCACTCTACCGATGAATCCGCGGACGCGCCTCATCTACGACACTCCGAAGTTCCGCGGCTACGAGGTGGTACTGGATGTCTGGCCCGACGTGTTCGCGTATGGCATTCTGCTGCTGCCCAAGGATCTTAAACCCGGCGAGCGCCGCCCCGTCGTTGTCTGCCAACATGGCCTCGAAGGGCGCCCGCAGGACGTCGCGGATCCTAAAATCGACAATCTCTACTACCACCACTATGCCGCGACCCTGGCGGAGCAGGGATTCGTCGTATACGCGCCGCAGAACCCGTACATCGGCCAGGACCGGTTTCGGCTGTTGCAGCGCGAGGGCCATCCCCTCAATTTGTCGCTATTCTCCTTTATCCTGGGTCAGCACCAACGCACCTTGGAATGGCTCAAGTCGCAGCCGTTCGTCGACCCGCAGCGCATCGGCTTCTATGGCCTTTCCTACGGCGGGAAAACCGCGATGCGGGTCCCGCCCCTGCTCGGCGATTATGCGCTCTCGATCTGTGCGGGCGACTACAACGAATGGGTTTGGAAGACCACCAGCATCGAGTCGTCGTATTCCTACATGCCGCTGCAGGAGTACGACATGCTGGAGTTCGACTTTGCGAACAAGGTAAACTACTCGGACCTCTCGAATCTGATGGCCCCCCGTCCCTTCATGGTGGAAAGGGGGCATCGCGATACCGTGGCGCCGGACGAGTGGGTGGCTTACGAGTTTGCCAAGACCCGCCTCTTCTACTCGCAAATGAAGATTGAAGATCGTGTCGCGATCGAGTACTTCGACGGGCCGCACACGATCAACGGCAAGGGTACTTTCGAGTTTCTGAAACGATATCTGAACTGGCCGCACTGACCGCCAGCCGATTCGATCGCCTGTTTTGCTCGCCCGGCACATCGAGATTGTCTGAAGATATATTTGTACAACCCGTCCGGGATTGCAGCGATCAGGCAGGCCGCGAGTACGCCCATCATGGCCGCCGCTACACTGGTGCAGCGGCCCACCAATACCTGCGTCCTTTCGCTGCTAGCGGGACACCAGTACATAACGAAATCCCTCACAACCAGGGTGGAAATGGAATTCATCACGGACAAATTGGAGGAGATCAGCGACGCTACCAGGGCAGCGAGCACTACGCCTCGAACGCCGTTGGGCAGCAGTTCGTTCAGCAGCACGCCCTCGCCAGAGTTCCGGCAGGATCACAAGATCGACCCCTTTGGCCGCCTGCGTATCAATAACGTCGCAAATCGCCTCGAGCGATCGGGTATTGAAGCCGAGGCTTAAGATTCGCACGGGGCGTCCGATAGATTGCAGCTCGGCCGCCCATACCGCTGCGCATAAGATATAAGGGACCGTGATGGACGAGAAAAGTCGGATTGCTCTTATCGTCATGCACTCCGGTATCCCGGCTAGTGCAACTGCACTCCTCAGACTCCAGGTTCCGGGGCTCGCAGTTTCCGTCAGTGCCGCCAGGCACGGTGGACCGGCCCGGGGTCAAACCATGCGCATAGTCATCCCACCATCCACCGGGATTTCCGCGCCGGTAATAAAATCGTTTTCGACCAGCGCGGCCAAGGCCGCCGCCACGTCCTCGGGCCGGCCTTCGCGATGCAGCGGAATGCGATTGCGCGTGTTGTTCTCCACCTGTTCGGAGGTGAGGTAATCCTGGAAGCGGGTGCGAATGATTCCCGGTGAGACGCAATTGACGCGGATGTTGAAATCGGCCAACTCGCGCGCTAGCGCCCGCGTGAACTGCGGAATGGCGCCCTTGGCGACGCCATAAGCGATCGCGCCCGCGCAACCGCGCGAGCCCGCAGCCGAGGAAATTAGCAGGATGGCACCGCCGCCGCGCTCGACCATGGAGGGGACCGCTGCCCGGGCGAGATGGAATGCAGCATGTACGTGAATATCGAAGGCCCGGTACCAAGTGCAGGGATCTACATCGAGGAGGCCTCCATTTGCCGGGCCTCCGGCGCAATGGACCAGCACATCCAAGCACCCGAGGGCCACTACCGTCTGGCGTACGCAACGAACGGTTTCCCTGGGGTCCGACACATCGGCCGTAAGGGTCAAGACCTTGCGGCCCAGTGCTTCGATTTCCTGTTTCACGCCCTGGGCGAGCAGATCGTCCTCCGGAAGACCGCAGATGGCGATGTCCGCGCCGCGAAGGGCAAACTCGCGCGCCGTCGCCGCGCCGATTCCGCTGCTTCCGCCCGTGATCAGGCAGACCTTTCCGTCGAGTTCCATGTTCTCCTCGTCGCCGCAGGCGCGAACGCCGTTCGACCGAACCGCGGCCGGCGCATTGCTGCGCCGGAAGTGGACCCACCGGGCGAAGGCTTGATCGCCGCGGCCGGCAGGCGCGCGGCGATTGAAGCCGCGCGCCTTATGATGCATTCGTGTGCCGGTGCCTCGCTGGGTTCCCCGGTTACCACGTCAGCCGCAACGTCAGTTGCAGATCGCGCGGCGAGTTGGCGGAATTGTTCGTGTATATTATGCCGTTGCTGCCCGGCGTGGGGAGCCCCGGGTTGTTCAATACCTGGAAGAAGTCGGCATTCAAGCGAAGCTTCGCGCGTTCGCCCAGGTCGAAGGCCTTGAACAACGACGCACTCAGGTTGAAATCCCACGGGACTGCAAGATACTGATTCATCCAGTAGGGGAGGTTGGTGCCCATCGTGGTCCGGACCACGCTGCCGTTTTTCAGCGGGAGCCAAGCGGTTTGGGTCTCCCAGTATTGCGACATGTTGGTGCCGACGGGGGCGTTGGCCGGCAGAGTCGTCGTGCCGTATGGAATCAGCGGCAGGTTGGACGGCTGGTAATTCGAGGGTATGCCGCAGATTCCGGTGCACTGTCCGGCCGCGTTGGTGCGATTGATCAGCGGCGGCGAAATATAGCCGTTCCAGTCTAAGTAGCCAGGTATGCATTGGCCGCTGGAGCAGTCCTTGATCGGGTACTCGGTGCCGTAATTCTGGACGGGGCCGGTCGGCCCATAGTTGCTGGTCGGCAAAGCGATGTAGCGGCTCTGGTAGGTCCCGAAGCCGGCGAGTTGCCAGCCGCCGATGATGCTGTTCAAGAGTTTCCCCGCATTATGGGCCAGCAGGTGGTCCCGCCCGAAGGGGAGATCCACGACCCAGTTCCACTTCAGTTGGTGGTGCGGGATGGCAGAGTCCCGTTGGTAATTGAGAAAGCGATTTCTCGTATCGAAATCCGTGGGGACCGCGCCCGGCAGGAAGTCCGCAACCGGCGCGACGCCCGACCCACCGCCGTTTCCGACCAGGGTTGACTCGGTGAAGGCGTTGGTCATCGTATAGGCAAACTGCCATCCGAAGCCGTGGTTATAGCGCCGCTCCAATTCGAGATTGATGCCGTTGGCGTTGGAAATGCCTTGCCTCGTGTATTCGGTTATGCTGCCGTAGGTCGTGGTGTCGTAGGGATTTTGTCCCGTGGAACCGTAGGTGCCGGTAGCCTTCGGCTGGCCGGTCGCCGTGTACCAGACGTAATCGGGCGGCGCGGCATTGAAATTGACGTTCTGCGGCAGGTTCCAGCCGTGCGTACCCAGGTAAGTGGCTTTAGCTATGATGCCTGACGAAATTTCCCGCGACAGAGAAACGTTCCACTGCATATCGCGGGTGGGCGGTAGATGGGGGTTGTTGAACTGCAGCGCGCAACAGCCCGGCGTGATGCTGACGTAGGCCGGATTGTTGAGAACATTAGTGGTATTCACACCGGCCACGAACTGGGGCTGAGAGCGCAATTCATAGTTGGGAAGGCCGTCGATTCCGTTTACTCCCACCAGCGCCGTGTTGTTTACGGAGTATTGAATCGGGTACCCGTAGGGGATGCCGCTGCCGGTGAGATTATCCCAGGTGCGCAATGCCGACTGCGAGTCGAACATTCCGAATCCGCCGCGCAGCACCAGAGGTCTTGTGGAATCGTTGAACCGGTAGGCGAAGCCCGCGCGCGGCGAGAAGATCCATGGGTTGCCGTATACCAGGCCGGAGGGAAGACCCGCCTGCTGCGCGGTCTCGAATTTGGCGCCAATGGCTTGCAACCCGTTGATCATCGTCGTAGTGGTCATATTGGCCGCATACATATCCGCGACCGAGCGGCCGAGCACCATCGCGTCCTTGGCTGTATCGAAGCCCACCACATAATTGCCGCCGACGCTCTCCGCGGGCATGTTCTCGTAGCGGAGCCCGAGATTCACGGTGAGCCTGGAGGTGGCTCTCCAGTTGTCCTGGAAGTAGCCGGCGAACTCCTTATCCTGCAGGTTCCACTGCGGGCGCTTCGAAGTGTCCTTAAAAGTGCCTGCGTCGCCCAGGAAGAAGCTCGCGCCGGAAAAGCCGGTGAACGGAACGGCACTGTAGGACGATCCGCTGGTCGGATCGAAGAGGGAGGTGTACTGGCTGTCATAACTGACGGTCGTGCCGTTGTGGTCGGTCAACGCGTTGTCGAATTCCATGTGGACCTGCGCGCCGAACAGCAGCTCGTGCTTGCTGATCACGCGCGTGAAATCCTGATCCCCGATCAGAATTCTGCTGGTGTTATAGCGCACCTGCTGCGTGGAATAACTGGCCCCGAAACCCATGCCGCTGGTCGCATAGGAGTTATTCGGATCGTTTCCCAGATCCGGCACGCCCAGGTACTGGGACACGTTGCCGATAGCAGTGTCGTTAGGGGAGCCCACGAACTTATACTCCTGCGAGTAGGAGACCCGGGTCGAGCTCAGGAAGGAGGGGGAGATCGTGTGCGACCAGGACCCCGCCGCGCTCACATCGTGGTAAGTGCCGAGTACCCAGTTGAGCGGGCCGCTCAGCGCCGGAATGCCGGATCCTGCCCCGACGTACGGAGCATTGTCGAAGTTGTCGGAAACTCTGACGAACACCTGGTCGCGGTCACTGATGCGCTGGTCGATGCGGGTCGTGACCATATAGTCTTTCGTTGAACTGGGAGCCAGTCCGTAATAGTTGTTCGCCACCATCGGGTTGACGTTGGCGAAGGTGGGCTGCGGCATGATGCTGAACAGGTACTTGGCGTTCGGGCTTTCGCGGTTCAGCGGGATTGTGTTGTTGGGGAATGGCAGTCGGGTGTAGTTTGGCGCAGGGCCGGTGGTCAACGGGTCGTAGATGGTGGTCAGCCGCCCCAGGCTATCCACCAGGCCGCTGTAATCGCCCTGGCGCATGGGGTTCGTCTGCACGGTGGTGCTGACAGTGGAGTCGCTGACCTGGCGCAGCCCCTCATAAGAGACGAAGAAAAACGTCTTGTTCTTTCCGTTGTATACCTTCGGAATATAGACCGGACCGCCCAAAGACGCGCCGAACTCATTCCGGACGTAGTGAGGAGGCTTGGTGTAGTAATCCTGGCGGCGGCGCGCTACGCCGACCCCGCTGTTGCGGTTCGTTTCGAACATGCTTCCATGGAGGTTGTTGGTGCCGCTCTTAGTCGAAAGCATGACCGAGGCGGGACGGTCGAACTGGGCCCCGGACATGTTGGTCTCGACCCGTAACTCCTGCACGCTGTCCACGCCCGGCAGCCGCCCGCTCCAATCGCCCGTGTCGCGGTTCTTGATGATCGCGCCATCCTGGTATAACTCCACGCCGTCGCGCAACCCCATATTGATTGGGTTGTTATTGCCGTCCTGGCCCCCGTAGAGACCCGGCGTGGCCATCATGATGATATTCGCGATGTTGCGCCCGTCCGTCGGCAACTGCTCGATGCGGGCCCGTTCCAGGTTTTCCGAGATGGTCGAATCCGTTGTCGCAACCAGGGGCGCGGCCTCCCCGGCCACGGTGACCTGTGTGGAGAGCGATCCCGGTCGCAGGACCGGGCTGACTTCCGCGGTCTGGCCGACCTGCAACAGGAGTCTGCCTGCCCAGGTCTCCATCCCGGAAACCTCCACCTTGATTTCATATGGGCCGGTCACCATCGGCGGGAACATGAAGAAGCCGACGTCGTTGCTGGTGGTGGAAGTTTTGCTGCCGGTGGCAGTGTTCACGATGGAAACGTTCGCGCCGGCGATCAACGCTGACGCGGCGTCCCGAACTACTCCTTGCACGGTGCCGCTTCCGGTCTGGGCCGGCAACATCAAAGCGGACATAACAATCAAAATCGCGAACCGGCTCGCTCGGTACAAAAGCATGGTCTTCTCCTCTAAACCCGGCGATTTTCCATCACCGTGTGGCGCTCGCCATGGCGGCGGAGAGCCAACCCTGAGCAATACATCTGATATTGCAGTTAATCATAATCTCATTCTACTCGGCAGTCAACAGTTTTTTGTTTCGCTCTCCAGCCGTCGAGTCCGGAGCGCCGGGAAGCGTGCCGCCTGACTCAGCGCTCCGCGCATTCCATCCACTACGGTATAAGCGGTCTGGAATCCCGATTTCGCTCTTGACAATTTGCCGCCACCGAGCCTATTATGGTTTCCGAAATGATATGTCAGATCCTCGATCGGGGTGCGATTGGGGCTTCTCCATAGCGCGGCTTCGCGGCAGGATCGGCAGGGTCGAGGTGCGGAGAATGAATCGAATACCGGAGATTCTGGTCTGGCTGCTTTTTGCAGGCGCCGCGGCGGCCCAGACATCGGAAGGGCCGCAGCCGATGGTGGTGGATCCCGGTGGTCCGGGCAAGGCGCCATCGGATGCGATTGTCCTGTTCGACGGCAAGGATAATTCCCACTGGATGACCATGGACGGCAAGCCGTCGAAGTGTACGGTCGCCACCGGCGTCATGATCTGCCGCACGGGCGCGGGCGATACGCAAAGCACGGAGAAATTCCGCGACGCCCAGATGCACGTGGAGTTCAATCTGCCCTATGAGCCCGAAATGCGGGGCCAGGGGCGCGCCAACAGCGGCGTCATCCTCATGGGGCGCTACGAAATCCAGATTCTCGACTCTTACCAGAACCCCACTTACGCCAACGGTTCCTGCGCGGCGCTGTATGGGCAGTCCGAGCCGCTGGTGAACGCCTGCCGCCGCCCGGGTGAATGGCAGACGTACGATATCGTCTTTCACGCTCCGCACTGTGCCGCCGACGGTACGGTCGAGACGCCCGGCAGCCTGACGATGCTGCACAACGGGGTCTTGGTTCAGGACCATGTTTCGGTCAGGGGCCGGCGCTGCGTGGCGGGCGAGGGCCCCATCGTGCTCCAGGATCACAGCCAGTACGTGGGCCGGAAGATCGGGACCGCGGCCGGGGTCACGGAGGGTGCCCCGGATACCACCATCAGATTCCGCAACATCTGGATGCGCGGGTTGAGCCAATAGCGCCGGGTTGTTTGGAAAAAGGAATGTTGCAATGGAAAACCGACGATCGTTCTTGACCAAGGCGGCGCTGGGAGTGGCGGCTGTCTCTAAGGCCACGGCGGCGTCCGACCAGTTCACGGTCGGATTCATCGGCACCGGCATTCGCGCCAACGGCGCTCTGATTCCGCAGTTCAAGTTTAACCCGGCCTTCCGCATTGTCGCGCTTTGCGATGTCTACAAGCCGAACCTCGACGAAGCTGCCAGCCGCGTCGGCGGCAAGGTGGATACGTATGGCGACTACCGGCGGCTGCTCGACCGCAAGGACATCGACGTGGTGGTCATCGCGACGCCGGACCACTGGCACGTTCCCATGCTCATGGCGGCCTGCGAAGCGGGCAAGGACGTCTACCTGGAGAAGCCGGTTTCGAATGACATCGATATGTGCCTCAAGGGCATCGCCGCCGTGCGAAAGCACAATCGCGTGGTGCAGGTGGGCCTGATGCAGCGCAGCAGCTTGCCCTTCCTGGAGGCGTACAAGGAAGTGCAGAGCGGCATTCTAGGGAAGGTCCGCCATGTTGTGGTGATCAACCCGGGCGGCAGCGCCCCGCGGCGAAACCCGAACGCCGCGGAGGGCGGCGGCCAAGCCCGTGGGCAGGGTGGTGGGCGAGGACCGTCCGCCGAACTCTCTGATCCGCCTCCTGGCCTCGATTGGGAGATGTTCCAGGGTCCGGCGGCGCGGCGTCCATACAGCCAGAACCGCCAGCGCAATTGGCGCAGCTATTGGGAGTACGGCTGCGGCCCCCTCTCCGACTGGGGCGTGCACCTCCTCGATATCGCCCACTGGTACTTAGGCGTCACCGAACCGTCGCGCACTGCCGCGGCGGTATATGGCTGGTTCAACCGGCCGGAGGACGATCGCTTCCCGGACACCACCGAGGTGGCTTGGCAGTATCCCAATTTCGTGGCCGATTACAGCTCGCGGTCGGATGTCCTCGGAACGTACCTGTGGGGCGACGAAGGGATACTGTTCGTCAACCGCAACGGGTATACCGTACGCCCCGTGGCCCAACGCAACAACCCCGGAGGAAAGCCGCCCTTCGAAGAGAAGAAAGTAGCGTTGCATGATGAGCCGCACAACTACGAGGCCTCGTTCGAGTCCGATGCCGGCCGGCACATCATCAACTTCCTGTCCTGTATCAAGAGCCGGCAGCGTCCCGTGTGCGACATCGAGATCGGAGCCTTTTCTACGATTCCCACCCTCATGGGTGGCCTTTCCATTCGAAGCGGAGGTAAAACGATCGCCTGGAATGGGAACGGCGCCGCCGTCATGGGCTAAACGCTATGGGAGGACAAGGCCAGTCCGGCGACCTCCGCGTGCAGGCGGAAATCCTTAGTTCTCACGTCCGAGCCGCCGAAGTGGCCAGGTTTATTCACGGGGAAAACGATGAAACTCTCACTTGCCGCACTGCTCGCGCTGGGCCCGCTCGTATTCGCGGCGGAGCGCGTCACTATCTCGCTTGACGGCGAATGGGATATTACCGATTCTAAAGTGGCCGATGGCTGGAGGATACTACAGAGTTGGAGGCGCGGGTCGGAAGGACCGCTGAAACCTTTTTGACACTCCTGGCGGGTGCGAAATGTTCAGACTTCGGCACACGCGAAGATTAGTGCTTAGCGAGCGATTTTCCTCCTGGTCGCCTGCTGCACCCAGGAAGAGGCGCGACATTTCGGTAGAAAGAACCTTATGTAGCTGGAGATGAAATCTATGCGACGACGAATTTTTCTTCAATCGGTATCCGGGGCCGCACTGGCTGCGTCGGCTGTGGCTGTTCAGCAGGACGGCCAAAGCGCCGGCTCGCCTTCTCAGCCGGGGGGTTCAGGGACTATCAAACTCACGGAGAAAGAGTACTTCGAGGGACCAGGATTCGTTTTCCTTGTTTTCCATAATCATAATCCGATGCAGGGCGGGATCCAGATTATACAAAAAGGCGAACGATTGCTCGACAGCGGAAGCCTGCTGCTTACCCTCAAGAGCGGCGCTGCTCGCCGTGGCTCATCCGGTAGCGTACTGCGCCGGGTAGTGGATCGGGAACGATCCACTGCGACGGTCTTCGGCGAAGTGAGCGGACTGAATCTGGGCTACCAGCTCATATGCCGTACCGATGGCCGGCGCATGTTTGTCACGCTGAAGTTCGATCAGGCGCTCGACTGGAGCAAGATCCAGGAAGCCGGCTTCCATATGTATCTTTACACGCCGGCATACTTCGATAAGTCCTTTCAAGGCGATTCGATAACGGGCGTTTTTCCCCGGCAATATACCGGCGAACCGGTTCTTGCGCGCTCGCGGAATATCTTACGGATCGCCGAAGAAGATCCAATGGTGAGCATGACCTTCGAACGGTCCGACGGCGAACTGCGGCTCGAAGACGGACGTCGCCAACGTACAGCATGGTTTTCGGTGGTGGCACCCATCGAGCCTGGATCGACCGCGACCGAAGTCGAGGTCGCCATCACGCCGTCTATCGACCCGCAGTGGCGGCGGGCGCCCATGATCAGCGTATCGCAAGTGGGTTACCATCCCCAGCAGCCGAAGCGGGCCGTGGTCGAGTTAGACCCGCGCGAGGATTTTGGGGGAAAGATGAGCCTCTTCAAGATGTCGCCCCATGGCAACAAGGAGCTCATCAAGGCTGCGAACCCCAAACCCTGGGGAAAATTTCTCTACTATAAATACGGCGTCTTCGACTTTAGTGAAGTAGTGGACCCGGGCGTGTACGTGCTGGAGTTTCGGGGGCTGACAGCGGGGCCTGTCCGTATCGACCGGCAGGTTTACGATCAGGCCTGGCGGCCGACCCTGGAGGTATTTCTGCCGGTTCAGATGTGCCACGTATCGGTGCGTGAGGGCAATCGCACCTGGCATGGCGCCTGCCATTTGGACGATGCGTCGCAGGCGCCCGAAAACACGATGGGCCTCGATGGCTATCAGCAAGGCAAGCACGAGACGCGATTTGCCGATTACGAGCACATACCAGGTCTGAACTGGGGCGGATGGCATGACGCCGGAGACCATGATCTGCCGGCCGGCAGCATGGCCGGTACAACCTTGGCCTTAGCATTGGCCCAGGAGGAGTTTCACCCGGGTTTGGACCTCACAACGGTTCGCCGTGCCGACCGCGAGGTGCTGCTGCACGTTCCGGATGGCGAAGAGGATCTTCTCCAGCAGATTGAGTGCGGCGTGGAAGGTTTGCTGGCTTCCTACCGCGTGGCGGGGCACATTTTTGCCGGAATTATCGAAAGCACGCGCGATCAATACGACCACACGGGCGATCCGGTGAACATCACGGATAACCTCGTATACGACAGCAGCCTAAAGCCCGATCAGGTAGCAGTTGGACGTTCCGGCAAGCGCGACGATCGATGGGCGTTCACCAACCGGAACACGGGACTGCAATATCGGGTGGCTCAAACCCTTGCCGCGGCGAGCCGGGTGCTGCGCGCGAAGAAACCCGCTCTGAGTGAAGAGTGTCTGGCTGCGGCGGCCAAACTCTGGGAGTACGAGCAGACGAACGCGCCTGTCTATGCCCCGGGCTCCTATGCGCCGGGACGCGGCGGGAGCTTCCCGGCGGACGAGATCTCAACCACGGCGGAGCTATGGCTCACTACGGATGATGCGCGTTACCAGCAGCGCCTCTATGCTCTGCTGCCGCAGGTCGCCTCCGCATCGCCCGAGCAGTTTGGGAGCGGGCCGGGCTGGGTCCTGGCACGGTTGCTGTCCAAGGCTCCGGGTGCGGAATTCCACAATCTGGTTCTAGGACAGGCGAAGAAGTGGAAGGCCGCCACGGAGGCCATGGAGGCCACTAATCCGTATGGGATTCGCTTCCCATCCAGGCTCTTGAGGTCCGACTGGAAACTCGACTCGCCCGCGCAGGCAAGAAGCGACACGGGAAAGATCTCTGCATGGGATTTGCAGACCGATGGCATGCACCATTACTTCTATCACAAGCATCTGCCGGACATCTTTGATGCGAACAGCTTGTTCTCGGCGGTGAACTTCGTACTTGGCTGCCATCCGGCCACCAATACCAGTTGCGTCTCTGGGGTGGGGACGAACTCACAGTTGATAGCCTATGGCTTCAATCGGGACGATTGGACGTACATTCCGGGTGGAGTGATCTCAGGCATTTCCCTGGTGAAACCTGATTTTATAGAACTTAAGAACTTTCCGTATGCCTGGTATCAGACAGAGTATGTAATACACGGAGCCGCCAGTTACATCTTTGTTGTGCTCGCGACACAGTGGATACTGGAGCATCAGCGTCCGGCGGCGCACGCCTGAAATCCGAGGTCGTGCCTTGCCGAATCCCCTCAGCCCACGACTGCGGTCCCGTATCCGAAAACTGAATTGCCGGGGGAGACGGTGTCCCGCATTGATTTCGGCGTTCGCGTAGATGATCGGCGCGTACTGTGGCGTATTAAGAACCGCTCATCCGGGGCCACCATGCACCATTCGGGTCAGCCCAGCCCATGTCAGGCCGATGAAGCCATGTACGATGATGGTTTCGGTATGCAGGTTGGAAGCTTCGGTAAACACTCGCAACACTTCGTCGTAATCGCGCGCCATGAAGTATTCGAGTCCCGCTGCGACACGGGGCGATGCCACCAGCGGATCGAGGCTTGCAGCCCGCTGCAACTCCAGGATGGCCTCGGAGAATCGGGCCCTGTGCCTCCCAAATGCAGCCTAGTGCCGTGACCGCGAGGAAACGTTCGCCGGATGAACATCGCTCCCTAACGGTCGCGGCTCCGATCAGAGCCACGACCGTTAGGGAGTGCTTCACAACAAGGGAACCTTATCACACGGCCGGAGACCTAGCCGGTTGTGACCCGCCGCGCTCTGCGGCGCTTCGCCCGGTGGCGCTCCAGATAATGCGCAGCATGGAATTCGATCCCGACTATACTGCAGTACTTTCCGCCTTCCGAAATCCGCAACAATTCAGGTATACTTAATCGATTGATATGACAGTTTTGAATGAAAACCGGCTGCCCAGTTCTTCGCCTCTCCTGAGGCTTCGGCAGCGGGTCTGTTTGGAGCAGAATCATGGCGGAACGGTTGATTTTGGGGCGCCGATCCCAGGCGATGGAGAGCTTGTCGGAACGAGCGTACGAGTCGATCCGCGATAACATCCTGCGTGGCCGGTATGCGCTTGGCGCCGCGCTGTCCAGGAGACAACTGGCGAAGGAACTCCGTATGAGCTTCCTGCCTGTATCAGAGGCGGTTCGACGCCTCGAGATAGATGGCCTGCTGGAGAGCAAGCCGCGCGCGGGTACCCGGGTTCGGATACCGACGCGGCAGGACATTCTCGAGCGGTATGCACTACGGGAGGCTCTGGAAACACAGGCCGCGCGGTTGTGCGCCGAACATGCGGACGAGAACGGCCGGCCGGACCTTCTGAAAATAGGGTCTCACCTGGACCAGTTGTATGGGTCCGGCACGGACGGTGACGAGGAATTCCTTTATTCCGTCCACACTTACCACATGCATTTCCACCTGCGTATCGCCGAACTTGCCGGCAATTCGCTCCTGCGAGGAGCGATCGAACGCGAACAGGTATTGGTTTTTCAACTGGCTCTTCGATACGGCCGCGCGGCAGCGGAGCCTTCCACCGCGGTTTCACAGCGAACTTGCGGCGGCGGTGACCGGGACGGTGGAGGGCGCGGACTGCACGATGCGCGCGCATATCCGACATGGCATGCAGCGGGTTATGGAGAATATGGACCCGTCCACCGCCGAAAATGGATGGAGGCTGCCCCGGAAAATCCGGGGGCGCGGAGTGAAGGCAGAACAGCCGTTATAACCGGTCGATCTGCGGTCCTGCCGTCTTGATCCAAGCGGATGGCGACGCTCTTGGACCCGTTGCAGCCTTAGTCCCGGCGAGGCGCGATTCCGGCGTGTCGGCGGAGTTCCGTTTCAGCGCCAGGTGAGAATCCGTTCCAAAAAACAACAGTCCGTCACCCAACCGCCGCCATGCGACCCGGTCCTTCCCGGTGTTATGCACCAGCGCCGTTTTCGCCGATCCGCTTCCCGCCACGGAGTAGGCGTTCTGCTGTTATATCACGTCGATTTCGCCGTGACGATCCGGTGGAGAGCCCGGACCGTGTCATTGCGCGGTCCGGAGGACAAACTCAGCCTCGCGGTTTCTGCTCCCGGAAGGGTCAGTAGCCCGGACGCCGCCATTCCATAATCAGTCTTTCAACAAAGGTCCGAATCGTCGCATCCGGTGCCATTCCCTTCGGCATAGGGACTCCCCGGTTCTTCTTTCGCGGACATGCTCACCGCTGGCAATCCTCGGGTTCGAGAGTCGCCGCGCGAATCGAACCACATGGGCACCCCATCCCGGAGTCCAAACCGTTCTGTGCCGCTGAACAGGAGCAAAAGATGTTGAACGGGCCTTGACACCGTACCGGAATCCGAATTAAGATTACTGCAATATCAGACGATGTGCTCTTTAATGGTCTGGAACGCCAGATCGGTTTGGGACGTGTCGTGGGCGACGAGTGCGCGTGCCCTGGAACGGCCCGGGAGTGTACTGAAGCGAAACTGGCGTTCAGTGAGAGCGAGAATTGGCTGGAGCTTGCAAGATTGCCGCGTAGACCATGCCGTGTATATTCTCGAGGAAGCTCACTAGTGCCGAGCAACTCACTTTGCGGTTGACATGATAACAGAGGAAACCATCGCCGAAATGAGAGCCATAATATGGACCGTCGATCGTTCTTAACAAGCGGCTTGGCCGCCACCGCGGTTGCGGCCGCGCCGGGGTGGCCCGCATCCGGCGCTGGCGCCGCTCAGTTCTATGTCGCTCCCGGTGGACGCGACGAGAACCCCGGCAACAAGGGCAAGCCCTTTGCTACTCTCCAGCGCGCGAGAGGCGAGGTCCGCAAGCTCATTGCGGCGGGGCTGAAAACAAATGTCACCGTCTGGATTCGCGGCGGCACATACACGCTCAGGGATACCCTCGTCTTCGGACCCGAGGATTCCGGCACGGACCAGTACTCCATCACTTACCAGGCGGTTCCCGGCGAGAAGCCCGTCCTTACTTCCGGCGTGGAAATCGAAGGCTGGAAGAAACCGGAGGCCATGCTGGGCGATCTGCCGGTTCCGGCCGAAGGGAACGTGTGGGTGGCGGATGTTCCCGAATCGTTGGGCCGTTTCTCCACGTTGTACGACAAACAGGGGCATTTGTCTCGGGCGCAGGGGAACGCCTTCGTCCCGGGTGATCCACCCGCCGGCGCCGACGCCACCGATCGAACCGGCCGGTTGCGGAACCTTTACTATCCAGCGGGTGCGATCCGCAACTGGAGCAACCTGGATGATGTCGAGATCGTCATCCGATATTCGTCGACCATGAACATCCTGGCGCTGGAGTCGGTGGACGAAACGGCGCGGGTGGCCCGGACCAGCCTCCCCGGCACCTATCCCCTGCGCAAGCTTCAACGCCAACAACGGAACCCCTCGGCCTGGGTGGAGAATGTTCTGGAGGTTCTGGACCACCCCGGCGCGTGGGTGCTCAATACCCACACCCGCAAGCTCTACCTGTGGCCGCGCACGGAGGAGCCAAAAGGGATCGTGGCGCCGCGTCTGCGCGAACTGATCCGCATCGAAGGCAAGAATGATGCCGGCGGTTCCACCGACGTGCCGGTTCGAAACCTTGTTTTCCGTGGACTGACGTTGGCCCATGCGGACCGCGATGTATGGTCCCGTGACGACATCGGCATCCAGCACGACTGGGAGATGGTCGACAAGCCCGACGCTCTCGTCCGCCTGCGCGGCGCCGAGAGGTGCACCGTGCAGAATTGCAAGTTTCGCGACAGCGGTGGCAGTGCCATTCGGCTGGATCTCTACGCGCAGAAGAACCGGATCGAAGGCAACGAAATCCGTTACATGGGCCAGGGCGGTATCATGCTGATCGGATACGGGCCCGGCATTAAGGATGTCAACAAGCAGAACGAGATTCTCAACAACCATATCCACAATTGCGGGTTGATCTACTGGCATTCGGTCGGGTTGATGATGTGGCAGAGTGGCGGGAACCACGTGGCCAACAACTACATTCACCACATGCCGCGACACGCTATCTCGTTGAGCGGCGTCCGCGTGCCCTATTTTGAGCGGCGCTGCGAGAGCCGGGAAATCTGCGGGAGTTTGCGCTGGCAGGAGATCGGGGAACGCAAGACATGGGACGAGGTCGTGCCCTTTCTGCACACGAAGAACAACATAGTCGAGCACAACGAAGTGGAGCGCGTGTTGCTGAAACTGGGTGACGGAGCAGGGATCAACGTCACCGGCGCGGGCGAAGGCAACATCATCCGGCGCAATTACGTGCATGACATTTTCGCCAATGAGTGGGTGAGCGGTTGTTTTCGCACGGACGACTGGCAGCGCGGGACCACCTGGGAGGAGAACGTCATCTACCGCTCCAACGCCGGCGCATGGGAGCACAAGGGCGGCAACAACGTCATCAATAACTATGCCATCGACGTCCTTCCCAGAGGCTACTTCCGGATTTTCAGAGACGGCCCCGGCGAGAAGATTGACGGCACCGTGATCGAGCGGAACATCTTTTACAGCTCGAACGGGGCTGCGGTATTCTACACATTCGCCGTCGGACCGCAACAGGTGGCAAAATCGAAGATCGAACACAATCTGTATTACTGCGGTGGCGTGGAGGAAACCTCGACGCCTAAGTTTCTCCAGACGCTCCGGGCGCAAGGTGTCTCCGCCACCGATGTGTACGCCGACCCCATGTTTGTGGCCTTGAAGCACGGCGACTTTAGGCTGAAGCCGGAGTCGCCGGCACTCAAGATGGGGATTAAACAGATCGACCTGAACAGCGTTGGACTTACGAAGGCCTTTCCGAAATGGCTGCTGGGTTAAGAGGAGGATTATGTACCGACGATCGTTTCTAACCATCCTGCCGGGAGCGCTGGGGATGGCCATGGCGCAGGCCCCGCAGTTGGAACGCGAATCCCTGCCAAATCGCCCCAAAGTCCCCGGGACGCTTAGCCTGCGGGCACGCCGGCGCGGCGAGCAGCCGCCCGGGAGCGGCAAGATCCTGGTCTCCGAAGAGGTACTGCGCTGGGAGGCGGCTCAGACTGCCATCATTATCATTGACATGTGGGACACCCATACTTGCCATCTGTCGGCGCAACGTGTGGCCGCCATGGCGCCGCGGATGAACCAGGTCGTCGACGCCGCCCGAAGCCGGGGTGCGATGATCATCCACGCTCCCAGCGACACGATGAAATTCTACGAGGGAAGACCCGAGCGGCAGAGAATGCAGCGTGCGCCGACGGCTTCCTCACCGTTCCGGGTTCGGGCTACCGAGCCGGACGCGGACGAGTTGCGCAAGTTTCCGATAGCCGGCGGCTGTGATGACCCGATCTTCAAGAACTTCACGGGGCCGGGGCCGTCCACGACAAGAGGCACGTATCCCTGGGAGCGGGAGCACTCGGCCATTGAGATCGCCGGTTATGATGGCATCAGCGACAGCGGGCAGGAGATCTACAACTTCTGTAAGCAGGAAGGCATCGCCAATATCGCCCTCATGGGCGTCCACACGAACATCTGTATCCTCAACCGCGCCTTCGGAGTCCGCGAGATGAAGCGACTCGGCTTCAACGTGGTAGTGGCGCGGGATCTGACCGACGCGATGTACGACCCGCGCGCCCGACCCTTCGTCAGCCATGCGCGCGGCACCGAACTGGTCGTCGAGCACATCGAGGCGAACTGGTGCCCATCGATCTTGAGCGAAGACCTGACGCGGGTGATCCCGGGCTCAGACGGTCCATCCTCGCGCTAAGTCGATGAGCGCTTGAATCGTCCTGCCCGGAATTCGTCGCAGGCTCCACCGCCGTCCTCACAGCGGCCGGAGCCGAAGAGTCTCTCGCCGCGGCCACTCCGAGGGTTGCCCTGGTCAAGAATGATCGTCGGTTTTCCATTTCTAAACTCCTTTCGAAAAGAGATCGGTGCGCTACTGGGTCAGTCGGCGCATCCAGATGTTGCGGAATCTCATCGTCGTTTCCGGCGCGGGCCCGTTGATGGGCCCCTCCTCTATTTCGATTGTCCGGCCGACGACACGGCTGTGGTCCTGGAGCACTAAGGGTCCTTCGGCGACGCAACGGCGCCCCCTCACCGGCGCATGGTCCTGGACAAGCACGCCATTGTGCAGCAACGTGAGGCTGCCGGGCGTCTGTATGGCTCCATCGGAAGCGCAGGTCGGAGCGTGAAAGATAATGTCGAACGTCTGCCACTCGCCGGGCGGCCGGCAAGCGTTCACCAGCGGCGCCGATTGTCTATAAAGCGAGGCGCAGGAACTATCTGGGGCCGTCTCGTTCTTGTAATTGTCCAGAATCTGGATCTCGTACAGGTTCTGGAGTATGATGCCGCTGTTCGCGCGCGCGTAGCCCTTCTGGTCGGGCTCGTACGGAACGTTGAACTCCACATGGATCTGCGCATCGTGGAATTTCTCGGTACTCGCGGTATCGAGGGCGCCGGTGCGGCAGGTCATCACGCCGTCCGCGACCGTGCAGTGCGACGGCGTCCCGTCCAGCCTGGTCCAACCGGTATTGTCCCGCCCGTTAAACAAGGCGACGGCATCCGACGGCGTCTTGCCCGCTCCGCCCGGATCCACCACCACTGGTTGCGGCCCCTCCGACCTCTGGGCGCACGCGATGCCCACGGCAAGGAGGCATATTATGCACACACGTTCTCTTTTTATCCTCATACGTCCTCGATTTGTATTTCGTCCAACCTATGTTGCGAAGCTCTCCGCACTCCCGCATGAAACAAGAGGGTGCCCCCGGAGCCCGTTCCAAGTTGTTAGCGGCGGTTGATGTTCCTCGATCCACAGCGCGCCAGTCCCACCCCGCTCTAAGAAAGTAGAGTGGAGCGTCGCTGGCTTAAGCCGCAGCGGTGAGGCACGCTAAGTGAAAAAGGCCGCCTCAAGCCACGCCTTCCACACCCCAGGGCGCACGCATCGGCCGCTTAATCATCTTCTTTGCCTCGTCGTTGCCCACGATTGTTTCCTTCTTCGGATCCCATCGAACCGGCTGTCCGGTGCGGATACAGAGCTGCGAGAGTTGGCTGATCATGTCCGACCGGAAGGCGCTCTCGATGGGGTCCACCACCGGGCTGCCGGTGCGAATGGCGCGTATCCAGTTCTGATGGTGGCCCGCCGTCAAAGTCTGCTGGAAGCCCTTCGGCAGGTTGGCGGGAATCGTCTCAAGCGCGCTGTCGAGGATGTGAATCTCGTTCGGCCCGATAACCGACTCCATCAGCGAAGCCGGTTGGGTGACGACCTTGCCGTCGTTGCCGTAGCTCACAACCACCCAGCCGTCCGTGCCGACGAAGACGACGCCGTTCGGCACCGTGGTGCGCGGCGAGTTAATGACAGGATGAGGAACGTCCGGCAGATCACGATAGGTGCTGCTATCCATGAAGTCCAGCGCTAGACCATCCGCCCACGTGCACCGCACCCTCCACTGCGTGGCGCAGTCGAAAAGTCCCTCTTTGGGAAACTTCCCGGAGCCTTCGTAGTGGACCGGTGGATCTTTGCGGCCGGACGCGTCTGCCCAGCGCTGCATCTGGTCGAGCGGATGAGCGGCCCAGTTGTTGATCATCCCCAGCGCGTAGTCGGAAATGCCGAAGATGCCCGCGCGGTCGGGTCTCAGGCAGCGGTCATAGCAGAATGGTTTCAACGGCGCCGGGCCAAGCCAGGCGTCGTAATTGAATCCGTCAGGGACTGGCAGCACCGGAGTCGCCGAGCCGCCGGCGGTGTTCGCGGGAGACACCACGTAGATTTTCTGCACCTTGCCGATGCGGCCGTTGAGCACCAGTTCGATGCCTTTCTTGGCGTCGGGGAAGGCCCGCAGTTCGGCGCCGTATTGGCAAATCTGTTTATTGTACTTGCGCACGGCCTTTACCGCCGCCAGATCCTGCTCGACGCTGACGCCCAGCGGCTTCTCGACGTGGACGTGCTTGCCCGCCTTCAGACTCCGAAGCAGCATGGAGACGTGCCAGTGGTCGGGCGCCACGTTGTAGACACCGTCGATGTCCCCCTGCGCCAGCAGCTCCCGGAAGTCGTCGTACATGCGGATTCCGCGGTTTGGACGCCCGGGCTGCTTTAGCTCGTACTGCTTTTCGAGCGCGTCCTTGGCGCTGTGTAGTTGGCTGCGCACCGCGTCCGACACGGCGACGATGACGACGTTGTCGAAACAGGGATACTGGAGCGTTTCAAAAACGGCCCGTTGGCCGCTCCCGATGATGCCGACCGTGACCCGGTCGCTGGGCGGGGTGGCACCCCGGCCCAAAGCCGAAGCCGGCACGATCATCGGCGCCGCGAGCACCCCCGTCGCAGCTCCAGCGGCTTTTTTCAGGAAGTCTCGGCGGTTTCCTTCTGCACTCTTCTTCATTCAATACCTCCAGAATTCAAGAAATTAGGAGTCATAAAAAAACTCGGCAGGAGTTACCCCGGAATCCGATGGACGGATAGGCTAAGTTTCAAAAGGGGGTTCTCCTCGTAACTACGTGCGCGGATCGAAGCCGCTCGCCCGGTTCGGGGCGCAATGCTATTTGGCATCCAGTCGAGCCACGATGTGGAGCTGAGTAACCTCGCGCGTACTTTGCATGAGAACATCGCGTTAAAGGGAATAGCCATTCCAGCGTGCATGCCCACCGGGCGGCCTACGCCAGTGGCGCGGCGCCGTGGCCGTTCCAGGCGATGGTCTTGCCGCCGTTCCGGATCGAGAGGCCGGCCATCAGGGT
>OCTA010000854.1_pt1 | contig 28430 bp, 21 predicted proteins | sample 1538991 | NCBI WGS metagenome assembly OCTA01 (sample SAMEA3539302, study PRJEB22396) | soil metagenome | biome: tundra; feature: field; material: soil | place: USA | collected 2010-05 | depth 0.15 m | reverse complement strand
TCCGGGGGCAGCGCGGCCTCGAATATGGATAGCGCCTGCCCGAGCTTCATCGCGCGGCGACGGCATCTACCTCAGTGGCTCGGCGGTTGTGCCCACCGTAGTTTCAAGTGCATAGCCGTTGGCGGCCAGTTCTCTGCCCGCTCTGGCTCTGCGCAACTAGGCCGCCTATAGGCGCTGACGGACGGTTACAGCAAATCAGGAGTCCTACTCTGGAGGGTGGCTAGGAACGATTTGGCTTTGGGAAGAGGAGGCCACGCGGTCAGGTTGGCCGGTAGATTCAGCAGCACGCGAGCTTTGCCCTCCGCCTACTGACAGGGAGCAGGCTGGGTGACTAAAGTGCGTACATCCGGCCCGCCGATCCCCTCTGAGCTGGGGAAATAGCCTAGGAGTAGTCGACGGCGCTGTAGGCAGAAACCTTCCAGAGCTGGTGCTCGCTGTGGATATTCCGCAGCGTGCCCGAGCGGGCCCGCATCACCAGCGAGTGCGTGGTCGCCCCGCCCGACTTGTACCGCACGCCGGCCATCAGCTCGCCGTCGGTGATCCCGGTGGCGGCGAAGAACGCGTCGTCGGAGGTGACCAGGTCGTCGGTGGTCAATACCTGATCCAGGTCATGACCAGCGGATATGGCCTGGGAGCGCTCCTGGTCATCACGGGGAGCTAGCTTGCCCTGGATGATCCCGCCGAGGCACTTGATCGCGCAGGCCGCGATGATGCCCTCAGGAGTTCCGCCGACACCGAGCAGCAGGTCGATACCGGTCCCCGCGCGGGCAGCCATGATGGCCCCCGCAACGTCCCCGTCGGTGATCAGCTTGATCCGGGCGCCTGCGGCCCGCACCTGCGAGATCAGGTCCTCATGGCGGGGACGGTCCAGGATGACCACCGTCACATCGTGCGGGGAGCAGTGCTTGGCGCGCGCTACCGCGGCGACGTTGTCGGCGGCAGGAGCATCGACATCGACCACGTCAGCGGCTTCCGGCCCGGTAACCAGCTTGGACATGTAGAAGACCGCCGACGGGTCGTACATGGAGCCGCGCGCGCTGACGGCGATCACCGAGATCGCGTTCGGCATCCCGTTGGCGGTCAGCCTGGTGCCATCGATCGGGTCGACCGCCACGTCGCAGGCTGGTCCGCTGCCATCGCCGATCTGCTCGCCGTTGTACAGCATCGGCGCGCGGTCCTTCTCGCCCTCGCCAATGACCACGATGCCCTTCATCGACACTGTGCTGACGAGCAGGCGCATTGCGTTAACGGCCGCGCCGTCCGCTCCGTTCTTATCGCCGCGGCCCACCCAGCGGGCGGCGGCCAGCGCGCCGGCCTCGGTGACCCGGGCCAGTTCGAGAGCGAGGTTCCGGTCTGGCGCGTGGCGGCCGGGCAACGGCCCTGCCTCACTGCCCGGCACCGGTGGCGTTTGAGCGATCTGGTCCTCAGTCATGACATATGCGCCTTTCCTCTCGGCCGTGATGAAATCCTATGTACCTGGCGGGCGGGCGTAACCTTAAGGCTGAGCGGCCCGGCCGTTAGGGAGTACTGCAGAGCTGTATGACGACAGATCAAGCGCAGCCGGCTGCGCGGCCGTCGGAGCGCGGCGCGGCGACGCGCGCCGCGCTTTTGCAGGCGGCACGCGAGGTTTTCTTGACCGACGGCTACTCGCAGTCGGGCGTAACGGAGATTGTCGCGCGGGCCGGCGCCAGTGTCGGCAGCCTGTATCATCACTTTTCGGGGAAAGCCGACCTCTATCTCGCCTTGTTCGAGGAGCTGCACGACGACCAGGCGAGGCGGACCCGCGGGGCGGTGCGCAGCGCCAAGGAGGCCGGTGTCAGCGATCCCCGGCAGCTTTTCCTGATCGGCGCCCGCGCGTACCTGGACGGCTGTGTGGAGCAGCGGCAGCTGGGACTGCTGTTCGTGCGCGGCGACGGGCCGCCCGGATTCGACCTGGTGATGCGGGCGCGGCTGGCGGAGTGGGTGAGCAAGAACACGGAGTTCTTCGCCCGAAGCGGTGAGCCGCTCGATCAGGCGGCTGCCGTCGTGACCACCGGAGCGCTGATGCTGGCGGTTGCCGAGGTCTCGCTCAGCGAGGACACGGCACGGGCCCGCAAGATCGCCGACGGCGTGATCGAGGTCCTGTCGCGCCTGGACTACCCGTAGCTCCCGCTCAGAATGGCGCAGCGGAGTCGCCGTCCTCGTCGGTCCGCTGGGCCATTGCGGCCACCAGCCGGGCACGGGCGCCCTCCAGCCAGTCGGTACAGATAGCGGCGAGGCGCTCGCCCCGCTCCCAGAGTGCCAGCGACTGCTCCAGGGTCAGCCCGCCGGCCTCAAGCCGCTTGACCAGCTCTGTCAGCTCGTCGCGAGCCTGCTCGTAGGTGGGCCGTGCGGTCTGGGGCTGCGGCGTGCTTGCGGCGCCGTCACGTGCAGTCACAATCTCACCCTAATGCTGCCGCAGGTTTATCGGTGCCTCATCCGGCGCGGGCCTCGCCGGGGCCCGCGTTAGCGACGGCAGGCGGAATGGTGTGCGCTGGCGCGCCCCCGGCGGCTTGCGGGCCGCGCTGGTCCGTCCCGGCGGCGAGGCCGGCCTGACCGGTGCCGCCCTGCCGCCAGGCTGCCCAGGCGGCCTGTGCCGCCGCCTTGATCAGCCGGGCGTACAGCACCGCGCCCGGTGGCTGCGGATGAACGCCGTCGTCCCAGAGCAGGCTGGTCCGGCCCGCTATGGCAGCGTGCCAGTTGACCAGCAGGACATTGGGGTAGCGCCGGGCGGCTGCCGCGAGCGTTCCGTTGACCTCGTCCTGCCACGGCCTGGCCTCGTAGGTATTGACTAGCACCAGCCAGCGGTCAGGCCCTATCTCGGCGCGAAGCTGCTGGATCTGGCTCGTCGTCACCGTGCCGTTGGTGCCCAGGCCGACGACGACGACCGGGCGCAGCAGGCCGCTGTCGGCCAGGCTCCTGATGGTCAGCAGGCCAGCGCTCATCTGACGGCTGACCGCGGCGTCGATGTAGATCCCGGGAAGCGCCGCGTGCAGTTGCGGTGCCGACGCGAGCATGACGGAGTCGCCGACCGCGACGACTTTCGCCCCACGGATCCTGAGCGGGACCGCTTGATCGTGGTGGTGCGTCATGACCGCCGGAGCGATCACGGGGCTTTCAGCCGCCTGTGGTGACCGTGTCGCCGCGGCATGGCTTGCCCGGGTCGCAGCGCTGATCGCCGCCCCGGCCGTGATCTGCTCCTGCAGCGTGCGGCCGCCCGGCCGGTCCAAGATCCCGTATCCGGCAGTACATGCGACGGCGAGCATGGCAACCGGTACGGCCAGCGGCAGCAGGGCCAGCGGAGACCGCCGCGCGGCGGCGAATGACCCGGTGAGCCGGCCCGAGCGGGACCGGATGAAGGACCGCAGCCCGCGACGCAAGATGGGCTCCTCGATCCAGTGCCACGATGCCGCCGCGATCGCGATGGCGATGGCGGTCTGCGCCGCCCTGGCGGCGAGGCTCACGGATCCGGGCCCGGCGAGGCCGCTGTAGAATGCGATCACCGGCCAGTGCCACAGGTATATGCCGTAGGAGCGCACGCCGAGCCAGCGCAGTGGCGGCCAGCTGAGCATGCCGGCGACGACTCCGGTGGCCGCGGCGGCTGCGATAACGGCCCCGGCTGCCAGGGCGGCAACGACCAGGCCGAGCGGATAGACGGCGGGATCGGCACCAGCGAAATGTCCGATCGCCCAGGCCAGTGTCCCCAGCCCGATCACGCCGGCGACGTCGAGACGCCGGACGGTCTCGCGAGAAGCCGCAGCCAGCTGCGTGAGCGGCCAGGTCAGCGCTAAAGCGGCGCCTACAAGCAACGCTGTCGAGTGGGTGTCCGTGCCGTAGTAGACCCGGGACGGGTCGGTGCCCGGAACGTAGATCAATGCCATGGCCATCGCGGATGCGCCAGCGCCGCCCCAGGCGAGTGCCGCGCGCAGCCGCCTGCGCTGCCACCTGGCCAGGACAACGGTCAGGACAAGCGGCCAGATCAGGTAGAACTGCTCCTCAACGGCAAGCGACCACAGGTGCTGCAGCGGCGGCGGCGGCCCGAAGAGATCGAAGTACGACTGATGGCGCAGCGCCTGCCACCAGTTGCTCGTGTAGGTGATCGCGCCGATCAGGGCGGGCCGCAGGCTGCCCAGCTGGTCTGGCTCGACGACGGCCGTCGTCGCGGTGACGGTGACCAGCACGACGGCGAGTGCAGGCAGCAGGCGGCGCGCCCGCCGGATCCAGAATCCGCGTAAGTCCAGCCGCCCGTACCGGTCAAACCGGGCAACCAGAAGATCGGTGATGAGGTAGCCGCTGAGCGCGAAGAACACGTCCACGCCGAGGAATCCGCCCGGTACCGCGTGGAGGTTCTCGTGGAACGCGACCACGGCGAGAACGGCCAGCGCGCGAAGGCCGTCGAAGCCGGCCGCCCGGGTGCGGTTTCCCAGCTGAGGCCGGCGGTCGGCCTCCGGGGCAGCAGGGCGCGCGGCCTCGCCCAGCGATGTCCTTACCAGCACTTGCGGTCCCCCTGCCCCGTGTATCGTCAATCCGCAGCCGCGGTGAGCAAGTCAATCTCTGTGCGGAATCTCACGAATGGGCGAAACGTGATGCACGCCATTGCGAAGCGCGCTCATAGCTAACCGGTTTTTCGCCAGATCAGTGCGGCAAGAAACGCGGTCAGCGGTAATAGGCCGGGATGGCTTTGTTATAGCTTTCGCATCGTCAGCTGCTAGCTACGGCGTTCAGGTGATCTTCCGCGAATCTGATGGTCAGCGCCTCGCCATCGGAGACTTCGGCGGCCGAGCGTATCACGCTCGCGTCGCCACGCTGGACGATCGCGTAACCACGGCGCAGGGTGGCCGCAGGCGAGAGGGCCAGCAGCCGGGCCCTGGTGTGGGCAAGGCCGTCATGCGCGCGGTCCAGGCTGGCCGATACCGAGCGCCGGGCGCGTTCAGTGAGGGCACTCACCAGTTCCTGGCGCCTTTCTATCTCGCGAACAGGACTGGCAAGCGCCGGCCTGGATCGCATTGCCGCCAGCCAGGACCATTCACGGTCAAGTCGCCCGCTGACGCATCGGCGGGCGCGGGAGCGCAGCTGGGTGACGAGAGCCAGCTGCTCCGCCACGTCAGGCACCACGCGCCTGGCCGCGTCAGTAGGCGTGGAGGCCCGGGCGTCCGCGACGTAATCAAGGATCGGGGAATCCTGCTCGTGGCCGATGGCGCTGACGACCGGGGTCCGGCAGGCCGCCACCGCCCGGATCAGTGCCTCATCGGAAAACGGCAACAGGTCCTCAATCGACCCGCCGCCACGGGTAATGATGATCACGTCGACCGCCGGGTCGGCGTCAAGCTGCCGGAGCGCCCCGAGGACCTCCGCCACGGCATGAGGTCCCTGGACCGCGGCCTGCTCCACCCGGAATTTCACCGCCGGCCACCGAACGGCGGCGTTGCGGAGCACGTCGCGCTCGGCGGCGGAGTCGCGCCCGCAGATCAGGCCGACCATTGCCGGCAGGAATGGCAGCGGCCGCTTGCGTTCGGGGGCGAACAGGCCCTCCGCCGCGAGTGACCGGCGCAGCCGTTCCAGCCGGGCGAGCAGTTCGCCGATTCCGACCGCGCGGATCGCAGTGGCATTGAGGGAGAACGATCCGCGCGCGCTGTTGAAGTCGGGCTTGGCCCATACGATCACGCGGGCGCCTTCGGCCGGAGCTGGGTCAGTGGCCTCGAATACCGCTCGCTGGCACACGACACGGACGGAAACGGCCGCTACCGGGTCGCGAAGGGTGAGGAAGACCATGCTGCCGCGCCTGCTCAGTTCGGCGATCTGCCCCTCGACCCAGATCCGCCCGAGGCGGCCTATCCAGTCGCCGACCAGCCGCAGTATCGTCCGGACGGGCACCGGGGCTTCGGGGCTGCTCTCCAGTGGCATGGCGGCGAGCCGGCTTTGCCGTTGTCCGCTCAGCCCTCGCCCTCTCCGAGCTTAGTAATACGGCGCTCGAACATGGTCAGCACGGCCGGGCGGGCAGCATGGGCCTTCTCATGGGCAAGCAGCACCTGCACCTGGCCGGAGTCGAGGTTACGGAGGCGGGCGCGGAGCGAGGCGACCGAGAGATCGCCGTAATGGGGAACGGGCAGGACGACCGGTTCGGCGGGCCCGGCCAGGGGGGGCTCGGCGGCGGGCGGTTCGGCGATGATTGGCCCGGTGTCGGCGTCGGCCGGCTCTGGGGCGACTGGCTCCGCGATGACTGGCTCGGCTTCGGCTGGTTCGGCGATGAGTAGTTCTGGCGCGGCCGGTTCTGCGACGATCGGTTCGGCGGGGGCTAGTTCGGCCGGTTCGGCCTCGGCCGGCGGCCTTGGCTGGTAGGCGACCGGGAGGATCCGGACATTCCCGGTCTGATCAAGGGACCGCCACCGGGATTCATCGCGGGGGGGAGCTGGCTCAGGGCTGCTCGGCGCCGGCGTGGCCTTGACCGGCGTGTCGTGCTGCTCCGCGGCAGTGAGCTGGGCAGCATCAGGGCCGGCCGGCCGGCTCCGCATCCGGTCGGCCACCAGCAGCACCTGGCCGATCCCGGCGAACATAGCTCGCAGGGCGTGTGCCGGTGCCTCCTTCACGCGATCGGTGACCTGCGGGAAGCGCATGTCGGTCTCCTCCCTCGGGGGCCCCGGTGCCGTCCCGCCTGCTGGTCCGCCGTGCCCGTTCCGCCACGGACCGATCATGGCACGCTGACTGATTGTCGTCACGCGTAATCCTGCCGCAACCGCGCGGGTCGCGGTGCGCCGTGGCGTCCCGCGAATACGCGATCCCGGCATGGCGGGGCCCGGTACCCGCGACCATTGGCCGCCGCGCCCGGCCTGTCTCTGCGTAGGTCACCTACGATGGGTGTCATGTCCGTGCCGACCCGACGTGTCCTGCTCGCGAAGCCCCGCGGTTACTGTGCTGGGGTTGACCGGGCCGTCCAGGCCGTGGAGATGGCGCTGGAGCGGTTTGGCGCCCCGGTGTACGTCCGCAAGCAGATCGTGCATAACACGCACGTCGTGCGCTCCCTGGAGGAGCGCGGCGCGATCTTCGTGGAAGAAACCGAGGAGATCCCCCAGGGCGCGGTCGTCGTCTTCTCCGCACACGGCGTAGCGCCTCAGGTACACCAGGAGGCCCGGGACCGCAGCCTGCGCACGATCGACGCCACCTGCCCGCTGGTCACCAAGGTGCACAACGAGGCCAGGCGCTTCGCCGCACAGGACTACGACATTCTCCTCATCGGGCATGAAGGGCACGAAGAGGTCATCGGCACGACGGGGGAGGCGCCGGCCCGCATCCACCTGGTAGATGGGCCCGCTGGCAGCGACGGTGTCCAGGTCCGGGATCCGGCGAAAGTGGCTTGGCTGTCGCAGACGACGCTGTCGGTGGATGAGACCAGCCAGACCGTGGCGGCGCTGCGCGAGCGGTTTCCGCAGCTGCTGGACCCGCCCAGCGATGACATCTGTTATGCCACCCAGAACCGTCAGGCCGCGGTCAAGCAGATTGCGGCTGATTCGGACCTCGTCATCGTCGTCGGGTCACGCAACTCATCGAATTCGGTGCGGCTGGTCGAGGTGGCGCACGACGCGGGCGCGAAGGCCGCCTACCTCGTCGATGACGCATCAGGCGTCGACGAGGCCTGGCTTGCTGATGCGGCAACCGTCGGGGTGACCAGCGGGGCCTCCGTCCCTGACGATCTCGTTTCCGGCGTCCTCGGCCGCCTGGCGAAGAGCGGCTTCGACAGTGTCGAAGAGGTCGAGACAGTGCGCGAGAGCATGCGGTTCGCGCTCCCGCACGAACTGCGGCGGCCCAGGGCCGCGGGCAACGGCAGCTGACGCAGGGCCTGATCCCGGATCGGGATGCCGGGCCTGCTTCCTACCGGCGAGCGGCCGCAGGCACGTCATCGCCGCGCAGGCCCGCACGCAGCTCACGGACGGACTGAGGTAGCCCCCGGAACAGGGCGACTAGCAGGGCAAGAGCCTGCCCGCCGAACAGCCAGGGCGCGGCCGCTGCCAGCGTCAGAACGGTGCCTGCGGCGGCGGAGAGCAGCCCGGAATGGCCGTTGGCCGACGACGAGGTGAGAATCTCGGCGCAGATCACAGCGGCAAGAAAGATCATCGGTGGCGTGATCACCACTGCCAGCAGGGCGCTGGGCTTGGCATATCTGACTGCCAGCACGCATCCGCTGACGAGCCCAAGGCCGACCAGAACGCCTAGATGCAGCCAGTCGGCAGCCGCGGTGCCCACGAAGAACACCGCGAACATCGCCATGATGGCCCCGCGGCCGGTCATCCCCGCCTCGGGCATTGGCCCCTGCGGCCGCGCCGCGAACTCACGTGTCTGCGGGTCGTCCAGTCCGACCAGGCCAGGCACGCTGGCTGGCCCCGGATCATCCGGTTGGCGGGCATCATGGATCATCTCTTGCCGCACTGGCCGTGCAGGTTGCGTCACCCGGCTCCTTCCCCGTACCGTGCTGCCCCGGGCAGCGCGGGCAGCAGCGTCCTCAGCCTGCCGCCCCCATCGCGCGAGGTCCGCTCAGCAGCTGTGCCGGGGGGCTGCCGTTGCGGTCCTGGCCGGATCCCGTAACGAGTTCCGGGCCGGCCTGGCTGATCAGATCGGCTGCCGACAGTGCCCGGACGGTTTCCTCAACGGGCTTGGGTGCGTCAAGCTCCGCGTCGACCACGCCGAGCTGATTCAGCTTGCGGGCGCTCACCAGGACGCGGCTCTCCAATGAGCCAACTGCCCTGTTGTAGGTGGATACCGCGTTGGTCAGTGCCTTCCCGACCCCGTCGACGTGCTTGCCGAAACTCGCAAGCCGGTCATACAGCTCCCGGCCGAGGTCGAACACGGCGCGGGCGTTGTCGGACAGGGCCGCCTGCTGCCAGGCGTACTGCGCGGTCCGCAGCATGGTGACCAGGGTCGTCGGCGTCGCGATGTGCACCCGGTGCACCATCGCGTGCTCGAGCAGTGCCGGGTCGTGCTCGAGCGCGGGCGCGAGGAATGCCTCGCCAGGGATGAACAGCACCACGAACTCCGGCGCCGGGCTGAGCGCCGCCCAGTAAGCCTTGGCGGCCAGCCGGTCGACATGCTCGCGCAGGTGCCGGGCGTGCGCGTCGAGGCGCATCTCACGGAAGCCTGAGTCGGTAGCCTCGGCAGCCTCAAGATAGGCGGCCAGCGAGACCTTGGAGTCGACCACGATGTTCTTGCCGCCGGCCAGCCTGATCACCATGTCCGGGCGCTGCGCGCCGTCGTCGGTGGCCACCGAGACCTGCTCATCGAAGTCGCACCGGGCGCTCATGCCTGCCAGCTCGACCACCCTGCGCAGCTGCATTTCGCCCCACCGGCCGCGCGCCTCAGGCCGCCGCAGCGCGGTGACCAGCGCCTGGGTCTGCGCGCGCAGCTGGTCGGAGCTCTGCCGGGCGATGGTCACCTGCTCAGCAAGGGCAGCGTGCGACTTACTGCGCGCGGCATCGGTCTCGCGCAGCTGGGTCTCCACCCGGGCCAGGGTCTCCTTCAGCGGCTCGACCAGGTGCTCGACGGCGGTGCGGCGGGTGTCGAGTTCCCCGGCGGCCTTGGCGTTCGCCGCATTCAGCCGCCCCTCGGCGATCTCCAGGAAGCGCCGCGAGCTCAGGTCGAGGGCCTGCGCGGACAGCGCCTGGAAACGCTCCGCCAGCTGCCCGTCCAGCAGCGCGGCCTTTTCCTGCGCCGAGCGCTCGATCAGCGCGGCCCGGTCCTGGGCGGACCTGGCGCGCTCGTCGGCGGCCTGTGCCTGACCGGATGCCTCGGCTGCGGCTCCCGCCAGGCGCCCCCTGGCGTACAGGTAAGCGATGACCGCGCCGAGAACGGCGCCGGTCAGGAGCGCGGCAAGCAGCGAGATCGCATTCATGTCTGGCCATGCTTGCAGTCCTGGCCGACAGTTTCGTCTCGACACGCCCGGGACGCTCGGGGCGGCTGATCCGGCTGGGCGGCGCCCAGCACCTGATCAAGTCACCGAGTTTGATGATCCGGTAAAGCGAGGCGTGTCCCCGCACGCCCTTCTTTACCTGATAACGGCGGGGCCGGGCGGCTGCGCCCGATCCTGGCCGCGCGGGGCCCTGAATGCTGGCTGGCCGGGCCCGGTGGTGAACGCGCGGACGCCGCCTGGCCGGGCCGGCTGGCGGGCGCCTGCGCGGACGCGCCCGTCGCGGAGCAATGGCGGCGGCGGCCTAGACTCGCCCGGGTGAGCCTGTCCATCGGTATCGTCGGCCTGCCCAACGTCGGCAAGTCCACCCTGTTCAACGCGCTGACCAGAGCCAGCGCGCTGGCCTCCAACTACCCGTTCGCGACGATCGAGCCGAACGTCGGCATCGTGGGCATCCCTGATCCGCGCCTGGCCGCGCTGGCGGGGCTGTATGACTCGGCCAAGATCGTGCCGGCGACGGTGCGGTTCGTGGACATCGCCGGGCTGGTCCGGGGCGCCTCGCAGGGGCAGGGCCTGGGTAACCAGTTCCTCGCCCACATCCGCGAGACCGATGCCATCTGCCAGGTCGTGCGGGTCTTCACCGACCCGGACGTCAGCCACGTGGACGGCGACGTCGCACCGGAGCGCGACATCGACACCGTGGCGACCGAGCTGATCCTGGCCGATCTGCAGACGCTGGACAAGGCCGCGCCGCGGCTGGCTAAAGAGGCGAGATTCGCGAAGAACCCGGAACGGCTTCGCGCAGCTGATGCCGCCGTCAAGGCGCAGCAGGTGCTCGATGGCGGGACGACCCTGTTCGCCGGCGCGGCGCCGGCCGGGATCGACCTGGCCGATCTGGGCGATCTGCACCTGCTCACGGCCAAGCCGTTGCTGTACGTGTTCAACTCCGATGACGCCGAGCTCTCGGACGGGGCACTGCGCGACCGGCTCAGGAAGCTGGCCGAGCCGTCGCAGGTGATCTTCCTTGACGCCAAGACCGAGGCAGAGCTGGCCGAACTGCCCGAGGACGAAGCCGCGGAGCTGCTAGAAGGCCTCGGCCTCGGCGAGCCCGGGCTCGCGCAGCTGGCCCGGGCCTCGTTCGCGGCGCTTGGCCTGTCCACCTTCCTGACCGCGGGGCCGAAGGAGGCGCGGGCCTGGACGATCCCGGTAGGCGCGACGGCTCCCGAGGCGGCCGGCGTGATCCACACCGACTTCCAGCGCGGCTTCATCAAGGCCGAGATCGTGTCGTTCGACGACCTGATGGCGGCCGGCTCGATCGCCGCGGCCCGGGCAGCGGGCAAGGCACGGATCGAGGGCAAGGACTACGTGATGCGCGACGGTGACGTGGTGGAGTTCCGCTTCAACGTCTGACGCGTGAACTCGTCAACTATCAACGTTTCATTTAATTGTCCGCGCTGAACTCTTAATAGACACCAGGGATAGTGTATGGCATCGTCGTAACCAGAGCGAGTGCGGGAAAGCGGCCGTGACGGAGGCCCGCACCGCCGGCCAGATGATCAAATACGTTAGCAGTACCCACCGGTCGCGGCGCCGCGGCTCCTAGACGCCCTGCGCTCCTCATGCAGGTACGCGTTAGGAGCCACCTTGAAGGAAATTCTCAGCGCCATCCTCGACCCCGACAGCCAGGCAGCGGACTTCGCCGCGCTGCCGCTGCCGGAGGCCTACCGGGCAGTCACCCTGCACCGGGACGAGGAGCACATGTTTGACGGTATCGAGACCCGCGACCGGGACCCCCGCAAGTCCCTGCACCTAGAAGAGGTACCGGTCCCCGAGCTCGGCCTGGGCGAGGCCCTGATCGCCGTCATGGCCAGTGCCGTGAACTACAACACCGTGTGGAGTTCCATCTTCTCGCCGGTCTCCACCTTCGCTTTCCTGCGCCGCTACGGAAAGCTCTCAGCGCTCACCGCCCGGCATGACCTGCCCTACCAGGTGGTCGGCTCGGACCTCGCTGGCGTGGTGCTGCGCACCGGCCCCGGAGTGACCGTCTGGAAGCCCGGCGAGGAGGTCGTAGCCCACTGCCTGTCCGTCGAGCTGGAGAGTTCCGACGGCCACAACGACACCATGATGGACCCGGAGCAGCGCATCTGGGGCTTCGAGACCAACTTCGGCGGCCTCGCCGAGCTGGCCATCGTCAAGACCAACCAGCTGATGCCCAAGCCACGGCACCTCACCTGGGAGGAGGCCGCGACGCCCGGTCTGGTGAACTCCACCGCCTTCCGGCAGCTGGTCTCGCGCAACGGCGCCGGGATGAAGCAGGGCGACAACGTCCTCATCTGGGGCGCCAGCGGCGGCCTCGGCGCCTACGCCACGCAATACGCCGAAGCCGGCGGCGCGATCCCGATCTGCGTCGTCTCCAGCGAGGCGAAGGCCGACCTCTGCCGGTCGATGGGCGCCGAGCTGATCATCGACCGCAAGGCCGAGGGCTACAAGTTCTGGAAAGATGAGCACACCCAGGACCCGAAGGAGTGGAAGCGTCTTGGCGCCAGGATCCGCGAGCTGACCGGCGGCGAGGATGTGGACATAGTGTTCGAGCACCCGGGACGGGAGACCTTCGGCGCCTCGGTGTTCGTGGCCCGCAAGGGCGGCACCATCGTGACCTGTGCCTCCACCTCGGGGTTCATGCACGAGTACGACAACCGCTACCTGTGGATGAGCCTCAAGCGCATCATCGGCTCGCACTTCGCCAACTACCGCGAGGCATGGCAGGCCAATCGGCTGATCTCTAAGGGCATGATCCACCCGACCATGTCAGTGGTCTACCCGATGGAGCAGACGGGCCAGGCCGCTCTGGACGTGCACCGGAACCTGCACCACGGCAAGGTCGGGGTGCTCTGCCTGGCCCCGCACGAGGGCCTCGGCGTGCGCAATCACGAGCTGCGCGACAAGCACCTGCCGGAGATCAACCGCTTCCGGAACGTGTGAGAACGGGGCGGGCATGACCGAGTCGAACGAGCAGCAGCCGCAGCGGCCCCGCCGGGACCGCCCCTGGCTGATGCGGACCTACGCGGGGCACTCGTCCGCGAAGGAGTCCAACGAGCTCTACCGGCGCAACCTCGCCAAGGGCCAGACGGGTCTGTCGGTCGCGTTCGACCTGCCCACCCAGACCGGGTACGACGCCGACCACATCCTCGCCCGCGGCGAGGTCGGGCGCGTCGGCGTCCCGGTCGGGCACCTGGGCGACATGCGCGATCTTTTCGACCGCATCCCGCTGGAGCAGACCAACACCTCGATGACGATCAATGCGACGGCGATGTGGCTGGTGGCGCTCTACCAGGTCGTCGCTGAGGAGCAGGGCGCCGACATTGCCAAGCTCACCGGCACCACCCAGAACGACATCGTCAAGGAGTACCTCTCACGCGGGACGCACATCTTCCCGCCCGGCCCGTCGGTGCGCCTGACCACCGACGTGATCGCCTACACGGTCACCCACATCCCCAAGTGGAATCCCATCAATGTCTGCAGCTATCACCTCCAGGAGGCCGGGGCCACCCCGGTGCAGGAGATCGCGTTCGCGATGTGCACTGCGATCTCCATCCTGGACGCCGTCCGCGACTCCGGGCAGGTTCCGCCGGAGCGGATGGGCGAGGTCGTCGCGCGGATGTCCTTCTTCGTCAACGCGGGCGTCCGTTTCGTCGAGGAAATGTGCAAGATGCGGGCCTTCGCCCGGCTCTGGGACAAGGTCACGCGGGAGCGGTACGGGATCGCCGACCCGGCTCTCCGCCGCTTCCGCTATGGCGTGCAGGTCAACTCGCTGGGCCTGACCGAGGCGCAGCCGGAGAACAACGTCCAGCGGATCGTCCTGGAGATGCTGGCCGTCACCCTCTCCAGGGACGCCAGAGCCCGCGCCGTGCAGCTGCCGGCCTGGAACGAGGCACTGGGCCTGCCGCGGCCCTGGGACCAGCAGTGGGGCCTGCGCATCCAACAGGTGCTCGCCTTCGAGTCGGACCTGCTGGAATACGGCGACCTGTTCAACGGCTCCGCCGTGGTGGAGGCCAAGACCTCGGAGCTGCTGGCCGGCGCCGAGGCGGAGATCGCCAAGGTGCTGGAGATGGGCGGGGTGATACCGGCGGTGGAGTCCGGCTACCTCAAGGCCCAGCTCGTCGCCTCGCACGCGGCCAGGCGCGCCCGCATCGAGGCCGGTGAGGACAAGGTCGTCGGCGTCAACTGCTTCGAGACCACCGAGCCCAACCCGCTCACCGCGGACCTGGAGACCGCGATCCAGCACGTCGACCCGGCCGCTGAGCAGGCGGTACTCGCCCACCTAACGCAGTGGCGCAGCCAGCGCGACCAGACCGCTGTGCTCGCGGCTCTCGACCAGCTCAAGGCTGACGCGGCGCGGCCGGACGTGAACCTGATGACGGCCACCCTGGCCTGCGCGCGGGCGGGCGTAACTACCGGCGAGTGGTCCTTCGCGCTGCGGCAGGTGTTCGGCGAGTACCGGGCCCCCACCGGTGTCAGCGGCGCCCCGGTGGCAGTGGCCGCCGAGCCGGGCGGGGAGCTGGCCGCCGTCCGCGCGGCGGTGGCCGCCACCGCCGCGGAACTCGGGGTGGGCAGGCTGCGCCTGCTGGTCGGCAAGCCCGGCCTGGACGGGCACTCCAATGGAGCCGAGCAGATCGCCGTACGTGCCCGCGACGCCGGGTTCGAGGTGATCTACCAGGGCATCCGGCTCACTCCCGCGGAGATCGTGGCTGCCGCGGTCGCCGAGGACGTGCACTGCGTGGGACTATCGATCCTCTCTGGCGGCCATGCCGAGCTGGTGCCTGATGTGCTGCGCCGGCTGCGCCGGGCCGGGGCGGAGGACCTCCCGGTGGTGGTCGGCGGGATCATCCCGGCTGCTGACGCCGAATCCTTGCGCTCCCAGGGGGTGGCCGCCGTCTTTACCCCCAAGGACTTCGGCATCACCACCATCATCGGCCGCATCGTCGACGAGATACGACTCGCCCACAAGCTCCAGCCGTGGCAGAGCCCGCAGGGCAGCCTGGCCGGGACGACATAGCAGCCGGGGATGGTCGCGCCGCGGCGTGGCCCCATTTGGCTGCGGCCAGCCCTCCGAGGCATCCTGAACCTGACGGATCGCCGCACAGTGACCTGCCGACCACCACCGCAACCATCGAAGGACGGCACGACCCGACATGACCGCTGCTTCCGCTGTTACGATCAACCGCCTGCGCCCGCGCCGCTCCTGCCTGGCGGTCCCAGGCAGCAATCCGCGCTTCCTGGAGAAGGCCCAGAGCCTGCCCGCGGACCAGGTGTTCCTGGACCTCGAGGACGCCTGTGCGCCGCTGGTCAAGGAGAGCGCCCGCCACAACATCGTCGACGCGCTGAACAACGGCGACTGGACCGGTAAGACCCGAGTCGTCCGGGTCAACGACTGGACCACCCACTGGACCTACCGGGACGTGATCACGGTGGTCGAGGGGGCGGGCCCCAACCTGGACTGCGTCATGCTGCCGAAGGTGCAGGACGCCGTCCAGGTAAAGGCGCTGGACCTGCTGCTCACCCAGATCGAGAAGACGATGGGCTTCGAGGTCGGCCGGATCGGCATCGAAGCCCAGATCGAGAACGCCAAGGGCCTGGTGAATGTCGACGCGATCGCCGCCTCCTCGCCGCGGATCGAGACCATCATCTTCGGCCCAGCCGACTTCATGGCCTCGATCAACATGAAGTCGCTGGTGGTCGGCGAGCAGCCACCCGGTTACCCGGCGGACGCCTACCACTACATCCTGATGCGCATCCTGATGGCCGCCCGCACTTACGATCTGCAGGCCATCGATGGCCCCTACCTTCAGATCCGCAACGCGGACGGCTACCGCGCGGTCGCCCAGCGGGCCGCCGCCCTGGGCTTCGACGGCAAGTGGGTACTGCACCCGGACCAGATCATCGCCGCCAATGAGATCTTCTCCCCGTCGCAGGAGGACTACGACCATGCGGAGCTGATCCTGGACGCTTACGACTGGTGCACCTCGGAGGCAGGCGGGGCCAGGGGATCGGCCATGCTCGGTGACGAGATGATCGACGAGGCCTCCCGCAAGATGGCCCTGGTGATCGCGGGCAAGGGACGCGCGGCGGGCATGCAGCGCACCTCGAAGTTCGAGCCCCCGCAGGCCTGAGCCGGGCGGAGTTCCCCCTGCCCAGAACCCCAGAACCCACCCCTACCAGGAGAGCGAAGGACATCGGCGATGCAGTTCGGACGGACCTACGAGGAGTTCGAGGTCGGGGCGGTCTACAAGCACTGGCCAGGGAAGACGGTGACCGAGTACGACGACCACCTGTTCTGCCTCCTCACCATGAACCACCACCCGCTCCACCTGGACGCGAACTACGCGGAGCAGACCACTGACTTCGGCAGGAACGTGGTGGTGGGCAACTACATCTACTCGCTGCTGCTCGGCATGTCGGTGCCGGACGTCTCCGGCAAGGCGATCGCCAACCTGGAGGTCGAGTCCCTGAAGCACGTGGCGCCGACCTTCCACGGCGACACCATCTACGGCGAGACCACCGTGCTCGGCAAGTGGCCGTCCAAGTCGAAGGACGACCGGGGCATCGTCCACGTCGAGACCCGCGGCTGCAAGCAGGACGGCACCCTGGTGTGCATCTTCCGCCGGAAGGTGATGGTGCCGACCGAGACCTACATCAAGGAGCGCGGCGGCGAGCAGCCCGGACGTCCCGAGCCGGCGGCCTGACCCCTCCCCGGATCCTGGACATTCCCTTCCCACCAGCAGATACGGAGCCGCGCCATGGCACGCCTCGCACAGACCGAGGGCCTGACAGAGATCCAGCGGGACATCCTCGCCACGGTACGGGACTTTGTGGAGAAGGAGATCATGCCGGTCGCCACCGAGATGGAGCACAAGGACACCTATCCCGCCCAGATCGTCGAGGGGATGAAGCAGCTGGGCCTGTTCGGGCTCACCATCCCCGAGGAGTACGGCGGCCTGGGGGAGTCGCTGCTCACCTACGCGCTGGTCGTGGAGGAGATCGCCCGCGGCTGGATGTCGGTGTCAGGCATCATCAACACCCACTTCATCGTCGCCCACATGATCGCCCAGCACGGCACCAAGGAGCAGAAGGACTACTTCCTGCCGCGCATGGCGGCCGGCGAGGTGCGTGCCGCCTTCTCGATGTCGGAGCCGGGCATGGGCTCGGACGTCGCGGCGCTCCGCACCAAGGCGGTGCGCGACGGCGATAACTACGTGATCAACGGCCAGAAGATGTGGCTGACCAACGGCGGCACCTCCACCCTGGTGGCGGTGCTCTGCAGGACCGACGATGGCCACGACGCGCCGCACCGGAACATGACCACCTTCCTGATCGAGAAGGAGCCGGGCTTCGGCGCCAACCCCAAGGTGCCGGGCCTGACCGTGCCGGGGAAGATCGAGAAGATGGGCTACAAGGGCGTCGACACCACCGAGCTCATCCTCCAGAACGTACGCATCCCCGCCGACCGGGTCCTCGGCGGCACCACCGGCCTGGGCTTCTACCAAATGATGGATGGCGTCGAGGTCGGCCGGGTCAATGTCGCCGCCCGCGGCTGCGGAGTCGCCCTGCGCGCCTTCGAGCTGGGCATCGCCTACGCGCAGCAGCGGCACACCTTCGGCAAGCCGATCGCCGAGCACCAGGCGATCCAGTTCAAGCTCGCCGAGATGGCCACGAAGGTCGAGGCCGCCCACCAGATGATGGTGATGGCGGCCCGTAAGAAGGACTCCGGAGAACGGAACGACCTCGAGGCCGGCATGGCCAAGTACCTCGCCTCCGAATACGCCAAGGAGGTCGTGGAGGACTCTTTCCGCATCCACGGCGGCTACGGCTTCTCCAAGGAGTACGAGATTGAGCGGCTGTACCGGGAGGCTCCGATGCTGCTGATCGGTGAAGGTACCGCGGAGATTCAGAAGATGATCGTGGGACGCCGGCTGCTGGAGGAGTACCGGATCGCCGAGTAGCCGGCCGGCCGGCCAGGGCCCGCCGGAGCCCGGCAGAATGCGCTCCCTGCTGGCAATAGGAGCTTGCGTCATCGTGGGTGTGCCGGGGCATTTCACATAGACTCCCCGCCTATGAGCAGCGAGCTGAACGACGCTACCCGCCCGGATTCCGGCCCGCTGGCCGGCGGGTCCGCGAAAGCCGATCCGCCACTTGCCCGGCGAATCCCGAGTGAGCGGACGTATCACGGCGACACCTTCGTCGATGAGTACGCCTGGCTCGGCGACAAAGGTGACTCCGAGACGATCGCGTTCCTTGAGGCAGAGAACGCCTATACCGATGCGATGATCGCGGGCCAGGCGGAGCTGCGGGAGACGATCTTCGGCGAGATCAAGGCCCGGACCCAGGAGACCGACCTGACGGTGCCATCCAGGAAAGGCCCGTGGTGGTACTACGTCCGGACCGTCGAGGGAAAGCAGTATCCGGTGTACTGCCGGCGGCCGGTCCGACCGGATGACGCCGGACCGCCGATGCCCGCAGGCGGCGGCCCGCTCGAAGGCGAGGAGGTCCTGCTCGACGGCAACGAGCTCGCCGGTGACTCCGCGTTCTTCTCGCTGGGCGCCTTCGACGTGAGCCCGGATGGCACGCTGCTGGCTTACTCGACCGACTTCGCGGGCAGCGAGCGCTTCACGATGCGGATCAAGAACCTGGTGACTGGGGATACGGCGCCGGACGAGATCCCTGACACGTTCTACAGCTCCGCCTGGTCGGCCGACGGCTCGGCGCTGTTCTACCTGACCGTGGATGATGCGTGGCGCCCTTACCGGGTGTGGCGGCACCGCCCTGGGACGCCTGCCGCCGACGATGTCATCGTTTTCGAGGAATCCGACGAGCGGTTCCGGGTTGGTGTCGCGCTCACCCGGAGCGAGCGCTACCTGTGCCTGACCGTGGCCAGTTCGCTGACCAGCGAGGCATGGCTGCTCGATGCAGCCGACCCGGCCGGCGACTTCAGCGTGGTGGTGCCGCGGCGGCAGGGCGTCGAATACCACATCGAACACCAGATCGGCCCGGACCACGGCGATCGCCTGCTGATCCTGCACAACGATCACGCGGCGAACTTCGAGCTGGCGGCCGCTCCGCTGGCTGACCCGGCGGCCTGGAGCCCGCTCGTCCCGCACCGCGACGACACCAGGCTGCTGGACGTGGGTGCCTTCGCGGACTACCTCGTCGTCTACTTCCGCCGGGACGGGCTTACCGGCCTGCGGGTGCTCGGCGCCGCCGGCAGCGAGCATGAGGTTTCCTTCGGCGAGCCGGTTTACCAGGTGGTGCCGGGTCTCAACCCCGAGTATGCGTCCGTCCAGTACCGCCTCGGATACACATCGCTGGCTACTCCCGATTCGGTCTACGACTGCGACATGGCTACCGGCGAGCTGACCCTGCTGCGCCGCCGCCCGGTTCTCGCACTGCCCGGCGGTCCCGATTACGATCCTGGCGATTACGAGCAGTACCGCGAGTGGGCCGTTGCCAGCGACGGGACCAGGGTGCCGATCTCGCTGACCTGCCGGGCCGGGACGCTCCGCGACGGGACTGCGCCGCTGCTGCTCTACGGATACGGCAGCTACGAAATCTCCATGGACCCGTCCTTCTCGATTGCGCGCCTCGCACTGCTCGACCGCGGTTTCGTTTTCGGGATCGCGCACGTCCGCGGTGGTGGTGAGATGGGCCGCCGCTGGTATGACGACGGCAAGATGCTGCGCAAGACCAACAGCTTTACTGACTTTGCCGCATGCGCGGAGCACCTGGTGCGGGAGGGCTGGACCACGCCGTCCCGGCTGGTTGCCCGCGGCGGATCGGCAGGCGGGCTGCTGATGGGCGCGGTGGCGAACCTCGCGCCGCAGGATTTCGGCGGCATCGTCGCGGAGGTGCCGTTCGTGGACCCGCTCACGTCGATCCTGGACCCGTCCTTGCCGCTGACGGTGACAGAGTGGGAGGAGTGGGGCGACCCGCTGCACGACCCCGAGGTCTACGCCTACATAAAGGCCTATTCTCCCTACGAGAATGTCGCCGCTGGCCGCTCCTACCCGCCGATCCTGGCCGTCACCAGCCTGAATGACACTCGCGTCCTCTACCGCGAGCCAGCCAAATGGATAGCCAGGATGCAGGAGGTGGCCGGCGGCGGCCCGTTCTTGCTAAAGACCGAGATGGATGCCGGGCACGGCGGCCGCAGCGGACGGTACGACGCCTGGCATGAGGAAGCGCTGGTCCTGGCCTGGATCGTAGCCACCGCCCGGGGTCTCGGCTAGCCGGATCGCGGCTGCTCGGGCTTCGCAACGCCGGTCTTGACCTGGGCAAATGCTCTCTGTCACAGTCACCGTCACACCGGGTGCGGTCTTATATCGCATCCGTGCACGAACGGGACGCTCCGGACTGCAAATGGGCAGGTCAGATGTCACCTTGATGGCCACAATTTCCGCCGGGCGGCGTTAATGCCCGGTCATATCGCAAGGCTGCCGGCGCGTCGGCGGCCGCAAAGAGGCTCTTGGCTGGACGTTTGACGCACAATGGTGCCCGGGACGGGCAAGGGTTCGCCGCAACTCCTTGCTGCGCGGGCGCAGGAGAGCGGGCGGAGGTGTGATGGTTCGCAGGGCGACTCTGGATCGTGGTCTGCGACCCCCGGAAGAGGGCGCCGTAGCCAGCGAGGCAGGGTCCGGACCCATAGCACCGGACGGCCCCGTGCCACGCCCGGCACCGCAGTGGCGCGGGGCGGGCGGTCGCTGGCTCGTCGGGACATCCCGTGCCGTGCTCTGGGCCGTGTTGCTCATCATCGGCTACCGGGGCATCGCCGGGATCGTGGCCGGAACGCAGCAACCGGGCTCGCCGGCCGCGACGACGGGCGCCGGATCGCCGGACGGTTTTCCCGCGCAGCTCGCGGAAGCGTACGCGATGCAGTTCGGCGACGTCTATCTCAATTTCAGCCCGGGGACAGCAGCGCAGCGCGCCAGCCAGCTAGCGGCATACCTGCCCGCCGGGTCTACCGATCCCCAGCTGGGCTGGAACGGCGCAGGGACCCAGCAGCTGCAGTCCGAGCAGGTCGCCTCGATCTCCGTGCACAGCGCGAACTACGCAGTCGTCACGCTCCTGGCCCAGGTGAACAACAAGCTGATGGAGCTGGGCGTGCCGATCTATTCGGCAGCGGGCGCGATATCGGTTGCTGGCGAGCCTGCGCTGGTGCAAGGACCCGGGAGTGCCTCGCCGCCGGCCGCGCAAAGCGGACCCACCGATCCGGCCACGCAGGCCGCGCTCCTTAGTCAGCTGCGGGCATTTTTCCGAGCATACGCCAGCGGTGACGATGTGACCCTGGAGCGGTTCCTCGCGCCCGGGGTATCCATGACCGGGCTCGGCGGCGCAGTGAGCTTCGGCTCCATTACCGGTATTTCCGTTCCAGTCGGGGGAGCCACGCGCCAGATCGCGGTCAGCGTGGAATGGCAGACTGTGACGCCGTCGTCTCTTCCCACGAGATCATCGCCGGTCGGCGCAGCCCCGGCTGGCCTTGAGATGACCTACCAGCTGACCGTCGTCAGGCAGGGGGGCACCTGGTACGTCAAGACCATTGGACCGTCAACTCAGCAGCTGGGGCCGCCGTGACCAGGAAATGGTTCCCATAATGTCCCCCATTAGTTATCCTCCCCGCAACCCCGGAGTAGAAAGATGACGCCGCACCTGCTCTTGACGGTACCCCCCACGGCGCTCAGCACTTCCGGTCTTGTGACTTACCTGCAGGGCCTGTTCGGACCGCTGTTCCTCGGGATTGTCGGTATCGTCGCTATCTTCTTCCTGTTCACGCGCGAGATTATCCGGTTCGTCCAGTTCCTCGTGCTCGCGGTTGCGATCGCTGTCATCTTCTACACGCCCAGCATCGTGCAAACGCTTGCCACCGGAATCGCGAACGCGCTCGGCGTCCACTGAGCTGGCCGCACTGAGCTGGCCGCACGGAGAAGGAGATCGCTAACGGTGGACCTGCCCACCTACACGAACATATGGCGGATCGAGAAACGGCTCTACAAGCTGTATGACTTTCGGCTGCCCATGCCGCTTCCGCTTGGCCAGGTCGCGGTGTTCATGGCAATTGCCGTGCCATATGTGGTGGTCCTGGCGGTCCTTGGCGTCCCGTTTAGTCACACCCTGCTCTGGCTGTACGTGCTGCCCCCCGGCGTGCTGACCTGGTTCGCCACCCGGCCGGTGCTGGAGAGCAAGCGGCTGCCCCAACTGGTCGCCTCCCAGGTCCGCTACCTGGGCGAGCCGCGTACCTGGTGCCGGATGGCACCGCTGGCCGAGAACGACGAGATCTTCGTCACGGCGAGGGTGTGGCGCCGGCGCGACCGAATTGACCTAGATGCGCGAGCCGCTGACCTAGCCGGGCAGGTCGTTGACCTAGACGGGGAGATCATCGAGCCAGCTGAGCAAGCTGACGGCCTGGCGGAACCGGCCATTGGCCAGCGTGGCAAGGGCCAGCAGGACGCTGGCCAGGACGGGCGCAGGGCCGAGCGGGCCGCGGCCGTGGCGGCCGTCTTGCCAGGGCCGCGAGGCGCTTCCGGGGCTCGGCCACGCACTGCGGTTCCTCCCCCCGGCCTGGCCGGGTCCTCAGCCCCGGGCCGGCCGGCAGCTTCGGTCCAGCCGCCAGTTCCGCCACCAGCTTCGGTCCGGCCGGCCGCTGCGGTTCCGGCCGCAGCGGCCCCCCGCAGCCCTGTTCCGCCGCGTGCCCGGCCCGTCGTGACGGTCCACGAAGATCGTTCGGCCGAGCGCCCGCTGCGGATGGTCGAGCGTGCGCTGAGCAGCCCCGCTGAGCGCCGTACCGCGGGCTGGCATGACCGGGTCGTGGTCGTGCCGGGCGGGCACCGCCCGGGCCAGCCAGACCAGCTCCAGCGCGACCGGGCCCGGGCCCGGCTTGCTGTCTCAGGGTCCCGCAGGATTGTCGTCCTCGGCTGCACTGTAGGCGCCGGCCAGACGGTGACGACGCTGCGGACCGGCGAGCTGCTAGCCGGCCTGCGCGACGAAGCCGTCGCCGTGCTGGACCTGAACCCTGGCAAGAACTCGCTCCTGGAGCTGGCCCGAGCGATTCCGGCCCTGGCAGGCGAGGGGCCCTGGACCGGCCAGGCCGCAGGCACGCGCCTATCCGCGCCATCGCGGCTCGAGGTGATCGCTGCCCAGGCCGATGAGATGGCCGGCCTGGAGCAAGAAGGGCGCGGCCCCACCGCGGCGGCGGATGTCGCCCGGATCTTCGAGCTCATGTCCGCCCGGTATTCGCTCACTCTGGCTGATCCGGCCGCAGCCGCCGTGCCGCGGGTGCTCTCGGTCGCTGATCAGCTCGTGCTGGTCGCGCCCGCAAGCTCCGAAGCGGCCAGCGCGATTGCAATGACCCTGGAGTGGCTGGAGGCGCATGGCCACGACAGCCTTGCCGACGGCGCGATTACGGTGCTCAACGGCGTCAGCAGGCAGACCATGGGCTACGTAGAGCAGGCAGAGGCCGTGGCCGTGGGCCGGTGCCGCGCGATCGTCAGAGTGCCGTGGGATGACCGGCTGAAAAACCAGGCGGCGCGACGGCCATCGGGCCAGACTCCCGCCGGCCAGCGCCAGGCAGCTGCCGACCCGGTGAACCCAGCGGCCGAGCGCGCGTATACCGCGCTGGCCGGCGTGCTCGTCGCTAGCCTCGTCGCGGCACCTGAGCTGCGGAGGGCTGGGACATGACCGGCCACCCCGCATTGGCCGCCAGCGCGCGGCAGGCGTCCGGCGGTCCGCGGTGAGCGCGTCGAAAGCGGGCCGCAGCCGCCTGGCCGTCCGGTACTTCGATGACCGGATCCTGCTCAGTGAGACCCACGCCTGGGCCTACTATCGGCTGCCCACCGTGTCGTACGAATTCACCACACCGCAGGAGCGGGAGGCGCTCGCGATCAACATAACGGTCGCCCTGGCCGCGATCAGGATGGCCGACGCCGAGGTGCACCTGCGGATTGCGCACCGTTCGTACCCTGCAGCTGAGTGGGCGACCGAGCTGGACTCCACCTCGGATGGCGGTCCCGGGTGGCTGGACTACCTGGACGGGATGTACCGGCACGTCTGGGCCAAGGATTTCTGGACCAAAGAGGTCTACCTGGGCGTCCGGCTGGGTCAGCGCGGCATGCGAGCCCAGCTGCCGGGGGGCGTCTTCTCCCAGTTCATCAGTGCGTACCGGTCGGGGGAGCAGGCGATGGGCCTGCAGGACGAGGCGGTCAGCGCGGCTGAGATCGCCAGGTGGACGGAACAAGCTGAGCGGCTGGGCCGGGCTCTGGGTTCCAGCGTGCTGGCCGCGCGGCACGCTAGCTCGGCTGATCTGTGCTGGCTGCTGCGGCATGCCCTGGCCGGGACGCTTGGCGATCCGCCTGAGTCAGCGGTCAAGCGGCGCACCTGGGGCGCCGGGGAGATTGAGGCCCTGGTCGAGGGCCAGGTGCACAATGCGCGCACGCTGCTGCGGCTGGAGCAGCCATCAGGAGAGTCGTACGCCGCGTTCCTATCCTTCGCCCGGTTCCCTGACGTCATGTACTTCCCCGAAGGGGAGCCATGGCTGCATTACGCCGACGCGCTGCCGTTTCCCGTCGAGGCGAGCCTGCGGATGAAGCTGATCTCGCCGGCCCGGGCCAGCAAGGACGTCGGCCGCAGGCTCGCGCATGCCAGGGATATGGACGCGCATATCAGGGAGGCGGGCGCCGAGCTCCCGATAGCCCTGGCCGAGCAGATCGAGGCTGCCCGGCTGCTCGAGCACGGCATCACCAAGGAACGGCTGCCGTTCGTCTACGGCTGGTACCGCCTGATGGTGACGGCGCCGTCGAGGGAGCTGTGCGTCCGGCGTTCCGAGGCGGTCGTTGAGCACTACCGGGATGCCGGGATCGACGTGGTCAATTCCACCGGTGACCAGTTTTCGCTGCTACGGGAGTCGCTGCCCGGTGACCGGGTCCGGCTGAGCTCCTATGTGCAGCGCCAGCCGCTGTACACGATCGCGGGCGGGATGCCGACCGCCACCGTGGATCTTGGTGACCGGTCAGTGCAGGACGCCGGGTGGGTCGGGCCCTACATTGGCGAGACCCTCGGCCGGGCCAGGTCGGTGGTCCACTTTGACCCGCTGGTCGCTGCCGCGCGCAACCGTCCCACCGCCGTGGCCATCACCGGCGAGCCCGGCGGCGGCAAGACCACCCTGGCGCTGCTGCTCATCTTGCAGCTTGCGCTGCGCGGCGTGACCGTCGCCGTCATCGACCCGAAGGGCGACGCGGAATCGCTGGTCGCGCTGCTGCAGGCCCGCGGTCGGCAGGCCAGGGTGCTGCCGCTCGGCAGTGCCGCTCCCGGCCTGCTCGATCCGTTCTCGTTCGGCGACGACCTGGCCGAGCGGCGGACCATGGCTACCGAGACGCTGCGGCTGCTGCTGCCCAGGATGAGCGAGGAACGAGAGAGCGCGATGATCCAGGCGGTCGGTGCTGTCGCCGGGGGCGAGCAGCCAAGCCTGGGGAAGGTGGTGGCGCACCTTGAGCGGTCAGCCGACCCGGCCTCGATGAACCTTGGCGCGGTGCTCCGGTCGATGTCGGAGATGCGGCTGGCGAAGCTGTGTTTCGCCCCGTCGGGCGGACAGGGCATCGACGCGGCGGGCTGGACCACCGTCTTCACGCTGGCCGGGCTCACCATGCCTGATGTGGGGCTCAAGCGCGACGACTACTCCTATGAGCAGCGGCTCTCCGTCGCCCTCCTCTACCTGGTGTCCCAGTTCGCTCGCCGGCTGCTGAACGGGATGGACCGCAGGCTGCCCAAGGCCATTTTCCTTGACGAGGCCTGGGCCATCACGTCAACCCCCCAGGGCGCGAAGCTCATTCCCGAGGTGTCCCGGATGGGCCGGTCTCGCAACACGGCCCTGATCCTTGTCTCGCAGAACGCGGGTGACCTGCTGAACGAGCAGGTCACCAACTGCATCTCCGGGGTGTTCGCATTCCGGTCGTCGGAGCGGGCCGAGGTTGCGAACGTCATGGCGCTGCTCGGCATCGAGTCGTCCGACGAGCACAAGGCCGCCCTGCGAGGGCTCGGCAATGGCGAGTGCATCTTCCGCGACCTGGATGGGCGCGCGGGCCGGGTCGGGATCGAGCTGATCTCCGCTGAGCTGCGCCGATCGCTGGACACCAACCCGACGAGGGCCAGGCCGGATGAGGCCGCCGTACCGGTCCCTGTCGGAGCCCTGGCCGCCGTCGGTACTCTGCCTGCCCTCGGCGGGGCACCCGCAGTCGGAGGGCCGGCGGCTGCTGGACGGCCGGCGGCTGTCGAAGTGCCGCCTCCGGGCGAAGAGCTGCCTCCGGGCGGAGCGCCGCCTCCGGGCGGAGCGCCGCCTCCGGGCGGAGCCCAGGTTGCCGGGCTGGCACCCGGTGGCCAGGCGGCCGCCCCGCCTGGTCCTCAGCAGCCAGCGGGCTAGCCATGTACTGAACGACGAGACACTCCCTCCCCCCAGGAGCCCCCCCCGATGCTCAGACCTCGCCGCATCCTGTGCCGGATCGCGCTGGTGCTTGCCGCGCTCGCGATCCTGCTCGGCGTGCCGCGTGCCGCGCACCCGGTGGCGCGCCAGGACCCGGCGCGGCAGCCGGTGGCCGCGATCACCCTGGCGGCCAGGTCGCCCGCCGCCACCAGCGGCCTGTGCTCAGTGCCGGGAATCGGTGACATCGGTAATCTCCTGCAGCTGTGCTCGCAGGGCGGCATAACCGGCGACCTCAACAACATCTGCCAGCCGTCGCTGCCAAGCCCGGAGCTCGCCAGTTCCGGCATCGACTCACTGGTCAAACCGGCTGCGGCGCCCGGCCCGCGCAACGGCACGCTGTACGACAACTACGGGGTAGCCGGGGACTACTGGGCAGCGACCAACCTGCAGTGCTCTGACATGACCTCGCTGATCGGCAACAACGTCGCGAGCATGGTGTTCGACATCGCGAAATCCATCGACAGGGTCATTATCAGCGTCTACCAGTCCGCGGCCGGCGAGGGAATCCTCAGCTGGCTCACGGCTGTGGTGGACAAGCTGATCAGCAGCCTCGGCAACGCCATCTACTTCCCTTACCTGGCCATCGTAGTTATTCTCGGCGCGATCTGGCTGGCCTGGCAGGGACTGATCCGCAAGCGCGGGACCCGGACGATTGAGGGGACCATCTGGATGGTGGTCGCCTGTGCGGCTGCCATCTGGCTCATCGGCAGGCCGGCCGATTTCACCGGGCTGGGGAGGTCGGTATCCGACGGCATCAGCCAGACGCTCAACGTCGCCTTTTCCAAGCTGCCAAGCCCGGGCCAGAGCAGCTGCCTGCCGGTCCAGCGAAACGACCCGCAGGTCCAGCCCGTCACCTACAACTACTCATCGGGAAACGGAACCGTCGACCAGAACGCCAACGCGCTGTGGACTGTGCTCGTCTGCAAGCCCTGGCTGGACGGCGAGTTCGGCACGACCAACTTCGCCACGTCGGCGGGTGGCCAGCAGACGCCGGTGAACACCTATGCCAGGCAGCTCCTCTGGGCGCAGGCCATAGCCATCAATGAAAAACCGAGCGCCGCGCTGATCCAGGCCAAGCAGTCGACCTACTCCGGAATCGCGAACAGCATCCAGCAGGGTAACCCGGGCCTCTATCCGCTCTTCCAGGGCAAGCAGTGGACCACGCGGCTGGAGATCGCACTTGCCGCTTTGTTCGCGGCCACGGTCGCCGGCATCCTTGTGGCGCTGATCGCGGTCACGCTGATCCTGCTCAAGCTGGGGTTTCTGCTCCTGCTCGTAGTGGGCCCGTTCTTCCTGCTGATCGGCACGCACCCGGGATTCGGCAGGGTCATAGCCCTGCGCTGGTTCGAAATGCTGGTCGGAGTACTGCTCAAGCAAGCAGCGGTCGCGCTGGTGCTGAGCGTGCTGCTGTATGCGTATTCCCTCATCATGGGGACCACCGACGCAGTACTGCCGTGGGCGCTGAAGATTCTCATGATCGCGCTGGTCACGGTCGCGGTCTTCATCTACCGCAGGCCATTCCAGCATCTCTTCTCCGCGGTTGGTTACGGCATGATCGGCTCGAGCGAGCGCGCCGAGGTGAGCCTGAGCCGGGCCGGGACTACCGCGCGCGGGAACACGATGGGCGCCGCGACCGCCGCGGTGCCTGGTTTCGCTGCCTACCGTGCCGCGAGGTGGGCGCGGCGTAACCCGGCCCATGCGGCGACCCTCTCGGCTGTCAGCGGCGCGGTGGCCGGCAGCAGCCCGGGAGTCGCGGCTGGCGCGGCGGGCGCACAGGGAGTCGACGGCGACCTCCAGGACGGCCGCCTGGTGGACGATGGGAGCGGTGTCCCGACCATGGCCGCGCTTCCTGATGGCAGTCACGCGGGCGGCCGTCGCGGGCTGAGCGCCCGGGCCCGGGCCAAGGCGGCATCGGCCAGTGAGAACGCTGGCCGGACGCCGCCGCCGCTGCACCTCCGGTAGATCGGAAGAGCGTCGTGTAGGGAAAGAGAGTAGATCTCGGTG
>OCTA010000852.1_pt1 | contig 28449 bp, 30 predicted proteins | sample 1538991 | NCBI WGS metagenome assembly OCTA01 (sample SAMEA3539302, study PRJEB22396) | soil metagenome | biome: tundra; feature: field; material: soil | place: USA | collected 2010-05 | depth 0.15 m | reverse complement strand
CTGCGGCAGGATCTTCTGGATCTCGGCCTGAGTCTTCTTCAGCCGGTCGCCGTTCGCCAGGAAGTTCACGGTGGGGGGCGGGTTAGGGGGATCCTCCGGGTCATCCGAATCCGGTGATGGAGGGAGTTCGGGCAGGTCCTTGGGCTTCGCGATCAAGCTCGTCGCATACGCCGAATAGTGCGCCGCGAAGACCTGGATACCCTGGCGTTCTACCGCTTCGATGGCCTGCTGGAACTTGGTCTCGCTGCCCCGGTCACGAGCCTCGGAAATCAGCAGCAGCACTTTGCGTCCTTTGCGCTGCTGCATGCGGTCGACCGCCTCGGCAATGGCATCGAGCATGCGCGCCTGGCCCAGGGAGCCGGGTTTTAGACTCTGTACCGCATATTGGATCTTGTCGTCATCCGGCGTGAAGTCCTGCAGCCATTTGATCTGGCTATCGAAGGTCACTACAGCCGCCTCACCGCGCGGGCCGGTAACCAACGGCTGGATCATGCCGGCAATGCGGCGGATACTGGTCAGCGCCGGCGTCGAGATTCCCGATTTCTGAACGGCGATCGCCAATGAAATCCGGGGCAAACCGGTATTGAAGTCATCCACTGTTATCTCCTGCTGCGCGCCATCGTCGAGCACCCGGAAATCGCGCGCCACCAGGCCGTCGATACTCCGGCCGTTCTTTGCGGTGACGCTGACTGGCACCTGCACAACCTTGGTTTGCACGCGAAAAGAACCGTTCTGAGCGGCAACGCAGCCCAGCCAGGAGAGCACGGCCGAGTGCAATGCGACGCAGCATGCCAAACTATTCGCACCTCAGCATGTTTGGATCGCCCAGGGATCGCACGGCGGCGTCACCCTGTCGGTCGTGCGCGTCGTGCGGCGCCGTCCCCGCCAAGCTCCGGGCAGAGTCTATGGCGGCAAGCATCTGTTTCGCGCTTAGAGGCTTCCACAAAACGCCTGAGCCACCCGCGCCGGCTACCGCCAGGAAAAGATCGTCCGGTGGCATGCTGGCTACCAAGTGAAAGTGGACTCCACAGTGGACGCAAGCGTCGCACAATTCCCGCCAATCACCTTCATGGGAGTCCCAGTCGTAGACCAGAGCAACGCTGGGAGCCTTCCGCAAGAGCGCCATGGCATCACCGGGCGATAGAGCGAACCGGACGGTCCAATTCTCGTGGAATGCGGCGATCATGAGGGTGGTGATGGTATGGGCACCTTGCGCCAGCACCACCAGTTGCAGTGCGCCGTTCCGGTGTACGGGGCGCAACGTGCCCTTCAAGCGCGCCAACAGGTTCACGAAGAACGGCTTGTCAGATGTTCCAGGCGTTCCATCCATCTTCTGCGCTCCTCCCGTCTGCGCACCCACCAGCGCGTGTGTGGGACCCGTTCCAAAAGCCTCGCGATCAACTCACGCATGCAGTGCATGGCGTTTGCCATCGAAACTGGCGGCTGGCTGGTGCAACACGGCCCTAACTAACTCGTCTGTCCGGCCCGAGGTTGGCGAGGGCGGTAACATCTCCGATTCGTGCCGCTCGATTTACTCGATCGCACCGGGGGGCACCTTCGGGTGCCTCAAGGCCAGCCTGAATACAGCATAGGCCACTCTCTATCACCAGCCCATACCGCAAGCGTAGTAATTCCCGGCGGTTATTGAAGTATGGCGGGGCGCACAACCGCGGCGCAGTAGTTCGGGCACAGGCTGGCAACCCCCATCCAAAGAGATGAACTGAAGTGTGACGGCCGGGGCTAATCCACCGGTTCCCAGGAATCGTCGGGGTCGAAGCGGGTTATCGGGGGCGCCGGCTTGCCGGGAACCGGCGCAATATCTTTTTGATAGACTACACCGTTCTGGCTCACGATGAACGTGTGAATTCCGGTCACTCCATACTCGGACGGCCACGCCACCAGACCGAACCCGCCAATCAGCTTGTTTTTGACCAAGTAATTGTGCGCTCCTTCCGGCGCATGGGAGCCTTGCCCGTCGAGAATCCGGAAATAGTATCCATGGTAAGGTTTGGCGCTCCCTTTTCGGGCGCCGTCCCAGGCGGCCTGGGCGAAGCCCTCCGGAACCAGCGGCTCGCCGGCGCCTTCCCAATACAACCCGTCATGCCGGCCAGGCGTGCTCATGAGATGGGGCGCGTATTCCAACATGCCGTCTTTGTCGCGATCCTCGGAAGCGTATTTTAGCTGCGCTTCCACGTACGCGTGGCAAATCTCGATGGCGTCTAGTTCATGGGTGCCGATACGCCGCGCATGCATCTCGACCGGGGTTTCGGAGGCGTCGAAGCTCCATTTGCCCTTGGTGCGGACAATGGGAACCGGAAACGGCCAGTCCTCGTCGCCAATCGCGAGGATCGCGCGATTCGGGTTCAGGGGGGAGATTTCAAGCCGGTGCTTGGTGCGCGCGAGGCGCGCGAACTCGGTCTGTTCGGCGCGATCCTGCGCGGCATCGCCCGAGGTAAGAGTTTCTTTGGCCCGCGGACCGAAAATGGCCGACAACCGCGCGGAGTCGTGGGCGTCCGCCGCATCGATGACGGCCTGCGCGGCAGCCTCCGCGGAATCGAAGCGCTCTTGCGCGATTGAAGGTGCGGCACACGCAAATGCCAGCGCCGCGCAAATGGTAAAGAGCCTGCCAGTCATTGCTATCGCCTCCCTCCGCCGCCGCCGTGCATCCCGCCGCCGCCCCCGTGGAATCCGCCGCCGCCTCCGAATCCGCCACGGCCGCTTCGCATGCTTGAGAAGCCGCGATCGCTTTGCATGCGCGTCATGCCACCGTTGTGATAACCGCCGAAGGCGCTGTGCTTACCCGTCCACCCGCGCTGCTCAAAACCCTTATTTCCGAGGCGTTGCCCGGGCGCGCCGCGGACCGCCTGACGCCCGCCTTCCCCGCGGCCAAAGTTGCTCCTGGCCGCGCCGCCGCCGAACCGGCCGGCGACCGCACGATTGGCATACGGCACGCCGAGCCGGTGCGCCGGATCATGCGTCCAGGCGGAACGGCCCAAGCGGTCTCCTCCGAAACCGTTACGGAAACCGTAACGATTGAAGAAAGAGTGGTTGAGGAAAATACCTCCACCGAACCAGTCGGGGCCCCAACCCCAACCGCCCCATCCCCAGCCGCCCCAGCCGCCAAACCAGAGACCAATATCTATGCCGGGAAACCACCCCAGACCTATACCGATGCCGGGGTAAAACAGCGGGGGGTAAAGTCCCCAGGCCGGCGGTCCCCATACGTATGCGGGGTTATAATTCGGCACGTACCATTCATCCGGGTTGCCTGGCTCAATGTCGATTACCGACTGGCCGTTCTGGTTTTGCGTGGTAACGGTCTCCTGTGGCGTCGAATGGAGCGTCCCCTTCGTCTGGGCTTGGGCCCGCATGCGCTGCACCGCCTGCATCACATCCACTTGCTGGGCGAGAAAGGCGTTGCCAAGCTGGGTGGTCCAGCCCATATCCTGGGTCAACCGGGCGAGCACGTCGGGGAAGGCCACAAGCCCCTGTATGCTGGGATCCCAATTCTGTTTCTTGGCTTCGTCCATGAGCTTGGAAGGCTTCCACTTCGCATGGTCCCGCGCCCATTGTTCCGCTTCGGCGATCTCCATCGGGTAAGTGGAAGCGGCCAACACTTCGGCGACCAGGGGATCGGGATATAGAGCGATCGGCGCCACCAGATCGTCAAGCTGCTGTGGCGGCATCGGCGCGCCCGGCTGCGCCCCCGCAGGAGGGGCGTTCGGCGGAGGATTCTGTGCGACCGCTGGTTGCAGGAGGAAGAAGGCGACGAAGGCCGCCGCGCAAAAATAAGGACAACGTCTGCCTGACATCTCACTCACCTGGACATATAATACCCGTTCCCGTTGCCAAGTGGAGCATTTGGAGGTCGCCGCGCAATGCAAAACGTGTATGACGATGCACAGAACCGGGAAGCGAACTCCAGATGCGCGCGAGCGCCGCTTGAAACTCGCCAAGTGTGCCGCTCAGAGATTGCGCCATTTCCGGCAGCGTTTCACGGCCCGGCGTGCCGGTAAACGCCGAGCCATTGACCACGATGTGCGCCATTTCTTAGTATCCCCCTCCAGGTCTAAACCCACCGCCCTTCGGACGGTCAGCTTCGAGCAGTTCGTTCCTTTCGAGCGCCTGGGCCTGCCGTCCTCAGCGGGTTGCGCGGAACCCGCCAGTGCTTGTTGACGGCTGTGCTTCTCGCCGTCAGGCGCCGCTTAGTACTTCGGACTCGGCATGCAGCCGGAATTGCGGCAACTCGGTCAAACTTCAAGCGCCTTTCAGTCGCGATCAAAACCTACCGGCTTTTAGCCGGCGGTCGTTTAGTACGCGCGGGACTTCAGTCCCGAAGACTCGTGCGCGCCCCACCACGATGACCCGCGGAGTCTTTCGTAACACCGTGGTGCTGGTTGGCGTCAATTCACCAGCTCCCGCGCACAATCCGGACACATGCCATGGGTGAAATCGGCCTCCGAGCGATCGTGAATGTAGGCCTCCAACATCTGCCACTCACCCTGCTCGTCACGGACTCTCTTGCACCAGGCGCAAACCTGGTTACGGGCTTGGCTAAGTGGTTCCTGTTCCTTCCTGCGGAAAGTTCTCTCCACTTATTTGCCATCCGGCTTTCGCTCAGGTTCGCTTTATTTCTTTGTTTAGGGCTACTCATCTGCTGGTTAGGACAGAAGCTGCACGCCTCGCAACGGAAAATGAAAGTACTGAGCGCAGGAGCGCCGAGGCTCCCGCCCAGACGCCCGCGTACATAACGCTGACGGCGACGGCGCTGAGCAGCAACTGGTACGAATCCGGGGCTACCAACGGAGCTAGAAGCCTTTGCAGAGCCACGCTCAGCGCGCCCAGCGCCAGCCCATACCCAACGCACGAAAGCTTGGATCGGTCCTGGCCGCCCGAAATGGTCACGTACTGTATGCGCTCTGGAACCGTTCCGGTCATCTAAACGATCACCCCCTTGCGCACCGCGTACAGGATGAGCTCCGCAGTGCTGTGCAGATTCAGCTTCTGAAATATATTGCTGCGGTGAGTCTCCACCGTGTAGAGACTCAGATTCAGCATGGAAGCCACCTCTTTTGGCGTCTTGGCCTCCGCCAACAATTGCAAAGTCTCACGCTCGCGCGTGGTCAGCAGTTCGTAGGTATCCTCCACTTCCTGTTCCTGCAACTGGCGCATATACTCGTCCGCCAGCATCTTATTGATCGCCGGACTGAAGAAGGCCTTGCCATCGTGCACGGCTCTTATGGCGTTGATTAAGTCGTACTCGGCGGAATCTTTCAGCAAGTAGCCCTTGCCGCCGGACTTCAGGGCTTTGAGCACATATCCTTCGTCGGAGTGCATGCTCAGAAAAACGATGCCGGTTTGCGGCAGCTTGGCAGAAATCTGACGCGCGGCCTCGATACCGTTCAGAAGCGGCATGGCCACATCTAGCACCGCGATGTCGGGAGCATGCTCCGCGGCCATGGCGACCGCTTGGCGTCCGTCGGACGCCTCCGCCACTACCTGGAAGCCTGGTTGGCTTTCCAGCAGCATGCAGAGGCCTCTGCGGACAACCCGGTGATCGTCGGCCAGCAGGATGCGAATGGTATTCATGAGACCGCCTGCACGCTCTGCTCAGCCACCTCTCCTGTGGGCAGCACAATCGAAACCGTGGTTCCCTTTCCAGGATGCGTGTCTACCGAAAAGGCGCCGCCCAAGTGAGCCGCCCGCTCCTGCATCCCCAACAGACCCATGCCGCGCTCCTGCTCCGCATGGAAGCCTTTACCGTCATCCTGAATGCTAAGCCGGATGCATTCCAGCTCCTGCCGTACGGTCACCCGGACCGTGGTGGCTTCGGCGTGCTGCGCGCAATTGTGCAACGACTCCTGCACGATCCGGTAGATGCAGGTCTTATGTTCTTCCGGCAAATCGTCGGAGACGCCCTCCGCCGCGACCCGCACGCGCAGCCCAGTCCTCTTGGATACCTCACGCCCCTGCCACTGCAGCGCCGGGACCAGGCCGAGGTCGTCGAGCATAGAAGGCCGCAACAGCAGCGCCATGTTGCGCACCACTCCCAGCGAGTCCTCCACCAAATCCTTAATCTCTTCCAGCTTGTCTTCTGCGCCCTGTGTGTCGCACATCCGAATACGCTGCGACAGATTCGCCAGCTCCACGCGGACGCCGGTCAACGCCTGCCCCACCTCATCGTGCAATTCCCGCGATATGGCGCGCCGGTCGTTCTCCTGTGCCTCGACCAGCCGCGCGGAGAGCTGTTTCAACTCCGCGCGCGCGGTGGCGCTTTCCTCGTAACGCGCCGCGGCTTCCATCTCCAGCGCCACAATCTTGCGCATGCTGAAGATGGCCAGGATGAGGCCGACCGCGAGCGTCAACCCGATCGTCACCATCGACCTGCGGCGGAACTGCGAAAACATGTCGATGACTTCGCGTTTGCCTGCGTCTAGCTGAGCCTCGTTGATGCCGGCGATTTGATCCGCGATGCGCAGCATGGCGGTCCGTCGTGGAAAGACTTCATCCCGCAGAAAAGCGTAACCGCGATCCCGCCTCTGGCCAGCATTCCACGCGAGCACCGGCTTCAGAATATTCCAGTAGTCCCGCAAGGCCTGGTTCAGGTCCAGCCACGGGGCCGCCTGCGCCTCGTTCAGCAGAGCTTTGTATCCTTCGAGCCCGGTTTCCATCCGATCGCGCATTTTCAGCAGGCTTGCGCGATGGGCTTCGGCCTTCGCCGCGTCCGGCTCGAGAAGGCAATCCCGGACGTAGGTGCCTGACAGATAAAGGTCTGACCGGATCTGTTCCAGCAACCGGGTGCGCGCCAGAAAACTCTCCCGGATCGCATCGTTGCGGTGTTGGATCTGCCGGAGCTCTTGGACACTGTCGAATCCGGCGAAGGCCAGCAAAAGAAGGAGCCCGCCGAATCCGATTGCCAGCACGAGCCGGCTGTACGCCGCTATATCGCCCGCCGTCTTGGCTCGCTGTGAGATAGACCGGTTCATGTTCGACGAAGTGCCGCTACCGCGACCTGTACTCCCAGAATAAGCCCCTCTTTACCACCCGCCCATACCACAAGCGCAGTAGTTCCCAGCGCTTTATTGTAGTATCCCGCTCGCCTCCGCCGAAGGCCGATGGTTCCAAAGACCGCCCCAGGTTACGCCCGACAAAGTTTTCCATTTCTGATTTCCATCTAAAAGGACTCGGCTTCGTACGGGCAATTCTGTTCAGCTCGCATCGTAACACCACGTCTGAACGCGGATCATCCGGAGCATTCGAATCGCTCCGCCAGGAGCAGGCGTCATCTGGCTGTTAACCATGGGGTAACGAGGTTGGTATTCCAGACCACCCATATCGATTTGCCGGAGCCGATGGAGACGCACTTGCTTCCGGTGCGGCGCCCGCACCGGAATCGAGGGTGCTGCGCAAAAAATCTGCCAAGCGAGGCCGGGACCGAAATCTGGGCAGCGCGGCGAGCCGCGGGCGGTTCTTTTTGAACAAGGAAGTGCCGTCGGAAATCCTCTTGCTGTATTCGAGCGCTGACAACAATCACCTATCGTGCCGGTGGCGGAAGAGAACAGTGCGCGCATCAGCAGCCCCCCGTAATATCGCCGGTGGCGGTGCTGAGGTGCCCGGTCGGGAGTTGGGAATCGCCGGATAGAATTGAATGCGTCGTGTGCGGTCCGTCTGGAAAGTAACCGCCCTCGAATCGCATCACTTCGAAGCCGTGGAGCCCGCTCGGTACAGCTCGTCCCAGCTCAAAATACCCGTAGCAGAGTATATTCCGAGTCGGCGGGCGCAATATACTTGGGATAGGTGAGCACCGACCAGACGATCACGCAGGTTCCACCCGGAATCCTGGAGCAACTACGGGCCCTTGATGCGTGCACCGTATCCAACGCCATCGAGCGGCTGGACGTAAGGCTGCGCAATGAGGGTTTTACCGATATTTCAGTTGCGATGCCTGTCGCCCAGCCTTCCTCCCATGGTAGGTTATGCCGTCACCGGCCGAATTCACACGGCCTCGGCTCCCACGGCTCGGTATTGGTACCACGAACACATGGATTGGTGGGAGTACCTGGCAACCATCCCCGCGCCGCGCGTGATCGTGTTCGAAGATATGGACTCGAAGCCGGGATTCGGAGCAATGTTCGGCGAAATCCATGCGCAGATCGGCCGCGCGCTGGGGTCGATCGGATACGTCACCAATGGCGCCGTGCGGGACCTGCCCAGGATTGGGAAGACCGGTTTTCATCTCTATGCCGGCGGCATTGCGGTGTCGCACGCCTACGCGCACGTGGTGGATTTTGGCGGGCCGGTCGATATCGGAGGACTTCGGGTGAGTCCGGGGGATCTGCTGCACGGGGACCTGCACGGAGTGGTTTCGGTTCCGGCAGCCATTGCCGCAGAGATCCCCAAGGTGGCGGCAGAACTGCTGGCACAAGAGAGGGAACTCATTGAGTTATGCCAGCCGGGCCATTTCTCCATGGAAAAACTGCGCAGCCAGATCGAACGGACGAGACATGTATCCGAGTAGGAACGAGGCCTTGGGCATCGCGGGAATGGCGGCTATAGCGGCTGGCCGTCAAGAGTCTCGTGGTCTCGCCGCAACAGATGTCTAGTGTCGCCGACGGTTGTTTATGGGCAGGGATTCATCACACGGGGCAGCGATGACGCTTTTCCGAAACGGCTTCGAGCGGACACCGTCGCGCGCTTTGTCAAACTTGCTCTGTCCTATCGGAACAGCGTACGAAAGTCAGCCATATCTACGCAGAGGTCGTAGGAAGTGAACCGTGTGGCTGCCTGATTGGTTCAAGAAACGGCAAGGGTCGCGTCCGGTCCCCGAGGGGCGCGTAAGAATTCTGGTTCTCTCTATGTCTTTCGAAGACCGCTTCTTGCTGCAGCGGCTCGGCAAACAACACGACTGGGAGCTTAGATTCACCTATTCGCCGCGAGAGAGACTCAACTTGGCATCGCGGCGCCATTTTCAACTGATTCTGTGTGATCATAATCAGCCTGGGTATCCCTGGCGAGAGGTGATGGATCGCCTGGCGGCATGTTCACCGCAAAGTCGCATCTTGCTGGTGTCGCCTGTGAACGATGACTACTTGCGGCGGGACGTAATTCAGCAGGGCGGCTATGATGTATTGCTCCGGCCGTTGCGCGAAGAATCGGCTCTCCGTGCGGTTCAGGCCGTCTTCCGTTTTGTTTCTCCGGAGGGCGGTGTTTCTATAGGTTGTCAATGTTAACGGCACTTTGCGCCACGCATTCGTTTGCCCCAGGAGTCGACCTGGGGCTTTTAGCAGAAAAGGGTATCAGCTCGTAATGTAATAGGCAAAAGAGGCGAAAGAAATGACGGTCGCGGACCACTCCTTGATGAAGACAACGATACTGCTCTTGGTCTCTGATCCGGTTGTACGTTCCGTTCTTAAGGAGACATTGGAGCACGAAGGATATACGGTCCTGGCTACCGGCGACCTGGGGCAGGCGGTAGACCGGTTGAAGGAGTGCATACCTGATCTGTTGATAACTCGTACGTATGTTGAGGGACTGCCGGGGCACGATGCAGCTATGTACTTGCGTACCAAATGCCTGGAGATGAGGGTTTTAATGCTTGGGGGGCTTCTTGATGACGAGCGGCTTCAATATCGAGAAGCAATGCAAGGATTTGAGGTCTTCCCAAAGCCATATAGCGTGGCTGAGCTGCTCAAGAAAGTGAGGGACGTCCTAAATAAGCCGCGCGGTTGAACAGCAGGAGCCTGCGTTAGTGACGTGATACTAGACATTCCGGTCCCGCATCTTCCTCCTGGGTGCAGCAGGCGAGCAGGAGGAAAACGGCCTTGGGGCGTCCGCGAGCGGGCCGGCGCGGACCCTGACCCAAAATGTCCCCCTCGGCAGTAGAGTCGTGTCCCAGAAGGTGAACTTTTTGGGACAGGGGAATAAGGGAGGCTCATCTCGTCTGCCGTTAGGCGAAGAACGGGCGAATATCCTCCTGCTCCTAGCAGCAGGCGAACGCCATGAGCGTTAACGCCTACAAACGGGGCCGCGAGATGGTGTGGAGCAAAACGGCGGAAATGTACATGCGCTCCTTTGAAATGGCGCGGCGGCAGGTGGCAGCGACGCCATGCGAAGCTCTTGCCGCGAGCGCGTTCGGTCGTCGGCCCCATGAATCGGCTGAGTTGAATGTGAATCGTCCTTACCATATATGACCGATTCGATAGGCATTATGCAGCACGCGAGCTTCACAACTTTGTGGGACGAGGTTGTTCCACAACGTCGCCTCCCAGGGCAGTCCTCACGCTTTTATGTGGACTAAGACACTTTCTCGCCTCCGGCCATGGTGATCATTGTCACCATTCACCCACACGTTACCCTCTCTCTCGTCTCCAAATACCACGCGGACGGTATATTACCGGCTGTATATCGAAGCTAGACTGTGAGGTGGCAGACCCCGTATGGGCCGGTCAGATAGAGGACCCATCAATGAGCGGCCGATCAGAGGAGCCTATCCCATCGCTGGAGGGGACTGCACTGGTCCTTGCCGTCAGTCCTTTGACCGCTGATCGTGTTCGACTTCGAGAGATCCTCTCCCAGGCAAACTGGAAACTACATGAGGCTTCAGACTGCCGTGAAGCCTTGGAAGTGTTGCGCGGCCTAAGTGTTCCGGTGCTCCTCTGCGAGCGTGACCACGCCGACGGCAACTGGGAAGACCTTTTGAAGGCCACGGCGGGACTGCCGGCTCCGCCGAACCTCATTGTATTCTCTCGTCTGGCCGACGAGTGCCTCTGGGCGGAAGTGCTGAATCTGGGTGGTTTCGACGTGCTGATGACGCCTTTCGAGCCGGAAGAGGTCTTGCGAGTCACCTTCGCTGCCTGGAGCCGCTGGGAATGCGACTTTGTCGGGAGCACCTCCAAACAAGCGGAGACTGGCAGCCGCGCGATCCTCTCGGCCGGAGAATGTTGTCGCACCGCCCGGTCTGGCGGCGGACCTTAACGTGAATGGTCGGGTTGGCCCTGTTCGATGATGCACAGAAGGCAATGCAGCAGGGAAATTGGGGAAACTCCGGCAATGCGATGGATGCGCTTTAAAGCCCTCGCTGAACGGACAGGCACAATAGAGATCGGCAATTACGAGTCTTATCCGTGAAGCGGCAAAGGAGATAGCTGGTGACACGAGAACAACTACAAGAGTTCAAGGAGCCGGCTCAACTGGCGGGTGCTGGCGCGACGCGGCTACAAAGTGAGCAGAACGGCGGCGTTGAGAAGAGGACCGTCGTCCCGGCGTCCGCAAAACTCGGGCAGCGCCGCTCCGCACTAAGAACGAAGCATTCGGGACCTGTCCGTGCCGCGGAACGCCGCGGCCGGCCGGATCATTTTCTCGACGACGGGTCACGTGGCTTATGTTGGAGACCCAATTACGTCGGACGTAGCGTAGGAGAGCTGAATATAACAGGAGAAGACGAGAATGACACTTAGACATCTGTTCGCAAAACAAGTCCTTATTCGGCTCACCGACGACCAGACTGCCTTGGTCTGCACCGCCAAGTGGTCATTACTCTCAAACATCACACGGGTTTGCGTTAGCGAGACCGGGCCTGACTTCGCTCTTCAAGTGACGAAACGTGGCTCGATTGCCGGGCAAGAGCGTCCGACGCTCAGGGACATTCGGCTTGAGTGAATTCGAAGGGACGTTTTGCTGATCTTCGTCGAAGGCCGGCGCATGTGGGTAATGGCTCTCTCCGGAGTTGAGGCACCTGAGCCTTTTCGCGAAGGGGTTTCGCGAGTGTCGGATAGGTTCCGAGCGGAGTGACGTGATTTGAATACTTTGCGATGGAGGTCTTAATATGCCGAAGACTACAGTTGGATTATTTGAGAATCCCGGCCTCGTGGACGACCTGGTCCGCGAGATCGTGTCCCTTGGTTTTCCTCGGAATGAGGTCCGCAATCTAAAGGAGCCGGCGGCCTTCGAGGTCACTGGTGTGATGAGCTTTCCCTGCCTCGATTTCGAAGTCCACGCGGTCCGGGAGCTTACCAGGATCGGGGCTACCCAAGCGGAGGCGCAGGCTTACGTTGAAGGACTGCGACGCGGAGGATCCCTGGTTTTCGCGACAGGTTCGGACGAAAAGGTGGATGCCGCTGCGGATCTCATGAACCGGCGCGGCGCGGTGGAGATCGAAGAGATCAATGGTCTCGAACCGCAGTTAACTGGCGTGGTTCGCGAGAGCATGACTCCGCTACGCGATAGTCCGGTCATGACTGGGCGGCTCCGCCAGTCGGGCGGCGGAGCCTGCATGTTTGTGTGGTAACTAAGCATGGCCGATCTTGCGAGTAACTGGCGGAGGCACTGTTACCGTTCGCGCACGCGGGGAGTGTCCGCCGCGACTTGCTCGAATCTTCAGACGGATGCGACGCAATAGATTTGGAGAGAATGAAAGGAAGCGTGAAAAGGAACATAAGTCATGTCTGAAACCAATGAGACCGGTAACTCGTGTCCAGGCGGAGGGAGCTGTTTTGGGCGGCTTTCGTTGCCGCGCTTCTGTACTTGTGGATCAATCTTCGTAACCTTGAGAATGTCGACTGTAAACTCCTAGGAGATACTTATGAAACACCACGTGAGAACGTTAGCGCCTGTTCTAGTCAGCTTGTTCTTCGTAGCTGCAGGCACACCGCGGTTGAATGCCCAGATTGTTAGCGGGATTCGAGCGCGCCTTGACCACAGTTTCGTGATCGGCAACACGACCTTACCGCCGGGTGAGTATACATTCCGGATGGTGGACAATACGGACCTTTCAATGATGACCGTTACGAGTGAAAACGATAAGGTCACCGTAGAGTTTATTGTCCGAGACGCTACAGATGATCACAGGCCCGAGCATTCAGAGCTTTTTTTTCGGAAGTATGGAAATACTGAGTTTCTGAGTAAGCTTTTCGAGGCGGGATCAAGAACTGGCGTTGAAATTACGGAAGGTAGCAGGCAAGAGGCGCGTTTCGCTAAATATGCCCAACACGCGACGGAGCACACCGAAGAGCAAAAATAGAGGTACTAGAACGGACACGACACGAGCCTTGCTTCACACATATCATCTTCAACAAGAAACTACGGAAGGCTGGGACGATCCCAGCGTCTAAGTCCGCTACGCTCTTTCCGTGCAAACGATACAAAGGCGCAGGCTGGACAAGGGTGAGTTCCGCGACCTTCGTGTTGCAATGGTGGGCCGGGGCGGACAAGGGTTGCGCTACTGCCCTGCGCGCCGGGACTCTAGGAGAACCGCGGAGAGTCTGCGCCTTCTTTGGCCCTTTACGTGCGATGATGTTTGTGGAACAGCGATGGAAGTGAAAACCGATCCCAAAGCTGTCTAGGAAAGGAAGTTGCTTATGTTCACAGTAAGTACGTTGCGATTAACACCGGTTCTTGGAGTTGTCGTATGTCTCAACGCCGCGCTAACCTGCGCAAGCGCGCAGACCGTTAAAGTCAACTGGCGGCAGAAAGCTTGTTTTTGCGGATTACAAGACCTATAGCTGGTCGTTTGCCAAAGGACAGGAAAACAGCTTGTACCGACAAGTCGTCCGCGTGGACGTGGACGGACAATTGGCCAACAAAGGCCTTCAAAAGGTCGCGGCGGTGCAAGGCCACGATCTAATTGTTACTTATCACTTTGTGACGCAAGAACTCATGGATTCGACGACCACGTCGGACGGCTTTGGTTTGGGCGGAGGCGGATTCGGCGGTTGGGGTGGCTGGGGCGGCTGGGGTGGTTGGGGCGGCGGCATGGATGACATGGATGACATGGTAACCACGGAAGCGCAACCCCGCACGATGGGAATATTGGTGGTGGACTTGGTGGACGCCAGGACGAAACAAGTCGTTTGGCGGGGCCAGGCGACCGAAGACAGTTTGGCTTCCAGTCAAAAAGGGGACGAAAAGCAGGTGAAGAAATCCGTCGACAAAATGTTCGATCGTTACCCTCCGAAGCAGAAATAGTCATGGCTTGTCCGTGATGTTGACATCTGCTGGGCTATGAGCCAGGCGAGTGGCAAGTGTTCTGCTATCAAGACCGGGGAGAAACCAGGGTATGCCGAAGACTACAGTTGGATTATTTGAGCATTTCGGCCTCGTGGGCGACGTTGTCCGCGAGATCGAGGCCCTTGGTTTTCCTCGAAATGAGGTCCGCAATCTAAAGGAGCCGGCGGCCTTCGAGGTCACCGGTGGTGATGAGCTTTCCCCGTCTCGATTTCGAAGTCGACGCGGTCAGGGAGCTTACCAGGATCGGGGCAACCCAAGCGGAGGCGCAGGCTTACGTCCAAGGACTGCGACGCGCAGGAGCCCTGGTTTTCGCGACAGGTTCGGACGAAAAGGTGGATGCCGCTGCGGATCTCATGAGCCGGCGCGGCGCGGTGGAGATCGAAGAGATCAATGGCCTCGAACCGCAGTTAACCGGCATGGTTCGCGAGAGCATGACTCCGCTACGCGACAGTCCGGTCATGACTGGGCGGCTTCGCCAGTCGGGCGGCGGCGCCTGCCTTTTTGTCTGGTAACTAAGCGCAACTGTTGCCGTCCGCGCACGCGGGGAGTTTCCGCCGCGATTTGTCGAATGTCACACGGAATGCGACGCAATCGATCTGGAAAGAAAGAAAGAAAGAAAGCTAGAAAGGAAGGAACATAAGTCATGTCTGAAACGAATTCGGTTGTAGCGATTTACGAAACCCACTCCCAAGCAGAGGAAGCGGTAAAGGAACTGCAGAGGGCTGGGTTTGATATGAAGAAAATGTCCATCGCCGGCAAGGATTATCATACCGAAGAGCACGTCGTCGGATACTATAACGTCGGCGACCGCATGAAGTATTGGGGCAAGCAGGGCGCGTTCTGGGGTGGCATCTGGGGGATGTTGTTCGGATTCGCTTTTTTTGCAATTCCAGGCATCGGGCCGATATTGGTAGCTGGTCCGTTGGTCGCCTGGATCATCGGCGGGCTTGAAGGCGCCGTTGTCGTGGGTGGATTGAGCGCTCTCGGCGCGGGGCTGTACAGCATTGGCATCCCCAAGAACAGCGTCGTGAAATACGAGGCGGCGCTCAAGTCTGACAAGTTCCTCCTTCTGGCTCATGGCACAGCGAACGAGGTGGCCAGGGCCAGGGACATCATGCAGACGACGCACGCAGTCGAGGTTACAGTACACGCGGTGGAACGCGAGGAGTTCGCCGGGGTTAGCGGCAGATAGTCCGGTTATCGGCAGGTGAGAGACTTCGGGCTCTGGTCGTAGAGACTGTATGGCCGGGGTCTTCGCCTGCCCTGAAACAAGTGGAACCGTTAGTGGAACCGTTAAAGGAGGAATCTCGTGTCTAGGAACTGGTTAATTGCTTCGATTGCGGGCCTGGGTTTGGTCCTGCCCGCTTTTGCGTCGGACCGAGGTGATGACATTGGGCGTATTCAAAAGGCGACTCAAGTCTTCCAGGAGATCATGCGAACGCCCGACAAAGGCATTCCCCAGGACCTGCTGGAAAAGGCGAAATGCCTGGCCATCGTTCCAGGAGAGGAAAAGCTCGCCTTCATATTCGGCGGCAACTACGGCAGGGGACTGGCGACCTGCCGCACGGCTAATGGCTGGAGTGCCCCGATGTTTGTGGCTGTCGGGGGAGGGAGCGTCGGCTTTCAGATTGGCGGCTCTTTCACCGACGTTGTAATGCTGTTTATGAACGACAATGCCTTGCAAAGGCTCCTGGGTGACAAATTCACAATCGGCGCAGACGCAACCGTGTCAGCCGGGCCGGTGGGGAGACAGGCAGCCGCCGGCACCGACATAAGACTCGACGCGGAGATCCTGAGCTATTCGCGCAGCAAAGGAGTTTTTGCCGGGGTTAGTTTGGACGGCGCCGTCGTGCATGCCGATCACAGCGGAGACAAAGCCATGTACGGCTCCAAGGCCACCCGCCAGGAAATCCTGCATGGCAAAGTTGCGGTTCCCGAGCCGGCGCGGCTCCTGCTGGAGGACCTTGCCAAGTACCCCGCACACCTTTGAAATCGGCACCGCAGCGGGAACAGTTTGTACAACTGCCCGGCATTTGCGATGGTGCCGGAGTGTCCAACGTGGAGACGGCGCTTGCCGGCAAGCCGCGCCGTCGGAAGGGCCTTGTCCATTGACTGACCGCCGGCTCTCACACTAAGGGATGTCCCGCCGCTGAAACTCCCCTATGCCTCTTCAAGACGTTGACAATAGCGACCAGAAGGCCTACCCCGCCGGCGGGCCTACAGCGTTTTCGGTCGTCTTGGATATCGCGTCCACAGTGAGCCTACGCGTCAACGAGTCCCCCATCCTTTCAGTACATCGCGACCGCACTATCCGCGGCAGGCTTGGCCATGGCTGTTTATATTGGGCCCAGAAGGCGGCAGCCCACTTCCCAAGCACGGCCGGCAAGAAGATCAAGACCACGGAGTGAGGAAATGAAACTCATTAGCAAACCCAACCAGGCGAAAGCTTTTGGATGGCCGGGTATCGAGCCTAGATGGACGCATGGAGGAAAGGATGGCGTGGGAACTGCTTATGCGGCTTCCAGCCGGGTCTGGTTTACCTTTTGGAACGGCATCGTCACGGAGGTCTATTATCCGACAGTGGACCGGCCACAACTCCGTGACCTTCAGTATCTCATCACCGACGGCAAGAACTTCTTCCACGACGAAAAGCGCCATCTCAAGACCAAATTGGAACCTCTGCCGGACCATGGATTGGGATACCACTGTACGAATTCGGATCCAGCCGGGCATTATGCCATTGTCAAAGAGATCATCGCCGACCCGCACTTGGCCTGCGTTCTGCAGCACACCAGCCTAACCGGTGACGAGTCGTTCATCTCCAAACTGCGGCTCTACGCCCTGTGCGCACCGCATCTCGAAGTCGGCGGCTGGGGCAACAACGGCTATGTGGCGCAGGTGGCGGGCCGAACGGTCCTGATTGCCGAAAAAAAAGGAACATGGCTGGCGCTGGCGGCCACGGTTCCTTTCTCTCGTGTTTCGTGCGGTTACGTGGGGAGGAGCGACGGCTGGACCGATCTGGCTGGCAATTTCCAAATGGACTGGGAGTTCGATCACGCCCCCGACGGCAACATCGCGCTCACGGGAGAATTGGATCTGACCGGCGCCCGTGAATTTACCTTGGGCCTGGCCTTCGGCAATAGCCAGCACCACGCCATCTCAACGCTCATTCAATCGCTGAGCACGCCCTTCGCGGAGCATAACAAACGGTACGCGGAACAGTGGGCGCGATCAAGCACAGGCATCCTCCCGCTGGAAAAGGCTGCGGGCGATGGAGGTAACTTGTACCGCACGGGTTTCAATTTGCTCCGCGCTCACGAAGATAAGTCGTATCCCGGCGCATTTATCGCCTCGCTCGCAATTCCTTGGGGAGAAGCCGCGGGCGATGAAGACCAGGGTGGTTACCACCTGGTATGGACGCGCGACATGGTCAATAGCGCGAACGCGATGCTGGCCGCCGGAGATCGTGCCACACCTCTGAGAGCACTGATCTATCTCGACGTCTCCCAGCAGGAGAAAGGAGGCTTCGCCCAGAACTTCTGGATTGATGGCAATCCCTACTGGCGTGGAATCCAACTCGACGAAGTCGCTTTTCCCATTCTGCTCGCCTGGCGGCTCAGATGTGAGAACGCCCTTCAGGACTTTGACCCGTACCCCATGGTTTTGCGGGCGGCCGCCTATCTCGTCCGCCATGGCCCTGTGACTCCGCAGGAGCGCTGGGAGGAGGTCAGCGGCTATTCCCCCTCCACCCTGGCGTCCAACATTGCCGCTCTGATCTGCGCGGCATGCTTTGCTCGCGAAAGGGGCGATGAGCCGACCGCGAAATACCTGGAGGAATACGCCGATTTCTTGGAATGTCATGTCGAGAGCTGGACTGTAACAACGGAAGGCACCCTGCTCCCAGGAGTAGCGCGGCATTACATTCGGATTCTTCCCGAGAGCGCCGATAATCCGCACCCCGAGGAGGACCCGAACCGGGGAAACATCACCATTGCGAACCTCCAGCCCGGCGCACAAAACGTCTTTCCGGCTAAGGAAGTCGTCGACGCCGGATTTCTGGAACTCGTCCGGCATGGCGTCCGCAGTCCCGGCGATCCCCTGATTGTGGATTCCCTCAAAGTGGTGGACGCCGTGTTGAAGGTGGAAACGCCGTCCGGCCCTTGCTGGCGCCGCTACAATCACGATGGATATGGGCAGCGCGAAGACGGCGCCCCTTTTGTTGGCTGGGGGCAGGGGCGTGCGTGGCCGCTGCTCACGGGCGAACGGGGCCACTACGAACTGGCGGCCGGGCACGATCCGAAGCCGTTCGTGCGGGCTATGGAAACCTTTGCCTCATGTACCGGCCTTTTGCCCGAGCAGGCGTGGGATGGTGCGGATTTGCCCCAAGCCTACATGTACTGTGGACGGCCAACTGGCTCGGCCATGCCACTGATGTGGGCTCACGCGGAGTACATCAAGCTGCTTCGATCCGTCCGCGATGGGAAGGTGTCCGATTTGATTGCCGCGGTTGCAACCCGGTATCTCGGGGCGCGCACGGATCGTCAATTATTCGAAGTCTGGAAGCCTACCCGGCAGGTGCGGAGCGTCAAATCCGGCTATGTGCTTCGCATTCAGGCGCCTGCTTCTTTCCGGCTGCACTGGTCCGGCGACGAATGGCAAACCGTGAAGGACACTCCCTCTTCGACCACTACGCTGGGAGTTGAATTTGTGGACATTCCGATTGGTGCAGCGCAGCGGGCGCCTATCCGTTTTACTTTCTTCTGGACGACGAGCGATTCTTGGGAAGGACGCGACTATCTGGTGTCAGTCGCCTGAACCCATTGTCTGAGCCATGTACACTCCCCACTCGTACCCGGTTGCTCTCCTGATGATGCTGCTCAGCATGCTCTGCTGGGGCAGTTGGGCCAACACACAGAAGATCGATAAAGCGCGGCGATTCGAGCTGTACTATTGGGATTACATGTGGGGCGTTCTGGCGTGCGCCCTTCTGTTCGGTCTCACCATGGGCCGGACGAATCCGGCGGCTCCTGTAAGTTTCTTTCACAATCTCGATAGCGCAGCCGTTCGCTCCCTGGTTGAAGCGCTCGTTGGCGGAATGATTTTCAATCTCGGAAACCTGCTTCTGGTGGCCGCCATTTCAGTCGCCGGCATGGCGGTCGCCTTTCCCTTGGGCGCCGGTCTCGCCCTGGTCATCGGAGCGGTTCTCAACTACATCGTCTCGCCGGCCGGTAATCCGTTGCTTCTCTTTGGCGGGATCCTGCTGATCTGCGTTGCTATCGCCGCCAATGCCATGGCCTATCGTGGACTGTCGAAAGGCAAAAAGGCGGACACCAAGGGAATTGTCCTAAGTCTGCTGTGCGGTGTGGTCATTGGACTCTTTTATCCCTTTGTCGCGAAAGCCCTGACCGGAAAGAACCATCTCGGGCCGTACACCGTCTACTTCGTGTTTGCGCTCGGCGCTCTAGTGTCCAACTTCCCCTTAAATTATGCGTTCATGCGGCGGCCGGTGAGCGGTTCGCCGCTTTCGATCGGCGACTACTTCCACGGCGGACGGGCGGCGCATGCCTGGGGAGTCTTGGGCGGTCTCATCTGGGGAACCGGGACCATTTGCAGTTTTGTTGCCGCCTACACGCCGATGGTGGGGCCGGCCACGTCGTTTTCACTCGGCGAGGGCAACACCATGATTTCCGCCGTCTGGGGCGTTTTCGTATGGAAAGAGTTTCGCGGCGCCACGCGTGAGGTAAAGCACTTGCTCGCGGTGATGTTCATCCTTTTTATGATGGGTCTGGTATCAATATCGTTAGCACCGGTGTTCCGATAGAAGGATATGACTGCGGACAATGGCGACATGATACCTTCCACACTGGCTCGCCCCGGCGCCGCTCCCTTCTGGTTGGCGGTGTTGCTCACGGGTATCGGCGCGGGTATTGCCGCGGCAGCGCTGACCCGGCTGCTGGAAATGGTGCAGCACATCATGTGGAACGGCTCCGGCGCCAACCTGCTCGAAGCCGCCGAGCGTGCCGGTGCGTGGCGGCACATTCTCGTGCTCCTGGGCGCAGGCGTACTGACTGGCGCGGGGCAGATCGTCCTAAGGCACCTGTCTAGTGGTAACGGAATCGATACTACGGCTGCTATTTGGTTCCACGCCGGGCGAATGCCGGCTTGGCGTACTTTAGGCAGCGCTTTGCTCTCTGTGATCATCGTTGGCATGGGCGCGTCGCTGGGCCGCGAGGGCGCCCCCAAACAAGCCGGCGCGGTGATCGCAAACTTCTTTTCCGACAGAGCGCACTTGTCCGATGAACAACGCCGGCTTTTGGTGGCCTGTGGCGCGGGAGCTGGGATGGGTGCGGCCTACGGCGTGCCGCTGGGCGGTGCGCTTTTCGCGCTAGAGGTGATGCGCGGGATGCTGGCGCTCAGGTACGTGCTGCCCGCCCTTTTCAGTTCAGTGGTTGCCTCGGCGGTTTCGTGGGTGGCGTTGCCCGATGCGCCGACCTACCTCATCCCGGCTTATCCCAATCCCATTTCGAGCGTGGTATGGGCGCTCGTAGCTGGGCCGGTCGCGGGGGTGGCTTCGGTCGCCTATGTTCGGGTTGTTACGTGGGCCGATCGCAATAAGCCGGAGGGCTGGCGCCGGGTGACAGCGCCGCTACTGGGTTTGGGTCTGCTAGGCGTGGTCTCGATCTGGTTCCCGCAGTTGCTTGGCAACGGCAGGGACGTCTCGCAGCTCGCGTTCACGAACCATGTAGCGCCAGCCTTGCTTCTGGTGCTGCTTGCGCTGAAGCCCGCCGCAACTGCGCTGTGCGTGCGCAGCGGCGCTCCCGGCGGCTTGTTCACGCCTACCCTCGCAGTAGGCGCATTGCTCGGCGCTGTACTGGGTCACGCCTGGTCGTGGTTCTGGCCCGGCGTGCCCCCCGGACTGTTCGCCGTGCTCGGTGCGGCGGCGGTTCTCGCAGCCACCACTCAAGGCCCCATCTCGACTGTGGTGCTGATGATGGAACTGACCGGGCGGGACAGATCGTTTATCGTGCCGCTGTTGCTGGCTGTGGGTACCGCCACTCTCGTGGCGCGGACCATCGAACCACGCTCGATCTATGACGCGCGTCTGACCGATGCGGAGGTCGCGGAACGCCAGAAGGCGCGTGAACTGCCACCGCGATAGCTGGGTGCAAATTTGTGGGCCGACAATTGCAACAGCACCGGCGTTCGGATAGAAGTATATGGCTACGGACAATCGTTACGACGTCATCATCATAGGAACGGGCGCTGGAGGAGGTACGCTGGCTTACCACCTGGCGCCTTCGGGGAAGCGAATCCTACTCCTGGAACGGGGCGGTTACCTGCCTCGGGAGAAAGACAACTGGGATGCGCGGGCCGTGTTTGTCGAATCCAAGTATAGGGCCAACGAGACGTGGCTTGACAGGGACGGCAAGGCCTTTCATCCCGGCATTCAGTATTACGTGGGCGGCAACACGAAGGTTTATGGCGCGGCCTTACTGCGGTTCCGCGAGCGGGACTTCGGGGAAGTCAGGCACCAGGGCGGCATCTCGCCCGCATGGCCGCTGAGCTATGCGGACTTTGAGCCTTACTACACAAAGGCGGAGTACCTCTATCATGTCCACGGGCAGCGCGGAGCCGATCCGACGGAAGGTCCTGCCAGTGCGCCCTATCGCCATCCGCCGGTTAGTCACGAATCACGCATTCAAGAGTTATTCGACGATTTCCGGCGGCTGGGCCATCACCCGTTCCCTTTGCCGCTCGGCATCCTGCTCGACGAAGAAGATGGCAAGGCCCTGCACAACAGTGCCTGTGTGCGGTGTCCCGCGTTTGACGGATTCCCCTGCCTGGTAAACGGCAAAGCCGACGCTCAGGTGATCTGCGTGGATCCCGCCCTGGAGCACTCCAACGTCGAACTCCTTACGGGCGCCTATGTCGATCGCCTCGAAACGAACTCGTCCGGACGTGTGGTGACCAAAGTCATCGTCACGCGCATGGGCGCCACGGAGCAGTACTCGGCGGATATAGTCGTGGTCGCCTGCGGGGCGGTCAACTCCGCGGCCCTCCTTTTGCGCTCCGCGAACGAGAAACACCCTGGCGGCCTGGCAAACAGCTCCGATGTGGTGGGCCGGCACTACATGCGCCACAACTGCTCCGCGTTGATGGCCATTTCCAAGGATCCCAATCCGACGGTCTTCCAGAAGACTCTGGCATTGAACGACTTCTATTTTCGCTCCGACGATTGGGAATATCCGCTTGGTGAGATCCAGATGCTCGGCAAGACCGACGCAGAAATGCTCAAGGGGGAAGCGCCCGGCTGGGCGGTTTGGAAGCCCGAGTTTGCGCTGGATTTCATGGCGGAGCACTCCATCGACTTCTGGGTGCAGTCGGAGGATTTGCCCGATTCAAATAATCGCGTCACCATAAACCCGGATGGACAGATCGTGCTGAACATTCGGGACACCAACCTGGAAGCGCACAAGCGCCTGACCGCAAAGCTCAAGGCCATGCTCAGCGAGATCGCCTGTCATGATGTGTTGATGCCCCGTTCGCTTTACTTGGGCAAGGACATTCCGATCGGAGGCACTGCGCACCAGGCAGGAACCGTTCGGTTCGGTTTCGATCCGAAGACATCGGCGCTGGATGTGAACTGTAAGGCGCACGATTTGGACAATCTTTACGTGGTCGACGCAAGCTTCTTCGTGTCGATAGCAGCCGTGAACCCCAGCCTGACCATCATGGCGAACGCGCTGCGCGTGGGCGACCATCTACTGGAACGGCTGGGCGCCGTGGACAACCGCAAGTAGAAAGGATGGAGAATTCTTGAAAGCAATCGCTATCGTTCCGGGCACAGCTGGTTCGCGTATTGTGGAGCGGCCTGAGCCTTCGATCGCTGCACCGGACGAAGTCAAAATCCGCATCATACGAGTGGGCGTCTGCGGCACCGACCGGGAAGAGGTATCCGGGGGGCGGGCGCAGGCCCCGGACGGTGAGAAGGAACTCGTCATCGGACACGAAATGTTCGGCCAAGTGGAGGGTGTGGGCTCGTCCGTGACGCGCGTGAAAACCGGCGACTACGCTGTGTTCACTGTGCGGCGGGGATGCGGTGAATGCCCCAACTGCCTGATGAACCGTGCCGACATGTGTCAGACCGGCAAGTACCGCGAGCGAGGTATCCGTGGACTGGACGGATACCAAACGGAATACGCGGTGGATAAAGAACAGTACCTGGTGCGGGTACCGGCCGAACTGGAGCCGGTCGGAGTCCTGATGGAACCGCTTTCCGTCGTCGAGAAAGCCATTGATGAGGCCCTGTCTGTAGAGACGCTGCGCTGCCCCGAGGCCGCCACGACTCCCGATTGGTTGCATGGACGCCGGTGCCTGATTGCCGGACTGGGACCGGTGGGCTTGCTGGCTGCCATGGTCTTGCGCTTGCGGGGCGGCCTGGTCTACGGTCTTGACGTGGTCGATGCGAACACCGCCCGCCCGAAGTGGTTAGGCGGTATCGGCGGGCGGTATATAGACGGCCGCCAAGTGGCGGCGGACCAGGTGGAGAAGAAGGTCGGCGGCATGGACTTTATCCTGGACGCCACCGGGATTGCCCAGCTCGAGTTCAATCTCCTGGACGCACTGGCACTGAACGGGATCTATGCGCTCACCGGCATCCCGGGTGGCGACCGGCCACTCCAAATTCCCGGCGCTGAACTCATCAGGCAGTTGGTGTTGGGCAACCAGGTCATGCTAGGCAGCGTGAATGCCGCGCGCGGCCACTTTCAAATGGCCGCGGACGATCTTGCACATGCCCATCTGCGTTGGGGCGATCAAATCGCCGCCCTAATCACGCATCGTTATTCGCCGGATCAATTTGCCGAACTAATGAATAAGCATCAGTCGAACGCAATTAAGGAGGTCGTGGAGTGGGCACTAAGATGAAAATCGATTCAAAACATTTCCGCGTGCGGCCCAAGAAAAAAGTCGAACTCAGCGAGTGGCCGACAATTGTGAAGCCCGTTTGCGAGTCGAAGAAGGAGTATCAAAAACTGCTGGAAGAACACGTTGCGGAGTTGAGCTCGCTGCAACGCCTGCACTACGCGTCCAACCGCTACGCGCTGCTGCTGATCTTTCAGGGGATGGACGCTGCCGGCAAGGATGGCGCCATCCGGCACGTCATGTCCGGGGTCAATCCGCAAGGCTGCCAGGTGTCCAGTTTCAAGCAGCCGAGCGCCGACGAGCTGGAACACGATTTCCTCTGGCGCACGACGCGCCGGCTTCCCGAACGCGGGCAGATCGGCATATTCAATCGTTCCTACTACGAGGAAGTGCTGGTGGTTCGGGTACATCCGGAGATCCTCCGCAGCCAGGGACTTTCCGAAGAGTTGCGCGACGAGAAGACCATCTGGGAGGAGCGGTATCGGTCCATCGTGGACCTGGAGAGCCACCTTTATCGCAACGGCACGCGGACCGTCAAAGTATTCCTCCATCTTTCGCGGGAAGAACAGCGCAAGCGATTCCTGGAGCGCATTGATGAGCCGGAAAAGAACTGGAAATTCAGCCTCGCGGACATCCACGAGAGGAAATACTGGAAAGACTACATGACGGCTTATGAGGCTTGCCTGAACGCGACCAGCACGCGTCACGCGCCCTGGTACGTCGTTCCCGCCGACGATAAGGAGAATGCCCGGTTGATTGTTTCCCAAATTGTCCTGGATGCGCTCAATGGACTGAAGATGGCATATCCCAAGACCACCGCGAAACGCAAGGAAGAATTGAAATCTATCCGTAAGCTGCTAGAGAAGTAGGATTGCCGGTCAATGACTCCAACAGGTCTCACCAGCGATGAAGCCCGCCGCCGGTTGGAGAAGTCCGGCCCAAACGCAATGCCCGACACGGCCCTGCATCCGCTACGCAGGGCGCTGACCAAATTCTGGGCTCCGGTTCCCTGGATGCTAGAGGCGGCGATCGTGCTCGAGATTGTCCTCGGCAAGTATGTCGAGGCGGGGATCATCGCGGGTCTCCTGGCCTTCAACGCTGCTCTCGGGTTCTTCCAAGAAGGGCGCGCCCAGGCGACGCTTGCCGCGCTGAAATCGCGGCTCGCATTGAACGCGGCAGTCAAGCGCGACAATGTCTGGGCGACCGTGCCCGCTGCCGGACTCGTGCCTGGCGATATTGTGAAGCTGTCGCTCGGGGCCGTGGTTGCCGCCGACGTGCGCCTGACTGAGGGGTCGGTGCTGCTTGACCAGTCCATGCTCACCGGCGAATCCGTTCCGATCGAAGCTGGCGCCGGATTCGAAACTTATGCGGGAGCGCTGGTGCGGCGCGGCGAAGCGGTGGCGGAGGTCACGGCCACCGGAACGCGCACAAAGTTTGGACGAACCGCGGAACTGGTCCGCACCGCGCATGTCGAAAGTTCGCAGCAGAAGGCCGTTCTGCGCGTGGTGCGCAATCTCGCCATGGTCAATGGCGTCATCATCGTGATGCTGGTGGGGTATGCCTACGCTCTCAAGATGCCGGGTAGCGAGATCATTCCCCTGGTGCTCACGGCGGTCCTGGCGTCGATCCCAGTAGCGCTGCCGGCGACCTTTACCCTTGCGGCCGCGCTCGGCGCAAAGGCTCTGGCAAAGCTGGGCGTCCTTCCGACGCGGCTCTCCGCCGTGGATGAAGCGGCCAGCATCGACGTGCTGTGCGCGGATAAGACCGGCACGCTGACGCAAAACGAACTGACGGTAACCGCCGTCCATGCCATGTCCGGCTTCGACGAATCGCACGTCTTGGGAGTGGCTGCTCTGGCGAGTTCGGACGGCGGGCAAGATCCGGTGGATACCGCCATCCGGTCCGCCGCCGCAAAAAAGGTGGCCTCCGATCTTCCGAAACTGATCAAGTTCGTTCCGTTCGATCCGGGGACGAAGATGTCGGAGGCGACTGCCGCCGATCCGGGCGGCGCAACGGTGCGTGCCGTGAAGGGGGCCTTTGCCGTAGTTGCCGGCCTTACGCAAGCAGCTCCCGATGCATCCAAGACGGCGAACGAACTTGAGGCGCAGGGCTTCCGGGTGCTGGCCGTCGCAATCGGTCCGCCTGCGGCGATGAAACTGGCCGGGATCGTTGCTCTCAGCGATCCGCCCCGGCCGGATTCCGCCGCGTTAATTACGGAACTGCACACGCTGGGAGTGCGCGCGGTCATGGTGACCGGCGATGCACCCGCGACGGCAGCCATCGTCGCTCACGATGTTGGCATGGACGGAAAGGTCTGTCCAACGGGGCCCATCCCCGCCGATGTTCGCCCCGAAGAGTTTGCGGTTTTCGCCGGCATTCTGCCGGAGGGAAAGTACAACCTCGTCAAGGCATTCCAGAAAAGCGGCCACACTGTCGGTATGTGCGGCGACGGGGCCAACGATGCGCCAGCGCTGCGCCAGGCGCGGATGGGAATCGCGGTGTCAACGGCCACGGACGTAGCTAAGTCGGCGGCCGGCATCGTGCTGACAAAGCCCGGACTCGTCGGTATTGTCGCTGCGGTGAAAGAAGGTCGTGTGACTTTCCAGCGAATCCTGACTTATACGCTGAACTCGGTGATCAAGAAGATTGTGCAGGTGCTCTTCCTGGCTGTGGGTCTGGTGATGACCGGGCACGCAATCCTGACCCCCATGCTGATGGTCATCCTGATGATCACCGGCGATTTTCTGTCCATGTCCTTGACGACTGACAATGTGCGGCCGTCCCCGATGCCCAATGCGTGGCGAATCGGCAAATTGACGATCGCAGGCGTCGTTATGGGAGGCTGTCTTCTGCTCTTTTGCACCGCCGCGCTGGCTGTCGGCAAATTTCGGCTGGGATTCGGAATCGAGGCGCTGAGAACGCTGGCCATGGTCGCGCTTGTGTTCGGCAGCGAGGCGACGCTCTACTCCATTCGCGAACGCCGGCGCCTGTGGAGTTCTCGCCCAAGTGTCTGGGTCGTTGTGTCGACCGTCTGCGATGTTTTGATCATTTCGACGTTGGTCACGCGCGGGTTCGCCATGAGTCCTCTGTCCATATTCGTTGTGGGAGGAACACTCGTGGCGGCGGCGGTTTTTGCATTCGCCGTGGATTTTGCCAAAGTCCCGGTGTTCAAGCACCTCGGGATCGCATAGAACCCGCGTAGCACAGGAAGTTATCCTCGCCGGCAAGTAGAAGTATTTGGCCGGTGCCGCGGTCGGAAAATCGACGCCCTCGCTATGCCGGCGAATAGAGCGAGGACATAAAGATGGCATAAAGGCAGCATTAGTGCTTCCTATATGGCCTGCATATCGGTTGACCGGATTACCCATCGAGCTAATCGTAAACACACATCGGATCGACCGTTCACAGCGCCGTTTTTCGTGCCGGTGACCGGCGCCTTCCCGCGCATGCCGCTGGACAGAAGTCCGGGTTGGCGGAAGCCGGCTGACTATTGAAAGGATATAAAGAGAGTATAACCTCTCCGCGACAATCTAAACACCATTACCGACTCCGGAATCGTGGTGGTGAAAGTGATGAAGGAAGCGCGGAGACAGAAGGGCAGAAGTCAGAAGACAGAAGTCAGGAGACAGAAGTCAGGAGACAGAAGCCGCGCGCGCGGGCGCTATTCTGACTTCCGGGGACGTCCGACCTCTTCTGCCGTTGCCGCGCCGTCAGTACCGGGAGCAGGCCTATTCCCGACGCTAGCGCCTTCCCAGCAGCATTCATGGCGTCAGCAGAAAACCGTGAGCCACATTGCTCGTGTCAACGTACAATCCCACGATGGCTCCAGCCTGGTTGACGCTCTTGGCGAGAGTTCCCTGTCCGGCGCCGTTCCCTGCGCCCGGAGCATCGAACCTGGCTATCGTGCCACTGACAGTGCGCGCGAAGCCGTGATATACATTGCTCGCGTCGACGTAATACCCCGTGATGGCCCCTGCCTCGTTGATGCCGTAGGGAAACGTGCCCTGTTGGGCGCCTGAGCCTGAGCCCGAGACATTGAATGTAGTTATCGCGCCACTGGCAGCGCGTACAAAGCCGTGATACACATTGCTTGCGTCAACGTAGTATCCCGTGATGGACGCGGCCCCGTTGAGGGAAATCGGGTAGGTGCCCTGACCGGCGCTGTTGCCCGCGCCCGGAGCACCGAAGCCGATCATCGTGCCATGGGCGGCGCGAAGCAGGCCGTGACCCGCATTGCTCGCGTCGACATAATACCCCGTGATGGCTCCTGCCCCGTTGTTGCTGAAGGCAAGGGTTCCTTGGTAGGCGCCAGTCCCGGCGCCCGGGGCATCGAACATGGCGATAGCGCCACTGGCAGCGCGCACGAAGCCGTAACCCGGCAGCAGAGCCCTCCTGGTAGCAGCAGGCGACCAGGAGGATATTCGCCCGTTCTTCGCCTAACGGCAGACGAGATGAGGCTTCCCTTGTTCCCCTGTCCCCAAAAGTTCACCTTCTGGGACACGACTCTACTGCCGAGGGGGA
>OCTA010000850.1_pt1 | contig 28486 bp, 28 predicted proteins | sample 1538991 | NCBI WGS metagenome assembly OCTA01 (sample SAMEA3539302, study PRJEB22396) | soil metagenome | biome: tundra; feature: field; material: soil | place: USA | collected 2010-05 | depth 0.15 m | reverse complement strand
GGTGGCCACGGCTCGCCTCCGGCTGGCGGCCGTCCGTGGTGGTCATGTCCTGCGCCGTGCTGGCCGTCCTGCCGATCGTGCCCCGGCCGTTGCCTGCCGCCGCCGCGAACCCGCCGCCGCCCGGCTGGTCGGCGGTGTACGCTTCGCTGCGGCTGCCCGCGTCGGCCAGCGTGCTCGTGGTGCCGCTGCCGATGGACACCTTCACCGAGCCGCTGCGCTGGCAGGCCGATAGCGGCGAACCAAGCGCGATGGTCGGCGGGTACTTCATGGGGCCGACCGCCAGCGGGCACGCCTACACCGACGGCAGCGGCACGCCCCCCGCGAGCCTGTACCTGAACGCCATGTGGCTCAAATCCGGCCAGGACCTGCCCGCCGCGCTGGCCTCCGGGGGGCCGGGCCGCGGGTACCCGGCGCCGGCCAGCTTCGTCTCGGGCAAGGCCGTGACCGACGCCACGATGCGCGCCCAGATCGCGGCCTGGCGAGTGACGGCGGTGGTCGCGGTGGCCACCAGGAACTCGGTGCTCGGCCGGTACCTCACCGCCCTGCTCGGCCCGCCGGCGGCCGCCGCGGGCGACGTTCTCGCCTGGCGCAGGTAACCCGCGCGGCGCCGGCGGCCTCGACACCGCGCTCTGTGCCCGCTCCTGCGTGCTGGCCTGGGCCCGCGGTGATGCCGGTGTGCGTCGTGGTACGCCAGCGTGCGGTGGTACGCCGGGCTCCGAAAAGATCGTGGAAGATCGGGCTTCCGCGGAAGATCCGGGCAACGGGAGGGTACCTTTTCTTCCACTGAAGCCGGATCTTCCGCGGAAATGTTCCTTGCTATCGTACTGATGGTCGAATTGTGTTTCTGGTGGGGCGGGGCGGGCTGGTGAGGCGGCATGGGGATGAGGCTGGGCCGCGGAGAGGGTGCCGGGCGGCCACGGTGCAGCGGATACATCTACCAGACGCTCACTTCGCGCAAGGTCCGGCGAGGATCTCAGACGCTATTCATAGCCTCGCCTCGTTTTCATAACGACAGCAGAGGGTTGCCGGCAGTTACTCAGAGCAGCGTCGGGCATCGTAGGGAGTGAGCAAATAAGGCAACGCATAGAGGAGTGACAATGACTTGGATCATGGTTAACGTGCCGATTATGGTGGTTTTCGTCGCCCTGTGGGTGGGCATCCCCACCTGGCTGGTGCTGAGGCACCCGGACTCTAAGCCGACGCTGGCCGCGGCGCCCGCGGTCAGGAACCTGGTCCGGCGGCTCGAGCCGAGCCGTGAAGACGCCGACTACCGCCGTGCGGCCTAGCCGGGCTGGTTCACGATGATCGCACGTTGGACCGCGGTGATTGCCTCCTGCGGGGACACGCGTACATAGACCAACCGGTGATCGCGGGCCGGAAGCCTGGGGAACCTCCCTCCCACCAGGCTTCCGGCCCGCTGTGCGTGGCGGCACCGCCGCGGGCGGGCGGGAAGGGATGTGAGAGGCTGCCGGGATGCTGGCGTTGAGCATCGCGGCCACGGCGGCCGCGGTCGTGTGGGCGTACCTGGTCGTGGGGCACGGCGGGTACTGGCGGGCCAGCCAGTGGCTACCGCCGGTGGCGGCCGAGCCCGGCCGGTGGCCGGACGTGGTGGCCATCGTCCCGGCCAGGAACGAAGCCGAGATGCTGCCAGTCACGCTGCCTGCGTTGCTCGGCCAGGACTATCCAGGCGCGCTGAGCGTCATCGTCGTCGACGACGCCAGTTCCGACGGCACCGCCGAGGTCGCGACCAGCCTGGGCCGCGGGTCCGCCCGCGCGCTGCGCGTTGTGCCCGGGGCCGCGCCCCCGGACGCCGCGGAACCTCCCGGCGGCCTCGCCCCCGGTTCCGGCCGCTGGGCGGGCAAGGTGTGGGCGATGGCCCAGGGTCTGGCCGCGGCGGGGCCCGGGCCTGGCTATGTGCTGTTCACCGACGCCGACATCGCCTGGGCCGCGGGCACGCTGCGCGGGCTGGTGGCCGCGGCGGAAGGCGACGACCGGGATCTGGTCTCGCAGATGGCGCTGCTGCGGACGGCCACCCGCTGGGAACGCGTGGTGGTCCCCGCGTTCGTGTACTTCTTCGCCCAGCTTTATCCGTTCCGGCGGGTGAACGTGCCAGGTTCGCGCACCGCGGCGGCGGCGGGCGGCTGCATGCTGGTACGCCGCGGCGCGCTTGAGCGGTCGGGCGGGGTGGCGCCGATCCGCGGCGCCCTCATCGACGACGTGGCCATGGGCCGGATGATCAAGGCCCAGCGGGGACGCTGCTGGCTCGGGCTGTCCCGCCAGGTGGTGAGCGTGCGGCCGTACCCCGAACTCGCCGACCTGTGGCAGATGGTGGCCAGGTCGGCTTACACCCAGCTGAACTATTCCGCGCCGCTGCTGGTCGCGACGCTCATCGGGCTGCTGTTTCTCTACGCGCTCCCGCCCGTCGCGGCGATCACCGGCCTCGCGGCCGGGCTGCGGCCGGCGGCCGCGGCCCTGGCGGCCGGAGCGGGGCTGGCGGGCTGGGTGCTGATGGCGTTGAGCTACCTGCCCATGCTGAGGCTGTACCGGCTGTCGCCGCTGCGGGCGCCCGGCCTGCCGCTGATCGCCCTGCTGTACGCCGCGATGACCGCTGACTCGGCGCGGCGGCACTACGCCGGAGCGGGCGCGCAGTGGCGGGGACGGACGAACCGCACCCGGTTACGCTTGCTGCCGGGGCTCATCCAGGCCCTGATAAGAACGAAGCGAGAGGTGATCCGGTGACGATCAGCGTTCAGGGTGTGGTGGCCCGAGGTAAGGGCGAGCCCGTCGAGGTGACGACGGTTCTCGTGCCCGAGCCCGGACCTGGCGAGGCGCTCGTGGACGTGCAGGCCTGCGGGGTGTGCCACACCGACCTGCACTACAAGCAGGGCGGCATCGGAAACGACTTCCCCTACCTGCTCGGGCACGAGGCGGCCGGGGTGGTCGAGGCGGTCGGGCCCGACGTGACCGACGTGGCGCCCGGCGATTTCGTCATCCTCAACTGGCGCGCCGTCTGCGGGCGGTGCCGCGCGTGCCGCCGGGGCCGGCCGTGGTACTGCTTCGACACCCGCAACGCGAGCCAGAAGATGACGCTGGAGGACGGCACCACGCTGTCCCCGGCGCTCGGCATCGGCGCGTTCGCCTCCAAGACGCTGGTCGCCTCCGGCCAGTGCACCAAGGTCAATCCGGCCATCAGCCCGGCCACCGCGGGCCTGCTCGGCTGCGGCGTGATGGCGGGCCTGGGCGCCGCGCTCAACACCGGCGGCGTGACCCGGGGGGACAGCGTCGCGGTGATCGGCTGCGGCGGCGTCGGCGACGGCGCGATTCTCGGCGCTCAGCTGGCCGGGGCCACCACGATCATCGCGGTGGACGTGGACGACAGGAAGCTGGAGTGGGCCAGGCAGTTCGGCGCCACCGACGTGGTCAACTCGCGGACCGGTGATCCGGTGGCCCAGATCAGGGAACTGACCGGCGGGTTCGGCGCCGACGTGGTGATCGAGGCCATCGGCCGGCCGGAAACCTGCCAGCAGGCGTTCTACGCGCGCGATCTGGCCGGCACCGTGGTGCTGGTCGGGGTGCCGACCCCGGAGATGCGGCTCGAACTACCGCTGCTCGATGTGTTCGGCCGCGGCGGCGCGCTCAAGTCCTCCTGGTACGGGGACTGCCTGCCCAGCCGCGACTTCCCGATGCTGGTCGACCTGCACCTGGCGGGCCGCCTGCCGCTTGAGAAGTTCGTGTCGGAAACGATCGCCCTGGATGAGGTGGAAGAGGCCTTCGCCCGGATGGGCCGCGGCGAGGTCCTGCGCAGCGTCGTCTCGCTGTGACGCAGGCCCGCATCGCGATGTGGTCAGGGCCGCGGACGGTGTCCACGGCCCTGATGCGGGCCTGGGAGAACCGGCCCGACACCGTCGTCGCCGACGAGCCGCTTTACGCCTTTTACCTGGACCGCACCGGCCTGGAACACCCTGGCCGGGAGGAGGTGATCGCGAGCCAGCCCACCGACTGGCGGGTGGTGCTTGACCAGCTGACCGGTGCCCCGCTGCCGCCCGGCGTCGGCATCAGCTACGCCAAGCACATGACGCACCACCTGCTGCCCGAGGTGGACCGCGCCGCGTTCGGCCCGCTGCGGCACGCGCACCTGATCAGGGAGCCGCGTGAGCTGCTCGCCTCGTACGCCCGGGTGCGGGCCGAGCCCTCGCTCGCCGATCTCGGCATCAGCCAGCAGGCGGAGATCTTCGAGAGCTTCGGCGGCCCGGTGGTGGATTCTCGTGACCTGCTCGCCGACCCCGAGGGGATCCTGCGCGCGCTCTGCCGGGCGCTCGACGTGCCCTTCGACGAGGCGATGCTGGCCTGGCCCGCCGGGCCCAGGGCCAGCGACGGCGTGTGGGCCCCCTACTGGTATGACCGGGTGCACTCCTCCACCGGCTTCGCGGCCTACGCACCGCCCGCCGCCACGCTGCCTGCCCGCCTCGAGCCCCTCGCCGCCCGCTGCCTGCCGTACTTCTCGCGGCTGCACGACTACCGCATTTCTAGCCTGGGAGGTCCCGGTGCTGCAGGTCTTCGATGAGCGTAACCGTGATCTCATCGTCAACGTAAGCGGCACGCTGAGCCACCGCGACCAGGCGGGGGTGAGCCCGTTCGACTCGGCCGTCCAGGGCGGCGACGCGGTCTGGGAAGGCCTGCGGCTCTACCACGGGAAGATCTTCCGGCTGGCCGAGCACCTAGCCCGGCTGCGCGGCTCGGCCCGCGCCCTGGCGTTCGGGCCGGTCCCGCCGGATGAGCAGATCACCGAGCAGATCAGGCGCACGCTGGCGGCGAACGGCATGCGGGACGGCGTCCACATCAGGCTCACGCTGACCCGCGGGGTCAAGCTCACCTCCGGCATGGATCCCCGGCTCAACCAGGCCGGGCCGACGCTGATCGTGCTGGCCGAGTTCAAGGACCCGGTGTACGACGCCGCCGGGATCACGCTGATCACCGCGAGCGTGCGCCGCCCCGCGCCGGACTGCCTGGACCCGAAGATCCACCACAACAACCTGCTGCCCTCGATCCTGGCCAAGATCGAGGCGAACGTGGCCGGGGCCGACGACGCGGTCATGCTCGACCCGCGGGGCTTCATCGCGGAGACCAACGCCACCCACATCTTCCTGGTGACCGGCGCGACGCTGGCCACGCCGACGACCGTATCGTGCCCGGAGGGCATCACCCGGGCGGCGGTCCTGGAGCTGGCCGCCTCGGCCGGGATCGCCTGCCAGCCCGGCGACTACACGCTGCCGCAGCTCTACACGGCCACCGAGGCGTTCGTGACCGGGACCATGGGCGGCCTGGTCCCCGTGGTCCGCGTCGACGGCCGGACCATCGGCGACGGCGCCCCAGGACCCCCCGGGCCGGTGACCAAGCGCCTGACCGCCCTGTTCGCCGACCTCACCGCCGCCACCGGCACCCCCGTCGCCTGACTCCCTGCGCGCCCCAACCAGGGGCATCGCAGCTGGCCTGGGGCACGCAGCCCGGGCCGTTCGGAATTAAGGGGCTTTGATTTTTCCGTCTTCGAGGTCCAGGACGGAATCTGCGATGCTGATCAAGTCCGGGTCGTGGGTGGCGACCAGGGCCGTCACGCCCTCGGACTGCACGACGGCGCGCAGCAGCCGCATGATCTGCTTGGCGGTCTCGGAATCGAGCTGGCCGGTGGGCTCGTCCGCGAGCAGCACCTCGGGGCTCCCGGCCAGCGCCCGGGCGATCGCGACCCGCTGCTGCTGGCCGCCGGACAGCTCGCCTGGCCGCTGCCTGGCGTGATCGCCGAGGCCGACGATGTCCAGCATCAGCCGGACCCGTTCCTCGCGCTTCCGCGCGGCCAGCCCGGCGATCCGCAGCGGTACGCCGACGTTCTCCGCCGCGGACAGGATCGGGATCAGGCCGAACGACTGGAAGATGAACGCCACCGAGGTGCGTCGCAGCCGCAGCCGCTCCTGGTCCGACATCGACGTCACGTCGTGCCCGGCGACCTGCACGCTGCCGCTGTCCGGCCGGTCAAGACCGCCGACGATGTTGAGCAGCGTGGTCTTCCCCGACCCCGACCGGCCTCGCAGGGCGACCAGCTGGCCGGGGGGAACGGTGAAGGACACCCCGCGCAGGGCCGGGGTGGTGGCGCGGCCCCGGCCGAAGGTCCTGGTGACCTCGGTGGCGGCCACCATATCCCGGGCGATCACGGGGTTCGCGGTGCTCACGTGGCGTCCTGGCGCTCACCGGGGGTCCCGGGTTCTCCGGGGCTGCGCTGGTCTGGCCAGACGCCGATATGGTCGGGCTCGGCTTCCAGCCGGACCAGGTCGCGCAGGCCGAGCGGTTCGGTCATCTCCTTCGGCAGCTGCAGGCGCCCGGCCCGGTCGAGCACCGCGTACTCCACCGCGTGCTGCGCCACCTCGCCGTCGTCGCCGGTCGTGGCGTGCCGGTGGGTCTCCGTGCTGGTCCGGCCGTCCCTGATCGCCACCACCCGGCGTACCACCGACGACACCGCCGGGTCGTGCGTGACGATCAGCACGGTCACGCCGAGTTCTGAGTTCGCCTTCTGCAGCGCGCCGAACACCTCGGCCGCGGTGGCCGTGTCCAGCTCGCCGGTGGGCTCGTCGGCGAGCAGCACCTTCGGCTCGTTGACCAGCGCCACCGCGATCGCGGCCCGCTGCTGTTCACCGCCGGACATCTGGTCCGGCCTGCGGTCCAGGCAGTCGCCGAGGCCGAGCAGGCCGAGCAGCTCGGCCGAGCGCGAGCGGCGGTCCTTCAGCCGGCTCCCGGCCAGCCGCATCGGCAGCTCCGCGTTCTGCTGCGCGGTCAGGTACGGCAGCAGGTTGCGTGAGGTCTGCTGCCAGATGAAGCCCACCACCTGCCGCCGGTAGGCCAGCCGCTGCCGGGCGTTCATCGCGGCGAGATCGTTGCCCGCCACCCGCACCGAGCCCGCCGTCGGCGTGTCCAGGCCGGCCAGGATGTTCATCAGGGTGGACTTGCCGCTGCCCGAGGCGCCCACCAGTGCGACGATCTCGCCCTCGGCGACCAGCAGGTCCAGGCCCTGCAGCGCCTGGACCTCGATCCCGGCCGCGATGTAGATCCGGACCAGCCGGTCGCAGACGATCAGCGAGCCGGCCCCGAAGTCGCGGTGCCGCCGCGCCGATTCCGCACCCAGGTCCGCGATGCTGGTCGCCATGTGCGCGCCTCCTTAGCTTCTAGTTTGCCCGCAGCAGCCCGGTGGTACCCCGGCGGCGCAGCGCCCGGGCCTCCCCGGCCAGGGTGACCGCCGCGAGCACGCAGGTGACGACGGCGGGCAGGCCGAGCGTGATCAGGTCGGGGGCGAACTCGACCGGGGCGCCGGTACCGGTGAACGCGGACAGGTCGATCGAGGAGCCAATGAGATGCGGCAGCAGCACCGCGCAGACGGCGCCGGCCAGCACCGCGGCCAGCACGGCGGGCATGGCCTCGGTCATCACCAGCCGGGTGGCCCGCTCGTGGCCCATGACGGTCAGCCGGGCCAGGGTCAGCTCGCGTTCGGCCGACCCGAGCGCCAGGCCGAGGATCACGATGAACAAGCCGAACGCGGCGGCCGCGGCGATGGTGAGCACGATGATGAGCAGCGCGCCGTGCTGCAGGGGTGAGCTGGCCAGCGCGGCCAGCACCGTGCTGCGGAAGGTGATGTCGTTACCCGGGATCACCTTGTCGGCGACGGCGGTCAGCTGGGCGTCGTCGATCGCGGCCCCGGTGACCAGGATCAGGTTGGGCGCGGGCTGGCCGGCCGGCCCGGGCAGCGTCTGCAGCGGCATGACGATGAACGCGCCGCCGGCGGTCTGAGCGGGCGTGCTGCTCACCACCCCGGCCACCCGCACGTCGACCGGACCCATCGCGTCCAGCGAGTTCAGCTGGGTCGTCCCGGTCCCGAGCACGGTGACGGCGTCCGGTGAGGCGATGACGGGGATCACCCGGCCCGGGGACACGATCCCGCCCGTCCCCGTCCCCGGGCCCGTCCCGGTTCCGGTCCTGGCCGCGGCGAAGGCCGGGAACGGGGTGCCCGCGACCACCGCCGCGTAGCTGGCGGGATCGACGGCCGCCACCTCAAGCGGCTGGCCGCCGGGCGTGATCCAGTTCGTATTCCAGACCGCGGTGGCCGCCTGGACGCCGCGGACGCGCGCGATGGCCCGGATCGCGGCGGAGGTGACCGGGCCGGACGCGGGGCCGGGCCGGATGGCCGCCTGGGCCCCGGTGCTCTGCCAGGACGCGGCCGTCTCACCGCGGTCGATACCGCCGCTGACCATGCCGGCGAAGGTGGCCAGGGACAGCGCCAGGACCAGTCCGAACGCGGGCAGCACGCCGGCCAGCGAGGACCGGGCCGCCCGGGACAGCGCGACGAAGCCGGTGGCCCCCGCGCCGCGCGCCGAGGCGGCGAGCAGGCCGCGCATGACCAGCGGATATAGCCGCAGCATGACCAGGACGACCGGGATGGCCAGCAGCACCGGCGTGGCCGCGAGGTACAGGTCGGTCCCGCCGGAGGCCGTCAGGCCCTGGTCATGCAGGACGACCAGGCCGGCCACCGCGGCGGCGCAGGCCGTGACCTCGGCCACCGGACGGCGCCAGGCGATGCGGGTCCGGGCCGTTTCGGTGCCGGTGATCCGGGCCGGGTTGGCGGCCGGGGCGGGTTTACGCTGCTGCCACGCCGCGATCAGCGGCGGTCCGGCCAGTGCGGCCAGCACCGCGATGGCGGCCAGGGACGCCCCGAGCGACGACGACGCGGGATGGCCGGGAAGCAGCGCGACGGCCAGCCCGGCGCCGATCAGGGCCGCAGGCACGACCGCGATCGCCGCGGCCCGCGCCATCAGCGCCGCCACCTGGCGCAGCGACCCGCCCCGGGCCCGCAGCAGGGTCAGCTCGGCCGCCCGGCCGACGACGATCATCCGGGCCGCGAGCAAGATCACCGCCGCGCCGACCACGATCAGGCTGACGAACAGCAGCAGCAGCACCGTTTCGATGGCGGCCTGGGTGGCGAGGAACACCGACAGGTTCGCCAGCAACGGCACGGTCGCGGTCAGCGTCTGCGCGGCCGGCGCCAGCGGCCCGGTCAGCGGGAAGGTGACCTGGGTGGCCTGGTTCAGCCGGTCATAGAGCCGCTGCGCCTGGTCCGCGCCGAGGCCGCCGACGGTGAGCGGGAAGTCCCAGGACATCTCCATGCCGGGACCGCTGAACGTGTTCTGCATCGCGGCGAACTGGCCCGGGTCCGCGAAGACCCCGCCCACCCAGTACTGCAGGCTGCCCCTGGCCGGCGGCAGCGTGTTGATGCTGGGCACGCCCACGGTGGAATCCTGCGTCCAGAAGGTCGAGCCTGGCCCGCGCTGACGCACGATCGCGGTGACGAACAACACGGTCGCGCCGTCCGGGCCGGTCACCGTCAGCCGGCTTCCCGGGTGCAGGCCGAACCGGGCCGCGGTCTGGGTGGTGGCCGTCACGGGCAGCGTCCCGCGCGGAGCCGCGGTGCCCGCGTAGCTGCCCGCCACGAGCTGGGCGTTGCTCGCCAGGACGTTCCGGTAGCCCACCTCGATCTTGGGCGGGGCTCCGGCGTTCGCGCTGGGCGCCGCACCCGAGACGCCGAGCAGGTTCGTGCTCAGGCCCGCCCAGGCCCCGGCGGCCAGCGGCAGCCCGAGGGCCTGCAGCCCGTCGCGGATCTCGTCCTGCGACTGGCTGAGCACCCCGTCGGGCAGCACCTGGCCGGGCAGGTCCCCGGCGTCCCGCAGGCTGCTGGCGAACGTGGTCCAGGTCCCGCTCACCTGGACCGCCCTGGTCGTGCTGAGCAGTCCGGCCAGCGTCTGGTGCAGGGCTTGGGACCGGGTGTGCAGGCTGAGCGCCGGCCCGGCGATCGCGACGAACACGCAGCCGCAGACCAGCAGGACCAGGGCGAGCGTGCCGCCCGCCGCCGAGCCCGCGGTGCGCCTCAGGTCTGGGATCATTCTCATGCCGTGCTCCCCGCTCGCCTCATGCTGACTCCGCGGCCCGCAGCGCGGCGGCGGCGTCGGGGCGCCGCACGATGGTCAGGCCCGCGGCCAGCACGGGCAGCACGGCGACGGCCAGGGCCAGCGGGAGCGTCTGAGCCCAGCTGAACTGGATGAGCACCGGCGGCACCGGCGTGGTCGCGGCCGAGGTGAGCGTGATCGCCGGGACCAGCAGTTCGGCCAGGACGACGCCGAGAATGAGCCCGGCCAGCGCCGAGGGCAGGCTCAGCATGAGCTTTTCCAGGCAAAGCTGGGCCGCGGCGGCGCGGGGCGGCACGCCGAGCGCGGCCAGCAGCGCGTTTTCCGCGCGCCGCTGACGCACCCCGGCCGCGATGCTCACGCAGAAGCCGGTGATGGCCAGCAGCGCGGCCGCGATGGCGACGGCCAGCAGGGCCTGCTGCGGAATGGTCGACAGCGGATTGCCGAGCAGCCGCGCGGCCAGGCCGCCCGCGCTGGTGACCGCGGAGCCGGGCGGCAGGCTGGCAGCCAGCCCGGGCGGCAGGCTGGCAGACCCGGATGAGGTGGCCAGCCACCACTGGGTCGCCTGCGCGGGGGGCAGCGAGTCTGCGGCCAGGATGTCCTGGAGCGCGCCGAGGTCGATGACCAGGGCCCCGCCGCTGCCCGGCACGGTGGGGAACGCGGCCAGCGTCGCGACGATCTTCACGCTGATGTTGGCGCCGTTGACGGAAGTCTGCACGGTGGAGCCGACGCTGGCGTTGGTCGCGGCGAGGAAACGCTGGGTGGCCAGGCCGGGCACGACGGTCACCCGGGCCGGGATGGTGAGCGTCAGCTGGGCCGCGATCGGGCTGGGGGGCACGCCGGTAAGCGCGCTCGAGGTCAGCCCGTAGCCGGTCGCGAACGTCACCGCCAGCGGGCCGTGGACCCCTTGGCCCCCCGGGCCCGTCCGGCCGGCGGACGAGCGGGCAGCGGAAACCGCGGGCGCGGACGCCGGGCCGTCCGTGCCGCCGGTCTGGCGGACGCCGGACAGCTCGGCCGACGAGGCGACGGCCGGCCAGCCGAGCATGGCCGTGCCGGGGATCTGCGCCGTGCCAGGTCCGCCGGAGACGCTGACCACGGTGAAGGTGGCGGAGGCCCGGGGCCGGGTCGCGGGCATCGTGTAGTTCAGGCCGACCGCGGTCAGCCGCAGCGGATAGATCGCCCCACGGGCTCCTCCGCTCAAACTGACGGCCAGGGTATGGGCCTGGCCATCGGCGGGCAGCGTGCCCGCGTTGAGCTGGTAGGCGTTGTCGTCGGCGTCCTGGACGGACACCGTGACCTGGACCGGAGTCAGGCCCAGGGTGGCGGGGCCGAGCCGGGCGGTGAGCGAGAACCCGGCCGTGTGGCCCGGCAGCGTTACGCCCGGGGCCGGTCCGGCCGGGCGGATCTTGCCGAACAGGCCAGGCTCGCCCAGCGACGACTGGTCCGGACGCAGCAGCACGGTGTCCGCGGCCTGGGCGGCATCGATGGCCAGGGTCTGCGCGCCGATGGAGGACTGCGCGAAGGTCGCCACCGGCATCGCGTGCCGGACCCCCGGCGCCTGAGCCAGCGCGCCGGCCTGGGCGGCGGACAGCGGCGCGCTGGTCTGCACCCGGACTTCCGCGCCCGCGCTGAACGCGGCCTGGTCGTGATCGGAACCCGTCCAGCTGTCCCGCTGGGCCAGCGCCAGCGTGCCCGTCGCTACGGCCAGCACGATCAGCAGCGCCGCGCCGCCCTGCCTGATCGGCTGACGGCTGATCTGCCAGCTGGCCATGGCCGCGGTCAGCCGTCGGCCGCGGGCCGCCAGCCGGTCGCCGGCCTTGCCCCCGGCCGGCAGCAGCCGCAGGGCGGCTACGGTCCCGCCGGCCAGGGCCAGGGCCGGCGCGGCCACGATGACGGGGTCCACGGCGTAGTTGCCGTTGGCGCCGGCCGATACCGCCGAGTAGTGGCGCAGCTGCCAGCCCGCCACCACGGCCAGCAGCACCAGGGCCAGGTCACCGCCGGCCCTGGTGATGCCGGAGATGGCGCCCTGGCGGCCCCGGCGGGCCCGGGCGGTGCCCGGAGTCACGATGCTGAGCGCGGGCACGGCCATGATCACGACCGCCCCGGCGGCGACCGCGGCCGCGGCCGGCCAGGCGTCGTTCACCGCTACCCCGCCGGACCCGCCGAGCAGCCTGGCCAGCAGCACACCCAGCGGCGCGCCGGCCGCCGAGGAGAACAGCGCCAGCGGTGCCGCCTCGGTCACCGCCAGCCTGAGCAGCTGCCGGCGGGTAGCGCCGCGTGCGGTCAGCATCGCGGACTCCCCCTCCCGCTGGCCCGCGAGCAGTCGCGCGACGGCGAGCAGCGCCGCGGCGGCCAGCAGGAAGATCAGCACCGCGCAGATGGCCAGCAGCGAGCGGGCCACGTCCAGGTTGCTCGCGGTCCCGTTGAGCACCGAGGGCAGGCTCGTGGTGACCGTCAGGCTGGGCAGGTCCTGAGCGTCCTGCAGTGACTGCTGGAGCAGCTGCACGCGGCCCGCCACCGCGGTCAGCTCACCAGCAGGCACGCTGGCCGTTTGCGGCTGGGCCAGCCACGAGCCTGCCTCGACGGCCAGCGGCCCGGTGAAGGCCGCGGGCGGCACGGTCAGCGGGCCGTAGGTGGTGAAGCCGCCGACGGTGCTCGACCCGGACAGCGCGACGTCGTCCAGGCCCCAGTATTCCGACGACACCTGCCGGGGCCGGTACAAGCCGGTGATGACGAACCGGTCATAGCGGCCAGATACCACCCGGTCTTGCAACCGCAGCACGTCGCCGTCGCCGACGTGCAGCAGCGCGGCGGCGGTGGCCGGCAAGGCCGCCGGAATGGGGCGGCCCGGGGCCGGCGCGCCGGGCCAGGTCCCGGACACCAGGGTCGCGTGCCCGGTGATGCCGTCGAGCGTGGCGGCCTCGGCGATCAGCACGTTTCCCGTGCTCGCCGGAGCCGCGGGCTTGGCGCCGGGCACGAACCCGAGCGGGTCGGACCACCTGGCCCGGTAGAAGGCGTAGGGCGTGCCGTGCAGCGCCCGCGAGATCTGCCCGGGCAGCTGGGCGGTGTACTGGGCGACCTGGCCGGCGTTGACGGCGCCGCTGATGACGATCGATGTGCCGCTGGCCCCGGTCAGGTCGTGCCGGACGGCGCCGGGCAGGCCCTGGCCGCTGAAGGTGGCCAGGGCCGTAGCCAGCGCGGCGGCCACCATTGTGGTCAGCGCGGCTGCGATGATCACCAGGCGGTGCGCGTTCATCCTGGGCAGCGCCAGCGAACCCCGTGTCCGGCCCATCAGCTCAGCAGCCTACGATCCGCGAGGGCTGATAAAAAGAGTGCGTACACAAGCTGGTACTCCTCTGTAACCGGCCAGGAACCTACGCCGCGAACGAGCTGAAAGGGGCTGACCGATGTCGGTCATCGTCATCACCGGGGCCGCTGGCCTGGTCGGGTCCATGCTCAGGCCCAGGCTGGCCCGGCCGGGACGGACGCTGCGGCTGCTCGATATCGCACCGCTGCAGGCCGGCCCGGGAGAGGAAGCGATCCAGGCCTCGGTCACCGACCTCGAGGCCATGACGGCCGCCTGCTCCGGGGCGGACGCCGTCATCCACCTGGCCGGGATTCCGGGCGAAGCCTCCTGGACCCGCATCCTGGAGCTGAACATCAACGGCGGTTACGTGACGTTCGAGGCCGCCCGGCGGGCCGGGACGCCGCGGGTGATCTTCGCCTCGTCCAATCACGCGGTGGGCTTCACCCCGCGCGAGGACTTCCCCGTACCCGACTACGCCTTTCCCGCCCCGGACACCTATTACGGTGTGTCCAAGGTGACCACCGAGGCCTTGGCCGCGATGTATCACCACCGGTACGGCCTGGACGCGATCTGCGTGCGGATCCTGTCGTGCTTCCCGCGCCCGGTGACCCCGCGGATGCTGTCCACCTGGCTTTCGCCCGACGACGCGGGGCGGCTCTTCGAGGCGTGCCTGACCGTTTCCCGGCCCGGGTTCCGCGTCGTCTTCGGAGTCTCCGCCAACACCCGCGGCGGCTGGGTCAGCCTGGACGAGGCCCGGGCGCTCGGCTACGAGCCGGCCGACGACGCGGAGGCCTTTGCCGCCGAGATCATCGCCGCACACGGCGAACCTGATCCCGGGCACGACCCGGTGCTGCGCTACCTGGGCGGCGAGTTCACCCTCGAGGACTCACAGGTTCCCCAGGCCTGACCCGCCTTGCGCCAGCCCTAGCCTGACTTTCCTGGATAAGCCGCCGCCGGCCGAGCGCCGGCGTTTTTCGTCCTGGTGAATGCGGTCCAGGCAGACCGCGACGCAGATCATCAGGGCGTCGTTTTCGCCTGGAGCGACCTCGACGCCGTAGGTGTCGCGGATCCGGAACCACGACCTGGAGATACGAGCGATGGCCTGGCCGCCGTCGAGGATCTCGAAGTCCTTGTCGATGAGGTTCCCGACCGCCTCAAGCCGCCGGCCGTCGGCCAGGTCGATGAATGCGCGGTGCCGCAGCAGCGACATCACCGCCTTGTGCACCGTGGCCACGACCGCCCCGTCGTGCTCGATCTCCATCGTGTCGGTGAACGTGAGGAACCGCTTGTGGATGGTGGCGAGCGTGAGCCTCGAGACGTCCTTGAGCTCGAAGGTCTCCCGGAGGCTGAGCGCCTTGCCGTCGACGAGGAAGACATTGTTGCCTTGCTCGTCGGTAACCCAGAAGTCGTTGGTGATGGAGAAGATCCGTTCCCGGACGAGATAGCGCATATCGACGAGGCTATCGCCGGACGCAGCCGGGCGCGGGCCACGCCCGCCACGGGACGTTCCCCGGATCCGGGGATCGCACTTTGCATACAGCCACCGTTAATCTCGCAATCGCCTGGTCGTACGGCAGATGGTCGAGACACCGCAGGGGGGACGATGACAGTGATGATGATCCGGCCTCTGCAACGGCCGGTACCGTTGCGGCAGTCAGTGTACGACGCGCTGATCGACCTGATCGCCGGCGGCGACTTGCCGCCGGGTCAGCACATGGTGGAGACCGACCTGGCGCGCCATCTCGGGGTCAGCAGGCAGCCGATCCGCGAGGCGCTGCACCGCATGGAGGCCGAGGGCTGGGTCGACCTGCGGCCCAGCCAGGGTGCCTTCGTGCACGTACCGACCGGCTCTGAAGTCGACGAGCTGCTTGACGTGCGCACGCTGCTTGAGGCCGAGACGGCCCGGCTCGCGGCCCGGACCGCGACCGGTGCTGAGGTGGCCCGGCTGAGGGACATCTGCCGTGAGGGCGAGGCGGCGGCTGACGCCGGTGACTTCAGCGCCGAGGTGACGGCGAACAACGCCTTTCACGCCGAGATCGCGGCCATCGCGGGTAATGCGGTCCTGGCCGAGCTGGCCGACATCGTCGGCCGCCGGGTGCGGTGGTACTACCGGATGATGGCCCCGGAGCGCGGGCAGGGCTCGTGGACCGAGCACGGCGAGCTGATCGAGGCGATCGAGACCCACGACGCCGGCCGCGCCGAATCGCTCGCCCGCGAGCACACCGAGCGGACCCGGGCCGCCTATCATGACCCGCGGGAGTCCTGACGTGGCTCGGCCGCCCGGCCTGACCGGGCCCGGCCTGACCGGGCCCGCCTGAGGCAGATTTCCGGTTTCGTTTTGACCGCGTATGGGATACATCACTTAACGTAATATAGTGATCACCCTTGGCAAACGCGCGGGGCCGCGACTTGCCGTAAAGCCCGGAATGCATGATGTGGAGCGCGGTCGCGCAGTAGCGTGGGTCTTTATGTCGCGGCCCTCTGCGTCGCAAATTATCCAAGTAGGTAGCAGAGTGTCTCGTTTGTCGCAATGATGCTAGTGATCATTGACCTGCTGTACGACAGACAGGGGAGTGACCCGGTATATGAGGAGCGGTTCGTCGGCTCAAGGTGGCAGTGAATGGCCACCCGTGCAGCGTCCCTACTCGGATGAGGCAACGAGCGGCCCGGCCCCGTACGGACCTGGGCCACGAAGCGACCCGCAGCAGGACGCCGGGCGACGGCGCGAGGTGCCGTTCGGCCCCGAGATTTCCTGGCCGAACGGTTTCCGTCAGCTCGACCAGAGGTCCAGGGACGCGCTCGAGCCGGCCTACGGCCCCGAGCCCGTCCATCAGCACCCGGCCATCGACGACTACGGCTACGGCGACCCTGGCTACGCGGACCCTTCCTATGACGGACCCAGGACCCAGGGCGGTCCGGCCGCCTTTGGCGGGCCCGGCTACCGCCAGCCGGACGCCCCGGTGCCCGGCTACCAGGTCCCCGAGATCCGGCCTTACTCCCGTCCCGGGTACCCGGCCCCCGGCTATCAGCCGCAGGACTTCGCCGCGCCGCCCTCCGGCGGTCCCGGCATCTACCCGGTCACCGGTGCCCAGGAGGCGCTCCCCGACACCGGTCCCCAGCCGGCCGTCCGGCCCTGGGCGGCTCAGGATCCCGGCGCCCGCCCGGCGGCCGGCAGTTCGGCCTACCCGGAGCAGTGGTACGACCATCCGCGCCTGGCCGACCCGCGCCCGGCCGACCCGCGCCTGCCCGACCCGCGACTGCAGGGCATGCGCTATGACGAACTGCGTTACGACGAGCCGTCTGCCGATGCTTCCCGGCCCGAGGAGTCGCTGGACGATGAGTCGTGGTTCGAGGACCTGCGCCGGAACGCTCCGGCGTTTCCCCAGGCTTCTTCCGATCAGCCCCTCCCGGGCGGCCCGGTGCGCCGGGCGGAGCCGCCGCGATCCGGCTACGGCCAGCCGCCCAGCTACCCGCAGGCGCCCGAACGGTTCGGCGGCTTCGGGGTCGGCCGCTCCGGCTCGGGGTCGCAGGACCGGGGCGGTCCTGGTCCCCAGCTGAGCGCCGGAAACCCGAACAACGCAGGCGGGCGCGCCGGCGGGCCGCAGCCCGGCCCTGGTCGTGGTCCGTGGCCGGGTACCCCGGCGGCCTTTCTCGGTGCCCCGACCGCACAGGTCGGCGTGCTGACCCCGCCCGCGGGCAGCCGGATCGATGACTTGCAGGGCAGCGGTCCGCAGCTGGCCAGCCCGTTCCTGGCTCCGCCCGCCGCGGGCCGTCCCGCCGCCCCGGCGGTGCGGCCCGGGCACGGTCTCGACGGACCGGAGATCACCTCGTCCTGGCCCGTTCAGCCGCCCGTCGAAGACGCCGAATCGTTCGCGGAGTTCTGGGCCGAAGACGACGACGAAGCCGAGTACTCGGGCCTGTTCGGGGACCGGGACATCGCCCCGGAGGGCGCGCGGGCGGCGGCCAAACGCCGCATCGGACGACGCCGCGGCCGCAGTAACGACCACCGGCTCTGGCTGGGCCTGGGCGGGGTGGTGATCGTGGCCGCGGCCGCGATCACCGGCATCATCAAGTTTGAGTTCCCGTCGCACGGCGGTCCCGCGCACATCATGGTGACCCCGGCCAAGATCGGGACCTACATGCGCACGGTGGACCTGGAGCGTCAGACCAACGTGGCCCAGCTGCGCGACGAGGTCATCAAGATGAGCGCGGGCCAGGCCAGCCGGGTCGTGTCGGCGGTGTACGAATCCGGTAATTCGGCCGCGGGCAACAACGAGCAGATCGTCATGTTCATCGGCGGTCATCTGGCCAACGCCGCTCCGGCCACCTCGGTCACCAGCTTCGCCCAGAAGTTCCCGGGTGCCCAGGTGGTCAGCGCGGGCGCGCTGGGCGGTAAGGCCGCCTGCGTCGAAGAGGGCGGCACGGCGAACAGCGTGTCCATGTGCGCCTGGTTCGACAACGACAGCTTCGGCGAGATCGTCTCGCCCACGATGAACGCCTCGGCCCTGGCCAAGGAGATGCTCACCGTCCGCCCGTCCGTCGAGATGGCAGTCAAGGTCGCGAGCTAGCTATCCCGGCGCGAGAGGCGGCCGCCTTGCTTCGGAGCACGGGATCTCTTGCGCAAGGACAGCCGCGTCACGGTGAGCATGAGGGCAAGCGCGAGCGCGATGAGCCCGGCGACCTGAGCGGTGAGCACGGGCGCGAGGGTCGAGGAATAAGCGGCCGACCCGGCGTTCCGCCTGCTCCCCGCGGCGCGCACCCCGGGAGACGGGGACGGGCGGGTGGTAGCGGCCGGGCTGATCGCGGGGAACAGTCCGGACGCGTTGCCTGCCCCGATGAGCGAGCTGGAGACGCCGTTCAGGTCCGGGAGCGGGCCGAGCGGCACCGTGGTGCCGGCTGGCGTGCTCCCGGACGACGTAGCGGGTGAGGCCGGGGCCGCTGTGACCGCGACGGCCTCGTGTGCCGCCGGTGGTGTCCACTTCGCCGTCGTGACAATGCTGGCAGTGGCCGTGAGCGTCACCGAGCTGACCGAGGTGGCGCCAGCAGCGACCGGTATCTGGGCTTGCAGGCTGACCGCCTTGGCGTCTGGCACCGAACCGACCGTGCACGTCGCCGTGTTGTCCCCCTTGGCGCAGCCGCTGGTGAACGCGGGCTTCTGGCTCGACGGCGCAGAATTCAGGGCCACCGATACGTCGGCCGCCGAGCCGTTCCTGGCCGAGACCGTGACGACGAACGCGGCATCGTGCCCGCGCTGAACGCTGGCCTGCGCCCGCTGGACGCTGACGCACAGTTGGGGCTGGGCCGCACTCGAGCTCGGGCTGGCACTGGCACTGGCGTTTGAGCTAGCGCTGGCGTTTGAGCTGGCTTGCGCGGTCGCACTCGGGCTCGCCGTGATGTAGGCGCCGAGCGTGGCGGAAACCGTCGCCGAAGGAGACGTCTGGGCCGACGACGCAGAGGCCGACCCCGAGGGCGAGCCCGATCCGGACGGCGAGCCGGAGGCCGACGGCGAGGTCGACCCCGACGGGGAGGGTTTGAGCGTGCTCTTGGCCGGACTGGCCGGTGACGCCGGTGTGGCCCCAGAAGCGCTAGGCGAAGGAGCCGGGGACGACGAAGGGGATGGCGATGGTGACGGTGACGGTGAACTCGTCCCTGAGGGCGTCGGTGACGGTGTCGGCGAGGGTGACGGCGTGCTCGAGGCCGGCAGCAGCTGGCAGGTGGTGTCCGTGTTCGGAGACGGGCTCGAACTCTGCGTCGCCGAAACGGGCCTCAGCGAGCCCGCCCGCGCGGTCGCGGGCCAGACCACTGCCAGCACGCCCAAGATCAGCAAGCCGCCAGCCAGCAAGCTGAGCTTCGTTGCCCGTACCTGCGCGAAACGCATATACATTGCCCTGTCTGCGCTGCTCGTCCCCGGTTAATGTGCCGTCTTGGTGATTCGGAGGCAACTAGGTGGCGGATGGGTCCTGAGTACTCATATCCGGGAGACGTGTCACTTATGCGTGCCTCGCCCTTACTTATGTGTGTCCTCGTTCTCCCCGTGGCGCTCGCGATGGCGGTCGAGCCGCCTGAGCGGGGTTTCGGCGGCCCGGCCATATGATGTGACGCTCCCGGCCGCCGATTGGTTCCGCCAACGGCCGCCGACTTGCTCCCTACCTCAGCCGTCAGGACCAACACTCATGCGTAGCATTGGGTATCTGGCACTTAAGTGAAGTAATAGGTTAGGTATGGAGGACCGGCATGACGACGGTGGCGCGGTTGCGGGCGCTGGTGACCGTGGCGGACACCGGATCGGTCCGGCAGGCCGCCCGGCGCCTGACCGTCACCGAGTCGGCCGTGTCCTCGGCCCTGTCCGCGCTGGCCCGCGAGGTCCGGGTGCCGCTGGTCGAACGCGATGGCCGGGGCCTGCGCCTGACTGCGGCCGGGCAGGCGTACTCGCGCTACGCCCGCGCCATCCTCGGGCTGCACGAGGAGGGGCTGGCCGCCGCCCGCGCCGACCGTGATCCGGAGCGGGGCCGGGTGCGGGTGGCCGCGGTCAGCACCGCGGGGGAGTACCTACTGCCCGCCGTGCTCGCGTCGTTTCTTGCCCGTCACCCCGCCGTCGACATCGGGCTGGAGGTGGGCAGCAGCGAACGGCTGTGGAGCCTGTTCAGCGCGCACGAGGCCGACGTGGTCATCGGCGGGGCCGCCACGACACGTCGGCGACGCCGTGATCCGGGCCAGCCGCCCGAACCTGCTGGTGGTCGTCGCGGCGCCGGTGGTGGCGGCCGGATTCGAAGTGGGCCGGACCAGGTGGTTGCAGCGGGAGGCGGGTTCCGGAACCCGGGTGACCGGCGAGGCGCTGCTGGCCAGCCTGGACGCGGATCCGCCCAGGCTCACGCTCGGCTCAGGCGGTGCCGTGGTGGCCTGCGCGGCCGCCGGGCTCGGCGCCACCCTGGTGTCCAGGGATGCGGTGGCACGTCAGCTGGACGAAGGAGAGCTCGTCGAGGTCGCCGTGCCGGGGACCCCGCTGCGGCGCCCGTGGCACGCGGTGACGCACGAACGTCGGCCCGGCGCCACCACGCTGCTCATCGAGCACTTGCTGGCCCGCGAGGGATGGCGGCGGCCGCGAGGTGCACGCGACGCCGTTGCTGAGCATTGAGCTTTCACTTAATCATCAGGTCAAATACTTGATTGAAGTACCAATACTTCTAGCGCATCATCGGTACTAGGTACGAAAACAAACGCCGATGATCGGAGCCGAGCGTGACGGAACGCTGGAGCGCGGGAGTCCTGCACTACGCGGAGATGGGCTACTGGCAGCCCGACTACGTGCCGAAGGCGTCTGATGTCCTGGCCGCCTTCCGCATCACCCCGCAGCCGGGCGTGCCGCCGGAGGAAGCGGGGGCGGCGGTCGCGGGCGAGTCGTCGACGGCGACCTGGACGGTGGTGTGGACCGACCGGCTTACCGACTATGAGCACTACCAGGCCAAGTGCTACAGCGTCGAGCCGGTGCCGGGCCAGGAAAACCAGTACATCGCCCGCATCGCCTACGACATCGACCTGTTCGAGGAAGGCTCGATCGCCAACCTGACCTCCTCGATCATCGGCAACGTGTTCGGGTTCAAGGCGCTGAAGGCGTTGCGGCTGGAGGACATGCGCATCCCGCCGCACTACATCAAGACCTTCCAGGGCCCGGCGCACGGCATCGTGATGGAGCGCGAGTACCTGAACAAGTACGGCCGTCCGCTGCTCGGGGCCACGGTGAAGCCCAAGCTCGGGCTGTCGGCGAAGAACTACGGCCGGGTGGTGTACGAGGCGCTGCGCGGCGGCCTTGATTTCACCAAGGACGACGAGAACATCAACAGCCAGCCGTTCTTGCGCTGGCGTGACCGGTTCCTGCACAGCATGGAGGCGGTCAACCGGGCCCAGGCGGATACCGGTGAGATCAAGGGCCACTACTGCAACGTCACCGCGGCGACGATGGAAGACATGTACGAGCGGGCCGAGTTCGCGGCCGAGCTTGGCAGCATCGTGGTCATGATCGACCTGACGGTCGGCTACACCGCCATCCAGTCGATGGCCAAGTGGGCCAGGCGCAACGGGGTGCTGCTGCACCTGCACCGGGCCGGGCACGGCACGTACACCCGGCAGAAGAACCACGGCGTCAGCTTCCGCGTCATCGCCAAATGGATGCGGATGGCCGGCGTCGACCACATTCACGCCGGCACGGTGGTCGGCAAGCTCGAGGGCGACCCGCACATGGTGGCCGGCTACTACGACGTCCTGCGGTGCGACCAGGCGGAGCCTGACCCGCTGAAGGGCCTGTACTTCGAGCAGGACTGGGCGTCGATGCCGGGGGTCATGCCGGTCGCCTCGGGCGGCATCCACGCCGGCCAGATGCACCTGCTGCTGCACCACCTGGGCGAGGACGTGATCCTGCAGTTCGGCGGGGGCACGATCGGGCACCCGATGGGGATCGCGGCCGGCGCGACCGCGAACCGGGTGGCGCTCGAGGTGATGGTCAAGGCCCGCAACGAGGGCCGCAACCTGCTGGCTGAGGGCCCGGAGATCTTGCGGGCGGCGGCCAAGCGCAGCCCTGAACTCGATATGGCCCTGTCCACCTGGGGTGACGTGAGCTTCGACTTCGAGTCCACCGACACCCCGGATGTGCTCGCGACATCGACGCCAGGGAGTGCCTGACATGCGGATAACCCAGGGAACGTTCTCCTACCTGCCGGACTTCACCGACGAGGAGATCACCAGCCAGCTCGACTACGCGCTCGGCCAGGGCTGGGCGCTGTCGGTGGAGTTCACCGACGACCCGCACCCGCGCAACAACTACTGGGATATGTGGGCACTTCCGATGTTCGCCCTAGCAGACCCGGCGGGCGCACTGCGCGAGATCAACGAGTGCCGCGCGACCTACCCCAACCGCTACATCAGGATTAATGCCTATGATTCCCGGCGGGGCCGGCAGACGGTCGCGCTGTCGTTCCTGGTGAACCGGCCGGCCCACGAGCCCGGCTTCCGGCTGGACCGGCAGGAGGCCGCCGGCCGCAACATCCGCTACACCACCCACTCCTACGCGCTGGACCGTCCAGCCGGCGACCGGTACGCCCCGAAATGAGCGAGGGGACCCCCCGCCCGCTGTTCGCGCTGCCGGTGCGCGGCGATCCTGCCGCCCCCGGTGGTGACCAGGTTCCCGCCGTACCGGAGCTGCTCGCCGACGACGTGACCGTTGACCTGGCGGCCGAACGGACCTCGGCTGGAGTCGACGAGATCATCGAGGCGCTGGACCGGGATCTCGTGGGCCTGCGGCCGGTGAAGGACAGGATCAGCGAGATCGCCGCGCTGCTTCTCATCGACCGGGTGCGCGCCCGGTTCGGGCTGGCGGCCGGCCCGCCCAGCCTGCACATGAGCTTCACCGGCAACCCGGGCACCGGCAAGACCACGGTGGCGCTGCGGATGGCTATGCTCTTGCACCGGATGGGCTACCTGCGGCGCGGCCACCTGGTCTGCGTGACCCGGGACGACCTGGTCGGGCAGTACATCGGGCACACCGCGCCGAAGACCAAGGAGGTACTCAACCGGGCCATGGGCGGCGTGCTGTTCATCGACGAGGCCTATTACCTGTACCGGGCGGAAAACGAACGGGACTACGGCCAGGAGGCCATCGAGCTCCTGCTCCAGTACATGGAGAACTACCGGGACGACCTGGTGGTCATCATGGCCGGCTACGCCGACCGGATGGATACTTTCTTCGCGTCCAATCCCGGTATGAGCTCGCGGATCGCGCACCACCTGGATTTCCCCGACTACTCGCTGGACGAGCTGGTAGCTATCGGCGAGCTGATGCTCAGCGAGCGGCGCTACCGCCTGTCGGATCAAGCGCAGCAGACTTTCCGCGACTACCTGGCCCGCCGGATGACCCAGCCCCGGTTCGCCAACGCCCGCAGCGTCCGCAACGCCCTGGAACGAGCACGCCTCCGCCACGCGAACCGGCTCCTCGCCGCCGGCGGCTCCCCGCCCAGCACCAAAGACGACCTGATGCGCCTGGAACCCGCCGACTTCCTCGCCAGCCGCGTCTTCACCAGCTAGCCGCCCATCGAACGATCCTGTCCCTGCAGTGGGCAGCTGGCCCAGGGACGGCGCGGCTGCGGCTGAATCGGTCACTTGCCGCCGCGTCGTTTCTGCCATTGACGGTATGCGCCGCGAGCCTCTTCGGCCGATCGTCCCCACAGGGCTTTCGCCCCAGGCGGCACGTCACTCAGGCCACATTGCTGCGCGGCCCGCAGCGTGTCGCCGCCACATGACGAGAGGGCCCACTCCCAATCCTCGCGCTCGAACTCGGCCAGGCAGCGATTCAGGCTGCTGTCGAAGAGGAATGCGCGTTCCCCCCGCCGCTGTCGCCGTACCCGCTGCTCACCTGGGCTCAAACGCTTCCCCATCGGTACCTCCTGCCTTACCCGGCCCACAAGACGCGCAGGACGATGACCCGCCGCTGATCGTCAAGGATGAGGTAGATCACCATGCCTTGGTCGTGTTTGCCGAAGACATACGTGCGCATGTTCCCATCGGGCCGCTGGCGATCGTAGGCCTCACCGCCCACGGCGCGGTTTCGAGGACGGTCATGAGTTCGGCGTAAGGGGAAGTGCCTCTGCAGGCAGCGCCGCGACCTGTTCGAGAGCGTGGTGCTCCGATTCGACCGAGTACACCTACAAGCTCAGCCCGGCCCTCGTCACCTGCCAGGGCTCAGTGGCGACATGGCCACCCGCGTTGAGTTCGTCCGCGCATGCCAGCATGTGCCGGTGCGCCTCCGGGTCGTTCTGGGTAGACCAGGCCACTCGCTGCCAGCGCTTCAACATCGACACGACGCCGGAAAGGTCGAGAGATTCCGCGGCGTCAGCCTTCACCTGCCGGTACTCAAGCCAAAAATGGGCGGTCTCCTCGCCGGTCAGCGCGGCGCGGATCTCGCGGGGCGTAGACGCCGAGACGGTCTGTCCGCCATCGAAGGCGGAGGGCGAAGGCATCATGCCAACACGATAATCGCCCGCTCCCGCACCGCCCGCTAACCCGGCCGGCCTAGTCCAGCTTCTCCGCGTCGAGGTGTCGAACCAGAGCCGATCATCGGCCTTTTGTCTACGGTTCGGGTGTCATAGGCCTCAAACCGTAGACAAAGACGCACCCGGAGGCGCCTGCCCCCGCCCGTGGCCCTTTGGTAGCTTCGGCCAACATGGCCGAGGACGGGGCGGCGGCCGGGACGAGGCGGTCCGGCTCGGCGCGCGGTTCGCCCTGCTGTGGGCCGCGAGCACGACGTCGGCCCTGGGCAGCGGGCTGGCCGTTATCGCGGCGCCGCTGTACGTCGCCTCGCGGACATCAGCCCGCTGATCGTGTCCGGGGCCACAGGGGTGGCCTGGCTGCCGTGGCTGCGGTGTCCGGGCGGCGGCTGATTCCGCGATGGTGAGCTGGGCTTCGGTTCTGGTGCGCTCGTCGTACAGTTCGGCGTAGCGGGCGCGGAGGCGGGCCCGGTAGGCCTGCGCGGCCGGTCGGATGGGCTTGCGGGCGGGGTGGTGGCGGGCGTGTGGTTATCAGGCTTGCTCGCCGGTTCGCCCGGCCAGTTCGGTGTCGATGGCGCTGAGGTACGCCAGGATCGGCACGCGGACCGGTGAGTCCGGTCTTGCCAGGGCCAGGTTGGCTGTCAGTTCGCGCCTGGTGCGCTCTAGCTGGCTGGCTGTCAGCCCGCTGACATCGCGCGGGCGGCCCGGATGAGCGGGCTCGCCCGCTGTGCCGCGTGATTCCTGTTCGGCGCGTACCGTGGCCAGTTCGCGCTGGATGACAGCGCGGATGGGGGCATCGGTCCCCAGGGCTTTCAGGCACCGCGCTAGCTGGGTGCTGTAGAGGTCTAGCTCACGAGTCGTGAGCTGGCCGACCGGGCGGGGGTGACCGTCAGGCTGGGCGGTCATGACAGTGCTCCGCTGGCTCGCCGGACACGGGCGCGCTTGGCCCGCTGCGGGCCGGCGGCCGTCAGTCCGGTCACGTCGTGGTTACCCATGGGCGGCCAGCCTGATGCGGTCTTGCTGCTCGGCTATCACGTCATCGAGCCTGGCTTGCAGGCCATCCCGTGCGGGAGGTACGGGGTTCTGCGTGTCGGAGAACGCGATGGCGATCTCAAGCTGCCGGCGGTGGTCGCGCAGCTCGAACGTGGTCATCGCGTGGAGGGGGTGCTCGGGCTGTTCGACGGTTACTGGGTCGGTGGCCATGGGCAGCTCGTCCTAACGGCGTCTGGCGATCGGGATTTCGCTACCCAACGTCCCAGGCCGGGCATACGGTAGGGAAGTACGCACAGGCGCACGTTAGGCACGTGCAGTCATGTGCTGGATGCTGAAGAGTCCGGGGAATGGATGAGGATGCCATGCCCAAGGTGAAAACAGCCCCGTCTGACGTGAAAACGACATCGCTGCAGGCGTTTGCCTCGCAGTTGCGGGCGTGGCGGCAGCAGGCGGGCTGGACTCAGCTGGAGCTGGGGCGGGAGATAGGGTACTCAGCGTCGCTCATCAGCGGTGTGGAGAGCATGGACAAGCCGCCCACGGCCGACTTCGCCAGAGCCTGCGACAAGGCATTCGGGACGCCGGGTTTCGGCGAGGAGACCGGTACGCCAGGTACCTTCATGACCTTCTATGAGCTAGTGGCGCGCGAGGCTTACCCCGCGTTCTTCGCCCCTGTCGTCCCGTTCGAACGCGAGGCCGTGCGCATCCACGGCTGGGAGCTTGGCTCAATCCCCGGGCTGCTCCAGACCGAGGACTACGCGCGGTCACATATGCGCTCTGGCCGACCGCAAGATAGCGACAGCGCCATAGATAAGCTTGTCGCTGCCCGCATGGAACGTCAGGGGATCCTGGCCGGTGACAAATTCCCGCTGCTGTGGTCCGTGATCGATGAGGGTGCCCTGCGGCATGCGATCGGAGGGTCAGCGGTGATGGGCGCCCAGCTAGACAGGCTAATCGAGGCTGCGAGTCTCCCCTGTATCGTGGTGCAGGTGCTCCCGTTCAGGGCACACGACAACGCCGGGGCAGATGGCGCAATCACCATATATGAGTTCGCCGAGGCGCCCGCTGTCTGCTACACAGAGTGCTATAGCGGCGGGAGGATCGTAGAGCAACGTGATGAGGTAGCCGAACTCATGACTGTGATGAGTCTTATACGTGCTTCCGCGCTGGCCCCGCATGAATCCCTGGACATGATAGGCCGGATACGGAGTGAATTTGATGAGCAGCAATGAGCTAGCCTGGCGCAAGTCCAGCTACTCCGGGACCCAGGGGGGCAACTGCGTCGAGGTTGCCGGGCACGACGGCATGATCCTGGTGCGGGACACCAAGGACCACGGTTGCGGCCAGGTTCACAACTTCACTGCGGCCGGGTGGCGCGTGTTCGTGGCGGGCGTTCGTAACGGGGAGTTTGACCTGGGCGAGTCCGGCCGCCAGCCGTAAGGCAGCACGGCTAACCGGGCTGGCCAGCGCGCTAGGGAGCACTGTCGTGGTCTGGGGTGGCCCTTTCGGCATGTCCGCACCCGTAGGCGCCTGGCCCCGGCCCGCGGCCTTTGCTAGCTTCGGTCGACATGGCCGCAAACGGGGAGGGAGCCGGGAACGGAGGCGGCGGCCAGGCCGACGCTGACCGGCTCGGCGCGCGGTTCGCCCTGCTGTGGGCCGCGAGCACGACGTCGGCCCTGGGCAGCGGGCTGGCCGTTATCGCGGCGCCGCTGTACGTCGCCTCGCGGACGTCCAGCCCGCTGATCGTGTCCGGGGCCACCGGGGTGGCGTGGCTGCCGTGGCTGCTGTTCGCCCTGCCTGGCGGCGTCTTGGTCGACCGGGTGGACCGGCGCCGCCTGATGGTAGTGATCGACTGGGCGCGGGTCGCCGCGATGCTCGTCCTGGCGACGGCGATCCTGACCAAGCACGGAAGCATCGCGCTGCTGTACGCGGTGGCGTTCGTCATCAACACGGGCGAGATCGTGTTCCGCTCGGCGAGCCAGGCGATGATCCCGGCGGTGGTGCCCCGGGCCCGCCTCGAGCGCGCGAACGGCTGGCTGCTCGGCGGCGACACGCTCATGCAGGGGATGCTCGCGGGCCCGATGGCGGGCTTCTTGTTCGCGGTGGCGGCGAGCATCCCGTTCTTCGTGAACGCGGGTACGTACGTGGCCAGCGCCGTCCTCATCGGCCTGGTCGCCGGGACGTACCGGTCATCGCCGCGCCCGGAGGCGGCCGCCGCCGGCCAAGGCAAGGCGCCCAAAGCGCGCGGCCGTTCGGTCCGGGCGGAGATCGCCGAAGGGTTCCGCTGGCTGATGGGCCAGCGCCTGCTCCGCACGATGGCGATCTTGATCGGACTGCTGAACGTAACCCTCACCGCGGCCACCGCAGTGCTGGTGCTGCTGGCCAGGGAGCGCCTCGGACTCGGTTCGGTCGGCTACGGGCTGCTGTTCACCTGCATGGCGGCGGGCGGCATCCTCGGTTCGGTCATCGGCGACCGGCTCATCGGGTGGGTCACCGCGACCTGGACGATCCGGATCGGCCTGCTGATCGAGGCCGGGATGCACCTCGCCCTGGCCACCTCGCGTAACGCGTATTTCATCGGCTTCGCGTTGTTCGCCTTTGGCGTGCACGGCGCGCTGTGGACCATCGTCGGGGCTTCGCTGCGGCAGCGGCTGACGCCGCCGGAGATGCTCGGCCGGGTCGGCAGCACCGGCCTGTTCGTGGCGGCCGGCGGGAACTGCGTGGGGGCCCTGCTCGGCGGCGTAGTCGCGTCGAGCTTGGGCATCACCGCGCCCTACTGGATCGGTTTCGCGGTCGCGATCATCGTGTCGGCGGCCACCTGGCGGGTCTTCGACCGGGCCACGGTCGCCCAGGCTTACGCCGAGCCGGCCCCCGGGCAGGCCTAGCCTAACCGCCCCGTTCCTAGCTCGCGGAAATGGCTACCCGGACGATATCATCAAATACATGTTCGAGACACGGCAGCCGGATGACAGTTCCGGCACCCTCACCATCACCCTCGACCCGCACTCCGGCCACCCCGGTCGCCAGGCCCCCGCCGCGCCCGGCCCGGCCGCTGACCCCGGGCGGCCGGTGCCGCTGGAGCGGGTGGAGGCGCAGATCTGCGAGCTGGCCGGTCACCTGGCCGCGGCGACGTGCCGGTTCCTGGTCCTGCTCGCCGATTTCGA
>OCTA010000849.1_pt1 | contig 28487 bp, 25 predicted proteins | sample 1538991 | NCBI WGS metagenome assembly OCTA01 (sample SAMEA3539302, study PRJEB22396) | soil metagenome | biome: tundra; feature: field; material: soil | place: USA | collected 2010-05 | depth 0.15 m | reverse complement strand
TCCCACTCGTAGAGGGCCTGGTTGGTGTCGATGCCCTCGTAACACTGCAGCCGGATCAGCCGCCGGCCGAAAACCGACGCCATGACCTTGGCGACCTCGGTCTTGCCGACACCGACCTCGCCTTCGAGCAGGATGGGCCGGTTCAGCGACAGCGCGACGAACAGCGCCGTGGCCAGCCCGCGGTCAGCCAGGTAACCACCCTGCCGCAAGATCTCGGTCAGCTCACCGACGGTCTCCGGGGACTCCATGTTCAGGTGCTCCTTGCCGCCGGGATCGCGGAATCGCTGTTCAGCTAACGCACCTCGGCCGGGGGCATGACCAGGTCCCGTACGCTGCCCGCGCCCGGGTTCAGCTTGCCCTCTCGGGCTAGCTGGGTCCGCCAGGCGAGCCTCAGGTCACCGTCTGTCTCCTCCGCCAGCCCGTCGAAGCCTACGTCAGCCATCCGCTTGCAGGACTTGGTGTTGCCGCAGGCCTCGTCGACGTCCTCGGCGGTCTGCCCCTGCGCGCTCCACACGCCGCGGAGTACGTCGAGGGCATCTTCGGTGTTGCCGCTCATCTGGGCTTCTTCTCCCCTCGCCAGGCACGCTTGCCTGATCTGAGACTATGCCCTGCCCGGCGGAGCAGGCGACCGCGGATTAAGGCTTCTCTTATCGCGGTCGTTACCGGACGTGCTGACGCTTTGGCCACTTACTCTGAACGGGCCGTGGTATCAGTTCTCAGCTTCCAGCGCGCCGCGCATCGGCTGGAACTTGACCAGGGTCTCGGCCAGCTCGGCGGCCGGATCCGAACCGGCTACGATGCCGCAGCCGGCGAACAAGCGAGCCGTGCGGCCGGAGAGCTGCGCGCAGCGCAGCGCGATGCCCCATTCGCCGTTCCCCTCGGCGTCGACCCAGCCGACAGGTCCGGCGTAGCGCTCCCGGTCCATCTGCTCAAGCTCGCGGATCAGTTCCAGCGCGGCGCCGGTCGGGGTGCCGCAGACCGCCGCGGGCGGGTGCACGGCCGCGGCCAGGGCGAGCGCCGATTTCGGCGTTCCGCTGTCCGTCAGCGTCCCGCGCACGTGGGTACCCAGGTGCTGCAGGTTCGGTAGCTTCAGCAGGGCTGGCCGCGCCTCGACATCGAGCACGTCGCACAGCGGCCGGAGCGCGTCGCGAATCGAGGCGACCGCGTACGCGTGTTCTTCGGCGTTCTTCGCCGAGGCCAGCAGCTCCGAGCCCAGCGCCTCGTCCTGCGCCGGGTCGGCGCCACGCGGTGCCGTGCCGCCGAGCACCAGCGCGCTCACCTGGCGGCCAGCCCGCCGGACCAGCAGTTCCGGGGTCGCGCCGACCAGGCCGTCACAGGCGAAGGTGAAGCAGTCGGGATAGCGGCCGGCGAGCCGGCCCAGCACGGCCCGCGCGTCGATGGGTTCGGCCGCGGTCGCGAACAGGTCCCGGGCGAGAACCACCTTGCGCAGGCCGCCCGCCCTGATCGCCGCCACCGCCTCAGCCACCGCCTTTTCCCAGGCAGGCCCGGGCAGGCTGCCCTCCCGCCAGTCCAGAGCCCCAAGGGCAGCCCCGGGGGCCACGTCCTCCCCCCAAAGGGGGGCCCAGGGGGGTACGGCCCAGGGGGGTACGGGGGGGCGGGCAGCCCCCCCGTGAGCAGGGGGGGTCTGGGGGGGATCTTCCCCCCGAGAACACACCGTCAGCCAGGCCCGGCCGCGGCCATCCCGGCCGAGTACGGTGCGCGGGACGATCAGCACCGACCCGTCCGATGACGCGTCGAAGGTGAAGCTGCCGAACGCGATCGGTCCGGAGCCGCGCACTCGGACCCGGTCGTCAACGTCCGCGGTGTCGAAGACAGAACGGAGCCATTTCTCTCCTGCGGTGAACCTGTCTTCCCCGGCGGGCAGCGTGACCCTGACCGCCTCACCCCAGCCGGCCAGCCCGGCGCCGTGATGCACCCAGGCCAGGACATCCGGCTGGGGGAGTTGTCCGAGAAGATCCCCGGGGTCGGGGACAGCCATAGTTCGGACGCTGAGCCGCCCAGTCTCCTGGCGCCTCAGCACCTGCACGCCGCCGGCCGTGTCACCTGATCACCCGCCACGAACCCAAATTCTAAGTGCCGTCCGTCACTGGACTGCTTTTTTCCAGGTTCGCTAGTGCGCTTGGCCACCAGATGTGCCGGCCGATATCCAAGGTCAGAGCGGTCACGAGCACCGACCTGACCACGATCGTGTCGAGCAGCACGCCGAGCGCGACCGCCACCCCGATCTCGGTGAATTCCACCAGCGGCAGGGTGCCGAGTACAGCGAAGGTGCCGGCCAGCACCAGGCCCGCCGAGGTGATGACGCCGCCGGTGGCGGCCAGGCCGGTCAGCGCGCCATGGCGGGTTCCCGACCGGGCGGACTCCTCGCGCACCCGGGTCATGAGGAAGATGTTGTAGTCGATGCCAAGGGCCACCAGGAACACGAAGACCAGCAGCGGCATCGAGGTATCGGCGCCCGCGAACCCGAACAGGTACTTGAAAACTAGCGCGGACAAGCCGAGAGCCGAGCCGAAGGACAGCACCACCGTGACGATGAGCACCAGCGGCGCCACGATCGCGCGCAGCAGCAAGCCCAGGATGAGGAGCACCACACCGAGGATCAGCGGGATGAGCAGATCCTGATCATGGGCTGCGGCGCTCTGCACATCCTTGTTGATGGCGGTGCCGCCGCCCACCTTGGCGTTGGCGCCAGGGATCGCGCCCACCGTGGTCCTTATCCGGTCCACCAGCGTGTACGCCGCAGGACTGTCCGATGGCATGGTCATCGTCGCCTGCAGGAAGGACAGGCCATCCTTAGTCACTGGCGGGGTCACCGAGGCGATGCCGGGCGTGGCGGCGAGCGCGGTCCTGACCTGTCCCGCCTTAGCCGTGGTGGAAATCACGTTCACTGGTTCGCCGGAACCGGCGGGGAAGTGCTTGGCCAGCACCTGCTGGGCGGTGATCGACGGCGGGGTGCCGCGGAACGACTGGGCCGTGGTCAGCGGGCCGAACTTGAACCCGGCCAGGCCGAACACGCCGGCGCCGAGCAGGATCGCGGTCACCAGCCATACCGCGCGCGGGCGGTGGCTGATGGCCTGCCCGGCTCTCGACCACAGGCCGCGGGTGGTCGGCTCGGCCGAGTTGTAGCCCGGCCTGACAGGCCAGAAGATCCACCGGCCGAAGACCACGAGCAGAGCCGGCAGCAGCGTGATCATGGCGATCAGGCCGACAGCGATGCCGACGGCGGCCACGGGGCCCAGGCCGGAGATGTCATTGGACTCGGCCGCGAGCAGGCAGAGCATGCCGGTCACGACGGTCAGCCCGCTGGCGATGATGGCCGGGCCGGCCCGGCGCAGGGCCACGGCCATGGCCACGTGCCGGTCATTGTGCCGGCGCAGTTCCTCCCGGTACCTGGCGATCAGCAGCAGCGCGTAGTCGGTGCTCGCGCCGATCACGAGCACGACCAGGATGCCCCCGCTCTGCCCGTTGACGGTCAGGTTCGCGTGCTGGGTGAGCAGGTAGATGACGGCTTCGGCGATGGTCAGCGAGACACCCGCCGAAATGATCGGCAGCAGCCAGAGCACCGGACTGCGATAGGTCAGCAGCAAGAGCCCGATCACCACGCCCAGCGCGGCGTACAGCAGGGTGGAATCGATGCCCTTGAAGATCTTGAGCTGGTCGGCCGCGCTGGCGGCAGGTCCGCCGATGTAGACGTTCAGCCCGCTGTCACCCTTGATCGCGGTGGCCTTGAGGTTGGCGATAAAGCCGCTCAGGTCGCTGTTGTAGCCAAGATCCGCGCCGATGACGGTCTCGATGGCCTTGTGATCGCCGGACACCACAGGAGCGCCAATCCGCCCGTTCACGGCGGGCAGCGAGGCGAAATAGCGCGCGTCAGCGTCCGCCTTGCGCAGGTCGGCCGCCGTCACTCCGGTGGAGCGCAGGTAAACCACCAGGGCGGGGTTGAGGTTTTTGGATTGGAAGAGGTTCTGCTCGTTCATTTCCTGCGTGGACTCAGCCGACGAGGGCAGGTACGACGAGGCGTCGTTTTTCTCCGCTCCCTGGAGTTTCCCCGACAGCGATCCCAACGCCGCGACGGCCAGGATCCAGAACGCAACCACCAGGTACTTCGACCGTCGGCCGCAAATGATCGCGACCACCCGGCCTACGCGGCCTGATCGCCGCTGAACTCCTCCGGACCCGGCTTCCACGGACTCGGGAGCCTGTGAACTCCTGGTTTCCCGGTGCCGTGCTTCCCTGCGTGTTCCATCGGCTTGGTCCGTTCTGGTGTCCCCGCCGGCGGCGGGGACACCAGAACCAGTACCCGGCGTATTACGGGGCGCCCCCGTGGTCCCGCGTTCCACGTCGTTCTCCTCGCGATTTATGACACTCTGATTCTGCTTGGAGAATACGATGTATCGTATCTGCTGCAGCTGTCAAGTTATATCTTGAAAGTTCATGGCGGTCCCGATACTCAAGACGTATCCTCCGGTCCCTAAGGGCATGGCCGCAGGGCCAGCAGGCCGGTTCCCGAACGGCTCAGAGCAAGGTGAGTTGCTCCGGTGGCGCGGGGGACAGCCTGCGGGCGCGCGGGCGCAGGGTGCCGAGGCCAGGGCGGGGCCGCCCGATGCCGTGCTTGTCCGCTAGCTCGCGGACCTGGCCGGCGATCCTGGCCTGGTACGCCTTGGGAGCGTAGGCGCCCCGCCCGTACAGCTCCAGGTACCTGTCGACCAGCTCAGGATGCTCGGCCCGCAGCCAGCCGAGGAACCAGTCCCGCGTGCCCGGCCGCAGATGCAGCACGATCGGCATGACGTGCGTGGCGCCGGCCGCTGCGATCCGGCTCACGGCCGCGTCGAGCTGGGCCGGGGAGTCCGAAAGGAACGGCACCACCGGCCCCATGAGCACGCCGCAGCGGAGCCCGCGGTCGTTCAGCGCGGCGCATGCCTCCAGCCGTCGTTCGGGCGCGGGGGTGCCCGGCTCGACAGATCGCCATAGGTCTTTGCCGGTAAATCCGACCGAGACGTTCAGGCCCACGTCGGTGATCTCCGCGGCCTCGGCGAGCAGCTCGATGTCGCGCAGGATCAGCGTGCCCTTGGTCAAGATGGAGAACGGGTTGGCGGCATCCTTGAGCGCGCCGATGATGCCGGGCATCAGCTGGTACCGGCCCTCCGCCCGCTGGTAGCAGTCCACGTTCGTGCCCATCGCTATGTGCTCGCCCGGCCAGCCCAGGGAGGCCATCTTCTTGCGCACCAGTTCGGGCGCGTTGACCTTCACGACCACCTTGGTGCTGAAGTCCGCACCCGCGTCGAGGTCCAGGTAGGTATGAGTGTTCCGAGCAAAGCAGTAAACGCATGCATGCTGGCAGCCCCGGTAGGGGTTGATGGTCCACCGGAACGGCATCCGGGATGCCTCGGGCACGCGGTTGACGACGGACTTGGCCTGCACCTCGAAAAAGGTCATGCCGCGGAAGCCCGGAGTGTCGAACGTACGGGCGACCGCGCCCCGTTCGATGAGCGGGAGCACCATGGGGCGCTGCCCGGCGGGGGCGTCGGCTTCCCGGTCAGCCGGCAAGGCATCGTCCAGCCGCAGATTGTCCCAGCGCATAAGAAACACCGTAGAACGGTTTTTCGACTGATGCAAGCTTGACGCGATAGCGATCGCCGTCAGTATTTAACCGGCTTTCTGTACTCGACGAGGGACGTAGCGTAACCTGTAGCCTCGTGCGCGGACATTAGGCGATGAACCGCGCCACGGCCGTCCGGTGCGAAAAACAGGAGAAGTACAACGCCAGAACAATTGGATAAAGACCGGTTCCTGAGGGATAGTGAGAGAGTACTCACGCAGGGCACGACGCGGAGGTGGCCGTATGGCGCTGTCGATGGACGAGCAGCGGGTACTCGCCGAGATCGAGCGGCGGCTCGCGTCCGACGATCCCGGGCTTGCTACCTGCCTCACGTCGTTCCGGCGCCCTAGTCCCGGCACCGTGCTGCGCTCACCCCGAGCGCGCATCATCGGTTCGCTGTTCACGGTCCTGCTCGTCGCGATGGTCTCGCTTATGGTCTACGCGATGATCCCGTTCCGAACGCATAGCTCCCGCCCGCCGACGGCCCCGGCCGTCTCCGCCCCCGCGAGCAGCTTGGGTTCACCCCAGCACGGACCCGGCGGCTAAGGACTCCCGCCACAACTGGACCAGGTAACGTTCCAGTCCCTCGAGCGTCTTCTTCTCCTGCTGGAATTCATCGCTGAGCGGATTGCGGTGGTGGTCGAACAGTTCGGCGTACCGCCGGGTCACCTGGTCGCGGTTCCCGGCGTAGACGCGCACCGAGTAGTCGCCCACCCCGCCGCCGAGCCGGAGCCCGTGGACCGCGGTTCCGGCCAGCCCCATGTTGATACTCAGCTGCCCGCGCAGGTAAATGGAGCCCTTGGCCTCTTCGTCCCAGGCGTCGCCGCATGGCGGCGGAGCCCCGTCCCACTCTTCGAGGACAAGCCGGACGTCGATGTCCTCTTGCAGGCTGCCGACCCACAATTGCTCGCGGTTGGTGCTGATCAAGGCGCCCACGGGGGGCAGCGGACCTCCCGGGGCGTCCGGGTCGACGGACGGGTCATGGATCCGGAACATTCTCCGTTCCGGAGTAACCGGTATGACCAGCTGTAGCAGCCTGCGGCTCATGGTTCCCCCCCTCGGCACGGTAGATACCTCAGATATCGGCCCGCTTCGTTAGCAAATCTAGACTGCATACGCACGTCATGCAGGCCAAAACGACACGGAAGTGCTAAACGTAACCACTTGACTACTGCGTGCGTCGGTGTACCGTCATATCTGTTATGAACCTTCTGTCCGAACTTGACCTGCCGTCGTTCGACTACACGGCGCCTGACTTCTCGGCCGACCGCTATCACCAGCAACTCGCCGAGACCCGCCAGCTGGGCTGGCTGGCCAAGTCGCCGCTGGCCTACATGGTGCTCGACCATGATTCCGGTGAGTTCTTCCTGCGGTCAAGGGCGACGAGGTTCCCCGGTCGCCAGATCGCCGAGTTCTTTGGCGTGACTGGCGGACCCCTGGCGGAACATATCGACACCAACATCTTGAACCTCGCCGGGGATCAGCACCGGCGGCTGCGGGCGCTGGTGGGCCCGGCGCTGACACCGCGCGCGGCGGCCCGCTGGCGCCCGGCGATGCGTGGCTTCCTTGAGCACCTGTGGGCGCGAGTCGCCGCCTACGGCCAATGCGACGTCGTGGCCGCGGTGGCCAGGCCCTACCCCGCGCTGACCATCGCCACCGTGCTCGGCGCCCCGCATCAGGACGCGGGGCGGCTGCACGGCTGGTCCACGTGGGTGCAGCGGCAGTTCGACATCCGGGCCCTGGGGGCCAGCCGCGACGACATCGAGCGCGCGGTCACCGAAGTCCAGGAGTACGTGACCGACCTGCTTGAAGCCAGGCGGACGGCTCCCGCCGATGACCTGATCAGTGAGCTGCTCTCGGCCCGCGACCAGGGGGACCGGCTGTCGGCCGCGGAGTGCGTGCAGCTCGTGGTGAACCTGCTCGCGGGCGGCATCGACACCACGTCCGCTCAGCTCGCGCACGCGATCCGGCTGTTCGCCCGCCATCCCGGCCAGTGGGCGCGGCTGGCTGACGATCCTGGCCTGGCGCCGCGTGCCGTCGACGAAGTGCTGCGGTTCGAGCCCGTCACGCCGTTCACCGCGCGTATCTGCCTGGAACAGGTCGAGCACCGCGGCGTGATCTTCCCTGCGGGGACCACCGTCGCGGTGTGCGCGGAGCGGGCCAACCGCGAGGGCGACGACGGCGAGCGCTTCGACATCACGGCGGTCCGAGATGCCAGGTTGCTGACCTTCGGCGCCGGAACCCACTACTGCCTGGGCGCAAACCTGGCCCGGGCCGAACTCGAAGAGGCGCTGGCGTTCCTCGCGCCGCGCACGCACGACCTCGCCCTGGACGGGCCGCCGCAGCTGGGCGGCGTCGAGGGAATTTACGGGATCGACAAGCTCCCGATCATCTGGTCGGTTTCACCGAAGGTGAACCCGAACCACGGCCCCGTGCCGTACGTGTCATAAGTAGCCGGTGCTCGTCTGCGGCGAGTACGACCCGAGGGGTTTGCACGATGCAGGCACCAGTGAAGAACGCCCACGGGAGGTCACTCAACGTACCTGGGCGGCTACCAGAACGGACCCCGGTCGCCAGCCGGCTACCGGAACGGCAGCCCAGCCCCGGTCTGCGACCGGGCCGTGCACCTGCGCCCGTCCGGAGTCGTGACATGGCCACCGTGGCCGACACGAGCGCCGCTGCCGATGCGGGCATGGCCACGCGCGGGCGCCGGACCCTGATGCTGGCCGTGTGCTGCATGAGCCTGTTCATGGTCGGCTTGGACAACACGATCGTGAACGTCGGGCTGCCAGCCATCGGCGCCGACCTGCACGCTGGCGTCTCCGGCCTGCAGTGGACGGTCGCCGCCTACACGATCGTGCTGGCCGCGCTGCTGATGTTCTCCGGCGCGATCGCGGACCGGATCGGCCGCCGGACCATCTTCCAGGTCGGCCTGTCGCTGTTCACCCTGGGTTCCTGGCTGTGCAGCCTGGCCCCCAGCCTCGGCTGGCTGATCGCCTTCCGCGTCCTGCAGGGCGTCGGCGGATCGATGCTCAACCCCGCCGCGCTCGGCATCATCACCAACACATTCACCGGCCGGGCCGAGCGGGCCCGCGCCATCGGCATCTGGGACGGCGTCTTCGGCCTGTCCATGGCGCTGGGTCCGGTGACGGGCGGCGTGCTGGTCGGAACCGTCGGCTGGCGCGGGATCTTCTGGGCGAACATCCCGGTGGGCCTGGCCGCCATTTCGCTGACCGCGCTGTTCGTGCCCGACTCCAAGGCCCCCCAGTCGCGCCGCACCGACCCGGTGGGTCAGTTCCTCATCATGGCCATGCTCGGCTCGCTCGCCTACGCCATCATCGAAGGCCCTACCCACGGCTGGTACTCACCAGAGATCTTCGGCTTCTTCGCGCTTTCGGTGGCGGCGCTGGCCGTGCTGCTCGCCTACGAGCCCCGCCGCGCTGAGCCCATGATCGACTTGCGGTTCTTCCGCAGCGTGCCGTTCGCGGGCGCTAACCTCAGCGCCGTCTGCGCGATCGCCGCGATGGCCGGGTTCCTGTTCCTGTCCACCTTGTACCTGCAGGACGTGCGCGGCCTGTCCGCGCTGCAGGCCGGCCTGTCCATCTTGCCGATGCCGGTGGTCATGGCCCTGTGCGCGCCGCTGGCCGGCCGGATCGTCGCCAAGCGCGGCCCGCGGGTCCCGCTGGTCATCGCGGGCGCGGCGCTCACCCTCAGCAGCGCGGCCCTGTCGCAGCTGAACATGACGACGTCGGCCACCCACCTGGTGATCGCCTACGGCCTGTTCGGGGTCGGAGCCGGCATGGTGAGCTCGCCGATCACCAACGGGGTGATGTCCGGGGTGCCGAAAAACCAGGCGGGCATGGCCTCGGGGATGAACTCCTCCAGCCGCCAGCTCGGCCAGGCGCTCGGCGTCGCGATCGTGGGCTCGGTCCTGGCGGCCAGCATGCGCGGGTCGATGCGGTCAGGCTTCGTGCAGGCCAGCCACGCGGGCTGGTGGATCCTGGCCGGGTGCGGTTACGTGGTGCTGCTGCTCGGCCTCCTCTGCACGACGACGTGGGCCAAGGCGACCGCGGCCCGGCTCAGCCACGCGCCCGACTCACTCGGTGGCTGACGCTCTGCTCGGCCTGACCCGTCCATAACCGCAGACTTCTCAGCCCGAATCTGTGGCGGCCGTCGGTCGGAGACCAACGACCCCAGCGACCTGCGAATCCGCCGGTCCAACGGGTTCCTCTCGTCAGGGCCTCCTCAGAATGCGTCTCGTACGTGCTGGCTGCGTGCGATAGACCTAGCTCCGCTAGTGCCTTTTCTGCAGAATCTACCCGAGGAAGAAGAGACAGCAGGTCTCGCCACTTGGCGAGATTTTTTATCCAGTCTTTCGTGAATGCCACGAATTCATCTGCGGTCAGCTCATTACAGCGCTGCTGTGCGGCCTTGAGGGATAGCAATGGCGACAGGTCAGACGGGTTCAGGCGCTTAAGGCGGGTGGAGATATTATCAAGCAGCGTGGCGCGCTGGTTCAGGACCTCTTCCCAGAAGTGCGTTTTTGTCGCGTCCCGCCAGTAATTGTGGTCAGTCATTGCTGAGCTGCTGCCACGGCCGTCCTGTGCTGCGGCGATTGTGCTATGATCCGCGTGAACCAGCCAGAGCAGGCCGGAGGCCAGGATGTCGCCGAATTCCTCGAGCCTGGCACGATCCGGAACGGCGAAAGGCCCATAAGGCAGTTGTCCGACGGAGCCGCCGATTGCGACTTCGCCTAGCCGGAGGTGGTTGATAATACAGAGCCAATCCTCATGATAGATGGCTGGAAAGAATCCGTTGAGGCGCTGCGGGTTAACAAGCAGCGAACCACCAGAGATGAATGGCTCCTGCCTGCGCCCAGTCAGGCGGCGCGCGTGTCCCACCACTGACGCGTCCGGGTATTTCTTGACCTGAAGTCCTACGACCGGATATTTATCAAGCAGCGCCGCCGCTGAACTAAGCTTCCCCATGTTTAGTCGGCGGATGTCATCATCGAGAAAGAGCAGGCGTGTCCACCCGCAAGCGCGGCCGAGGAGCAGGCCAAGGTTCCGTTTCCGGCTGATATCAAGCGCACCAGGAGGAATGAAGCGCTGCGGTAGATCCGCGGCCAGGTCCAGCAGGTGATGCCTGAGGGTAGGCCGAAGCGCGAGTGAGATGGCCGTACCCCGCTTGAGCCTACTGAGAACCGGCGATAGCCCGGCCGGGAAGTTATCGGTATAGAGCGTCACTAGCTGACATCTCACCTGCGAGGCGAGTTCGATGGCCGAACTAATCTGCTCAGCCGAACGAATAGTCGGGACAATTATCGCGTCAACAACAGGAACAGTGATATCTCGATTGCCAGAAGGAGTATTTAGAGTGCTGGCTGGAATATCTGGAAATTTAAGCAGGCTCCCATACGATTGTGCCTGGAATGGTCTTGGTGATTCTCTATCGTAATCGGACTCAGGCGACTCGGCCTTGTCCTTCAGCGTGATGGTCACCAGCGCGCTCCCGTCTCGGCAGACCATTCCCACAAACGAATATTTTCTCGCCACAGGTTGGGCGGCAAAGCCATGTTGCTAGCAATTGGGACATTCATCAAAACGCAGAATGTATCGCTATCACGGAACGTCGCCTCTAGATAGCGCTCATTATCGTCCCTGACATGCGAGTCAGTAAAACACAGCGCGGCACCATGGACGCCGCGGCTGGTAATACCGCTAATCAGGGTGACGGTCGACTCTGAAACGATTGGATGTGCGACTCGCGCGATTAGGCCAACATCTTGTGTCAGGACTTCGCCTGAGCGTGAAGATGAGAATTCACGCTTCTCATCGCCCACGCTGCACTCGAAGATATGGGTTTCGCCTGTTGGCTGGGCAATTGGCAGGGTCACACCCTGAGCAAGCCATGGCGTCGATTTACAAACCTCACGCCATGCTGCACCGCCGACGATGATTAGGTGGTTAAGAGCGAAATCTTGGGTGAGCTCCCCGGGCGACAGGATACGTATCATGCTTTCTGGGTTGTCGGCCTTTACCTGTCCGAAGACTTCAACCAGCGAGTCAAGGTCGGCGAATCTAGCGTACCGGCTGTAATTCAGGTGAGATTGATCGGCGTGCGGAGGTGGATCGGGTGAATCGGCATCGATGATGCTGATCGCCTCCCCGGCGTGGAACCGCCAGATCGAGGGAGGCTGCTCGCGTGCGGGCTGCTCGACGGCGAGCTCCTCATGTGAGGGTGTGGCGGCGCCCGTTGATTGTGCCATCTCGCGCAGCTCAAGCATTTCCGCGTACAGCTCGGCGTCTCTTTCTCGCTCCTGCTCGGTCAGGTCCTCGTCGCGAAGCAGGCGCGGGGCCCCGGACGCGAACGACCGGCTAGTACAGAACAGCCGCGCGTAAGCGGCTAGCCGGGGCGGTGGCGGTAGCCGGCCCGAGCCCGGCTTTTCCCACAGCGAGACCGTCGCGATGCTGAGCGCACCCGAACCGCCCAAGACTCTGGCTAGCTGCTTCTGGGTGAGGTGCTCCTGCTCCCGTAGGTCCCGCAGCCGCTCGGCGAGCCTGCGAGCGGGAATGGACGGATGGTGGCTGTCTGCAGCCATCGGACCTCCATCATCCTGACGCTCGCGCGCTGTACGTGACCAGCGGGAAGGACTAACCAGCTGAGGGATATCTCGTTGTACCACCGGCGGCCACCCTCGCGTGCAGAGTTCAACGTACCTTGCCGAAATTTTATCAAACCTTCTAAGCTCTTCACCAGCCCGGTGAGTTTTGCGTTAAAGCTTTACGGGAACTAGTTAAACATGACCAAAATTTACGCAAAGTCGCATAATTCCTGGTCAGAGACTTAGGCGACATTTTGTGACGTTGGGGGGCAGCCGATGCATCTTCAGCCTTACCAGCCAGTCCGACGGCGGACCGCAGTCACGTATACCGAGGCGGCGCCACGGTGTTCCAGGTGCGCTCCCTCCTGCTTGACCTCGCCACCTCGGCCGCCGGGACGGTCGAGGTGACAGCGGCCGCGCAGATCCGGCCGCTCGGCAGGAGCCCGGCCAGTCTTCCTGGGATAAGAGCTGACACATCAGCGCTGAACGGCCTGTGGCTACGCCGGGAATCGACGCTTCCGGTACACCGAAGCATCTTCGCGGTTGACATCGAGGGTTCCACGCGGCGGACCAACACCATGAAGGAAGAGCTGCGGAAGCAGGTTTACCGGCTCGTGCTTGAGGCCCTCGGCGCCACGGGGATAGACGACCACTACTACGACCCGTTCACCGATCGCGGAGATGGCGTCCTTGTCCTCATTCACCCGGCGGATCAATTCCCTAAGCCACTCCTGCTCAGCTGCCTGATACCTGCTCTGGCCAGTCTTCTCGCCACGCACAACAGCCGCATCCCGTTGGCCGACCAGCCGCGGATGCTCCGCCTGCGAGCAGTCATCCATGCAGGGGAGGTCCACCACGACGGCAAGGGGTTCTACGGCGAGGACTTGGACGTCGCATTCCGGCTGCTGGACGCGCCTCGGCTTAAAGCCCAGCTACGTAGCGCGACGGGACCGCTCGCCCTAGTGGCTTCGGACTATATCTACCGGTCGATTATCCGTCACGGTTACGACGGTATCAACGGCGAAGAATTCTTCCCGATTGTGACGGTAAACGTCGGGGCTGAGCGCAGGAAAGGCTGGGTCCACTTCCCGCGTGCTGGCGAGGTTCCGGTAACGGTGCCGGCTCAGGCCCGTGTGCTCATCGGCTGAATGGCCAGGCTAGGACTGGCCTGCGCCTGCTGATCGCTGCTCCCGGACAAGGCATAGCTAGGGTCGCTGCCCGGCGGCCTGCCGCAGGCCCGCCAGGTCAGTGATCGTGATGCGGCGCTGGCCGGTGCGGATGAAACCGCGGTCCCGCCAGCTGGCCAGGGCCCGGGTGACGGTCGCGCGTGACGTCCCGGCCAGGCTGGCCAGGTCTTCCTGCGACAGCGGCATCGCGACGTGGATCGCGCCATCGGCCGGGCGGCCGTGCTGGCCGGCCAGGTCGATCAGGAGCCCGGCCAGCCGCTGCGCGCCGGTGGTGACCGAACGGCTGCGCAGCAGCGTGGCGGCATCGCTCCAGCGCTGGGTGACGACGCGCCGGTAGGCGTGCGAGGCTCCCGGCTGGGTGTCCAGGAACGAGCTGAACTTCTCGTACCCCACGATCAGCGATCGGACGGTGCCGATGGCCCGGACCGTGGCGGTCCGGTATCCCGTGGTCTCGCCGGCGAATTCCCCGATGACGTCGCCGTGCCCCCGCAGCGCGAGCACGAGCTGCTGGCCTTCCCGGGTCACGGAAAGGATCTTCACCCAGCCGTCCACCAGGACGAACAGGTGCGTGGCCGGGTCGCCTTCTACGCACATCGTCGCGCCGGGCGGGAACACGCTGATCCGGCCCAGAGCCAGCAGGGCCGCCTGGTCGGCATCGGTCAGCAGACCCCAGAATCCCTGGGGCGATCCCATCCCGTGCCGATTCATATCTCCGAGGAATGCCTCACGTGCCAGCGAGCGGGTGACAGCCGGCTTTGGTTCTACGATGAGCCATCCGGGGATAGTTGACAAACGCCGAGGTAAGGGACGTCCTCACGCGCCTAGCAGGACCGCCAGCGTCCAGGCCAGGAAGCAGGCGCCGGTGACAAACGTCCAGGTGTCCACCAGGTGGATCCGTTCCCGGCGGATGCGGGCCGCTCCGAGCAGGAGGTTCACCCGGGCCCAGTTCCACGCGTCGGCGCTGTCCTCGGCCGGCGGCAGCGTCGCCCACCGTACCCGGGGATCGACCGGAGCGCCGGCCCGCCAGCGCTGGTCGTTGAGCTGGTCGAGCACCGGCCGCCCGGCCAGGAGCAGCAGCACCGCGGCCCGCAGCCAGCAACCGATCAGGCCGGCCAGCAGGCCCGCACAGGCCAGGCCAGCCACGCCGGGACGCAGCACGGAGGGCGAGAACGCGGCCTCCACGGCGATGCCGATCGTGATCGCGCTCAGAACGCTGCCGTCCAGGAGCATGTTGCCGCGCGTGTCGCGCAGCAGCCAGGCCATCTCCGCGATGACCTCCTGGGCGGGCCCCCGATCTGGCCCGGCACGATCTGGCCCGTCATGATCGGCATCGAGGTGATCGCCGCCGAGGCTGCGTCGCCCTCTCATTGCTTCCGCCGGTACAGCCAGGGTCGCGGCCATCCTTCTCGCCTCCGTACATGCGCTTAACCTTCGTAGTTAAGCCAATCAGGTGAGAAGGCCAGCGGCTGAGCCAGGTGAAGCAGCGGCTGTGCGTCAAATGACGCACGCTGGGCCGAGGGAAAGCCGAGGGGAAACGACGCCGGGCTAGCCGCAGCCGCAAGCTCCGCCGCAGCAGCCTCCGCCCGCAGAACCGCCACCTCCGGCCGAGCGGTCCCGGCTCGAGGCCAGACCCGACACCGAGACCGCGGACAGCAGCTTCACCGTGTCGTCGTGGCCCTGCGGGCAGGTGCACGGGGCGGACGACTCGGTCATCGGGCGCGTCAGCTCGAACGTGTCGCCACAGGCACGGCAGCGGTAGTCATATCGGGGCACGTTAACAGTCTACGCCCCGCCGCCACGGCGCGGGGAGCCGCTATCACGCCCGGCTACGCTGACCGCGGGAGCCCCGGGAGCTACGTCGGGCTTGTCGTCGTAGTAGAACTGCTTGCCGCGCAGCAGCGAGACCATCGCGCCGGTGGCCGCCATGATCGCGGCGGCGGTGAACACGATGACCAGGCCGTGATGGAACGGCGCCGAGATCAGGCTGGGGAAGAACTGCCGGCCGGTCAGCACCGCGACGTTATGCGCGGGCAGCCGGGACAGCACGCCCGAGGGGGCCAGCAGGTTCCGCACCGGGTTGTAGCCGAGCAGCGCGGCGAACATCGTGCTGACCGGCGGCAAGTGGCTGACCTGGGTGGCCACCGAGAAGGGAACGCCCTGGGCGGTCAGCCCGCGGGTCAGGGTCCGGGGCAGGCTCGAGGCCAGCCCGGCGATCATCAGCGAGAAGAAGATGCCGATGGACAGCGACATGCCGGAGTTCTGGAAGGTGGACCGCATGCCCGAGGCGGAGCCGCGTTGGCTGGCCGGCACAGCGCTCATGATCGCGGAGGTGTTGGGCGAGGCGAACAGGCCCGAGCCGACTCCGTTGCCGAAGATCAGCAGCGCGAACAGCCAGTAGGGGAAGACCACAGGGAGCAGCATTAGCCCGGCGAAGCACGCCGCGGCCAGCAGCAGGCCGGAGGTGGCGAACAGCCGCGGCCCGTACCAGTCCGACAGGATGCCCGAGATCGGCCCGGCGATCAGGAACCCCGCGGTGAGCGGCAGCATGTAGATACCGGCCCACAGCGGTGTCACCGTGAAGTCGTAGCCGTGCAGCGGCAGCCAGATGCCGGCCAGCCAGATGACCAGCATGAACTGCAGGCCGCCGCGGGCGATGGCGCCGAGCAGGCTGGCCGCGTTGCCGGCCGCGAACGCCCTGATCTTGAACAGGCTCATCTGGAACATCGGCTCGGCGATCTTGGTCTCGAAGACGCAGAACGCGATCAGCATGACCACGCCGCCGATCAGCCCGGTGACGATCCAGGGGTTGGTCCATCCGGTCGCGTGCCCGCCGTAGGGCCGGATCCCGTAGGTGATGGCGACCAGCAGCGAGCCCAGGCCCACCGCGAACATGACGTTCCCGATCCAGTCGATCTTCGCCCGCTTGGTGGCCGAGATCTCGCGCAGGCTCTTGTACGCCCAGATCGTCCCGAACAGCCCGATGGGCACGTTCACCCAGAACACCAGGCGCCAGTCCACCGCGGCCAGCAGCCCGCCGAGCAGCAGCCCGACGAACTGCCCGGAGATCCCGGCGATCTGGTTGATGCCCAGCGCCATGCCGCGCTTGTTGGCCGGGAACGCGTCGGTCAAGATCGCGGCCGAGTTCGCCATCAGCATGGCGCCGCCGAAGGCCTGCCCGAACCGCCAGCCGATGAGCCACATCGCCCCGTGCGTGCCGGTCAGCGGGTCCAGCGACAGCGCGATCGAGGCCAGCGTGAAGACCACGAAACCCAGGTTGTAGATCTTCACCCGGCCGAACATGTCGCCCAGCCGGCCCAGCGTCACCACCAGCACCGACTGGACGAGCAGGTAGCCGATGATCATCCAGAGCAGGTAGGTCACGTTGCCTGAGGTGAGCGGGTTCAGGTGGATGCCCCGGAAGATGGCGGGCATCGCCACGATCACGATCGATGCGTCGATCGTCGCCATGGTCATGCTCAGCGTCGTGTTGGACAGGGCGATCCACCGGTACCTGTCCGGGCGCTCTGCCGGGCTGGGGGAGTGACCGTTCACATGGCCTGAATCAACGCTTTCCCGCACGTTGACGAAGTCTACAGCGAATCACTTGCTTAGTGGCAACTGTCAGCCTGCAAAACTTGTTTCGCTCGTTCAGGAGCCGTCCGGGGCGCCGGCGTCAGCGGAGGAGTCCGGGTCGGCAGCCTTGTAGGCGTCGGGCGTGCGCTCCACGATGTAGTACACGGCCACCAGCGCGATGATCACGAACGCGGCGACGGCGTTGATCAGCGCGACCACGATGGCGATCACGTACACCAGCCCGCCGCCGACGAACCGCGCCCGGGCCGCCCAGTGCTTGTCCGCGGGCAGTCGCTGGTACATGCGCTCGCCGTGCAGCGTCCATTCGAAGATCCCGCCGAAGCCGAGCGACATGCCGAGAAACACCGCGCCGTACAGTGCCATCGCGATCTGCTGGTCCTGGCGCACGGACGGATCGATGCTGGCGCTGGCGGCCAGGTATTCCGCCACGGTGGCGGTGGCGAACGGGATCATCACCACGAACAGCAGCAGCACCAGGTTCAGGAACAGCAGCGTCCGGTCCACCACCGCGATGCCCCGGACCAGCACGTGATGGTTGACCCAGACGATGCCGATCATGAAGAAGCTGATCAGGTACGCGACGAAGGCCGACCAGCCGCTGCCGAGCTGATGAAGCAGGTGTACGTGGCTAGGGCCGGCCACGGTGAGGTTGAGGGCGAGCAAGGTGATCGCCACGGCGAAGACGCCGTCGCTGAACGCCTCGATCCTGGATCGGTCCACCAGGGACGGGCTCAGCCGGCCGCGGGCGGCTGGCCGACCTTGACCAGGATCTGGTTCACGCAGTCCTGGATCTCGCGCTGGGTGCCCGGCATGTCCTTGCTGGCGAAGTTGTCCAGCATCGCCAGCACCCGGTCCTGGCCGTTCAGGATCTCCAGCTGCTGCTTGGCCATCTCGTGCAGCGCGATGAGGGTCTCGTGGTCGGCGATGGCCCGGCGGTCGCTGGCGGACTGGGCCCGGTTCGCGCTGACCTGCAGCGAGATCATGATGGACAGCTGCGGCAGGTTCAAGATGGTGAGCAGCAGCGGCCAGGGCGTCTTGTCGAACCCGACCACGTTGCCGAGGAAGAGCCAGGCCACCACGCCGACGGTGATGAAGACGAACACGTACATGGAGCCGCAGAAGATATTGACCGCGTCGGCGATCTTGTCCAGGATGCTGGTGCCGCGCACGTGCTTGGACAGGACCAGCCTGGGCTTGTGCTCTTGGGGCGCCGCCCTGATCTTCTGGGCGCGCTCCCTGATGTGCGCCGCGGCCTCTTCGATGGACCGGACGGCGGCGGCGTCGGTTTCCGGACGAGCCGGAGGCGGCGACTCGGGAGCGTGCGTATCAGATGGTGAGGTTGTCTCGGTCATCGTATCCTCCCGCGCAGGCCACCGCTGAGGGGTAGCCATGACCAGCCAAAAGTAGGGACTGCCACAACCTAGCGCCTTCGCGCTCTGGTGGCGGTACCGGCGCGTCCGCGGCTTTCCGCGCGGCCATGGTGGCGCCGCTGATTATCCCGAACGGCCGGTGGTGACACCCCCACGTCACCGTGTTCCCAGGGTCTCCAGGAACCGGTCCATCGCCTCGTTCAGCCCGCCGGCCAGGCGCGCGAGCAGCTGCTTGCCTTCGGCCGCCGTGGCCCCGGCCGGGTCGCCGAGCACGCCGTTGCCGCTCACCGCCCGCACGCCCTGCTCCCGCAGCACCGGCATGATCTGGCTGACCGGCCGGACATCGCCCCGTTCGGCCGCGTCCAGGCGCACGACGTCCGGGTCAAGCGCGAGCATGATCGAGGTCTCGGACCGGCCGGCGTGCGCGTCACCGCCGGGCAGCCCGGCGTGCCAGGCCTGGCACGCGCGTCCCTCGTAGCGGAGCCGGCCAGCCGCCGCCTCCACCGCCGGGACGTTCCCGCCGTGCCCGTTGACCAGCAGCACGGCGGCCCAGTGCAGGCTGGCGTGCCGGCCCAGCTCGATCAGGCACGCGGTCAGCGCCTGCTCGCCGATGGACAGCGTGCCCGGGAAGGCCGCATGCTCCCCGCTGGCGCCGATCGCGAAGGCCGGGGCGAGCGCCACGCCGGGACGGCCCGCGCAGGCCCGCCGGGCCACCGCCACCGCGATCCTGGTGTCGGTGTCCAGCGGCAGGTGCGGACCGTGCTGCTCCAGCGAGTCGGCCGGCACCACCAGCAGCAGGCGCGGGCCGTTCTCCACCTCCGGCCACCGCATCCCCGCCAGCTCAGCAACGGGCGGCGCAGGCATGCCGCCATGCTACGACGCACGCTGCTCAGACGAAGTACTACGCGTACTAGTCTGGGCGGGTGCCGAAGGGAGCCAGTCAACGGAAGCCGGCCGCTGAGCTGCCCGCCGCGGGACCGGGACCGGCCGATGAACTGGTCCCCGCGGGATTCCAGCTGCGGGCTGACCCAGGCTCCCGCATGCTGGCGGGCGGAACGATCCTCGCGGGCGGCTATCCCGCCCGGGTGCTGCGCCTGACCCCGTCGGGCGCGCGGCACGTCGAGGCCTGGTGGTCAGGGACGCCGGTGCCGGACAACCCCAGGGCCCGCGCGCTGGCCCGCCGTCTGCTCGACACCGGGATCGCCCATCCCGCGCTGGATGAGCCCTCGCCGGCCGGCCGGGTGCCGGGCCGCGAACAGGTCACGGTCGTGATCCCGGTCCGTGACCGGCACGCCGAGCTGGCCCGCTGCCTGGCCGGGCTGACCGCGATGCCGCGGGTGATCGTGGTCGACGACGGCTCGGGTGACCAGGATGCGGTGGCGCAGATCGCGGCCAGAGCCGGAGCCGGGGTGCTGCGGCGGCCGGTGAACGGCGGGCCGGCGGCAGCCAGGAACACGGGCCTGGCCGCCGCGGATACGCCGCTGGTCGCTTTTCTCGACTCCGATTGCGTGCCCCGCCCGGGATGGCTGGATCCGCTGCTGCCCCACTTCGCCGACCCCGCGGTCGGCGCGGTCGCGCCGCGTATCGTCCCGCACGAGAACGGGCGGACCTGGCTGGCCCGCTACGAGGGCGCGAGTTCCACCCTCGACATGGGGGAGCGGCCCAGTATCGTCCGGCCCGGATCGCGGGTTCCCTACGTCCCGGGCGCCACCCTGGTGGTGCGGAAAACCGCCGCGGGGGCGGGCTTCGCCGCCGACATGGCCGTGGGCGAGGATGTCGACTTCATCTGGCGGCTGGCCGCGGCGGGCTGGCGGACCCGGTACGAGCCGGCCGCCACGATGGGGCATCAGCATCGGGTGCGGCTGCGCGAGTGGCTGGCCAGGCGCAAAGACTACGGAACGTCCGCCGCGTCGCTCGAGCTGCGTCATCCCGGTGCGGTCCGCCCGCTGTACGCATCGATGTGGACCGCGGTGGCCTGGCTGGCCGCGGCACTCGGCCGTCCGGACGCGGGTGCCGTCGTCACCGTCACCGGCACCGCGTTGCTGGCCCGGCGGCTGGCCAGGATCACCGGTGAACGGTGGCCCTGGCCGCCCGCCTCGACCGCGTGGCGGCTGGCTGCGCGCCAAGCCGCCGGCGGGACCCTCGCGGCGGCCAGGCCGCTGGGCAGCGCGATTTCCCGGACCTGGTGGCCGGTCGCGCTGCCGGCTGCGGTGGCGGTGCGGCGGCTGCGGCTTCCGCTGGCCGCGCTGGTGCTCGCGCCGCCGCTGCTGGACTGGCTAGACCGGCGGCCGCCGCTCGACCCGGCGCGTTACGTCGCCGCCCGGCTGCTCGACGACATCGGGTACAGCCTGGGGGTCTGGCAGGGCTGCGCGCAGCGGCGGACCGCCCGCCCGCTGCTGCCGCTGCTAAGGGGCCGTCACTTGGACAGTCCGCGGCTGAACTCGGCCGGGACGATGATGTCGTCGGGTGACAAGTCGTGAATGGACGAGCGGCCCAGCGCGAGCAGGGTCGAGTCGATGCCGCCGCGGAGCACGTCGAAGACGTTCTTCACGCCCGCGGATCCGTTGGCGGCTAGCCCCCACAGGTAAGCGCGGCCGATCATGACCGCCCGCGCGCCGAGGGCCACCGCCTTGACCACGTCGCTGCCGCGCCGGATCCCGCCGTCGAGCAGGACCTCGATCTGGCCGCCCACGGCGTCGCTGACCGAGGGCAGCGCCCTGATCGAGGCCGGCGTGCCGTCCAGGTTGTTGCCGCCGTGGTTGGACACCGAGATGGCAGTGGCGCCGATGTCGATCGCGCGGCGGGCGTCGTCGGGACGCATGACGCCCTTGATCATGAACGGGCCGCCCCACTGCTCGCGCAGCCAGGCCAGGTCGTCCCAGGTGGGCGGGGGAGTCTGCATCCACTCGCGGTAGACGCCGAAGAAGGTCGGGGCCGGCTCGCCGGGGCAGGCCATATTGGGCACGGTGAGGTCGGGCAGGCCGCCGTGCTGGAGCCACTCACGCACGTAGCCCAGCCGGGTGATGCCCTCAGGCGCCAGGCGGATGAGGGTCCGCAGGTCTATCTTCTCGGGAATGGCCGGGCTGCCCCAGTCCCGGCGGTTGGAGAACGACCAGTCCAGCGTGACAATCAGGCCCTTGGCCCCAGCCTGGCGGGCTCGCTCGGCTCGTTCGATGATCTTGTCCCGGCCGCCGGACCAGTAGGTCTGGAAGAACAGCTTCGGGTTGACTTCCGCCACCGTCTCGACCGGCATGCTGCCGAACGAGCTGAGGCCCATGGCCGTCCCCGCTTCGGCCGAACCGCGGGCCACCCCCGCTTCGCCGTCTGGGTGCACGGCCTGCACGCCGGTCGGCGAGGCGATCACCGGCAGGGCGATCTCCTGCCCGAGCACCGACGTGGCCATCTCCCTGGTGGCGGGCAGATCCGCGATATGCGGCGGCGCGAACCGCAGCTCGCTGAACGCCGCCGTGTTGTCCCGCAGCGTGACGCCCTTTTCCGTACCGGCGACCAAGGCCAGGTAGACCGAGCGGGGCAGCCGCCGCCTGGCTCTCCTGCGCGCCTCCTCGACGGTCTCGAACCACTCACGTGTGCTTGCCATCGGTCTCCCTCGGACCCCTGGGCTTTTCATGCACCCTCCTCCAGACCCCCGCGTGCACATCCTGGGGGTCACCGCCAATCCGGTCGGCTCCTGGACCGCCCAGCAGGCCCGCAACCTGCTGATGGACCTAGGCGAGCGGCCCGGCCGGTCCGGTCACCTGATCCACGGCGAACGGCACCTGCGCACCGTCCTGGCCGAGTTCGAGAGCCACTACCACCATCACCGTCCCCGCCGGGGACCCCTTCACCCGCCGGTACACAACCCAGGCGAGGCCATCGACATGACTGCCCGGATCAACCGCCGGTCCACCCTCAGCGGGAGCCGCCGAACACCTCAGCCATGAACTCCTCGTGCGACTTCAGGCCCGGCCGCCCGGCCGCCTTCCATGCCTCATGCTCGGCGATGGCAGCGTCGATCTCGGCTTCCTCGACCTGCTCGGCGGATGCGCGGTCCCGCAGGGCCTTCAGCGTGTGGTACTCGTGCATCGGAACCACTACAGCGGTTTCGCCGCCGAGGCGGATGACGTCGTGACTGTCGTGCTCTGAAGGCTGCGCGCTCATGCCACGATGCTAACTCGCCGCGCCGCCAGCCCGGCCGTCTCGACGGCGCGGGCGCGCCGAAACCCCACGGTTCGTGATTTCCGGGATCGCATTCGGCCTGGCTCCGGGGCCCTGACGCACCGGCCATACCCTATGAGCCGCTGTCGCTGCGGCGAATACCCGGCGAAGTCGAGGCAGGGCGTGCGTCCGTGGCAGGTCGCTGGCTTGCGGGTGGATGTCTGTAAGAGGCGTCTTCTTCGCCCACCCAGGTTCGATCCCTGGACCTGCCGTTAGTTTTCGCAGCCCAGGGCCGGTGACGTCGGACTCCGTCCGGGCCACCGTGCCAGGACGTCCCTGAACCGTCGGAACGTTCCTCGCCCGGAGATCGCGATCTCCGGCCGGTCAGCGCGGCCGGGATCACGCACCATCGCGATGAACAGCTCCATGTCCTTGTAGCCGGCCGGCGCCGGCCAGACCTCACCGCCCGCCAGGTCGATGCGCCTGCCGCCGTATACCGGGTCGCCTTCGAGGATGCCGGCCAGCTCGTCCAGATCCACCGGAAGAGGGCGGAGATCCCGTACCACACCGCTTCCCAGCCACGCCTCGAGCTGATCGGCCAGCACGTCGTCGCCCTCCCAGCTCCGTTCCCGCAGCGCGGCGACCATACGGCCCGCGGCCTTGTAGCGCCGTCCGCGCGCTGCTCAAGCGCGGCCAGGATCCAGTCGCCGAAGGCTTGCAGGCCATTCTCCGGCACGACAGGATCGGTCATCTCCATGACGGCCGTGCCGTCTTCCGCGGGGACCTTAACGCGCAGCCAGATGCGCTCTTCGTCGATGGTAATCTTCCCGGTTTCTCAGCACGCCTCATGGGCGGCGCCAACAGCGCTTACCCGCGCAGGGTCCCACGATCTGGCCAGGTAAGCCGTGCCAGGCATTTTCTACTCACCCACCGCGAACGGCCAGGGCAGTGTCAACTGAAGGCCGGGTACCGCCGCCGGGGAGAGGGTGTCCCTGCGTGTTTGGGCAGGTCAGCCTGTTCTGCGGACGGTGTCCGTGCTGTCCGCGCGATCCGCCGTCCGGGTGTCAGCGTCCACGGACATATGGCGGACAGCGTCGGCGCGGCGAATGTCATTCTGCAGCATTTGCGCAGGTCAGTGGCATAGGACTCGGGCGGAGGGAGCGGTCTGTAAAACCGTAGGCTCAGCCTACGTTGGTTCGAACCCAACACCTGCCACACTCTGGGGAAACGGCCCGCTAGCTGCGAATTCTCGGCTATGCGGGCCGTTTCCTTCTTGTCCCGTGGTGTGTCACCTTGTAGCGCTGTAGATCTCTGTGTCGCGGTGTCCACGGACATATAGCGGACGGCGTCCGGCCGCCAGGACGGTCGGTGTGCACCGTCGGCTTTTCCACGGACGGCCACGGACGGGCCGCGCCGGTCGCGGGTTCCGGCTTGACGTGAGCCGCTGAGTCGAGCGTGCATTTTCCGTACATCCGGCCTGGCGGCCCCAGTGATTTACCGGGGCGGGGCAGCCGGGGAAGGCGGGTGCGCTGATGGCTGGGCTGGAGATCCGGGAGAGCGTGACGGTGGGGGCCGGGGCGGAGCGGGCGCGGGTCGCCCGCGACGGTTACGGTCGCGGTCAGCGCGGGGGACGGTCTTGTCCGCGTGGAGGTGACCGATCGCAGCGGCCCTGAGGTGCCGGAGCTTTACCCTGCTGGCCGGGATGTGGAAGGCGGCCGGGGGCTTCAGCTCGTTGCGAGCGGCGCGGTGGGGTGGCGGCAGCATGGCGAGCGGACGGTGACCTGATTCGAACTGCGGCGGGCCAGGCATGTACCTGTCGTGGGCCGGTGATTGACCTGTCATGTACCTGGCGTGTACCTGCACCGGTTACGCGCCGGATCACGAGGCTACGAGGCGCCTGGCAGAGAGGGCGGTCGGCTGGTGTGGATCTGAGTAGGGAATCAGGGGCGCGCCGTAGGCGTCGTTCGCTACCTGCCGGCCAGGACCGAGGCGCAGGTAATGGTCATCTAAATCACCGGGGAACCCGGTAACTGGACCGATGTGGCCGCAGATTAAGAGTCCGCTGCTCAGTTCGTTTATTCTGCTTGAGCTGCTGTCAAATAATGCTAGCACGTGCCGGGAGCTGCCGTTCTGTCCGGTGGGCCTCATCTGTGCCGCGCTGCGGATGCCGGGTGCTGCCGGGGTGTACCGGGGCATCCGAGCAAACATGGAGCAAACATCGGCACGCACTGGTCTAGACCATTGTGGAGGGCATCTGAGACGCGGCCGAGAGAAGCCGTGGGCATCGTCGGCAAAGGTATAGGCGTCCAGCGCGGTGCAACGTGTTATCTGTGATCCAGGTCAGGCGCGAGCTGCCGACACGCTCCGTAATTCCTGCTGGCGGGCGCGCCTGGTCCGTTGGCCCTGATCGCGTCTCCGGCATCCCAGGCCTGCGCCCGGCCAGCGGCTTCCGGGCCAGCGCCATTCAGCGGACGACGAGAACAGCGGGATTGTGACCTATGGACACTGTTGGGTAGGCCGTACGGCGAGGTGCCCGCAGTTCGCGGGTCCTTTTCCTAATAACCCCAGAGTTCCCTGAGGGCTCAGTAGTTTCTGTAGCCCCTGGACCTGGGCTTCTTCCCCTGATCCGTCGCTGTGCTGGCTTGTGATGGTTTCTCGGGTTTCCTGAAGGTCTATCGTGTCTATCGCTGGTCTTCCTGGATCAGTGAAGGCAAGGGAGGCCCGGGCTTGAGCCTGGCCGTCGTACGAGACCTGCGTGAGGCACGCGTTCCGGCCGGGCCGGATGAGCTGGCGGCGTTCGAGACCGATGTGCTGGCCGGGTTCGTCCTGGCCCGGGCGGCCGCTGGCCTGTCCGATAACACGATCCGCTCGGACGTGCTGCACCTGGAGCAGCTGCGGGCATGGTTCGGCCGGCCGCTGTGGGATATGGAGCCTGCTGACGCCGACGCGTACTTCGGCAAGGTGCTCCGGGGTGCCGCGAAGGGCACCCGGCTGGCCCGCTCGCAGGCGCTGAAGACGTATTTCCTGTTCCTGGAGATCCGGCATAAGGTCCAGATCCACCAGATGACCGGCCGGGTGGCCGAGTGCCCGGTCGATGAGATGAACCGGCCTCGCGGTGCGGGCCGGGCGGCGCTGCGGATCCCGCCGTCGGCGGTGCAGGTGGGCGTGCTGTTCGACGGGTGGCGGGCGGAGCTGGCGACCTGCCGGAAGTTCGCCCCGGCCGCCCGCAGTTACGCGGCGGCCCGGCTGATGGCCGATGTCGGGCTGCGCGTGAACGAGGCCAGCCACCTTGACCTGGCTGACGTGAAGTGGGACCTGGGCCGGTTCGGCAAGCTGCACGTCCGCATCGGCAAGGGCGCCCGCGGGTCCGGGCCGCGGGAGCGGATGGTGCCGCTGATCAACGGCGCCGGGGCGACCTTGCGCTGGTTCATCCAGGACGTGTGGTCCTGTTTTGATGATGATCACGCCCGGCCCGGTGCGCCGCTGTTCTGCTCCGAGCGCCGCAACGCCGACGGGACTGCGGCGCGGGCCGGCAACGAGACGCTGCGGTCCGCGCTGGCCGCCGCGGCGGCGGCGCACCTGCCGGGCTGGCCGGAACGGGTCACGCCGCATGTGCTGCGGCATTTCTGCGCCTCCCAGCTTTACCTGGGCGGGATGGACCTGGTCGCGATCCAGGAGACCCTGGGTCATGCCTGGGTCGCCACGACGATGAATTACATCCACGTCCACGCCACCCATGTCGAGGACGCCTGGATCGCCGGCCAGCAGCGGGCCGCCGGCCGGCTGAAGGGCCTGGGACCGTGAAGTGGAACCTGCGGCTGGCCGCCGCCAACCGCGGTATCTGGAAGGCCAGCGAGCTGCAGCGGATGCTCGCCGAGGCGGGCCTGAAGATCAGCGCCGGGAAGATGTCCGGACTGTGGTCGGGCCGCCCGGCCAGCATCAAGCTGTCCGACCTCGACGTCATCTGCGCCGTGGTGGGCTGCGGGGTCGAGGAACTGCTGATCCCCGAGCCCGGCAAGACCGGCCGGAATGCCGGCGGACAGCCCGGTGAGCAGGCCGCAGCCTCCCCGCAGGCCGGGCCCGCTGTCACTCCCAGGCGCCGTGACGGGCGCTCGCTCCCGCCCGCCTGATGGCCGCGCGGATCCGGGCCGCCACCCCCATCGGCAGCTGCCCGGACTGCCTGTCCTGGGGAGCCTCCTACGGCTCGCAGTCGTACTGCCGGGCCTGCTATGACTTCACCCGCCGCTACGGCCGCGGCCAGTGCGCCGGCTGCGCGCGGGGCATCGCGGTCAAGAAAGGCCACTGCCGGCTGTGCTGGCTGCGGGCCGGCATCGCCGCCGCGGGCCGGCGCCGGCTCACCGCCGAAGACTTCACCCCCGGCGGATACTGGCAGCTGTCCCTGGCGGGCATGAGCCGCCTGGGCAGCACCGGCCCGGCCCGGCAGGTCCTGCCGGACGGTCCCGTCCCGCCGGCCGCCGCGTCCGGCTGGACCCAGCTGCAGCTCAGCGCGCCCGGCGAATCGCTGCACTTCGACAAGCGCCACTGGGCCGCCTCGGCGATCACCGGCCCGGCTCTGCAGCAGGCCAGGGGTATCGCCGCCGGCCTGGCCGGCGCCCGCGGCTGGAACGCCCGGATCATCACCGAGACCAGCCGCGCGCTGGCCGTCGTGCTCGCCGGCCACCAGCCCGGGGACATGATCGCCTGGTCCCAGCTGCCGGCGGCCCTGCACCGCCGGGACCTCAGCATCACCCGCACCGCCGAGATCCTCGGCCTCGCCGGTCTCCTGGACGACGACCGGATCCCGTCCTTCACCACCCTGGCCCGGGCGCGGCTCGCGCTGCTGCCCCCGCCGATGGCCGCCGACGTCCGCCACTGGCTGCGCACCCGCAGCCAGGGCGGGCCCCGCAGCCGTCCCCGCGATGAGCACACCGTCCGGATGAACTTCAACCGGGTCCACCCGCTGCTGCTGGAATGGGCCGGGCACTACACGCATCTGCGCGAGATCACCGCCGCCGATGTCGCCGCCGCCACCGAGCCGCTGCACGGCAGCCTGCGCCGCCAGGCCCTTACCGCCCTGCGGTCGCTGTTCGGCCACGCCAAGAAGACCGGCACGATCTTCCGCGACCCCACCCGCGGCGTCCGCGACGGCCAGCGCCCCCTGATCCTCATCCAGCCGCTGCAGCCCGCCGAGATCCACCAGGCCACCGCCGCCGCCCTCACCCCCGCCGCCCCGCCTCGCGGTCGCCCTGGCCGCCATCCACGCCGCCAGGCCCAAGACCATCCGGGAGCTCCATCTCGGCGACATCGACCTCGGCAACCGGCGGCTAATCATCGCGGGCACGTCCCGCCCGCTCGACGACCTGACCGCAAGCCTGCTCCTGGCCTGGCTGGCCCACCGCGGCCGCCGCTGGCCCGGCACCGCCAACCCGCACCTGATCATCAACCAGCAGACCGCCATGACCACCCGGGCGGTCAGCGAGAACTGGCTGACCGGTTCATGCCGCGGCCTCACCGCCACCCTCGAGCGGCTCCGCGTCGACCGGCAGCTCGAGGAAGCCCTCACCTGCGGCGCCGACCCCCTGCACCTCGCCGCCATGTTCGGGATCGATGACACCACCGCCATCAAGTACGCGGCCATCGCCCGCCAGCTCCTGCAGACCGCCGCCGAACAGCACGGCCCCTCCGGCTCCCGCGAACCCCAGGACCAGAACAGCCCATAGGACATGCAGACCCCTCAGTTCCCGTAACGGACCCTTGGGTTCGCCGGAACTCTGGGCAAAGGTACGGCCCCCCGCCGAACCGGACGTGCCCGCTTTCCGGGCATCCGGCTCTCCAGTGACTTACGCCGTGAGTGTGTTTGCGGCTGGTGGCCGTTCGGCATGGATCTGGTCGTGGCAGGGCGGGCAGACCACGAGGGACTTGCGCCGCTTGGCTGCCATGAGCCTGGCCCATGCTGG
>OCTA010000848.1_pt1 | contig 28494 bp, 15 predicted proteins | sample 1538991 | NCBI WGS metagenome assembly OCTA01 (sample SAMEA3539302, study PRJEB22396) | soil metagenome | biome: tundra; feature: field; material: soil | place: USA | collected 2010-05 | depth 0.15 m | reverse complement strand
TCTCTTCGACTTCGCGCTGGGCCGGCCAGCACTCCTGGTTGGCGGAGAGACGGAGATCCCCGCTGGCGATCAAAACGACTGACTCTGGCATGCCGACTATTCCATCACACGGCGCGGAGGAATTGAAGTCTGTGGTGCAATGGCCGGAACCGGGAGCGCGGCCGGCGCGGCAGTTCTCCGCCCGGCCGCCGGAAAGCGGAGACTCGCATGGTAAACTCAAAGCAATTGTTGGTGTGTAGTTGCAACGCAACGGGCCGGTAGCTCAGTGGTAGAGCATCTGACTTTTAATCAGAGGGTCGTGGGTTCGAGACCCACCCGGCTCACCAATCACAACCAAGGAATCAGCAAATCACGGGGAAGCTGGATTTTCCCGATGGCTGCCATCCAGTCACGCGGATTGACATAAGCAGGCGGTGGCCCGCTGACGCTGTCACAGCACCGGACATGCGGGTCTGCATCCGGCGGTTGGGCGGGTTGAGCTCGCCAGCGGTAGTCCATCCCGGAATCCCGAGCCCGTCGAAGTAAGCATTGGGCAGTGCGATGCGGAGTGCCGGACTATCCGCCAGCTTGCACGGGCCGTGAGCGCTGCCCGCCGTTTGAGCGGCCCGGTCTTTGCCCACGCCCCGTTTCCGCAATTCCGCGAAACGCAGCGGGCCTCGCTGCCACTGCTTCCAGATCGCCGAGCGAGGGGGCCGTGCGTCTTCGAGCGCGGCAGCCCATGCAGCGCGGATCGACGGCTTCCTGGTTGCGCGCAGTCTGAAACACCTTCGCGAACAAGGCATAATCGATGCAGTGACGACACGCTGCACCATGCTGCTCCTCGCCGCCGCCGCCGCCGCCGTCTGCCTGGCTCTGGCCCAACCCGAGGCACCCAGCCCGATCCGCTTCGCTTATCAGCCCATCGACTTTGCGCTCGACAGCTCGGAGACTCCGGAAAAGCACGCGCCCGAAACCATGGCTGGCGGAGTCGCGGTCTTCGACGCCAACAGCGACGGCCACCTGGACATCTTTTTCACGAACGGCGCCGACATCCGCACGCTACGGAAGAGTTCCCCCAAATATCGCAATCGGCTGTTCCTGAACGACGGCCACGGCCACTTCACCGACGCGACGGAAAGAGCGGGGCTGGCGGGAACGGGATTCGATATGGGCGTTGCCGTCGGCGACTACGATAACGACGGGTACGAAGACATTTTCGTCGGAGGAGTGTACCGCAATACGCTGTACCACAACAACGGGGATGGGACCTTCACCGACGTGACCGAACAGGCGGGACTGGCCTCGAAGCCCGACCCCGAATTCGGGCCTCTGTGGTCGGTCGGCGGAGCCTGGGTCGACCTCAACAACGACGGTCTGCTGGACCTGGTCGTAGTCAACTACCTCGCTTGGAACATCGACACCGAGCCGGCCTGCCCGTCCCAGGGACACCGCGATTATTGTCATCCGAAGATGTACAAGCCCACGCCCAATCAGGTGTTCCTCAACTTGGGCCATGGAAAGTTCAAGGACATTTCGGCCGAATGCGGAATTCGCGCGCACCCCGGCAAGGGCATGGGCATCGGCGTGGCGGACTTCGATCTGGACGGCCGCATGGACCTGTTCATCGCGAATGACAAGGTCTACAATTCGTTTTTCCGCAATATCTCAGGCCAAGACGGCGTCAGGTTCGAGGAGGTCGCGTTCGACCTCAACGTGGCCTTGCGCGAAGACGGCGAGCTGATCTCCAATATGGGTGTCGACTTTCGCGACCTCGACAACGATGGCTACGCGGACATCGCCGTCGTGGCCCTGGACCACGAGACGTTTCCGATCTTCAAGAATACTGGCAAGGGGGAGTTTACCGACTTCACGCGGGCGAGCAACATCGGCGCGTTGAGTCTTCCGATGGCTGGCTATTCGCCGCTGATCCGCGACTTCGACAACGACGGCTGGAAAGACATCTTCGTCACGCGCGGCCACGTCCAGTCGCTGCAGTCCGCGCCGAGGATTACGGTAGAGCAGAACAATACGGTTTTCCGCAACTTGGGCGGAGCGAGATTCGCCGCGCTGACTGCCGAGGCCGGGCTGACAACGCGGCCGGCCGGCCGTCACCGCGGCTCGGCCGTGGGCGACTTCGACGGAGACGGGCGGCTCGATGTGGTTGTCACGCAGATTGGCGGGCCGGCCGAGATCTGGCTCAACAAAAGCCCGGGCAACAATCATTGGCTGGAGCTCGCCTTGCGCGGCACGAAGAGTAACCGGGATGGCATCGGCGCGCGCGTCAAGGTCGTGACCTCCGCCATGACACAGTACGATCACATGTCTACCGCCGGCGGGTATGCGTCATCCAGCGCGGGTCCGCTGCACTTTGGTCTGGGAGCGTACGCCTCGGCGGATCTAGTGGAAATCCATTGGCCATCCGGCATCGTTCAGAAGCTGACCCACGTTGCCGGCGACCGCATTTTAACCGTCCAGGAACCCCCTCGATAGGCGCCCGCGCGCGGATATCGGGTCATAGGGACGCAATCGCGGCCAGCTGTTGGCGGGAAGCATTTGAAACGGTTGGAGAACGCGTTGGCGCCTGGTGATGAACGCAGATACGGCCCGGCGTTGAACGACTCCGATGCTGGTGCCAGCCCAATCACTTGGGTTAGTACTCTGAGGGTGGGATATTGTGCTTTTGTGGGAAACCGCTCATATCAAGGACGGCCCGAAATTCGCCGGAATTTCGCCATTCCTCGATCGTCCTTGATGCCTATGAGTGGCCCGCAGGGCCATGGCGACTCCCTTTGGTCACGGCGCAGTCACGGCACGCGTTAACAAGTGGTCCGCGATAGCACCGAAGCTGGCGGTCATAGCACTAAGAACGCAACGCCCCGAGATTGTGGGAGCCTGCACCAGAGCTGCCTACCTTATCGGTGACCACGCAGGTCTCGCCAATAGGATGCTGAGGGCCAGAAACGAGGCTCCTATATGGACTAGGATGGAAACCTGGGGAGGGCCCGGAAGTAACCTGACAAACCCCTGGAAAACCATTGACAACAAATCGTATTTGGATCAGACGATGCGTTGAGAAGCGGCATTTCGGCTCACCGTTACTTCACTTGTTGTAACCTTGAAAACGAATGGCCATGGCCCTAAGTTGGAACTGATGATTGTGGCACGAGTCGATGGCCGATACAAACGACGGCGAATCGCGCGTGGACTTGTAGCCCGAACATACAAATGTACTAGTGTTCGCCTCCAGCCGAGCGTGACATCCGCTGCACCGTCCGTGTTGAGCGGAGAAAGAAAAATGTCGCGGCGGAATCAGTCCGGAGAGTCAAGCAGGGTCCTTTGAACAGACGTGAACTACTCCAGACGACGGTGGCCGGTGCCGTCGGAATGTCGTTGGACGTTGAGGCGCAGAACAAGAGCAGCGCTTTGAACCAGAGTCGCAGCGTGCCATCGCCGGCGGTGGCAGTCAACGACAAGGAGATCTACGAATTACTAGGCTTTGCCACCATGACGGGCGAGGATCCACTGCGAATGTGGGCTCGCCTGCCCGAGACGAAACAGTGGCTGGCCGGGCCGCTGGCCCCGGATGCCTGGGCCGGACAGGTGTTCGTCGCCGACCACGGCGACATTTTTGCGTTTCGCTTCCTGTCCTTGCCGGCAGCGTGGATGGCGTCTGCCGCAGGCCCACAGCGAGCGGCCTACTGCGCCAAGCAATGGCCCACATGGTGGAATTGGAAGTGGCCGGCCTGGTGGCGCGCCGTTGGACCGCGCGCGTGGGACGACTCCTATGCCCGGCTGATCTGGCAGATGCCGGACGGCGGGCCCGAGGTCACCTACGAATGGGCTCGCACGGCCACCAATGAAGTCGTCTGCCGCATCACCCACTCCACTGTGGCGGACCTGGTCCTGCAAGGCTACATGCCCTGGACCTCCGCAACGCCGGAACACTCCGTGCTCTACGCCGAAGGCCCGCAGCGGCGCTTCCTGCGCGGGCGCTCCTGGATTCCTCACACACGCGACGGCATGCGCTGGTCGCTGGCGCTCTCCAGCGCGCCCGAGGATGTCGTGGGGACCGGCTCGGGGGAGTGGCACGGTTACATCCCCAACGTGAAGACTTTGTACCTGGCCGGACGTCAGGGCCAGCGCTACGAAGCGATCGAAGAGTCCACGGCGCGCTGGCTCGAGAACGGCCGCATCGACGAACTGCTGGAGCGCAACCGCACACGCTATGTACAACAGCGGCCGGCCGGCAAGGGCTGGCTCGCCGATGTTCCGGCGGCCATCAATGATCAACTCGAATGGAGTGAAGTCTACGCGCCGCGCCGCCGTCGGCCCTACATCACGGTCTCACGCACCTGGGGTGGGTTTTACGGCACCAACACCGGGCCGGATTTCCTCTGGGACAGCTTCTTCAACGCCGTACTCGTTTGCCAGGAGGACGAGCGCAAGGCCTTCGATATGATCCGCGACATCACCTCGTGGCAGAACGACCAGGGGATGTTCGCGCAGTATGGCGAATGGGCTTCCACTCCGCGACCACAGAACTCTCCGGTTGCCTGGGGGCACACGCAGTATCCGGTCGGCGCGTTGGCCGTGGCAAAAATATACCTGCGCCGGCCCAACCGCGCCTTCCTGGCCGAGATTTATCCGCGCTTGCTCAAGAATCATCGCTGGTGGTTCGCCGACCGTGGCGACGGCCAGCCCTGGCGCGACGGAAATCGCAATGGGCTGCTCGAGCTGGGCGCGAACTACCCGGAGGAGATTGCGTACGCCGACCGGCAACAGGTGGCCTACTGCGAGTCCTACGACGACAACCCGCAGTGGTGGCACGTCGCGAAGTTCAACGAGAAAACCGGGACGCTGGAACAGGACACGGTGGAGCGCAATTGCCTGTATGCGATGGACTGCTGGATTCTGGCGTGGCTGGCCCGCCAACTCGGACGCGCGCAGGAAGCCGCCGCGCTCGAAGCCGAACACCTGCGGATGGCCACGACAATCAACCGGCTGCTGTGGGATCCGCGCCGCCAGTGCTACTTCAATCGCCACTGGGACAACCACCCCGGCGACCCGTTCTTCCCGCAGATTGCGCCGGACATCTTCATGTCGCTGCTGGGCCAGGTTGCCACCCGCGAGCAGGCCGCGGCGCTTCGCAAGCTGTTCCACGATCCCACCAAGTTCGCAGGCGAGTGGATCCTGCCCACGATCAGCCGCGACGATCCAAACTACCCCAAGCAAGACTACTGGAAGGGCAAGGCCTGGGCTCCCGTGAACTGGCTCGTCTACCAGGGTCTGAAGATCTACGAATGGGACCGGGAAGCCACCGCGCTCGCCGAATCCAGCGCCAAGATGTTTCTCAAGCCATGGCGCGAACGGGCCGAGTGCCATGAGAATTTTCTGTCCACGACCGGCGCAGGCAGCGGCGACCCGCACTATAGCTGGGGCGCGCTTATGGCGCTGATCGCGGTCGAGGAATTCGTGGACGTCAACCCATGGCACGGACTCCGGTTCGGCAATCTCGAGCCCGTGGAGGCCGGCGCGATCGAGCGCTACCCGATTGCCGGCGCGCTATACGATATCGAGCTGTCGCAGGACGGCCTGCTGGTAAAGCGCGACGGAAAGCGGTTGTTCGCCGCGAACAAGCCGGTGGAACTGCGGCGCGTGCAGTTCGCGCCGGGCCGCGTCAGCTTCGAGCTCCGCTCCAACCGTCCAGTGGATCTATACGTGGGCGGTGGTCCGAGCCGCCGGTTCGAGGCTGGCCTTTCCACGGCATCCGGCGCGATTTGAGGGCGGAAGTGACAGGCTACGGAATCGAAGGACACTCCAGCCAATGGGCGGGCGACGACTGAAACTCGGGAGAGAGAATAGATCATGCTGAAGACTCGAAGAACAATCCTGCAAATGGGTGCGGCTGCGTTCACGGCCCGCGCGTTCCCTAGCGGGACAGACTCGCTGAAGGATGCGCCGTTTAGCGCCGCCGATGGATGGCAGCCGCTTCTAAACGGCCGCGACCTCTCGGGATGGCACTCCGAACTCGGCTGGCATGGCGTCGCCGGGCGAACGGAGTGGTACACGACGACGGCCGTGTCGTGGTCCGACACGGACCCGAAAGCGCTCACGGCCACGCCTGCTCCGGGCGGCATCATCGTGAACGGTGTCCAGACCCACACGACCAATCTGGTTGCCGATCGCAAATTCGGAGATATCGAGCTGTATGTAGAGTTCATGGTCTCCAAGGACTCGAATTCAGGCGTCTACCTTCACGGTTTGTATGAGGTGCAGATCCTCGACAGCTACGGTAAACCTGGGCCGTTGAGGTACAGCGATGGCGGCGGCATATACGAACAGGTGGACAAGAACAACAAGGGATTCGGCGGCACGCCGCCCCGCGTCAATGCAACGAAACCGCCCGGGGAGTGGCAGTTTTATCACATCTGGTTTCGGGCTCCCCGGTTCGATCATGCAGGCAAGAAAACTGACGACGCGCAGTTCGAGAAAGTTGTCTACAACGGCCAGCTTGTGCACTCTAGGGTCACATCCGGCAGCCCCACCAGGTCTGCGCTCGAACTGCCCGAAGCGCCCTGGAATCCGATCATGCTGCAAGGGGACCATGGGCCGGTTGCGTTTCGGAACATCTACTTCCGGCCGTTGCTATAGGAGTGTCTTATGTCGAATCAAGATGGACTGACTCGCCGCGCGCTTATCCCCGGCGCCGCGGCCTTATTTGTTCCGCGCCACGTGCTCGGCGGGCGAGGCTATCAGGCGCCTAGCGACACGTTGAACATCGCGGGCGTGGGCGTGGCCGGGATGGGCCGCCGCTATTTACAAAACTGCGAGAGCGAACGAATCATCGCACTGTGTGACGTGGACTATAGCTTTGCGGCCAAGGTATTTCGCCGCTATCCGAAAGCCACGGTGTATCGCGACTTCCGCGAGATGCTCGACAAAGAAAAGAGCATCGACGCGGTGATTGTCGCCACGCCGGATCACAATCACGCGATCGTGCAGATGGCCGCATTGCGTATGCACAAGCATGTATACTCCGCCAAGCCGCTGACGCACACTCTCTACGAGGCGCGCACAGTCGCGAATGCTGCGCGCGGGGCCAAAGTAGCGACGCAGATGAGCGTGCAATCCATGGCGGGCGATGAAGCGCAGGCGACGGCCGAAATCCTGTTATCGGGCGCGATCGGAGCGGTTACGGAAGTACACATCTGGTGCGATCACCCACTGTATCCCGCCGGCCAGCAGCGTCCTGCTACGGACTCCGCGGCTCCCGAAGGCATGGATTGGGATCGGTGGATCGGGCCGGCGCCGTACCGCGCGTTCCAGCCCCAGTATCATCCCTGGCTGTGGCGGTCCTGGTGGGACTTCGGAACGGGCACGGTCGGCGACATGACATGCCACGCGCTCCATGTTTTCTACGAGGCCCTTCAATTGGGTGCGCCCACGAGTGTCCACGGCAGCCGAAGCAAGATGTATGGTGGCTTGTTCCATATGGATTCGGACGGCCGTGAGACCTTGCCGACACTGATCGAGACGCCTGAGTGTGAGAGCTACTCGACCATGGTCACTTGGGACTTCCCGGCGCGGGCTCAGCATCCGCCCGTGCGCGTCCACTGGTACGATGGGGGCCTGCGCCCACATCGTCCCGTCGAGTTGGATGCGCGCACGCCGATGCCATCCGCGGGATTGCTTTTCGTCGGCTCCCAGGGCAAACTGCTGGCTGGCTATTCGGGTGGGAATAATCGACTGCTGCCCGAAAAGCAATACCGCGATTTTCAGGCGCCGCCGAAGACACTCCCGCGCACCATAGGGCACTATCAGGAGTGGATTCGAGCCGCGAAGGGCGATAAGCCGGCCCACTGCAACTTTGAAGTCGCCAGCCGGATGACGGAGGTCGCGCTACTAGGCACCCTCGCCGCGCACACCGCGCGGTACTTGGAGTGGGACAGCGCGAATCTGCGCGTCACTAATGATGCAGATGCAAATCGGCTAGTCAATCCTCCGTATCGCCGGGGGTGGACGTTATAGGTAACCGCTACCGCAGCGCCAGCTTATGATTCGCCATCGATCTGGCCGAGGACTCCAGCGCCGGCGAACGCTGATTCCGCAGGGAACTCGAACGGCATAGCGAGCCCACGGCAAACAGTTCCCGGAGCGGGAAAAGGGGCGGCCGCATCGCCGGACGTATTCCTAAACTATTGTTTGGGCTGGAACGCAGCCCCTGTGACGTATTTCGTTGAGATGACGTCCAGTCCGTGCGCCAGTTCCACGCGCACAACGCACTGGAAAAACCGCGGGAATACCAGGCGCCCGTTCTGTCTGATACCGATTGCAGTCAGCAGATCGCGTAAGCCCGCTTCCGAAGTCAAGAACTCGGCGCCGCCTTGGGTGCCTGAGGTGGTTAATCCGGAAAGAATTACTACGCGACGGGCAGGATTCACCCCCGGGACGACACTGACCAGCGCATATTCGGCGCGGATGACATGCTCTGAATCCAACTCGAGGCCGAAGTGCGGGCTGGCGGCCGCCGGCGCTGCCGTGTCGACGATGTAACCAGCCCAGGGGTCTGGTCCTCCCTTACGCTCGAAGCGCCATGGCCAATGCTCCGGCATCCACAGCAGGTCGCCCCGATCCTCAAACGACCCCAGAAAGACGATGTCATTGTCCTTCAACTCTTCCAGTGTGAGTTGATGCGCCCGTATCACCGCTATGGTCGCGCCTAGATGTGTGAAGAGCATCGACAGACGCTGCACGCCCAGCATGTCGCCCAGCGCGGCGAAGCCGTTCTCGAAATACAGGTGACCAGCCATGGCTGCCAGTTTGGGGTTGGCGGCGACAGATGGGTCGGCCGGAATGAATCGCTCCACCAGCGGCCTCCCGTGAATGGGCAGCAGCACGTTATTACTCATTGAAACGATGTATGAGAAGTCCCAGAAGGCCACGATGATGCGGCGATCCGAATTGAAAAAGCCACTCCAAAACTGGGTCTCGATCCTTTGAGGCAGGTTGGCCGACGAGGCTGATTGCCCTCGGTTTGACCAACGGGCGCCGACCGCAGCGCCGCCGATAAACATCGCAAGCGCAAGCAGAATCACTCCCGCGATGCGCATCCAGAGCTTATCGCGCACGCCCGTGGGCGCGGCAGAAACCGGTTCCGGCGGCAATGAAACTTCGATGGGATGAACCGGTTCATCTAAGGCGTTGTGGCCCCGAAACTGGAACACAGGGACGTAGTGGCCTTTGGGAACGTCGATCGTAATTCCGTCATCTTTTCCCGCCTGTTCGTAATACTCCTTCAGCTTCAGCCGGAGTCTGTAGGCTTGCGTGCGGACGATCGTGTCGGAGGCGGGATCGAAACTCGGCGGCCGGCCAAACAGTTGGGTCGCGATGGCGTACTCGCTGATCTCATCACTCCGGCCTTCCCCGGCCAAGGAGACGATGAACTCCAGGAGAGATTTGAGACCGGGAGCGCTGGAAAAGGTCACCGAGGCGAGCACGCGCTCAACTTGGCGGCGCCGTTCCTCGTTTGAGGGCGATTCTTCAGTCGGCGGCCCAGTCCGCTCCATGCTGCGAGGAATCATATCAAACCGTGCACTCCAGCGATAGGCGGACCCCAAGGCCAACGCCCAATGCATGGGCCATTTTTTTGTCCGCAATCAGTTCAAGTTACTGTCCGACGGGGGCTCGGGTTTGGGGCGACAGGTGCGGCCGCCCCGTGCCATGTGTGCCGGGCGTGTGCGGCAGCCTGGAGGTGTAAGCCGCCCCTGGGCGTGGCAGTATCCCCCGCTTCGGCCACGCGAGATGTGTGGCAGAAGCGTTGATCCTGGCGTGCCGAAGGCCCAGCGAAAGCGGAAACCCGTTGACCTGGGGCAGCGCTCACAGATAGGGATCAAAAGAAAAATCGGAGACTATCGTAAAGTAACCTGAATGCAACCTGCTTAACGTCTTGCACTTCATTGAAAACACAAATCATTTTGATCAAGCGGAGGCGGTGAAAGGTGGCATTTCGGCTCACCGTTACTTCACTCACGGCAACCTTGTAAACAGTCGGAGATAGTCCTAACTTGATCTGAGAATCACTATTTCGCGCCGGCTCTGAGGAAGCAGCGACAGAAAGAGGAACCGATGGCCGAGATCAATCGCCGACAATTCGTCGGCTCGACAGCCGCGTCCGCGGTTTTCACCATCGTAGCGAGGCACGTCCTCGGGGGTACCGGGCAGGTTGGGAGCTGTGAGGGCGGGTTCCCGACGACGCGGCAAGGAGAGCTATAATGCCGGCCATCTCAAGAAGACAGTTTTTTGGTAGAACCGCCGCGGGCATCGCCGCGGCTGGGTATTGCTCTGTTGGAGCGCGGAAGCTCGAAGCGGCTCCGCTCGGGCTGCCGATCGGGTGCCAGGTTTTTCCCATTAGAGAACAGCTCGTGCAGGATTTCGACGGCACGCTCCGGGAGATTGCTGCAGTGGGGTATCGCGTCATCGAGTTCTGCTCACCCCCGGGCTTCGTGAGCATGGGGTTTGCCCCCTTGGCAAACATGAAGGCCGCGGAGATCCGCCAGAAGATCTCCGGCGCCGGCCTGCGGGTCGTAAGCTGCCACTACCAGTTCAAGGAGCTTAAGGAGAACGTAGACCAGAGAATCGCCTTTGCGCAGGAGCTGGGCCTGGATCACATGATTGTCGCGACCTACGGTGTGCCGAAGGACGCCGGCATGGATGACTGGAGACGGGCTGCCGAGGAGACCAACAGGCTCGGCGAAAAGACCCGGCAGGCGGGCATTCAACTCGGTTTCCACAATCACGGCTTCGAATTCCAGCAAATCGGCGGGGCGCTGATTTTCGATGAATTGATGAAACGCTGGGATCGGAAACTGGTCAAGAGCCAGTTTCAAGTTTCCGACGCGGTACGCCTGGGCTTTGACCCCACTACCATTCTGACGAAGTATCCCGGGCGCTTTCTCTCGCTGCATCTGCAGGACTGGTCGGCGACTACCGAACGAGTGGCGCCCGTGGGACAGGGTTCGATCGACTGGAAGAAGGTCTTCACCGCCGCGGAGAAGGGCGGCATCGCTTACTATTTTGTCGAAATGAGCATGGATGCGCTCAAAGCGAGCTATCCCTACCTTCACGATCTGAGGGTCTAATGCTAGCATCTATCACTTTGTCTTCGGCAGCAGGACCGCCCCAGAAGCGCCGGGCGAAATGTATCGATGGCCTGGCACGAGCCGCAGAGGCAGGCATCCGAATCGGCAGGTTCTCCGTGCACACCGCGGTCTGCGCTTCGCTCGCGGCCGCGCAGAGAAAGGCCGCGCCTGGTTCCGAAGTAATCATCGTCAGGCAGGCCGGGCGGTTCCAGCTTCTGCGGGACCCACAGCCCTACTTCATCAAGGAAGCTGAGGGCTGCGGGCGTTGGGATGAACGCCATGCGGCCGGGCGGATATCCTATCCATTCGGGTGGGCGCGCCTTTGTCCGTGCCGGAGCTCTCGGACTTACTGTGCCGGTGGGCTTTCCGACGGGAACGCCGCGGCATCGGTTTGACTATGCGAGCGCCGCGGGCGCCCGCTTTGGGGGTAAGGAGAAAACTCCTAAGGAAAGAACTGAGGTTAGTAGCTATGTCAGAGAAAAGGGAGAGTGGAGTTATGCCAAGGAGAGTGTTACTATTCTGCGCCGTCTGGTTGGCGCTTTCGTGCGTCGGCTGGGGCCAGGAGAACGGTTCGATATCGGGAACGGTGACCGATCCCTCCGGGGCCGTGGTGCCGGGAGCGATAGTCAATGCTACCGAGGTCGGGATGAAGACTGGCACTACCGGAAAAAGCAACTCGGAAGGGCAGTATAACCTGCTCCAGTTGCGTCCGGGCCAGTACGTCGTTGCGGCAGAGGCCGCCGGCTTCAAGAAACTTTCGCGCCCCAATGTCAAAGTTGACGTGGCCGGGCGTATCACACTGGACTTGCGCCTGGAAATAGGGGGCACGACGGAGACCGTGGCTGTCACGGCGGAAGCGCCTCAGCTTCGGACCGAAGACGCGCAGACCGGTGAGGTCATCGACACGACGATGATCAAGAACCTGCCACAGTTGAATCGCGATCCATTGGAACTCTTGCAACTTTCGGGCAACGTGTATGGCACCGGCTTGGCCACGAACGGCAGCAGTCCCATCAGCAACAACCCGGCGATTGGCAGCAATGATTCTTCAGGCAACCTGTCTCTCGCGGGAGGGCGCACCGGATCGCTCGATTACGCCGTGGACGGACAAAACATTAACAGCGGACGCGGCCACGAAGTCCTGGCTAACGCTATCCCCACCATGGAGTCCGTCGCTGAATTCAAAGTGATCACGGGCGGTATGTCGGCTGAATACGGCCGCAGTTCCGGCGGCATCGTGGAGGTAGTGACGCGCGGGGGCACGAACCAGTTGCACGGCGACGGATTCGAGTTTTTCCGCAACAACCTGCTCAACGCCAACTCCTGGCTTCAGAATGCCACCGGGGGACAGCCGACAATCTACAAGCAAAACATCTACGGGGGCGACCTAAGCGGCCCCGTGGTCGTGCCGAAGCTCTACAACGGCCGCAATAAGACGTTCTGGTACTTCAACTATCAGGGCACTAAGTTCCGCCAAGCCGCCGTCAACATGTTGGGCGGCGTGCCCACCACGGCCGAACGGACGGGCAATCTGACGGGTCTGCTGTACAACGGAGTGTCTCCCTTAATGTACGATCCTCTCGGGAGCTACACCGGCTCGGGCACCGGTCTGACGCGAACCACCCTACTTGGTGGGAATGGCTTGATCGTGCCGGCTAGCCGGATCGATCCAATGACGACGGCGCTGCTCGCACTTCTTCCGTCGGCGAACCGGCCGGCAACTCCGGGATTCAGCCAGCTGGACAACTATGAGGGCCAGCAATCCTCGGGCACTAACGCCCAGACCTGGAACTTCCGCATCGATGAGAACCTCACCGATAATCAACGCCTCTTCTTCCGTTTCAAGCACGACGACAACGATAACGTCAACTCCGAATGGATGGGAGTCCTCAATCCGCCCATGTCGGTCCAAATGAAGGAGGGGCTGAACACCGACTTGAACTACACCTTCACTATCAGCCCGACTATGGTTCTTACGGCCCGGATGGGCGTCGATGCCGTACCCTCGGTTAGCGGACCGGTGTTGTCTTCCAGTTTTAATGCCTCGGACTTTCCTTACGATTCGGCGGTGAAGGGTTGGACTGCCCCGGGCCGTCTGGATTTCTCCACCATTCTCAGCAGTAATGGCGGCTGGGGAGGATCAAGGCTGAACAACACCGCCTGGCCTCACAGTGATGCCGCCGCCTATAACTCCTTCGACCCCTCGGTATCGCTCACTAAGGTCCTGAATAAGCATGTGTTGAAGGTCGGCGCCGACTACCGTCGCTACTATGACAATTTCTACGAATCGGGCCTCGGCTGGATGAGCTTTGACGGCTTTGCCACTATACCAACCGTTGGTGGCACATATACGCAATCGAACTCGAACATGGTGGCCGCCAACGGCATGGGTGATTTCCTGCTAGGCGATTTGGGCGGTACTCAGCAGGCCGCACCCTGGACCATGGCTCTGAATACGAACTACGCGGCCGGATACGTCCAGGACGACTGGAGGTTCAGTTCCAAGCTGACCATCAATCTCGGCTTGCGCTGGGATATGGAGACCCCGCTCAGCGAGCGCCACGACAAGATCGTGGCATGGGATCCCAACGCCCCTTCGGCCTTCACCATCCCGTCGGGCTGGAATTGGAACAGCGCGTTGAGCTCGGCCGGCCTCAGCGCGGCGCAAATCGCGCAATTTGCAGAACCGCAGTGGGCGAAAAATGGCCAATTCCCCAGCGGTGAAATCGCGGTGGCCGGAACGCAGCAATTCCCCGGCCACACGCTGTCGCCCGATCACTGGAACCACTTCGCGCCCCGCTTGGCCGCAGCCTACCGGTGGAATGACAAGACTACGCTGCGCGCTTCGGGCACGGTAATGTATATCAGCTCGACCGGCAGCTATTACGGCGGCTGGACTCCCGTCGTGCCGTCGATGTCGGGAACGGCCCCCGGTGACTCGACTATCGCGGGTACGGGCACTCCGTCGTATACCTGGGAGCACATGTTCAATTCCGGCGACTTGACTAACTACCAACACACCGTGCAGGAAGCCAATAATCAGGTTGGCGGGAACCTGGGCGGACCGGTGTTCTCCACGACTACCGATATGCCCCGCGAGTACCAATGGAACCTCACGCTGCAGCGGCAGCTCACATCGAGCATGATCGTGGAAGCCGCTTATTCGGGCAACCACTCCAGCACTTTGCTCGTTCAGGACAGCTTGAACCCCTTCCCGGGACAATACCTCAACCCGGCGTTGGCGACGCTTCTGTCAACCCAGATTCAGAATCCGGCCGCCGGGCAGCTCATGTCCAATCCCACCGCCTACACCAGCGCAACGGTCCCCCTGGGCGCCTTGCTCAATAGCAATCCGTCCCGCGGCAACCTGATTGTCAATGGCCTGAACGAGGGAAGCTCGATGTACAACGCCCTAAACGTCCGGCTGGAACGCCGTATGTCGAAGGGCGTTACGTTCCTGGTGAATTACACTTACAGCAAGTGGCTGGACGACGTCGGCGCCCCCAACATGGGCTTCACCGGCCTCGCCTTATTCCAAAAGTCCTGGGAGCCCACCGATACCTTCCGTAACACCTACGGCTACGATCCTAACGACCGAACCAATCGTGTGACGTTTTACAGCGACGTACAGTTGCCCTTCGGCAAAGGCCGCGCATTCATGGGCAATCCGCAGACCACTGGCTCCAAGTTCTTCGACTACGTGGTCGGCGGCTGGGAATTGGCGGGTTTCGGCGTGCTCGAAAGCGGCACCCCGATCACCTTCAGCAGCACCGGAGGAGTTTCCTCCCAGGCCGAGGGCGCGCCCGGGTTGACGGGCTTCGTCAACGGCACGGTACAGCAGATCTCGAATTCCGGTCTCGGCTCCGCGTCCTTGCTGCGCAGTCCCGCCGACCAATACACCCAATGCGGAGGCGGCTTCAATTGCGCCCAGTTCGGTCTGCCGCAGTTGCTCACGTACGGCAACATGGGGTTTGTCTACCCGGGGATTCGTAACCCCGGCTACTTCAACTACGACGCTTCCCTGATGAAGCGGTTTAACTTCACGGAGCGCACCTACCTCCAACTGCGCGTGGAAGCCCAGAACATTTTCAACATCCGCGGGCTCGGCGCATACGACACCACCTTCGGCGATGCACATTTTGGCTACATCACCAGCGCGGGCAACACACCCCGCATTATGCAGGTGTCCGGCCGAATCGTGTTCTAAGCTGCTCTGAAGCCTTAGACACTCGACGGGAGCGGCTGCGGCCGCTCCCGCTTCGTATGATGGAAGCTGTGGAAGCGGTTAAAGTAGCCTCGATCCTCTTTGTTGCCACCTTCTGCCTGACCGCACTCCAGCCCCAGACCAATTCGCGCCCGGCCCGCGCCGAGCCGGTTCCAGGCAGCTCACTCGAGACAGTGCTGGCGCAAGCTTGGGACGATCTCACAGGCGGCCGTTATGAGCAAGCCGCTGCTCGCTTCCGACTGGTTCTGGCGCGCCGTTCCGACGCACCCGAGGCACTTTTCGGGCTAGGTATTGCATGCAGCCAGCTGGGACGCCTGCAGGAGGCGCGCGTAGCGCTTGAGAGTTATATCAGACTGAAGCCTTCCGCCGCCGACGGCCATTCCGCTCTCGGCCTGGTTCTGCTGGCGGCGGGGCGGCCAGCCGACGCGAAGCCCGAACTGGAGCGAGCCTTGCGCCTGGAGCCTCACAATCTCGAGGCCGCCAAGGCATTGGCCCATATCGAGATTGAGAACTACGCTGGTCAGCGCGCCGTCAGCCTGCTCAAACCGCTGGCCACATCGGCCGATTTCGACGACGAAGCACGCCGGCTGCTGGCTGCCGGATATGCCCAGAGCGGAGATCACCGGGCGGCTGTTTCGATCCTCGGCCCGACGCTCGATCGGCAGCCGCCCCCGCCGCCACAGGTCTTCATTCTGGTCATTGGTTCCGCATTGCGGGCGGGCGATACGGCAATTGCGGAGCACGCCTGCGATCTGGGTCTGCGGTTGTATCTGAATTCGGACGAAATCGAGCAGCGCTGTCTCCGCGTTGTGTCCATGCCATTCGTCGAACGCCTGGACTCGACGCTGCGTGGTTCGGTAGAGGACCTGCCGACGCTGATCCTCATGGGACGGCTCCTGGCTGAAATCGCGGGAGTTTCAGACCAGGCGACTAAAGAACGGTGCATCCAACTGCTCGAGAAAGCCGTAGTTCTCAGCCCATCCGATCCTGTGGCGCTCTACAACCTGGGGCGCGGTCTGCGCATACTGGTTCGCCCGGAACAGGCAATCCCCATGCTGGAACGGGCGTCGGGCGCGCACCCCAACCCGGAGTTGCAGACGCTGATCTGGACTCAGATCGCTTTGGCCGAGCAGGACCTCGGACACAACACCAGAGCGGAAAATGCGTTCGGTCGTGCCTTTCAGCTCAACCGGGGGCTGGCGCGGCCGCTGGTGGCAAGCGCATTCCTCTTTTACGATTTTCTAATGGCCGAGACCAAACCACAACAGGCCGCGACCGTTCTCGGCGAACTGCTCCACTGGGATCCCGCTTTTCTACCGGCGCGAATGCAGCACGCGCAAGCGCTGGCGGGGGCGGGCCGCCTGACGGAGGCGGCCGAGGAGGGGGAACTCGTCGCGCGCAACGCCGGCGAGGACAACCAGCCACTCCTTCGCGCCGCACACATATTCCTGCTGCAGCTTTATAAGAGAATGGGGCGCACGGAAGAGGCTGCACGCCAGGCAGCTTGGCTGAAAAACTCGCGCACGGCAAGCGAGCCTTGATGTGACATTGCAATCACTTCGCCCGCGCCGCCAGCGAGTCCAGCGCCTCCTTAGCCTCTGTGGACGCAGGATCGAGCCGCAGGGCTTCTTCCAGTTCGGCGCGAGCTTCTGCAATCCGTTGCTGCGAGAGCAGCAACAAGCCCAACGCGCTGTGTCCGTCCGCCGAGAGCGGCTGGAGCCGAAGAAAGGTCTGCAACGACTGCTCGGCGCGCTTCGCATCCCCTGTATGCGCGTAACACATGCCGATCGCGAACCACGCCTCGGCGTAGTCCGGCACGTCTTTGGTGACACTGTCGTACAGCGGCAGAGCCTCTGAGAAACGGTCGGCCTGCATCAGCCGTTCCGCTTGCTCGATCGCGGTTCTGGCGCGACGCCATTTCGCGCGGCGCAGCTCCTCGGCATCGGAGCCGCGCTCAATGGCCGCCGCGGCAGCCTGTGCTTTTGCGTCATCTCCTAGTCCCCGATACACCCTCAGGAGCACGCTCTGCGCCTCACGCTCGCCGGCGTCCCGCTCCAGCGCCTCCAGGGCGTCCCTCTCCGCCTCGTGATAGTGGCCGGCCTTCACTTCGACCGCCGCTCTCTTCAGCCGCGCTGCGCCGTTCCCAGCGTCGGCTGCAATGATGCGTGAGTAGGCTTTGCTGCTCTCCTCGTAACGCTCCGCGGCAGCCAGAAAATCGCCGTACCAGAGAAACACGAACGGATTCGAATCCGGCTGTGCCGCTGCCAGCGCCGCGGTAAAGGCCTTTTCTGCTTCCGCCGGGCGGCCCGCCGCTGCATAACCGCGCGCCAGTCCGGCGCGATACAGCGGATTCGCGGCATTGAGAGCAACGGCGGTCTCGAAGCAGCGGATCCCTTCCTCTATCCGCTGGCTGTCCAGGTAGAACGAACCCAGCAGGCTCCACGCATCCCCATCGCGCGGAGCGATTCGCGTGATTTTCGTGAGAATCTGTTCGGCGGCGAGAGGGTTCTTCTCCACATTGCCCAGCACCGCGGCCTGGAGTTTCAGCACGGCCGGCTCATCCGGATGAGCTTCCAGAAGCTTCGCCAATTCCTCCGCCGCCTCGATCGCCTGCTCCACCGCGCCATCCGGGTTGTGCTGGAAGCGTGCCACCTCTTCCATTCGCAGCAGCGCTTCGATATGGCCCAGTGCAGCCGGCACGGAATCACCATGCGTCTTGAGGTACGCCTGGTAGACCTCCTCCGCCTGCCTCCATTGGCGCAATCGCGCATAGCAAGCCGCCCGCTCAAGCGATCCTAGTGGAACGGCGCTGCACGGGGCGGGTTGTGCTCCCGCGAGCAGACTCGATGCGAGCGGGAAAATCGCAATCGCGATCCGTGCGAGCAAGCCCATTCTCGTTTGAGTATCCCACGCCTCTTTCGAACCAGCACAGACTAAGTCCGGCACCCTTTGCAGGCCCTGCAGAATTGTCGTTCGTCAATGCTGGATCGGGCTGGAATCGTCTGTCGGACGTGGCCTTCGCCGCCGCCACTCGGGGCTCGTGCCAGCCGCCGCGGTGTTCCTGGCCGCGCTGCGTTTATCTCCGCGCCAGCGCTCATCAAACCAGCGCGCTGGACAATGCCAATCTCCGGTCACTCTCCGGCGCCAACTGGCCGCATTCCACCGCCATCGCCAGCGGCGGGCGCTGGCGTCCGTCGATCGACTTCTCCGGTCCGGCCCGTCCCAGGTTGGAAGCAGTTGGCGCGGCGCGCTGGTTTTCGTTCAACCGGGCGCGGTGGTTCGATGGCGCCGCGAGCAATTGCGCAACGCATTGGTCGCACTTCAAACGTGTGGATGGGACGATTGTTCGATGGCGGCGCGAGCAATGGCGCACGTTCTGGGCGCGGTTGCCCACGGCGACCAATTCCCTAGTGTCATGTCTCGCAGATTCTTTGACAATCGCCGGCCCTTCACCGTGGTGCAGCCACTCGTGCCTGCCGCGTCGATACTCATGTCGACGCCCGGCCGGCGTTGTCAATCCTTGACTGAGACACTTCACTAGCGTGTGCCGCTCCAGATTGGTTGAAGCGTCTGGGCTGGATTTCTATCGCGAGCGCTCAGCCCACTTCCTGATCACCCCACGTTGCGCCACCGACAAGTTCCCTCTCGCCTGCACCATGGGAGGGCGGAGATCACCCCGCGGCGGTGCCGTAAGGAGTCTCCGCCCGGCTTGCCGCAGGCGTGATGGAAAGCCGCAGCTCTACTTTCGCCGAGCGGCGGATCCCAGGAAGAATCCGACAACCGCCGCCCCAACGAGAAAGCTGCCTGGATGGCGGCGAACAATCTGCTGCAAGTCGCCGAGCATGTCCGACGTGTCGTGGCGCCGGACGTAGGCCGCAGTCGAATCCAGTTTCGATGCTGCGTTGTTCGTCAGATCGTCGATGGCCGCGGAGCCTTGACGTCCGGTGGTCCGGACGGAGCAGGCGGCGCCAGACAGCGCATCCGCGGTCTCATAGCGGACTTCATCCAATTTCTCGCCGGCCGAGCGAGCCAAACCCGCCACTTGATCAATAGTGCCGGATAATTCTTCGCCGAGATGCGGTGCAGTCTTGGTCATATATACAGTAGCCTCCCTAGATCGATGCGTGTTGTCACGTCGCTCTTTCCATTGCACGAACCGCACCAACCGGTTCAGGGCAGCCAAGATCGCCGGTGCGAAGGCGGACCGAAACGCACCCGTCCGGTCGCGATTGGAGGTGTGGCAAGACTTCGGCGCCATTCCTGTGCGAGCTGGCTTGGCAGGCCCGTAACGTCCGGGTGGACCAAAGCTCAAGTTGATGGGCAGAAGCTGCATGCCGGTGAGCAGATTCTGCATAAATGGGCATCGGCGGAGACAACTTCGATGAGTGTCAAGACAGCGCCCCGGCTGCTGTTGCGCCCCGGCATCATCACGCTTGTGCCCGGACCACCCGCTGTTTCGGCTGGTTTGACGGTGAGCGCGCGGGCGGGTGGGAGCTGGGCGCGATCGGAGTCAAGTGACCCGGAGGGCTTTCAAATGCTCTGGCGACGGTCGCGCTATACGGAATTCGGGTCGATGACTCGAAGGATCGAGCTCACAGCCAGGTACGGCTAAGGACGACGGCTAGTATGCCGAATCCACCGATCAGCAGGCCGGCGAAGCGGTTCATCCAGAGCAGGACGCGGTCGTTGAAATGGTCGCGAATAAGGTTCACGATGCTGCTCAGCACAACCCACCACAGCATCGAACCGCAGAAGATCCCGCCTACCAGAAACACGGTCAACCACCAGCGCCTTGGATCCCCCATCCCGAGCGCCGCCAGGAGGGCGATAAACGACAGCACCGTCGTCGGATTCGTGAGGGTCAGGAGAAATGTCGACCTCCAATCCGCGTATGCGTTGCCGCGTGCTTCTTTTCGCGAGTTCAGCGCAGCGGGCCGCTTGAAGAAGTACGAAATGCCGATAATAACCAGCAGAATACCGCCGAAAAAGCGAATCCAGAATTGTTCGCGGATAAGGAATTGGACGACCAGTGTGATGCTAAAGCCGGCGACGGCGCCGTACAGCATATCAGCCACCGCCGCTCCCAGGCCGGAGATCACGCCCGACTTCCATCCGGCCTCGAGCGTCCGGTGGATGCATAAGATGTTTACCGGTCCCACGGGCATCGCAATCATCAGCCCGACGATCAGGCCACCGATCAGCAACTCGAGTTCTTTCATTCGCCGGCTACGGCCTCCGATGTTCGCGTCATTATGATAGCGGGCGTCACGACCGGCGGAAGAGGAACCAGCAAGCGTTGCGCACCAATTGGGATGATACACTGCCGCGAGCCCCTGAATCTCGCGCCCATGGTACGAGACAATGATGGCATGCCAGCCAAAGTCCGGTGGGGCGTTCTGGGAGCGGCCAACATCGCCCTGACGAAAGTGATTCCCGGCATGCAGCGGGCGGCGAACTGCGAAGTGGCCGCGATCGCGTCGAGAGACTACGACCGGGCCGCCGCCGCGGCCCAGAGGTTGGGCATCGCCACAGCCTACGGGTCTTACACTGCGCTGCTGCAGGCGCCGGACATCGACGCCGTTTATAACCCACTGCCGAATCATTTGCACATGCCGTGGTCGATCCAGGCGATGCAGGCCGGCAAGCATGTCTTGTGCGAAAAGCCCATCACACTGACGGTGGCCGAGTGCCGACGCATGATCGAAGTGCGCGACCGGCAACGCGTCGTGGCGGGCGAGGCGTTCATGGTCCACTCGCATCCGCAGTGGCTGCGGGCGCGCGCCATCGCGCGCTCGGGCGAGATCGGCGACCTGCGGGCCATTCAATGCTGCTTCAGCTACTCGAATAGCGATCCGCAGAATGTGCGCAACGTGCTGGAGTATGGCGGCGGCGGGTTGATGGACATCGGCTGCTACCCGATCACGATGTCGCGCTGGATGCTGGGACGCGAGCCCCTGCGCGTGCTGGCGCTAGTCGAGCGCGACCCGGTGTTCGGCGTCGACCGCCTGGCGTCGGCCGTGCTCGATTTCGGCGCGTGCCAATCGGTGTTCACCGCCAGCACGCAGATCGTGCCGTATCAGCGCATGCACTTTCTCGGGACGCGCGGCCGGATCGAAGTGGAAATCCCGTTCAACGCGCCGCCGGACCGTCCCACCCGCCTGTTGGTCGATATCGGCGGCGGCTTATTCGGGGAAGATGTGCGCACGGAACAGATCCCGGTGTGCGATCAGTACACGGCGCAGGGCGAGGCCTTCTCGCGGGCCATTCTGGAAGGCACGCCGGTGCCCACGCCGCTCGAGGACGCACTGGCAAACATGGCCGTGATCGAGGCCCTGTTCCGTTCGGAAAAATCCGGGCATTGGGAGCAACCCGAACCCTCGATCAAGCCGTTGTTCCGTTCGGAGGAGCCCGCACGCTGAGAACAGCCCGCACGGCGAGCAATCTGCGGCAGTGCAAAACCCCCGGCTTTTGCCCTAGTCCCACCGCCAAAAACATAGCCTCAAACACCGTGATTTTGCCGTGCCGGCGAAACACTGCGAATTTCCAATAAGTCCTTTAGAAAAGCGTACTTACACGGTGGAGTGCGATTTGCGCCCCAAAATGCGCGGTTTTTGCACTTAAGTCCTTTAGAACGCCGTAGATACACGGTGAACACGGAGAATTGCGCGGTGGAATTCGCCTAACTCCTTTCATTGCAATAGATCCACCGTGAAAGACGCTGCTGCGCCAACTGCACGGTGAAATGCACGGTGGAATTTCAATAAGTCCTTATATTGCAGCAGATCCACCGTGACGCAGATTCCCCGAAAAATACCGTGTTTTCACGGTCCAAACACGGTGAAATGCGTCGTTTTTACGGTGAATGCACGGTGCGCCGCACGGTGAAACCCCGCCTCCGAGGCGTTCGCGGAGCCGAGACTTCCACCGTCGGAATCGTCTCCGCGCCCGGATATTCTGCTGAGCTGCCCGCCCAAAGGAAGCGGTTCTTGCCTTGCTACCGAGCCGCGACCAAGGGAGCGGCCCTTGCGTTGTTACCGAGCCGCGACTAAAAGGAGCGGTTCCTCGCGTTGTTCTAAACCGTCCATTGTTGCGCTCCGCGACCAAACGAAGCGGCCTCACGTTGTTTCAGAGCCGCGACTGAAAGGAGCCGTTCTTCGTTCCCGTGCCATCCTCGCGCGCCAGTCAGATCAATGGATCCTCAATCAAGCGGCCGGAGAATGGCAGAGTCTCAATGTTGCTGCAGATACTCCACCACATCGGCGACCGGAAGGACGCCCACACCAGCCCAGCCGGTCTTTGGATTGAACACGACGACCCGATAGCTGCCCTTGGCGGAGGTCGGGCTCGGCAGGTCGATGCAGACTTCGACTTTACCGGGAATCCTTTCGCCTGCAGCGGACGGACTTGCAGGCTGCCGGACCCTCAGGTGCATATGTTCGTCTATCTTCCCGTGCGCTGAATCAGCATCGAGGAGCTCGACGAAGGTCTGCATCCTGTCCTTCCCGTCGCCAGCTGCGCTGGCCGGGACAAGCGCCGTCATCGCGCTCTTCCTTTCACCACTTCCCGATCCCGAGTCGCAGCCAGTTTTCCCGATGAGCCATTCAGTGTCGAATAGTGGGATTACCGGAGCGGTCGTGGTCCTTCCCACTAAGATTGGGTCCTTTACCGGCATCTTTGCCCCCAGGACAAACGGCCGCTTGACATCCAACACCGTGCGATCCGGTTGGTACCACAGCTCGATGGATTTGAGGGCAAGACGGTCACTCCATTCGACGGACGGTCCGGCAACTTGCACTATCCATCCCTGCGCTGAGGATGCCACCGCGCGCTGCAGGCACGGCGGCCCCAGATCCTGGTTGCAAGCGATTGCCTGGCCGCCTAAGTATTGAGCGATCTTGTCTGCACTTTTCTGGTTGGCTACAACCTTTGCCTTTTCCTTTTCCCCGTTGAACTAGCTAATCGGCGATACATTGATACCTGCTCGCGTGATCTCATCGGTCCAACTGTACGCTGCGTTAGGAGAGTAAGCGATGTGCTCATCAATCTTGCGGAGAACTTCTCCCTTCATGGGAGTCACCATGCCGACGTAAAACCACAAGAAGCCCTGGCTCACCAAGAAAACCCTGACAGGCCCGCGTTCAGTCTTAAGCTTCTCTGCCAGACCCCGGAACGCCTGCCAGGAAACAGGATCCCTGTCCCAACTCAAGCCAGATTCAAACTTTCCCTTCGGCGGCGGCAGCGGGGAACACGGGTCAGTCGTCTCCGTACCGGGTTCCGGCAGGAAGTACTCAAACACGGTTCCGTGTGGATAGGAGATCTGCTGGTGATCCGGGGTCCGCTCCGAGGAAACTACGAACAGCTCGACGTTTTTCTGCTTGAGAAGGATAGGAGCAACCAGTTTTGCCTGCGCAATCAGGCACGCCCGCGACTCCGGGGCAGTCGACGCCAGATCGAACACGACGATGGTCTTCAGATCCTTCCAATCGGCGGCCCGAGACACCGACCGTACTTCATATGCTTCCTTGCCAACCGTCGCCCGGAAATCGGCCGCCCGAGGCGTCTCCGTCGCGCCTCCAATCGCTTTGTTCGGCAGCACGAAAAAGTTCGTCTCCACGACAGGCGGCGGCGGCGCAGGTGGCGCGGCTCCCAACTCAGCGCCGAGTGATACCAGAACGAATAATAAAAGGGCTGTCCTGATATGCCCCGCTTGAACCTCAGCTTCTCTGATCCTGACAGGTCTCATCCACTTCTCCAAACCTGATACCAAGGAGCTTTTCGCCCACCGGCCTCACTCAGTATGCACCGCCGCTGTGCCCAGCCTCGCTCGTGCGACCGGAAGAGCGCCAGACATGGGGACATCGTTGAGTCTCAATGTTGCTGTAGATACTCCACCACATCGGCGACCGGAAGGACGCCCACACCGGCCCAGCCCGTCTTTGGATTGAACACGACGACCCGATAGCTGCCCTTGGCGGAGGTTGGGCTCGGCAGGTCGACACAGACCTCGACTTTACCTGGGATCTTCTCGTTTGCAAATGGCTGGCCTGCACCTTGCCGGACTTTCAGGTGCATGTGTTCGTCGATCGCGGTGGCCCGGACCTTCCGCTGTGTTGGCGCGCTGTTCGATTGCGCGGGATCTGTACCGAGGAATTCAACAAAGGTTTGCAGTTTGTCCGTTCCGTCGCTCAGTGCGCTGGCCGGGAGTAGCGTCATCGCCGCCGTTCTCCCGCCACTTCCGGATCCTGAGTCGCACCCGGCCTTCCCGGTGAGCCACTCGGTATCGAAAAGGGGCACCGCCAGGGCGGCGGTCGGGCTCCACGATGGTGCGCGGTTGTCTCCCGGCGTCATTGCTCCATGCAGAAACGGCCGCTTGAGGTCCAGCACCGCGGGTTCCGGTTGGTGCCACAGCTCGATGGATTCGAGCCCATAGCGGCTCGTCCGTTCCACCGCCGGGCCTGCAACCTGCACCACCCACCCCTGTGCTGACGACGCCAAGGCATTCTCCAGGCACGGTCCCAGATCCCGGTTGCAAGCGATTTCCTGGCCCCCCAAATATCGCGCAATCTCAGCGGCGACTTTCTGTTGGGCCGTAACTTTTACCGTCTCCTGATCTCCATTCAGCCAGATAATCGGAGATACATTGACGCCTGCTCGCGTGAATTGGTCAACCCAGCGGTATGCTGCATTGGGAGGGTGGATGAGGTTATAGTCATACCAGCTTTCAGCACCCAGGCGCACCGACTGAGAATCCAGCCGTTCAGTGTGAAACCAGAGGAACTTCTCGCCGACCCAAAACACCCTAACGGGTCCCCGCTTGGTCTTGAGCGCTTGCGCCAGGTCTGCCATTGCCTCTTCTGACGAAGCACTTCCGCCCTGCTTCAGGTCCGACAGGAGCTTTGACTTCAGCGCAGGCAGCGTTGCACACGGGTCACCGGTCGCCGTGCCGGGTTCCGGGAGGAAGTACTCGAAAGAAGGTCCATCTCCATAGGAGAAGTGGTTGTGAAACTCGGTCCACTCTGAGGAAACCACATAGAGCTGGACGTTCTTCTCCTTAAGAAGGCGCGGAGCAACCAGCTTGGCTTGCTCAATCAGGCACGGTCGCAACTCCGCCGCAGCCGATGCCAGATCGAACACGACTACGGTCTTCAGATCCTTCCAATCGGCGGCCCGGGACACCGACCGTACTTCGTATGCTTCCTTGCCAACGGTCGCCCGAAAGTCGGCCGCCCGAGGCGTCTCCGTCGCGCCTCCAATCGGTTTGTTCGGCAGTACGAAATAGTTCGTCTCCACGATGGGCGGAGGTGACGGCGGCGCGGCGTCCAGCGCAGCCGCAAGTGATGCCAGAACGAACAGGGCGACGCCCAGTGGGCGATGAGTCGGTATTCCTGGCGAATCGGTTAGCATGACAACGACCGTTCCTTTATCACTTGGGCGAAGCGGTTCTGCCGATCGAACCGGGTCCAGGATCGTCCTCAAGCTCGACGACGGTCCACTGCGCCACTGTCTGGATTAGATCAGAACGGCTCGCGCATTACATGAGTCTTTAGGGCTATCGGATGCGATTTACCTCTACTTGATTGCTTCCGCAGTGGAACGATCTGAGCCTATCTGACGACTCGGCGGCGCGATGCGCAACGCCGATCCATGGATCAGAAAACGTGCCTGATGCGGGCGCGCTGCGCAGGATCGCCGAGGGTCTGCCGCGAGGGCGCGAACGCGCGCGTTTCTCAGTCGCGGAGCGGGCGCGGGTGCGGCGAAACCGAAAGGGTGTTTCGGTTTTTGTCTGCAAGCGATTGATTCTAAGACATCACAGCCGTAACCCCTTACGGTTTTCCTGTTTGCAGCCAGCGCCGCCCGACGGTAAATCAGAACTCTTTTCGACCTCACGAAGCCGGGTTCGCCGCGCGCGGCTTGGGCGCGGATGGGGCGCGGATGCCAGGCTGGTCGATGCCCAGCTCGGCGCAGTGCGGACGCGCTTCGATGTCGCGCCAGCGCTCGCGCTACGAGCGCTGCGTGCGGCCCAACCGATTCCACTAGAACAAACACCGCAGCCGCTTGGCGGTGCGGCTGTGCGTGCCGCAATGCTGTTGAATCCACCCGGAATCCATCCGCCATAGCGAAAGCAAAAAAATTCGCGCCGGGGATCTAAAGTTTTCCCCAGACCCGCCGATGTACCCGTTGTGTGTCGATTCAAGACGGCGCGGCAGAGGCAGACGGCTGAGAACAAGTGCGGCCCAACGCACTACACGAACAGGGACACCGGTCGCTCAAGTTTGTGGAGGAATAGCGCATGCAAGATCAGGATGTGATTCAGGAATTTCTGGTCGAGAGTTATGAAAACCTCTCGCGCCTGGATTCGGAACTGGTCGAACTCGAGAAGCATCCGACCGATGCGGCTCTGCTGGCCAGCATTTTCCGCACCATTCACACCATCAAGGGTACGTGCGGCTTCCTCGCGTTTTCGACGCTGGAAAAGATGAGCCATCAGGCCGAGAGCCTGCTCAGCCAGTTGCGCGATGGGGAGCGGAAACTCAATCCCGCCCTGGTATCGTTGATCCTGGAGACGGTCGACGCCGTCCGCAAGGTGCTGGCCTCCATCGAAGCCAGCGGAGAGGAAGGTCCGGAGGGGTTTGAGGACCTGACCGAACGATTGCGCCTCGCGGCGCAATGGAAGGCTGGTCCTGAGACTCAGGCCAATCCCACGACTCAAGCCGTTCCCGCGACTCAGGCCGGTCCCCTGGCTCAGGCTGCTCCAGACATGCCGCCTGATCCCGTGGCGGAAGCGGCGGACAGCAATGGCGCCCCCGAGCCTGTCGAAGGCAAACGGCCGGAAGAGGACGCCGCGAAGACTTCCGCCGTGGCGGATGCCAACATCCGGGTCGGGGTCGGGTTGCTGGACAAACTCATGGATCTGGTGGGGGAACTGGTGCTGACCCGCAATCAGATCCTCCAGTTCAACACCGAGCGCGAGGATGCCGCTCTCAACGCGACCTCGCAGCGGCTGAACCTGATCACGACCGAGTTGCAGGAAGGCGTCATGAAGACGCGCATGCAACCGATCGGAACGGTGTGGAACAAGCTGCCGCGCGTGGTACGCGACATGGCGGTGGCGCTGGGTAAACAGATCCGGCTGGAAATGGACGGCGCCGAGACCGAACTCGACCGGACCATTATCGAGGCCATCAAGGATCCGCTGGTGCACCTGGTCCGAAACTCGTGCGATCACGGCATCGAGCCGCCGAACGTGCGCCTGCGCGCGGGCAAGCCGCCGCAGGGAAGACTGACCCTGCGCGCCTATCACGAAGGCGGGCAAGTCAACATCGAAATCGGCGATGACGGAGCGGGGATTGATGTGGCGCGGGTCAAGCAGAAGGCCGTCGAGAAAGGCTTCCTGCGGCCTGAACAGGCGGAGAAGCTGAGCGATCGCGAGGCGCTGCACCTGATCTTCGAGCCCGGGTTCTCGACGGCGGAAACGGTGACCAATGTTTCAGGGCGCGGCGTCGGCATGGACGTCGTTAAGACCAATATTGAGAAGATCGGCGGCATCGTCGATGTCTTCAGCCGGCTGGGCGAAGGCGCCACGGTCAAGCTGAAAATCCCGCTCACTCTGGCTATCATTCCCGGCCTGGTGATTACCAGCGGCGGCGAACGCTTCGTGATCCCCCAGGTCAGCCTGCTCGAATTGATCCGGCTGGAGGGAGATTCCTCGGAAAAGCACATTGAACAGGTGCATGGCACGCCGGTGTACCGCCGGCGCGGGAGTCTGTTGCCCATCGCCTACCTGAATGAAGTACTGGGACTGAAATCGGCCGAGCGGGCCGAGGCGGTCAGCATGGTGGTGCTGCAGGCGGAAGACCGGCAGTTCGGCCTGGTGGTAGACGGCATCAACGACACCCAGGAAATTGTGGTCAAGCCGTTGGGTAAGCAATTGAAAGGACTCACCGTATACGCCGGCGCGACGATCATGGGCGATGGCCGGGTGGCGCTGATCCTGGACGTGCTCGGCATCGGCCAGCGTTCCGGCGTGGTGGCCGAATTCCGTGAGCAGGCGCGCGCGACGGCGAAACAGAAAACGCAATCGGGGATCGAGCAGCAGCGGTTGCTCCTGTTCCGGGTCGGTTCCTTCGAGCGCCTGGCCGTTCCGCTGTCTCT